>Ga0208323_1000031_pt1 | contig 109722 bp, 106 predicted proteins | sample June2015DPH_10_1_2_FD_184703 | JGI IMG/M metagenome (GOLD analysis project Ga0208323, IMG submission 184703) | Peatland microbial communities from SPRUCE experiment site at the Marcell Experimental Forest, Minnesota, USA - June2015DPH_10_100... | ecosystem: Environmental > Terrestrial > Soil >... | reverse complement strand
CCCGCCCCCGCAGCCGGTGCAGGATCCCGCCATCACCCTCCTTCCCCAGCCGCGCCACCAGCCTTCGCACCCAGCGCTCGCTCAGCTTCAATTGCGCCCCCGCCTGCTTCTGCGTCAGGTGCCCCTTTTCTGCCTCGTGCAATACCTGCAACCGGTCCCGATCTCGTTGGCTCATCCACAGCTCCTGTTGTCTTTGCATCCCGACAGTTTGCCGGTTCCCAACAGGAACTTCTTACTTTGCTGGAAGAGGATCTTTTCACGTTGCTGCGACACTGGGATTTTTTTGGCGGCCGTCGCCGCACAAATGCGCTACAATACGTGCACGCGAAGCGGACCACCCCCGCAAAAAACGCGACCCAGCTCGATCCAAAACTCGCTGTTTCTTCTCCCGGCCTTGGTGTACGACGGTGGGAGTGAGAGCGGACGAGAGCTCAAGGGGACGCTCGATGCGGTTGCGGCGGTTGCTATCTCGAATCTCCCCGATGTTTCCGGGCGAAGGCCCGATCGTGCTTCTTTGCCTGCTGGTGAATTTCTGCATTTTCGCCGGAATCATGTTCGGGCGGAACTCCCGCGACTCTCTGTTTTTGTACTACTTCGGCGTCAAATATCTCCCCTACATGTATTTCGCTAACGCCTTTTCCCTGGTGGGATGCTCGCTGGTGTACACAACTCTGGTGGACCGGATCGAGCGCGGAAAATTCCTGGGAAGCATTTCGCTGCTGTTTGTGGGTGCCTTGATCGCCAGCCGGGTTGTATTGGGCGGGCACCCGCACTGGTTTTTCCCTGTCCTCTACGTCGAGGCTCAGGTGATCTGGATATTCTCGCTGATGCAGTTCTGGACCTTCGCCGGCGACCTATTCGACACACGCCAGGCCAAGCGTTTGTTTCCGCTCATCGCGGTCGGCGCGCTCTTGGGGATGATCAGCGTGGGACTCTTTTGTAAACAGATCATCAGTGCTCTGGGGACTGAGAACCTGTTACTGATCTGGGCGGGCCTTATTCTCGTGGCTGTGATCTTGGGAGGCATCACTTATCGCCGCTACCGAAAAACCGACGAGGCGCCCAAAAAGGACCTGCTAACCGCCGCTGCTGAGGTGAAGCCCTCCGAATGGCAAAAGATCAAGGATGGCTTCCGCGATTTGGGGCGGGAACCCCTGCTGCGCTCGATGGCCGGTTATGTTTTCCTGCTCTGGACGGTCTTCGCCATCGTGGATTTCTGTTACAGCAGCACCGTGCGGCTGAGATTCCAAAACGATCCCAATGGTCTGACCACCTTTTTCGGGCGGTTCGTAGGAGTACAAGGACTTTCCTGCCTCGTCGTCCAATTGTTTCTCACGCGGGCCGTGATTGACCGGCTGGGAGTCGGCGCGACGATCAATTTCCATCCTGCGGTGCTTTTCCTCGGCACCAGTTGGATGAGCCTTCGCTATGGCTTCTCCTCGGTCGTGAGCACCAAGCTCGCCGACGCCACGATGCTTTACACGTTCTCTGACTCCTCCTATCAACTCCTCTATAACCCCGTCCCGCCTGATCGGCGACCGCGCGTGCGGGGTTTCATGGAGGGTTACATTCGCCCCCTGTCGTTGGCAGCGGCGGGAGCTTTGATTCTGGTGGGCAATAATCTGCTGAAGACCTTCCGCTGGCATGGGAGAGAAATCGTCTCGGGGCAGCAGCTCTCCTGGGGCGCCGTCGTGTTGGCGCTTACCTGGCTGGGATTTGCCCTGACGGCGAAGAAAGGCTACATCCGCGCCCTGCTGCGAAACCTGCAACAAGGCAGCACGATGCTGCAACTGCACGCTGCCGACGCCTTGAGCAAGTTGAGCGATCGCGTCAGCCTCAGTTTGCTTTTGCAGACCTTGCAGAGTGAGCAGCCGGAGCGCGTGGTGGCCGCAGTCCACTTCCTCCAGGTTTGCGGCACCGCGCAGGCCGCCGAGGCGCTTGCGGCACTGGCCTCCCACGCGGACCCGCGTGTTCGCGCTACCGCCCTCTCCGCCCTCGGCCGGTTGGCTGGGGCCGAGCACATCGATCTTTTCACCTCTTCGCTTCACGACCCGGATTCCCGCGTCCGAGCTAATGCACTCGAGGCTCTCACCTCGGCCCATGACCCGAGGCTCTTGGAGAAGGCACAGCCGCTCCTCCAAGACGATTCCCGGAGGGTACGGGTTAATGCTGTGCTCGCTCTCGCCACGATCCCGGGAGCTGAGCAAGTGTCGGATTGGCTCCCCTTGCTCCAGGAGCTGGCGCACGGCGATTCCGAGGCGCGCTCGACGGCAATATTCGCTCTCGAGCGATTGCCTTCAGATTCCTCGATGGACCTGCTTTGCGAGCTCTTGCATGACCCGGATGTAGACCTCCGCACGCAGGCCGCCAAAGCACTGGGTGTCATCGGCTCGCCTCGCGTTATTCCTGCGCTCGTCGAGGCGTTGGGCGGCGCGCCGGAAGTGCGACACGTGGCGCGCCGAAGCTTGGCGGCAATCGCGAAGAACGCGGGCGTGGCCTGCGCCCAGCAATTGGCACAAACCGCGTTGACCTCCAAACAAACCGAGGTTCGCAGTGAATTGGCCGATGTCCTGGGCCGCCTCGAAGGCCCTCAGGTCATCCCCACCCTGATCGCTCTTCTGAAAGACCGTGAGTGGCGGGTGCGTTGGAAAGTGCTCAAATCTTTCGAACACCGCGCCCGCTCCGCCGCCCTGCCGGAAGAGGCCCGCGCCGCGCTGTTCCAGTTTGCCAGCGACGAGCTGACCGCCTTTCGCCAGAGCTTCCTCTGCTCGCAGGCCCTGGTCTCCAAACCCGTCAGCCAGCCGGAACGAATGCTGGCCCAGGCGCTCAAAGAAGACCGGGTGAAAATTGAAGAACGCGTCTTCCACATGCTGGGAATCCTGTGTGGGCGCGAACAGATGCTGGCGATCTTTACGAAGCTGAACTCTGGTGAGGCACGCCAAAGGGCCGACGCGCTGGAGGCTCTGGACAACCTGGCCCCCAAGACCATTGGAAGGCAGATCCTGGGGCTATTAGAACCGGCGCCGACGTATGACAAGACCCGAGCCGCCTAAATCGATGCTTGAAGCTCTCGCCCACCATTCCAAGCCCTGGGTGCGGGTTTGCACGGCATACTACTTGGGTGAACACCCCGCCAGGAACCCAAGCTTGCTGCTGGCGCTGCTCGCCGACTCGGAAGGCATGGTTCGGGAGACGGCTCTGTGGGCGGGATGGCGCGCCTATGCCGAAGCTTGGCGACCGCATGTGCACAGCGCCGAACAATCGTCTGACCCCGCTTTGCGCCGTGCCGCTCAAAGAATCACGGGCACGCACGCCGAAGCAACCGACCAATCCGCTAGGAGCACACCTATGCTGACAGTTGAAAAAGTGCTGATACTGGAATCAGCTCCCTTGTTCGCGGGCCTGGACAGTGAAGAATTGGCCGCCTTGGCAGAGATCGCCTTGGAAAAGGAATTCGCACCGGGTGAAATCATCTTCGAAGAGGGCCAGTCCGCCCACCACCTTTATGTCGTCGTACAAGGTAAGGTGGAGGTATTCCGGCGAGCGGACTCGCACGAGTATCCCGTCGTCACGCTGGGCGAGGAGGAATGCTTCGGGGAGATGTCCATCCTTGAGGATACTTCGCGCTCAGCCTCGGTCAGGGCACTGGAGCCGACCCGGGTTTTGAAAATCGACCGCGAGAGCTTCCGTGAACTGATCATTGAGCGCCCGCAAATTGCCTTCGCAATCTTCAAGATCATCAGCGGGCGCCTCCGCCACATGAATCTGGAAATCGAACACGTGGCCACCATCGAGAGCCACCGCAATTACGCATGAAGGCTGATGACTGCTGGTGAGCACTTTATGCAGGTCCGCGTTAAAGCTTCTTCTGCTCAATGCGACCCTGGCCATGGATCCCTCCGCGTGTAACCTGGCAACCGAAACACACGTACAACAGCAAATGCCGTCTCTGCCCGATTATGCTCTTACAATGGGATATTCCCATGCTTCTTGGGCGGGTTGGTGTCGCGCTTGGTTTCGAGCATCTTGAGGGCGGCGATGAGTTTGGGGCGGGTGTCGCGCGGCAGGATGACGGCGTCCACGTAGCCGCGCTCGGCGGCGATGTAAGGATTGGCAAAGCGGTGGCGGAATTCTTCCACTTTTTCACGGCGCAGTTGTTCCGGGTCCTCGGCGCTCTGCAATTCGCGCCGGTAGACGATGTTGACGGCGCCTTCGGGACCCATGACGGCAATCTCCGCCGTGGGATAGGCGAAGTTCACATCAGTGCGAATGTGCTTTGACGCCATCACGCAGTAGGCGCCGCCGTAAGCCTTGCGAGTGATCACGGTGATCTTGGGCACTGTAGCTTCCGCAAAGGCGTAGAGCAGCTTCGCGCCCTGGCGGATGATGCCGCCAAATTCCTGCTGCGTGCCCGGAAGAAATCCAGGCACATCTTCGAAAGTGATGAGGGGAATATTGAACGCGTCGCAGAAGCGGACAAAGCGCGCGCCCTTCACCGAGGCGTTGATATCGAGACAACCCGCGAGCACTGCGGGCTGGTTGGCGACGATGCCCACGCTGTGGCCGCCCAATCGCGCGAAGCCTACCACAAGGTTTTTCGCGTAATGTTCCTGCACTTCGAGGAAATAGCCGTCGTCCACAACGCGGAGAATGATGTCCTTAATGTCGTAAGGCCGGTCGGACTCCGCAGGCACCAGCGCGTCCAAGGCTTCGTCGCGGCGATCGATGGGGTCGGTGGCCTCCACGGCGGGCGGGTCCTCGCGATTGTTCTGCGGCATGAAGGAGAGCAGTTCGCGCACCAGGGCCAGGCAATCCGCGTCGTCGCGCGTCAGAAAATGGGCCACGCCGCTCACCGCGTTGTGCGTCATGGGCCCGCCCAGATCTTCCTTCGTGACGTCTTCGTGCATCACGGTCTTGATCACGTCCGGGCCGGTCACGAACATGTAACTGGATTTATCCACCATCAGCGTGAAGTCAGTGATGGCGGGTGAATAGACCGCGCCGCCCGCGCACGGCCCCATGATGGCGGAAATCTGCGGAATGACGCCGCTGGCCAGCGTGTTACGCAGGAAAATATCGGCGTAACCGGCCAAAGACGCCACGCCCTCCTGAATGCGCGCCCCGCCCGAATCGTTCAGCCCAACGATGGGCGCACCCACTTTCATGGCCAGATCCATGATCTTGCAAATCTTGGCCGCGTTAGCTTCGCTGAGCGAGCCGCCGAACACGGTGAAATCCTGGGCAAAGGCGTAAGCCAATCGGCCTTCAATGCGCCCAAATCCCGCTACCACGCCGTCGCCGGGAATGCGCTGCTCGGCCATGCCAAAATCCTGGCAGCGATGCTCCACCAGCTTGTCGATTTCTTCGAATGTGCCTTCGTCGAAGAGCAACTCGAGCCGCTCGCGGGCGGGAATCTTGCCTTCCAATTTCTGGCGGGCGCGGCGCTCGTGCCCGCCCCCGTCTTCAGCGCGATCGTGCCGCCGGCGCAACTCATCCAATTTTTCTTGATGCGTCATGTGTGGAAACGCGTGGTTGCATTTAGCGTTCTGTGTTCGAAACTGGTTTGAAATTTTTGAATTATAAATTATGAATTATGAGACTCCATCCGAAATCCGATCATTTTCAGCTTCATAATTCATCCTTCATAATTCATAATTTTGAACCTCATCCGCTAAACCGATCGCCAATACCTAACTTCGTGCTCCTCGCTCCTGCTCCTTCACCTCAGGGACCCCCGACCACTCCTCGCACGCGACAATCGAGTTTGTCGGGCGGTCCACATCGTATTTCAATCTTGCTGATAGTCCCGTCGCTTTGCGGACCTGGGCGATGACACTGGGCAACGCCGATATATCCTGAGCGGCTTCATAGGTGACGCCCGCGACTTCGTATTTGAAAACCACCATTCGCGCCCCGGGCTGTCCGGGTTCGGGTTCAAGCAAATCGAGGATTTGGCCGTGGGTCACTCGCCCGCGCCGGTTCACGTCCAGTCGTCGCAGGCGCTCAGCTTCTTCGGGAGACCGGCGCCGCCGCCGGGAGCAAATCACCAACCCTAACGCCGCGGCCAGCGCCGCCGCAGCGCAGGCCATCAACGTGACAAAGAATCGCACTGACGAATCCTCGGGAAGAACCACAGCGCTTCATCCCCTTTGGAGGCCGGGCAAAATCGATCTGATTATAGATTGGAAAATAGAAACTGGAAAATGGAAACTGGAGGCGGCGAGAGAGCAGCGGCAGAGAGCGCGTCGATTTCCAGCTTCACTTCCAATTTCGAGTTTCCAATTTCCAGTTTCTAGTTTCCAGTCTCCACCGCCGTCTCTTCCGATGGCGCGCTCTCGTTGTGGGCGAGATCGACCGCGGTCACGCGATAGAGATATTGGTGGCCCGGCTGAACTGTACGGTCTTCAAACGTCGGCGTGCGGAGCGGGTCGGAATTCAATTTCCGCCACGCAGCCTCCCCCTCACGCCGGTAAACATTGTAGCCGGCGAGGTCGGGCTCAGTGTTGGCCGTCCACACAAGCTGCACCGCGTCCGCGCTGAACAAGCCGGAAACATTTTTCGGCGCGGCGGGTGGAAACGTGTCGTGCGGAGTGATTTCGACCACCGCTGAGTCCTCGCTCTCCGCCACTTGGGCGGCCCGCCTGAACCGGGCGCAAACCTTGTAGAAATAGGTGTGATCGAAAGCGAAATCCGAATCAGAGTATGCCGCGGAAATTGTTTCGCGACGCACTTGAAACGTCCCAGGCTTTCCAGTCTGACTTCGATAGACGCGATAGCCTGCAAGATCGGAGAGCGGTCTGCCGCTCAGACTGCGTTCCGGAGCCGTCCAGCTCAATTCCAGCGCGTTTTCAGTTGTTTTGATTTGAAGATCTTCGACCGGGCCGGAAACGTCCAGGAGCATGCCTCGGGCAAGGTTCGAGAGCTCACTGTCGAGCCGCCGGTGCCGGAAGCCAAATGTCAAACCGCGAAGCGCAAATGTGATTGTCGCGCCCTGGTATTGGGCAAGTTCTGAATCGGAAAGCCGTTCCGAAAGGACAGCTTTGTCGCCCGAGGTGTGCCGAGCTAAATCGTCGGCGGGCACGGTCGTCCAGGGAGCCGCGGCCGCCAAGCTGGCAGGAGCTTTTTCGCCAGGATTTGTGATGGCACGGAATAGCTCGATCTCGAGGGGCTTGGTGAGCCGCTGGCCGTCTACGGCTCGCCGTGGGGGCGTGAAGGAAAGCACAAATGCCGGCCCTTTTTGCATCATCGCCAGATCGGTGACCGCCTCGGGCCGCTCGACGCGCGGCGGGTGAGGTTGGCCGGCAACACCGCAGCCAAAGCACACCGCACAAAACAGTGGCAAGTGGCAAGTGGCAAGTTGAAGGACGAGGTCCTTTCTCTCGCCACCCGGCCGCTTACTACTCGCCACATGCCACTCGCCACTTGCCACTTTGTTTTAGAGAATGTACCGGCTCAGGTCCTGATTCTTGACAATTTCCGCCAATTGGCTCTGGACGTAGGCCGCGTCAATGCGCACGGTCTTCTTCGCCAAGTCCGGCCCTTCGAACGAAATCTCGTCCAGAAGTTTTTCCATGATGGTATGAAGCCGCCGCGCCCCGATGTTCTCCGTCTGCTCGTTGACGCGGGCGGCGAAGTCGGCGATTGCTTCCAGCGCGTCGTCGGTGAAAGAGAGCTTGATGCCCTCCGTTTCCAGCAGCGCAATGTATTGCTTCACCAGCGCGCTCTTGGGTTCATTCAGAATGCGAATAAAGTCCTGCACGCTCAGCGAGTGCAATTCCACCCGGATGGGAAAGCGCCCCTGAAGCTCGGGGATCAGGTCGGAGGGCTTGCTGACGTGGAAGGCGCCGGCGGCGACAAAAAGAATGTGGTCGGTCCGGACCATCCCGTAGCGGGTGTTCACTGTGGTTCCTTCGACGATGGGCAGGATGTCCCGCTGCACGCCCTCGCGGCTTACTTCCGGCCCGTGCCCATGCTCGCGGCCGGCGATTTTATCGATTTCGTCGATGAACATAATGCCGGATTGCTCCGTACGCTCCACCGCCGCGCGCGTGACCTGGTCCATATCGATGAGCTTGTTTTCTTCCTCCTGGATCAAGTACTCCATCGCTTCCGTAACCTTCATCTTGCGCTTCTTACTTTTTTGGCCAAAGAGACCGGGAAGCATGTCTTTGATATTGATGTCCATCTCCTCGATGCCCTGGGAGGAGACGATTTCAAAGGCGGGGAAGCTTCGCTCCCGAACGTCCACTTCCACCTGGCGGTCATCCAATTTGCCTTCGCGGAGCTGGGCGCGCAGTTTCTCTCGGGTCCGCTGAAGGGTTTCGGCAACCGCGAGGTCCTGATCATCATTGCCCCCCGGCCTCGGGCGTTGGGGAGCCACCGGCGGAGGAAGCAAAAGATCCAGCAAGCGCTCCTCGGCGTTTTGTTCGGCCCTTTCCGACACCTCATCCAGTTTTTCTTCCCTCACCATGTCGATGGCGATTTCCACCAGGTCGCGAATCATGGACTCGACATCACGGCCCACGTAGCCGACTTCCGTGAAGCGCGAAGCTTCGACTTTTAGGAAAGGAGAATTGGCCAGACGGGCCAGGCGCCGTGCGATCTCCGTCTTGCCCACGCCGGTCGGCCCGATCATGATGATGTTCTTGGGCAGAATCTCTTCGGCGAGCTCTTCGGCTAGTTTCTGCCGGCGCATTCGGTTCCGCAGCGCGATGGCCACGGCGCGCTTCGCTTCCATCTGGCCGACCACGTGCTTGTCCAGCTCAACCACGATCTGGCGCGGCGTCATTTCATCGAGCGCGGATAAGGCTTCAGCAGTCTCTGGAAGGTAAAAAACCATAAAAGAGTGTCCTCAGTCCTTGGTCCTTCGTCCTTTGTCGCTCGTTAAATGGCGAATCCGTCGCCAAACTGAAATACTGACAAGCTGATGTACTGAAGAACTTTTCCAGAACGGACAACTGACAACGGCCAAATGACAAAGGACAAGTGACGATTTACAACTCCTCGATCACAATTTGCTGATTCGTAAAAATACAGATATCGCCCGCGAGATGCATGGCCTCTTGCACGATCTCCTTGGCGGTGAGTTGCGTGTGTTTGGCCAAGGCGCGTGCGGCGGCCAGGGCGTAAGGCCCACCGGAGCCGATGGCCACAATCCCATCATCGGGCTCGATGACGTCCCCGTTGCCGCTCACGAGATAAGTGTTCTTCTCGTCGGCCACCAGCAGAAGTGCTTCCAAGTGCCGCAGGGCGCGGTCGGTCCTCCAATCCTTGGCCAGTTCCACCACCGCGCGGCTCAAGTTGCCGTGATATTCGTCCAGCTTCTGCTCAAAGCGGGAAAAAAGCGAGAGCGCGTCTGCCGTGGAACCGGCGAAACCGGCCACAATCTTGTCACCATAGAGCCGGCGAATCTTTCGGGCCTTAGTCTTGACGATGCTTTCACCCATCGTCACTTGGCCGTCGCCCCCCATGGCGAGACGCCCCTCGCGACGCACGCTGAGGATGGTGGTGCTGTGGGCTGAAAACGCTCGTCCCATAGAAATCCCGATACGGCATTATAACAGATGCCGGGCCTTCAGTACGGAGCCTGGAAATAAGAGGACGGATAATCCTCGTTGTACTTCGCGGTATTTCGGAAGGTCTCCGAAATTCGTTCGTCGTTCAAAAACCGCGTGATGTGCATCGGCGTCTGGATTCCTTGAGACGTCCGATAGTCGGCGTAGACATCCGCATACTCGTCCCAGTCGTCATCACGGGGGTTGCGTACGCGGTATTGGATGCGAACCGGCAAGTAAGTAGCTTTGTTGAGGTACAACTTCACCTCGACCTGGCGGGCATCGATCATGGTTACAACGCGGGCGGGAAACTGGTCGATAAAATCCGTGCCACTTTCCTGAATCAACATGCCGGGCTCGTGGATGCGCAGCCGCAACAGATTTTCCAGGCCGTAGCGAACGGAAAGTTGCCACCGCAGAAGTTGATCGCGCTTTTGGGTTGTTTTCCCGAGGCGGTCCACCTCCCATCCACGCTCGCCATTATTGATGAGGACTACCGGCAACTTCTTGCCATAGGAAAGCCGCCTCTTGTCCGGATACTCCACGTAGCTTTCAAATGGCGCGAGCCCGGCCGTCTTTTCGTCCTCAATGGTGAATGTCCGGCCGGTAGTAGTCAAGCGCTTGAATCCGAGGAAGGCCGGACCGCCCAGCGCCTGGATCGTCTTATCCAGAATGTCCTGCGCCTTGGGAGTAATCACAGGAGGCCGCCCGGCAAGTTCCGTGGGATTTGGATTCTGCGCGGCCTCTTGCGCCAGGGCCAAAGCGACCGTGATACTTAGGGACGCTAACACGACGGCGAGCGCCGGCCGCCTGAATCGGACTACAGATTTAACCACAGAGAACGTTTCCTCCATTGACGTTCAATATTTCTCCCGTTATGTAAGATGCCATTTCGGAGGTCAAAAACAAAATCGGCATGGCAATTTCTTCCGGCCGCGCGAAGCGACCGAGAGGGATCGGCCGAATCGCGGCGCGATACTCTCGCCGGTTCCGCGTCACGGGCGCGGCCATATCCGTGTCCACCCATCCCGGCGCGACACAATTCACCAGGATATTGTGCGGCGCCAACTCCGTGGACAGACCTTTCACCAAGCTAATGATTCCGCCCTTGCTCGCACCGTAGTGCGTATGAAACTCCTCGCCGCGCTGGCCCGCTGTCGAGGACACGGCGATGATCCGGCCCGATTTCTGCCGAATCATCTGCGGAACGGCGTAGTGAATCACCGAGTAGACGCCCTTCAAATTGATCGCCATCATTTCGTCCCATTCGAGTTCGGTCATCTTCTCGATGGGCGTCGGTTCGGCCGGCCAAATCCCTGCGTTGGCCACGAGAATGTCCACGCGCCCGAATTCACGGATAGCCGCGTCAATCAGCCGCTTCGCGTCGGCCATCTTGGAGACGTCAGCGCGCACGGCCTTCACGCGGCCGCTGTGGCCACAGGCGCGGACCACTTCGCTCGCTGCCTTGCGATCCTGGTGATAGTTGAACACAACCTTAGCGCCAGCCTGGACAAAAAGCCGCACCGTCGCCGCGCCAATTCCCCGCGATCCGCCCGTGACTACCGCCACTCTATCCGTCAGTGTTATCTGCATGATGTATTTCGTAGGGCCGGGGCTTGCCCCGGCCTGTACCGGCCCTGAGGTCAAGCGCGGCCGCCCCGAGGGGCGGCCCTACGATGGCTCAGGAATTCTTGACGCGATCTGTTTGCGAATTCTTGCCGAGAGAGCATCGACGTCGTTCAGTGTCAGTCCTTTCGTCGGGATCGGTTCGTGAAAAATAATCTCCGTCTGGCCTGGGCGGACGTGATGCGTATCGGGCACTAAAACCTCGCGCGTGCCGTTCAGGGTGATGGGCACGATAGGCACACCGGAAAGAACCGCCAGAAGAAAACTTCCGCTCTTAAAGGGCAACATCTCGCCCGATCGGCTGCGGTGCCCTTCCGGAAACAAGACCACGGATTTCCCCTCACGAATTTTCCGCGCCGCCTCTTCAAAGCCCTTTCTCGCCTGATGAACTCGCCCTCGGTCGATCGAGATGTGGCCAGAGCGCCGCAGGTGCCATCCCAGAAAGGGAAGATGAAACAGCGATCGCTTGGCCAGGAAACGAAACTGCACGGGAAGGCTCACGAAGAGAATCGGAATATCCATGGCACTGGCATGGTTGGCGCAGAAAATCACCGTCTCGCCAGGACGAATATTTTCCAAGCCTTCGACTCTTACGCGGATTCGGCTGGTTTTCAGAATCAACCAGGACCACGTGCGCGCGCAGCCGTGCTGCCAGCGGCCGCGGCTGTCGAAGAGCGAGCCGCAGAGGGAAAGCGTTCCACAGACGGCCGTCTCCAAATAGATCAGCGGGTTGGTGAAGACCAGCGACCGGAGATAGCTCAGGTAGTACCGCGCCGTTCTATTCTGGGGGGCCTGTGGGGGCGGCGGGGCTTTGGGGGCGGGCACGGTAGAGACCATTCCCATGTTTCGATCAATGTGACTGCGGACTGGTTGTCTGCTTGGCGAGCGTCCCCAGCGCGAGTCGCTTTTCGCGCATCGCCCGCAGGATCGCGCCTACCAGGAAGAGGGAGCCCGTCACCAGCACGACGTCTTCCGCCGAACTGTTTCGGCATGCCGATTTCAGGGCGCGGACCGGGTCGGGCTCCAACAGAACCCGCTCGGGACGTCGTCGGGCTGCGGCCAGAATTTCATCCGGCGTGGCGGCGCGAGCGTGCTCGGGCTTGGTCAAGAACAGCTCGTCCGCCAGCGGGAAAAGGATTTCGCTGATTTCTCCGATGGCTTTGTCGCGCATCGACGCATAAACCAGCCGCAGGTTCCGCCCCTGCCAATGGGTTTTGGCGTGGGCAGCGACCTCGCGCGCGGCGGCAGGATTATGCGCTCCGTCGAGCACCACGAGGGGATGAGCGAGGACCGCCTCGAGCCGGCCCGGCCACGACGCGGTGCGAAGCCCATCCACAATCGCCGCGCGCGGAATGTTCAACCCGTCCTGGGAAAGGCGCAAGGCGGCGGCGACGGCAGCGACCGCGTTCATCATCTGAAAACGGCCCATCCCCACCGAGGTGAGCGAGCCGAAGCGCATGCCGCCCAGGGACAAGTCAAACAAGTATTGCCCGTCGACACTGCGAACTCTTAGCAACTCGGCAGCCTTCGAAATCTCCAGCAGCGGCGCGTCGAGTTCCGCTGCTCGCCGGCGGATCACCTCTGCCGCCTCGGGATGTTCGCAGCCGGAGATGACAGGCCGGTGCGGCTTGATGACGCCGGCTTTTTCCAATGCGATAGCGGTATGGGTGTTGCCCAAGAACTGCTCGTGGTCCAAATCGACGTTCGTAATCACTGCCACCCGCGGTTCGGTTACGTTGGTGGCGTCGAGGCGCCCGCCCATCCCGACCTCGAGCACGACAAAATCAACCAGCGACCGCGCAAAATGCAAGAACGCCGTGGCCGTCAGGAATTCAAAAAAGCTCGGGCGGTGGTCCAGACTCTTTCGTTCCACCATCCGGTCCACGGTCTGCCATACCTCGCTGAAGCAGGCGGCGAAGTCGGCGTCAGAGACGTCTTCACCGTCGATTCGAATCCTTTCATTGACGCATATCAAGTGGGGCGACGTATAAAGGCCGGTGCGATAGCCGGCCTTGGTGAGGATGTTCGCCAGCATCGCTGCCGTTGAGCCTTTTCCGTTGGTCCCGGCCACGATGGCGGTGAGATATTTCGTCTGCGGATTGCCCAGGGGCGCCAGGATCGCCTGGATGGTCTTGAGATCGAACTTCGCGCCGCGCAATTCGTGGCCGAGAGCCGTCAGATTGTCCAGGCACTGGGTGTAGTCCATTCGAATCCAGCTTTCAGCTATCAGCAATCAGGTTTCAGCGAGCTACCCGGTTTGCGGTGTTTGCTGAAACCTGATAGCTGACCGCTGATGGCCGTACTTCCTGCTCTCTACCGCGCCTCATACGCCTTGAGGAGAATCAGCGTGTGGGCCAAGTAGGCTTTCAATTCTTTGCGCGGCACGATGGCGTCCAGCATGCCGTGCTCCAGCAGGAACTCCGCTCGCTGAAAACCCGGAGGCAGCTTCTGCTTGATTGTTTGCTCGATCACACGTGGTCCGGCAAACCCGATCAACGCACCGGGCTCCGCGATGTTCAGGTCGCCGAGCATGGCGTAGCTGGCGGTTACACCTCCGGTGGTGGGATCGGTGAGGACCGAGAGGTAGGGCAGAGGGATTCGGTCCAGGCGGGCCAGTGCGGCGCTGATTTTGGCCATCTGCATCAAGCTGATCGCGCCTTCCATCATCCGCGCTCCGCCCGAGCAGGACACGATGACCAGCGGCAATCTTCGCTCAATGCACCGGTCGATGGCGCGGGTGATTTTCTCGCCGACCACCGCGCCCATGCTGCCACCCACAAACTGGAACTCCATGGCGCAGATGATTGCAGGCTTGCCCTCGAGTGCGCCCTCGCCGGTGATGAGCGCGTCCTTCAGCCCGGTCTCTCGCTCGGCCTTTCTTAGCCGGTCGCGATAGCTCTTGGTGTCCTTGAACCCCAGCGGATCGGTCGATGCCAAGCGGGCGTCGTGCTCCAGATACTCGCCGCCATCAAACAGCATTTCGAGGCGCGCCCTGGCGCTCATCTTGAAGTGGAAGTTGCATTTCGGGCAGCACTGTAAATTGGCTTCGAGGTCTTTTTTCCAGAGGATTTGTTTGCAGCCCTCGCACTTCACCCATAGCCCCTCGGTCTGCACGCGCTTCTCCGGAGTCGTTTGCAGCGCTCGATTTTCTTTGCGAAACCAAGCCATCTTTTTATTGAGTGATTGAGCGATTTAGCGATTGAGTGATTGACGGATAAGACGTCCGTTGTCCGTGGTCAGTTGTCCGTTGTCCAATCTATCGACGATGTGAGATGTCGGCTCACAGTTCCTGACGACGGACTACGGACAACTGACACCGGGCGGTTTTTGAATTCAATCATACAATCACTCAATCACCCAATCGCTCAATCTTCAGTATTCTATCCCTCTCTGCGCCTGAATTCCCTTTTGGTACGGATGTTTCACCTCGCGCATCTCGGTCACCAGATCAGCGCATTCGACAATAGACGGATGGGCGGTCCGCCCGGTGAGAATCACGTGAAGCATATCCGGTTTTTGTCGAAGCGCTTCCACCACCACTTCGGGGTCCAGCATTTTATAACTGATCGCGTAATTGATTTCGTCGAGTATCAGCAAGTCGCAATCGCCACTCTTGATTTTGCCGGCCGCGAACTGCCAAGCCTCCTGAACCAACCGGACGTCTTCCGGGTCCGGCTTTTCGGCGCCCACCTTCACGAAACCGCGGCCCATAGGGAGAATCTCAAACCGCGAGTCCCCGAGCATTTTGGCCGCGTCCAGTTCTCCATAATGCCACGAGCCTTTGATGAATTGTACCATCAGAACTCTGAGTCCTTGTCCCACAGCGCGAAACGCAGTGCCCAGCGCGGCAGTGGTCTTGCCTTTTCCCGGGCCGGTAAGAACGATTACTAGTCCGCGTTTGGTATCGGCCATTCTCGCCTCGAATCCTGAATCATACTGAAACTGGAAATTGGAAACTGGAGGCGGCGAGGTTCTGGCCAATTTCCATTTTCCAATTTCCAGTTTCTGCCTACTGCCTACTCCCTCATCGCGGGTAGGGATAGCCCCGCAAGATCGTGAATCCGCGATAGATTTGTTCCAGGAGCAGGGCGCGAGCCCAGTCGCGCGTGAGGGTCATTCGCGACAGGGCCAAAAGAAGATCGGCCTGCTTTCGGAATGCCTCGGAGAACCCGTTTGGACCTCCCACCACAAATGCCAACTCGCGCGTTCCGCGTAGCGCGTGTTCGCCGAGCCACTCGGCGAACGCTTCCGAGGTCCACTCGCGCCCGCGCCCGTCCAAGAAGACCTTATAGCTCCCGCGCAGTTTTTCCAAGGTTCGCTGCTCGGCGGAGGAAAGGCTCTCCGCCCTTCCGCCCTTCCGCCTGCGCCAGGGCTGGATCTCTTCCACCACGATTTCGCTGAAGTGCGCGATCCGGCTGCGAAAATCGGCTTCCAGGGCGCGTAAATGCGCGTCCTTGGGCTTGCCTTCGCAAATAACCCGGATCCGCATCAAAATCAAAAGTAAAAATTCAAAATCAAAAAGCGCAGCGTCGAATCGTCTTCTCTCCAACCGCCGATTTAGGAAGAGGCGCTGGGCGTGTGGGAACCTTGAGTTTTGAATTTCTGATTTCTTTTCGTGTTCATGATGATCGAAGCGATCACATTCCCCAGCTCCCCTGTTTCCTTGGTCAGGGGTTTCAATTTGCTCGCCCGGACAATTCCCGATTCAGCCAACAGTCGAAGCCAATAGCGGCTTTCTCTGGCTTCTTTCAGCGCGACGCCCAGTTTGTGTACAAAGTCCAAACGACTCTCTGCGGCTTGGGACTCCTCGATGTTAGCGCCGATAGAAGTTGCACAGCGCAGATACTGTTTGCCCAAAATCCAACCAGCGCCGTCTTTCCGGGCCTGCAAGAACTGAAAGAGCTTGATCGCCCGCAGAGCATAAGCCACCGAGCGCTCGCCAATTTCTTGTGGCTGTCCTTGCCGTGGACGCCTCGTTTCGGAATCGGATTTCTTTTCAGGATTCATTCTTTTTGATTTTGAATTCTTAATTTTTAATTATTCAGTTTCTAATTCTGAGTCCTCGATCCCTAACTCCTCGCTCTTCACCTTCGCCGCGGTCTTCCAAAGGCGTTCCAGGTCATAGAAGCTGCGGGCGCGCTCCGAAAAAATGTGAACGACAAAATTCAGATAATCGAGCAGAATCCACTCCGCCTGCCCATAGCCTTCCACGTGCGTGGGTGAAACGCCGGACTTTTCCAACTCCTCCAGAATCGCATCGCAGATCGCCTGCATGTGGCGGGAAGAGGTTCCGCTGCAAATCAGAAAGAAATCGGTGAAGGCGCAGATGCCTTCCAGATTCAGAATGTCCAGGTCTATGGCTTTCCGGTCCTGAGCGGCGCGAACCGCATCCCGCAGGTGTGCTGTCATCATCACGTGGTTCCCGAGCTGCCGGGGCGGTACAAACTCTCCTTCCGTAGGTATTCTTCCACAAGCGGCGGAACAAGGCCAGCTACGTCGCGGCGGGCGCGTATCGCGGCGCGAATTTCGCGGGAGGAGACTGGAACATCTACACCACGCAGGATGTGCAGCGTGCTCTTTCGGAGAGCGATGGTGTGGTGCGAAAGGTCGTTCGGGCCAGGCCCGCGAAGTTCTTCCGGCACGACTCGGGCAATATCGCTGTCCGAATATTTGGGCCGCGAGACGACAATGAAATCCACCAGGTCCAGCAAGTGGCGGTATCCCTTCCACTGCGGCAGATCGAGGAAAGCGTCAACGCCGATCAGAAAGAAGAGATGATCCCTGCTATCCAGCGAGCGTCTCACCCGCTCTGTGGTTGTGACCGAGTAATAAATCCGGCCGTCGTCGGCCGGCGCTTCCAAAAGTGAAGGCACAAATCGTGGCTCGCCCACGCAGGCCAGCGCCACCATCGCAAAGCGGTGCTCAAAGGGTGTAAGATGATCTCTCACTTTGTGAGGCGGATTGCCCGAGGGCACGAAAAGTACCTTGTCCAGCGCGAACCGGCGCATAGCCACCCGGGCGGCCCGAAGGTGCCCGGCATGGATAGGATCAAACGTTCCGCCAAAGAGCGCGATGTTCAATAGTGGTCAGGTCCTGGCCTAGTGTATCCCAGCTTTCTCAGGCGCGGAGGCCTTTTCATTCGCCTCGCCGCAAAAACAATGGCAAATGGGAAATGTAAAATGGTAAATGGCCGGAGATCATAGCGCCGGATAGGATGCGTGAGCGTGTTACTTGCCATTTCCCATTTACCATCTTCCATTTCCCAGTTGACATTGCCGCCGGCACCTTTCGTCACCCGCCTACTACGACTCTTGCACGACCGCCGGACTCTCATGCGGCGCGGGCCGAGGGATCTCTTCGAGCTTCGCCCAGGCCGCGTTCTTCAACGCTTCCAACCCTTCGCCCGTCACGGCGGAGATTTCGTAAAGCCGCTCGTGCCGCTGGCGGCAGAACTTCCGCAACTTTTTCAGGCGATCGCCCCTGCCCGCCACGTCGATGCGCGAGGCGACAATCAGCATCGGTTTTTGTGCCAGAGCCCCGCTGAAGCTCTCGAGTTCTTTCAGGATGACGTAATAGTCGTCCACCGGGTCGCGGCCTGACGTTTCCGCCACGTCGATCATCTGAAGGAGGAGCCGCGTGCGCTCAACGTGTTTGAGAAATCGAATGCCCAGGCCGCGGCCTTCGTGAGCGCCCTCGATTAGACCTGGGATATCAGCCATCACGAACGACCTCTCCTGGTCGAGACCCACTACGCCGAGGTGCGGCTCGAGCGTGGTGAACGGGTAATCGGCAATCTTGGGCCGCGCCGAGCTGAGCCGCGAGATCAAGGTCGATTTGCCCACATTGGGAAAGCCGACGAGTCCCACGTCAGCCAGAAGTTTCAGTTCGAGCTTCAAGGTGCGGACTTCGCCCGGCGCGCCGCGCTCGGCTTTGCGCGGGGCTTGATGGGTCGAGGTCGCAAAGCGCGCGTTGCCGCGCCCACCGCGCCCGCCTTTCGCCGCCAGAAATTTCTGGCCCGCCGCGTCGAAATCCCACACTCTTTCTCCCGACTCCTCGTCATAGACCACGGTGCCGACGGGCACCTGGATGGTCAAGTCCTCTCCGTCTCGGCCGTGGCAGTTGGAGCCTTCGCCGTGCCGCCCGCGCTCGGCGGAGAATTCCCGCTTATATCGGAACTTGAGCAGCGTATTCAAGCCTTCGGTGCTCTCGAGGTAGACGCTGCCGCCCCGGCCGCCATCACCCCCGCTCGGCCCGCCTCGAGGCACGAACTTCTCGCGCCGGAAGGCCACACAGCCGTTCCCTCCCTCGCCGCCTGCGATCCGAATTCTGGATTCGTCGATGAACATGGGAAAGACGGGTTTCGGGGCTCGGGATTCGGGGTTCGCAAACCGGAGGCTCTCGATAGCCGCGCGGGATTAAGAGTACATCTGCACGAAGCAAACTTCAAAAACGCCAAAAGCGGTGAACCCCTCTGTGATTGGGGGCCTCGCGGACATCGGAACTCGCAGCCTCAGCGAACCCCAAATCCCGAACCCCGAATCCCAGGAAGATCCCACCGCTTTCGATGCCTGCGTTCCCGAAATTAACTTGCCGCGGGAACAAGAATGTGGACAAACCGCCCCCGGTTGCCCTTGTCCTCGAACTTCACCACGCCGGAGACTTTGGCGAAGAGAGTATCGTCCTTACCGATCCCCACATTGTCGCCCGGCTTCAAGCGCGTGCCTCGCTGGCGGACCAAAATGGATCCGCCAGACACCAACTGCCCGTCAAAGCGCTTCACGCCCAATCGCTGGGCGTTGGAATCGCGTCCGTTCCGTGAACTCCCTAATCCCTTTTTATGTGCCATGGAAAACCTTCAATTTGTGATTTGTGATCTCTGATTTGTGATTTGCAATCTGACCGGTGATTCGCGACGAGAACCACAATCGCAAATCACCAATCACAAATCACCAATCCCTTGTCACTGCGTGACGATGTCCTGGATCTTGACTTCGCTGTAAGCCTGGCGATGCCCTGCTGTGCGCCGGTATTGCTTCTTGCGCTTGATCTTCAATACTCGCACTTTGGCGGCTCGATCGTTGCGCAAAATCGTCCCCGTGACCTTGGCGTTCTCGACCAGTGGCGACCCGACGTTCAAGCTTTCCTTTCGCACCGCAAACACGTGGTTGAACTCCACGCGTGATCCTTCCGTGCCCGGAAGCTTCTCCACTCGAATAACGTCGCCCGGAGACACTTTGTATTGTTTGCCGCCCGTCTGAAAGATAGCGTACATAGGTGACCTTTCTCTTGGTCTGTCGAATCTTTGATTATATAAACCAGATGCGAACCCTGTCAACGCGATCGCGAGACCTATTTGCGGTCATATCTGCACAGGTGGGATTGGCCCGGGCGGCTTATTTCGATGCGAACTTTGCGCCGCCGCGCGGCGAATACTTGGTCAACGCCGCGTCGAGCGCTCTGGCTGCGGCCGGAGGTCTGACGCTGGTTCCGAAGAGGATTTCCTTTGCATCCAGCTTGCGACCATAAAGGCGCTGGTTGGCGTCGTTGTCCTGTTTCACGATTTGCCCATCAAGCGAGACTCCCGCAAACAGCCCGCGCGAGCGCGAATAAGTGAGAATTTCTGCCTGAAGCTGGAGGTCAGTTGCTCCCTCCGCCGCGCGCCCCACGGGTCCACCCGCCACGGAGGCGTCTGTGCCCAGCTTCGTCTTGCTTTGGATCAGTTTCTGCGCACCTTTGGGGTTCATCACCAGCAAAACGAAATCCGTGGCTTGGCCACCCAATTGAAAACCCACATTGGCGCCGCCCACCGTAAACATCGAGGGCCCGCCCCAGGGGCCAATGCCGCCGCGACGGCACACCAACGCCCCACCGCCGTAGGTGCCTCCGATGCCCAGGGCAATCTTTTTCTCAGATGGAATCACCCCGACACAAACCGACTTCTTCAACAGGTCTAGCGGAATGCCCTTTTCCGGCGTGCCCATGATTTCAGTGATGACGTCAGCCGCCTGTTGCAGCCGCTTGACGTCTTTGCCTCCTTCCGCGGCCTCAGCATGATGTGCCGCACCGAAAAACGTGGCCAGGATAAGAACAACAGGAAGATGCTTCATCGCCGCCTCCATTCGCCGGGGTTGACGATTGCGAGATCTGATCACCACCGGCCCGTGCTTTGAAGTTGTAGTCTGCCGCACCTATTTTCACACAGACCAGGATTGGGGACTAGGACGAAATCGGATAAACGAGGGACCTCTGCAAGAATCTCTGAAGGGGAAAACAATCTCGCGCGAAGGCGCAGAGACGCAGAGATCCATGAGAAAGTGAGGAATCTTCGCTTGCCGATTCTTGGCGCCTTCCCGTCTTTGCGTGAGATTGTTTGTCGTTCTTATAGCTTCTGAGAGGCCTCATCTTCCGCGACCGCTGCCTCATAGCCAGGTGCGCGCCTTGTAGTGGCGATACTCATCCCCGAAAGCTTTTTCGAGTACGGCCGCTTCTTTTCTAGCCCGTAAGAACTGGTAGGACGGATAGATGAGAAAAAAGACCACCAGTGGAACAACTTCGCCCCAGGCAATGAACAGCCCAGCATAGGCCACACCGCCGAAGAGATATACGGGATTGCGGAATTTGGAATATAGACCTGTTGTAACCAGCGCCCTGGCTTGCGGCCGCACGCTAAAGGATTTGCCGAGCTGGAGCCGCGCCGTAAACCATAGCGCCAAGCCGATGGAGGCCATCGCCATGCCGATCACGTGCCGCGCATCCCATGCCCAAGCGTGCAGGACGATCGCTGTCGCAAATCCCAGTAGAAGCGGCAGGTCAAACCAGAGCAGCCATTTCATGGACCACCCTCCCCAGGTACAGTATGGCACAGGACGTTGTGGCGCGCCTGCGCATGTATCTTGCTCTTGCCGCCCTTCGCCGCAAAGGATTCGCTGCCATGAGGACGTATCCAATGACCATGAAACTCCGGCGCATCGCATTTCGTCTATCGTGGAGAGAAGCCGGGGCGTGCAGCCCTCCGAGTGGAATAAGCGCGAACGGTCCTGTAACCAGAAGCTAGGAGCCAGAATTCGGAAGCCGAGAATGGTTCGCCGCTCGTCGATTGTCACTTGCTCATTGACATATATGCGGTTATAGTACGCCCCGGTCCCAATTCAGCCTGGGGTGGAGGCCAATTCAAGATGAACACAACCGAGCCCACAACGCAGACTGCCTCCGAAGCGCATCTTCCCGCTATGCTCACGGGCGGCTGGCCGCTCAAGATGCGCGATTTTCTCTCCCGCCACATTGAATTCCTTTTTGTCTCACTGATTCTGATCATGGTGGCGGCGATCTTTTATCTGATCCCCCAATACACGATCGCCTTCCTGAATTTCTTCTATCTCCCCGTTCTGGCGGCTGCGTACTTCATGGGCAAGCGAAGCGCGGTGCTGGGCGCGACCATGTGCATCCTCATCGTCACCTTCTTTGCTTATTACTTGCCAGACCGGTTTAGAGTGGATGGCACGATGGAGGATGCCATACTGCTAACCGCCGTATGGGGCGGCTTCCTGATCCTGACCAGCGCCGCGGTGGGCTCGCTGCAAGAGAGGCTGGCCAAGGGTTTTGAAGAAACCCGGCAGCTTGTGGAAGAACTCAAACGCAGCCGGGTGATGGAAGACATGAAGGAAAAAGTGGAAAAAACCCTGTACACCACCATGGATCCGACGGTGGCCAAGTTGGCCACGCAGGGAAAGCTCCGATTCGAGAAGCGCGACATCAGCATCATGTTTACGGATCTCACGAACTTCACCTCCTATTCCGACCGCAATCGTCCCGATGTGGTTCTGGAGGAGTTGAACCAGTTCCTGGGCCAGATGGAGCCCATCATCGACCTGTTCCGCGGACACATTGACAAGTACATGGGTGACGGCGTGATGGTGGAGTTCGGGGCACCAGTGGATTACGATCGCCACGCTCTGATGGCTGTCCTGGCCGGACTGAGAATGCAGCAAAAGGTGAGAGGGCTGAACTTGCCTTGGGCTCTGCGGGTAGGTATAGCCTCGGGCAGCTCGATTGTGGGCATGCTGGGTGTGCGCCGCCAAGCCTACAGCGCTCTGGGTGATCGCGTGAACGTGGCAAAGCGCTTGGAGGAGATTTGTCTGCCGGAAAAGGTCTACATCGACGAGCCCACTTACCGAGGCATCGAACACTGCGTAGCCGCGAAGAAGCTTCGCAACATGGGAATGGGACGCCAAGGGGATTCCGAATTGATCGATCACCTGGCGACGCTCGAGGAAAAGCTCGGAAGCGAAGGCGAGTCCCCCGAACTGCTCTACGAACTCGGCAAAGTCAGCTTTCAGTTGCACGACGCGACCTCGGCCATTCGTCACTTCGAGCGCGCCTTGGCCCTGGACCCTAACTCCACCGAAATCAAGTTGGCGTATGCGGACGCCAACATCAAGAAAGATGAATTCGAGAAAATCCAACTCAAGGGCAAGTTGCACAGGATCACCGTTTATGAAGTCACGGGGATCAAGGACCGCTGGAACGATCCCACGGTAATTCCCGCCAGCTTGGCGGAAAAATACCGGCACGCCGAAGCTCATATCGACATCCCGGAGGACGTGGTGTTGGCCGTGGAAGCGCTGGATGGGGCCGTGGGGAACTCCCGCGTGGTGGCGCTGCTCTCCTTTGCCCTCGCGGACCATCTTAACCTGAATGACGAGTTGAAACGGATTGTGCTGCAAGCCGGGTATGTTCAGGATATCGGGAAGGAGGCGGTGCCCCATCACATTTTGAATCGCGCCGGAAGCTTGACCGACCAGGAAACCAAGCTTCTGCAAAAATACGTAATGGAAAGCGTGGCCTCACTGAAGCGGCTCGGGTATGTGGAACCACGGCTGCTCGAAATTGTGCAACACCATCATGAGTCCTGGAATGGAAATGGATATCCAGACGGCTTGAAGGGCGAAGCCATCCCTATCGGATCGCGAATCACCGCGGTCGCCGAGGGTTACGCTGCGTTGACCGCCTGGCGGCCTTACCGTGACGCCTGGGACGCGCGTGTCGCTATGAGCGAGATTGCTAAGGGCGTGGACATGGGCCGCTACGATCCGACAGTGGTGAACGTTCTGAATACCATCATGAAAACTTCTGCATAACGGCCAAGTTTGCGAGTTTGTAAAGACCCCGCTTCTCCTTGATCCCGAACTGGCCATCCTCCCTCGTAATCCTTTGAAACTGAGGCGATTCCCGGCTCTCTCGGCCGGCAAGCGCGACGGGACCAGAGTCGGGCTGGGAGCGCCGCCGCGGCCCGCCGTTCCTGCTACCCGAGAAGTGGCGAACCAAAACCGCCGGTCGTGCGTCTAAGATAGAGTGGGCAGCGGTCGATGAGGAGGCCGCAAGCAGCCATGCGAGGCGGACCAAGGAAAAGCGTGAACGCATGACGGAGGAGGAAGTCAAGAATGCATCCGAGCACGAAAAAACTTCTGCGCGAGAATTTGCTAGGGTTGAGCATGACGCTCGTGGGCGCCCTGTGTCTGGCCCTATCGATAATGTTGTATTCCAATCACCATATTTTCCCGGGTCAGGCGTTGGCTGGCAATCCGAACTTCAGCGTCCCGAGCGGGCAGGGTTTGGACGGGCCCGACATCGCTACACTGGAGCAACAAAACAAGGCCTATGAGCGAATCGCTCAGGCGGTAACGCCAGCGGTGGTGAGCATCCAATCGACTCAGGTTATTAAAGTCCAGCAGTCACCCTTCGCTGACCCGTTTTTCAGGCAGTTTTTCGGCAACATGTTTCCTCAGGTTCCCCGCGAGCAGCGGGAGCACGCCTTGGGAAGCGGCGTGATCGTTTCGCCCGACGGATATATTGTGACCAACAATCACGTCATCAAAAATGCGCGAGATATTCAGGTCACGCTTTCCGATAAGCGAACGTTCAAAGGCAAAGTGGTGGGCCAGGACCCCCAGACCGACGTTGCCGTGGTGAAGATCGACGGCAGCGGCTTTGCGACAGCTCCCTTGGGGGACTCTTCCGCGCTGCACGTCGGAGATATTGTGATGGCCTTTGGCAATCCGTTTGGGTTTGACTTCACGGTGACGCGAGGCGCAGTGAGCGCGCTGGGGCGGCACGCTCCGGAAGCGGGTATGGTGGCCAGTTACATTCAGACCGACGCATCGATAAACCCGGGGAACTCTGGTGGACCGCTGGTGAATGTCCACGGCCAAGTCGTCGGGCTGAACACCTGGATCGTGCCCGGCCAGGGACCGGGGGGAGAGGGCGCTTCCATCGGGATTGGCTTTGCTGTGCCCTCCAACACGGTTAGGCACGTGATGGACGACCTCGTCAAAACGGGCAAGGTGACGCGCGGGTTCTTGGGCGTGGGCGTCAATGTCCTGACGGACGACCTGGCCAAGCAGCTCAGTGTCCCGGACACTGCCGGAGCACTGGTAGAGGATGTCACGCCGGGAAGCCCGGCTGATAAGGCGGGCCTGAAGCCCGGCGATGTGATTCGCAAGTTGGATGGCCAGACCATTCAGGATTCGACTCAACTGACGGCGACGGTCACGAATATGGCGCCCGGCACCAGCGTCACCCTCGATACCCTCCGAGACGGCAAGCCGCAGAGCGTGCGGGTAACTTTGGGAGAGCGCCCGGCGGATCTGAGCGCCAGCGCGGGTGGTCAAGGCAAGGCACCTTCCGAAGGCGCCCTGCGCGGTATTGAGGTGCAGGCCCTTACCAACAGCATTCGCGAACAATTAGGTTTGCCTTCCAATGTGAGAGGGGTCGTGATCAGCCAGCTTGATCCGAACAGTCCAGCGGCGCAAGCGGGTCTTCAGGAGGGCGACGTCATTCAGAGCATCAATCGGCAACCGGTGACCTCTGTGGCAGACTTCAATCGTTTGTCGAGCCAAGCCAAGGGTCAAGTGTTGCTGTATGTCAACCGTCAAGGAACCGGTTCCTTCATCGTCATCTCCCCCGAGGGCGGAGATGAGGGTAGCCAGTAGCAATCCTTCAGTACGGCTCAGCCCTGCGGTCGACTGCGGGGCTGAGTTCTGATTCCGTGGAATTGATTTTGTCCGCCACATCAGTTGCATGTCTTGTGGCGGACAATCTCCTTTTACCGACCTTACCTTTTCATCTACACTGTAGGCGCGTGGCAATGAATGGCGCCCGGCTCTGCCAGTAAGTTCATTCTCAGCCGCCTCCTTCTGGTCGGCTTGGCTCTGGTTCTAGTTATGGGGCTGCTTCGAGCTTTCGAGAACCGTTTTATCTTTTTCCCGCCTCGCTATCCGGAAGGATTTTCGTCGCCGGAATCTCACGGCCTGCATCTGGAAGAAGTTTGGGTCGTCGCCCAGGACGGCGTGCGCCTGAACGCGTGGTTCCTGTCGCAACCCGCCAGCCGAAAGGCCCTTCTTTGGTTGCACGGCAACGCGGAAAATATTGGAATGGGCTTGGATCACATGAACGCCTTTTCCAAGCTGGGCGTGAACGTCCTCGCCCTGGATTATCGTGGCTATGGAAAAAGTAACGGTTCGCCGGACGAGGCCGGCGTCTATGCAGACGGCGACGCGGGCTATCGTTATCTTGTGGATAGCCGGCGTTTCGGGCCTCGCGATATCTTCATCTACGGTCATTCTCTAGGCGGCGCGGTGGCGATTGATGTCGCCTCGCGGCACGAATGCGGTGGCCTGATCGTGGAGAGCTCCTTCACCACCGCCGGTGACATGGCTCGGCTGATGTTCTACCTTCCATTCACCGAGTACCTGCCGCGCAGCCGGTTTGATTCGCGCGCTAAGATCGCGCGCGTTCATGCTCCTATTCTTTTGATCCACGGAACGCGCGACCGGGTAATTCCTTTCTCCATGGGAGAGCAACTTTTCCAGGCTGCGCCCGAGCCCAAGTCTTTCCTCGCCATCCAAGGCGCGGATCACGACGACCCCTATGTCGTCGGCGGCGAAGTCTATTGGCGACGACTGTCACAATTCGTTGACGGAGGAATCAAAAACAAAGAATGAGGCATATCGAAGTCTTCCGGCACAGCAAGCGCGGCGAAGGCAAGGGATTGAGCGAGGAGGGGCGAGAACTGGCTCTTCGCGCGAGGGTCCTGCTCTCTCCTCCCTACGACCTCTGCGTGTCCAGTCCCAAAGAGCGGGCACAAGAAACCATGCGGGCCTTCGGCTTCGAGCGCTCGGAAGTGGATGAGGCGTTCACCGCCGTCAATCCCTGGGAGCCGTTCGACGCAGCGGTTTCAAACCTCGCGAAAGTGCGAGGCGTTATTCCGCTTGCAGCGTGCTGGGAAATTCCCGAAGCCCTAAACTATCTGCGCATGCAGGGCGAAACATTTCTGGGCGCTCTCAAGCGCATCGCGCGCAAATTGCCCGAGGAAGGCCGCGCGCTCATCGTTTCTCACGGCGGCATCCTCGAAGCCGCCGCTCTGCATGGTTGCGCGCGCTATGACCTGAAAGAAATCGGCGGCGAAATCGGATTCTGCGAAGCCGTCGTCTTCAATTTCGATGGCGACAAACTAGCAGGCGTCGAAGTGAAAAGAATGAAGGATGTCGCTTCGTGAGTCTTGAATTTTCAATCCGGGTCGCGCAGAGCTCTGCCCTCTTCCCGATCCTTGGTGCCCAGCCAACTGCGCTTCGCTCAGCATGAGATGCTGGGCACCTTTTCCTCAGCCCGTTAAATCTCACCTCTGCTTCTCGCTCCGTTTTTCACTAGCCCACGAACTTGCTTGTGCCTTGGAGTTTCAATTGCCCGTGGTTGCCCACCTTTTCACCGCAGGACATGTTTCCTTCCAGCGCATTCCCCTTGAGAGCGAAATTGATGTTGTGGCAGCCGAATTCGGCTTTGTTCTGTTCCATTGCCTTCTGGGCCTCGGCCACACCCTTTGGCGTCAACGCCTCCGCCATCTGTTTCCCGATTTCCTGAAGCCGGTCCATAATTTTCTTCTGCTCTGCGGCGGAGAGGCTGGCGAAGTTCTGCATTTTATTCTGCTCTTCGGCCATTTGAGCTTGCAATTCTTTGACGCGCTGCTCGGATCGCTTCTGCTCGTCCGGCGAAACGTTCTGCATGGCCGTCAGCATTTTCTGCTGTTGGGCTGTCGCTCCGCGCCCCTCTTCAAATTCACCGTTGCATCCATCCTGATGGCAGCTAACACGGACGTCTGACGCCTCGAAAGCCTTGGGTTCGTTAGCGTGGAAGAACTCCGCATGATAAACGGCCGCTGATCCGCCCTGGCTGCAGCCGGGTTCGCTGACCTGCCTGAGCTGGATCTTCCAGCCGTTGTTCGCGGTGAAATTCCACTCGTACTTGCCGCCGATATAGACCGCCGGGCAGGAGATTCCCCGGCACAACTGCGGCTCGAAACTCTCGAGCGAGATGAACTCGGGCAAACTCACTTGCGCAGCCTTAATCGTGACGTGGTACTCCGATTCCTTCTGGCCCGGTGAGGCAACCAATGCCTCCTTCACCACTTGCACCTTGTCGCTGCTGAAGAGGAATTTGGTGCCTTGGCGGAACGTTCCCCGCACCACCACTTCGCCTACCCCTCCGGGCACAACGCGCGCGCATCGGCAAAGCGCGAGTTCCGGTGTTGGGTACTTGTTCTTTACCGCCGCCGCCGTCAGCCCAGCGCTTTTCAGCTCGCTCCGGCACGCGGCCAATATCGCATCACGCCGCTCGGCGTAACGGTCGCCGACTGCGCGCAGGACCCCCGCCACCAAAAGAATCACCACCACTACCGCCGCGAGTTTTTGGCTCCTTGACTTTGACATGTTTCCTCCTTGTTTACCCAAATGTCCCGGGTCTCAGATCCTTTCTTTCAGAAGCACTTGATAGCGACGGCTCCGACGCCGCCAGGAACGCAATGGCGAGGAGAGTCCAGAAGAGGAACAGTTCTGTCGGCCGCCGAAATGGAAAGTCAACCAGTGCCACTGCCGCGAGCGCCAGCACGCCCGCTGACGATGCAGTGACTATTCCAGTCTGTCCGCGCCCTTGCCGAAGAACAAAAACCAGAAAACAGATCACGATCGACAAAAAGCCGGCCAAGCCCGTCACGCCGTTCTCCACTAAGGTCTCAAGGTAATCGTTGTGAGCGTGATCTTCGAAGCCAGCAAACTTGCGCTCCTCCTGCGGAGCGCCGAGACGCCCCCACCGTTCGGCTTCCCATTGCGCGTATTGGGGTTCAAACGCTCCGGGTCCAAAGCCCAGCCAAGGGCGCTCGGCGAGGTGGGGTGCGACTGCCTGCCAGATGTAATAGCGGCCGTTCACAGTAGTCGCCAGCTCCCTTGCGGGAGACCACGCCAGCAACGCCAGGCTAGCCGACAATGCGGCGAGCGCAAAAACGCGCCAGCGGCCAAGCTGTCCGCACACTGCTAGCCATATGAGCGCGGCCAGCAAGCCCAAGATCGCTCCACGCGACCCTGTGGCAAACACTGCCAGGACTTGAGCCGCAAGCGCCATCGAGAACAGTCCGCGTCGCTTGGAAATCTGCCTCAGTGAGGCGGTGAGCGGCATCAGGCCAACCAGAAAGGCAGCTACGAAATTAGGGTTTCCGAGGGTCGCGAAGACGCGCATCCTCGCGCTGCCGCTGGGTGTTGCATGCCAGCCCAAGACGGCGAAAGGATCCCACCCAACGAATTGCAGGCAGGCCACGCAGGCGACGAGTGTGCCGGCAGCAGTCAGCGCGATAGCAAGCCCCTTGGCCTCCGGTCGAACCAGCATCAGCAGCAAAAACCATCCCACCGCAGCGAGCGGGAGCCAGAGCGCGACGAGGGAGACAAAGCTCCCGGTGAGCGCGGAGGCTCCGAGCGCGGCAAGCCACGCCGCAAGCGACCAGGAAAAACCTCTGGGCAGCGCAGGCCACTTCCAGCGCCCTGCGAGACCCGCGATCGCCGTTCCGAGCACAACGCTTGCGGTCAAGAATACAAGCTTGGGGGTGGAAAACGGCCGCTCCAGACCTGGGAACACAACCAAGGGCATCAGGAAGCACACACCCACCAGGGCCGACTTCAGCCCTGCCAAGGCTCGAGGCTGAACCACTCGCTCTCCGGTCTGCGGCGCACCCGGGGAGATGGCCGCCGCCGACACGTCAGTCGCTTCCTGAACGCCGATTGCCACAATTTTTTCTTTTCTAATTAGGCGGGAGTATACACCAGAAGCAATTCTTGCGACACCAGCGCTGCCAGGGGAATGACAATCAGAAATCACAAAGCGCCAATTCTTCACGCGTTCGACGCGGGTCGATTGTTGGCTCCGCTGGCGCTCTTGGGTGGCGGCCCGCCCGCGCCGTGGCACTTCTTATATTTCTTGCCACTGCCGCACGGGCACGGATCGTTGCGCCCGACCTTTTCGCGCCGGATCACCTGCTGAGGCTTTTCGGGCGCGCCGCCGCCCACCATCCTCATCTCCTGCTGCTCGCGGCGCTTGCGGCGTTGATACTGCCGGATCATTTCCTCTTCCTCGTCCGGCGTCCGCATCAGGAACAGGTAGCGGAGCGTTTCGTCTTCGATGCGGTCCATCATGGCTTCGAACATGTCAAACGACTCGCGCTTGTACTCCACCAGCGGGTCGCGCTGGGCGTAGCCGCGCAGGCCAATGCCTTCTTTCAAGTGGTCCATGGCCAGCAAGTGGTCTTTCCACTGGGCGTCGACCACTTGCAGCATGATCATGCGCTCGTGGGTGCGCATGCGCTCCGGGGTCCACACCGTTTCGCGCTCGTCGTAGCGCTGGCGCACGATGGTCTTGAGTTGTTCGATGAGCTGGTCGAGAGCCTTGGGATCGAATTTCAGCTCGTGCTTTTTCAGATCGATTCCGAACCGCGTCCAGAACTCTTTTCGCAGGCCGTCCGCGTTCCATTCGTCGGCGTTCTTGTCTTTGGGGCAATGGGATCCCACCAGCCACTGCACCACGCGGTCCGCGGCCTCGAGCACGTACTCTTTTTGGTCCCCCCCTTCCAGTAACTCGCGGCGCCGGCCGTAGATGGTCTCGCGCTGCTTGTTCATCACGTCGTCGTACTCGAGCAGATGTTTGCGCTGCTCGAAGTTTTGTCCCTCGACCGCCTTCTGCGCTGCCTGGATGCGCCGGGTGATGAGGCGCGACTCGATCGGCACGCCTTCCTCCATGCCGAGCCTGTGCATGATTTTGGAAATGCGCTCGCCGGCGAAAATGCGCAGCAAGTCGTCTTCGAGCGACAGGTAGAAGCGCGACGAGCCTGGATCGCCCTGGCGTCCGGCGCGGCCTCGCAACTGGTTATCGATGCGCCGCGCTTCGTGCCGCTCGGTGCCCAGAATGTGCAGTCCGCCAACGTCGATCACCTGCTCGTGCTCGGCGTCGGTCGTCTTGCGGAAGCGCCCGACAAATCTTCCCCAGTTTTCCAGCCACTTCGCGTAGGCCGCCGCGTACTGCTCGTAAACCTCCTCCGTCGAACCGGCAGGCGGAAATTCCGGCGGCTCCGGATCGATCCCCTGCTCGCGATATTTCTCCGGCGACTTGCGAAATTCTTCCCGCGCCATGAACTCCGGATGGCCGCCCAACAAGATGTCCGTGCCGCGCCCCGCCATGTTGGTGGAAACGGTGACCGCGCCCTCGCGTCCGGCCTGCGCTACGATGAGCGCTTCGCGCTCGTGCTGCTTGGCGTTCAGGATGTCGTGCTCGAGGTCCCCTTCTTCCAGCACCTGGAAGAGCCGCCCCGGACTGCATTGAATCTCAATCAGGTAGTCCAGGATGGGCACGTGCTTTTCGTTCCCGCCGCCGTTCGCCAGTTCCACAATCTGCGGCGCCATGGCCGCTTCGGGAGACGGCAGCCCGCGTTTTGCATAAGTCTCGTGGGCGCGCTTCAAAATCGCCTCGAGAAAAGCGGTGCGATTGCCGTTCATGCTGGTGGGGAGATCCTTGAAGCGGCCTTCCTTCAAAATCTTCTGCACCATCGAGACCGTCACGCCGGTGCGAATCAGCCATTCGAGCGCCGCCCGGTGGCGATCGCGCAATCCGGCCGCCCACTTTATGAGCTTGGAGCCCTCCAGGCCCGCCTCTTTCGCCAGCTCTTGTAGCCGCGCCGGCAAGAAACCGGACTTGCGCAGTTGGGCGCTGAGCCGCTCGGATTTTTCGATGGCGATGGTCCCCACCAGCACTGGCTGCCCGCGCAGGTGATATTCCTTGATCTCTTCGATCACCGCGTTGTACTTCTCGCGCTCGGTGCGGTAGACCACGTCGGGATGTTCGTGCCGGATCAGGGGCTTGTTGGTGGGGATCACGACGACTTCCAGGCTGTAGATTTTTTCGAATTCCGCCGCTTCCGTCTCCGCCGTTCCGGTCATTCCGGCGAGCTTCTTGTACATGCGGAAATAATTCTGGAAGGTGATAGTGGCCAGCGTCTGGTTTTCGCGCTCGATCTTGACGCTTTCTTTCGCCTCGATCGCCTGGTGCAGGCCATCGCTCCATCGCCGCCCCGGCATTTGGCGGCCGGTGAATTCGTCGATGATCACGACTTCGTTATTGGGGTTGACGATGTAATCGCGGTCGCGCTTGTAGAGGGTGTGGGCGCGCAGGGCCTGGTAGACGTGGTGGATGTATTCGACGTTCGCCGGGTCGTACATGTTTTCGAGGCCGAGCATCTTCTCCGCTTTCGCCACGCCCGCCTCGGTGATGGTCGCCTGGCGCATCTTCTCGTCCACCTCGAAGTCAACCTTCTCCTCGAAGCGCGGAATGATCCGGTCGATGCGATAGTACTTTTCCGTGGATTCTTCCGACGAACCTGAAATGATCAGCGGCGTCCGCGCTTCGTCGATGAGGATCGAATCGACTTCGTCCACGATGGCGTAGTGGTGCACGCGCTGCACGCAGTCGGCGAGGTCGAACTTCATGTTGTCGCGCAGGTAATCGAAACCGAATTCGTTGTTGGTGCCGTAGGTGACGTCGGAGCGGTACGCGAGCTTTCGCTCTTCGTCGTCCAGATCGTGCACGATGACGCCCACGCTCAGGCCGAGCAGCCTGTAAAGCGGGCCCATCCAGGCGGCGTCACGCTTCGCCAGGTAATCGTTCACCGTCACCACGTGAACGCCCTTGCCTTCGAGCGCGTTCAGGTAAACGGGCAGCGTGGCCACCAGCGTCTTGCCTTCGCCGGTCTTCATTTCCGCGATTTTGCCCTCGTGCAGCACCATGCCGCCGATGAGCTGCACGTCGAAGTGGCGCATGTTCAGCGCCCGCCGCCCGGCCTCGCGACAAAGCGCGAAGGCTTCTTCCAGAATGTCGTCGAGCGTCTCGCCTTTCGCCAGCCGTTCTTTGAGTCTGAGCGTACGGGCGGGAAATTCGGCTTCGGCGAGATTCTGCATCTCAGGCTCTAGCGCGTTGATGGCCTCGATGCGCTCGCTCAGGCGCTTCAACTCGCGCTCGTTCTTCGTCCCGATGACCTTGCCTAACGCGTATTGGAAATAACTGCCCATGCTTGTCACTCGTAGGGCCGAGCGGCGCTCGGCCGGGCCGGACGCCCTCCGGCCCTACTAATCCGGTCATTCCCGCGCCCCGTCCCGACGGGGTCTCGGGAAAAGCGGGAATCCATTTAAGGCTCTTCCTCGCTTCACTCGCAACTTATCAATTGTAATCGCCATCGCGGAGATGAGCAAGGCGATGGCTCGCCCCTTGCCACTGTCTTCATTCGGATCGGCTTTTTCGTCTTGCGCACGCGCTCAAGCACCGCCGAGCAATTCGCCTTGAATTCCGAGATCGTGATTTCTTCCATCGTCATCCTCGCTGCGCCGTCATTTCCCCCTGGGCATGCGTTTCTGCGTAACTCCTGGGTAACTGAGTTTTGGTGGGTTCGTTCGCAACCGCCTCAACACCCGTCAAGCCCAAATGCTGAACGTAACACCTAGATATCACGCCAGTTAGTAAGATTTTGGCGAAGTTTGGCTTTGAACCCAAAAATTGGGTTCGTTCCAGAAGCACTTCCTTGTGTTTTCAACAACATGGTGGCTTCGAACCTCATTTTTGCATAAATTTTTCTCCACTGCCTCGCCATTTTCGCTTTTTATTTGTATCTGCCACGTAAGTAAACAGAAACCGAGAGCGCCAGTAAGCAGCCGGGAAAACTGAAAACCCTCTCGCAAAGACGCCGAGGCGCAGGGATTCGCAAAGCTCCCACGTAAAGCTCCTCTCAAAGCTGACGGCTGACCGCAAATAGCAGGTCTCGTCACTCCTCACCTATCGCTCATCACTGTTTTTCGCCCAGGCAGCGGCAGGTTATCTTGCCTGTCGGTTGAGGACTTCTCGCAGCGCCCCCGAGGTGAACCCTCCGTGCGGGGTAGCCGCCTAGTCCGATACGGTGGTAACATTAGCATAGCCTGGAATGCTCCGTCAAGTACCTTTTAAGGCAATCTATCCTTTCCTGTCCGATTGGTTCGCGGCAGCGCCCACCCTTCACCCGGAGTCGAAGGCGGGAAAAAAGATGTAGACAACCTACAGCCATGGGAGTAGAATGTCTACATGCCGAGAACAAACCGCTATCAGAACCGTATTGAATTATTGCAGGGGACGCTGGACCTGCTGATTCTCCAGACGCTCCAGTGGGGGCCGCAGCACGGCTATGGGATCAGCCAGGCCATTCGCAACTCTTCCGGTGAGCTCTTCCAAGTGGATACCGGCTCGCTCTATCCAGCCCTGCACCGCCTGGAGAGGCAAGGATCGATCGCGGCCGAATGGAAAACTTCCGAGAACAATCAGCGCGTGCGGGCCTATCGCTTGACCACCGCCGGCAAGAAACAGCTCGTTTCCGAGCGCTCGCGCTGGCAGCAGCTTCTGGAGGCCATGGCCGGCGTGCTCGATCGAACACAGCTAGTGACGAGTGACGGGTGACGAGCGGATGGAAGTATTTCAGTGTGTCAGTATGTCAGTTCGTCAGTCGCTGACCGACCGATCCACTGACATACTGAAAACACTTGACTGGCGGGAGCAAATATGAAACTTGCAGCCTGGCTCAGGCGACGGAAACAACGCGAGCAAGAGCTTGACGAGGAAATTCGCGCCCATTTGGCGATGGCCATTAGCGAGCGCATCGAACACGGCGAAGACCCGGCCACAGCCGAGCGAAATGCGCAGCGCGAGTTCGGCAACGAGCCTCTGGTGAAGGAAACCACGCGCGACATGTGGGGCTGGCGCTGGCTGGAAGCTCTCCTCCAAGACCTGCGTTACGGACTGCGTCAGTTGCGCCGGAGTCCAGGCATGACAGCTGTCGCCGTCCTGACGCTCGCGCTTGGCATCGGCGCCAACACCGCCATTTTCAGTCTGATCGACACAGTCATGCTCCGTTCGCTCCCGGTCGAGAAGCCCGAGGAACTGGTGGAGGTGCGCCGGTACAATCCACGCTGGGGCAGCGAGGGCTCTCCCAGCTTCACCAATCCTCTGTGGGAGCAGGTGCGGGACCGGCAAGACGTTTTTTCCGGCGTGTTTGCCTCGGGCGAAGAGTCTTTTGACCTCGCACAGGGCGGGGCGGTCGAAAACGCGAATGGCATTTTTGTCAGCGGCAGCTATTTCGCGACGCTAGGCGTGCGCCCGGCCGCCGGCCGTCTCTTCACCGCGGCCGACGACAAGCGCGGCTGCCCCGCTGTCGCCGTCCTGAGTTATGGTTTCTGGCGGGATCACTACGGGGGCGCCGAAAGCGCCGTCGGCCAGACGCTTTCGCTGAGTAACCATCCGTTCCAGATCATCGGCGCCAGCGGCCCGGGGTTTTACGGCGCGGAAGTCGGGCACAAGTTCGACGTCGCTATTCCCGTTTGCACCGCGGCGATTTTTGATGAAAAAGAACAGCGCCTCGATCACCGCTCCTGGTGGTGGCTGGGGATCATGGGCCGAGTGAAACCCGGGATCAGCCCGGAGCGGCTAAAAGCGCGGCTCGACGTGCTTTCGCCCCAGATCTTCACCGCTGCCGTGCCTCAAGGCTGGGACCCGAAAAACCAGCAAGAATTCCTCAAACAATCGTTCCTGACGTTTCCGGCTGCCACCGGAGTCTCCGGTCTGCGCCGGGAGTTCACAGAGCCGCTCAACATCCTGATGGCAGTCGTCGGACTGGTGCTGCTCATCGCCTGCGCCAACATCGCCAGCCTCATGCTGGCCCGGGCCGCCACGAGACATAGGGAAATTGCGGTGCGCCAGGCCCTCGGCGCTTCCCGAATGCGGCTGATTCGCCAGTTGCTCACCGAGTGCATTCTGCTCTCTTCGGCCGGCGCGGTGGTGGGCGTCCTCTTCGCCCGCTGGGGATCGGCGCTCCTGGTTCGTTACATCTCGACGGCAAACAACCAGGTGTTCCTTGACCTCTCGCTCGATGGCCGCGTGCTGGGATTCACTGCCGCCATCGCTGTGCTCACCGGCGTCCTATTCGGGGTTCTGCCGGCGCTTCGTTCCACGCGCGTATCGCTGACCGCGGCGATGAAAGGCCGGGGAGATACGGAGCGGCACGGGCACTTCCGCTCCAGCAAATGGATCGTCGCCGCGCAGGTGGCGCTGTCGCTGGTTCTGCTAGTCGCGGCCGGGCTGTTTCTGCGCAGCTTCGCGAAACTTGCCATGCTGGACATTGGCTTTGACCGCAACAACGTGCTGCTGGTGAATGCGAATCTCAAGGCCGCCCATGTGCCGCCCGAGCGGCGTTGGGAGATCTACCAGCAGATCGAGAACCGATTGCGCGCCCTTCCCGGCGTGGTATCCGCCAGCCGGTCTTGGAACACGCCCATCAGCGGTTACGAGTGGAACCAGGACATTCAGGCCGACTCGCCGAATTCGCCCACCGGAGAAGCAGCGCTGACCTACTTCAACGCCATCTCGCCCGCGTACTTCGAGACCTTGCGCACTCCCCTCCTGGCGGGCCGCGTCTTCAATGACCACGACACCAAAAATGCGCCGCCGGTGGCGATTGTCAACCAGACCATGGCGCGCAAGTTCTTCCCCAACCTGAATCCCATCGGGCGATACTTCCGTACCGCAGAGGTGTCGGGAAGCTTGGCGCCGCCCATCCAGATCGTGGGACTGGTCAGGGATTCGAAATACGAGTCGCTGCGCGAGGAAACCTATCCCACAGCGTTTTTCCCCATTGCCCAGCAGACGCCGGGGATCGATGATGTGGAAAACTTCGAGCTGCGCACCGCCATACCGCCGTCGTCCCTTGCTTCCGCCGTGCAGAGCGCGGTGGCGGGAGTGAGCAAGGAGATCTCGATTGATTTCCACACGCTCGCCGAGCAAGTAAACGACTCAATGGTTCAGGAACGGCTGCTGGCGCTGCTCTCCGGCTTCTTTGGCGCGCTGGCGCTGCTGCTGGCCATGATCGGCCTCTATGGCACGCTTAGTTATCTGGTGACGCAGAGGCAAACGGAGTTCGGCGTCCGCATGGCACTGGGCGCGCAGCCGGGCTCCATCCTGCGGCTGGTGATGCGGGACGTCGTGGTTGTTCTGGCCGGAGGTTTGGCGGTGGGAATCTGCATTTCGCTTGCTACCGGGCAACTGCTTCAGAAGATGCTGTTCGGACTTGACGCGCGCGACACGGTGACGCTGGCGGCGGCCGTGGTCACGCTTTCCGCCGTGGCGTTCCTTGCGGCTTACCTGCCCGCCCGCCGCGCCACCAAGGTCGACCCCATGGTGGCCCTCAGATACGAGTGACGAGTCGCGTGAGACGAAAAAACGCCCTTTGTCCCTTGCCATTCCCAAGTCCGTCAGAGCGGCAGTACTTCAGTGTGTCAGTTACTGAATTACTGAAATACCGACGACTGACTCACTCTCTGAATCCAAAATCCAGTTTCTAATCTCCGGCTCAGCCTCACGCCGGCCGGCCGAAAAACGTTTCGCCGCGTTTGCGAAACTTATACGCCACTTGCTCGTCCAGATCGACGCCAAGGCCGGGCTTATCGGAAACTTGGATGTAACCGTTGCGGATGAGCGGGCCGCGGGCGCCTTCGATCAAGTCGTCAAAGAAGGGCACGGAAGCCGCGTGCCATTCGAGCGCCAGGAAATTGGGAATGGCGGCGCAGAGGTGAGCCGAGGCCATGGTTCCGACGGGGCTCGAGATGTTGTGAGGCGCGACGGCCACGTAATGCATCTCCGCCATGTCCGCGATGCGCCGGCCTTCGAGCAGCCCGCCCACTTTCTGGAAGTCGGGCCCCAGGATGTCCACCGCTTCGCGTTCCAGCAGCTCGCGGAAATGATGACGCTGATAATGGTTCTCGCCCGTGGCAATCGGTGTTGAGGTCGAAGAGGTCACGCGGCGCAGCGCGTCGGTATTCTCGGGGGGAATCGGGTCTTCCAGCCACAGCAAGTCGTAAGGCTCGCAGGCCCGCGCCAGCTTGATGGCGTCGTTCACTCCGTAATTCCAGTGGCAATCGATGGCCAGGTCCACGTGTTTGCCCAAGGCTTTTCGCAACGTACCCACCAGTCCCGACATTAGGTCAATCTCGCGGCGCGTGAGCGTTCGGTTGTAGTCGTCGAGCGAATATTCGGTGGGCACGTCAACGTCAAACTTCAGCGCCGTGAAGCCGCGGCGCTTCATCTCGAGTGCGCGGCGCGCGTAGTCGCGCGGGCGAATCTCTTTCGCCTCGGATTTCTGCCCGCCGTGATATTTCGTGCTCAGCTCGGCTTGGCGCTCCCGAGTTTTCTTGCCTTCCGTCATCCACGAAGGCGTGCGCGGCACCAGCACCGGCGAAAGGCTTGCGAGGCCCTTGCCCGCGTGGCAATCGGCGTAAATGCGCACGCGGTCGCGATATTTCCCGCCCAGGAATTGATAAATGGGAAGGTTCGTATCTTTGCCGACCAGGTCCCACAAGGCTGTCTCGATGCCGCTGATGGCGTGATAAGTCATCCCGGCGGGTCCGGCGCCGCCCACGGCAGTGCGCATCAGCCGGCACAGGCGATCCACGTCGCGCGGGTCCTCGCCCACCAGAAACTCGCTGAACTCGGCCAGCGTCGCGGTCAGGCCCGGCGCCACCAGCGCTTCGCCCCAGCCCACTAGCCCGGTGTCAGCGGTGATCTTCACAATGGTCCAATCGTAGTTGGCCTCGATGACGGCGGTTTGGATTCTTTGGATGCGCATGCTCGTCTGTCCTTCGTCCCTTCTGGTTTGGTTCCGGCCAGCGTCTGATCCAAGGCGGGCTGGTGGTAAGTCCCCGCAGTTTGTCGGTTCACCGATAGACTTCTTTGCGGTGGCCAACACGAAGGACCAGCACGATCAGACGGTCGTCTTCGATTTTCGAGACGAGTCGATATGGGCCTACTCGGTATCTCCAAAACTCTCCAAGGCGCGAGCCCTGGAGGGCCCTTCCGACACTGCGGGGATCATCGAGCTTGGCGATCCGTTCATGGAGAAACTCCAGGATGCGCCGGGCGTGCTGCCCGTCGAGTTTTCTCAAGTCCCGCTCGGCCTCGGCTGATAGCTCAACCTTCCATGCCATGATGTTTCATGAGGTCTTCGAGCGGGATAGTGCGCTCCCGACCGTTGCGGATGCGCTCCAGCACGCGCTCGGCCGCATAGATGTCCTCGAGATCCTCGAGGTGCTGCACAACGGCCTCACGGACATAAAAAGTCTTCGTGCGTCCGGTGCGCCGGGCCAGCTTCTCAAGGCGTCTTTCGATAGACTGCGGAAGTCGCACGGCCAGCATTATTCCCTCGCTATACGAGTATAGCACCTCAATTTACAAACCAGTGAGGGCCTTATCGATCGGATCGAGAGCGGTCTTGGAGAGCTCGGAGGGCAGGGGATCGGTTGATCGGCGAGCGTAAACGTGGTCGCCGACTTTCGCGGCCTCCACGATTTCTTTCTTGTCGCCGGCCTGCATCTCGAAGCGATACGCCGGCTTCGCGAGATCAAACGCGGAAAGATCGGCGGCGTGCTCCTTCGGAAAAGAATCGGCGCGCAAATCGTGCACCGAATAGAGCAGGGACTCTACCTTGTCGCTGGCGAGGTCCTTCGAGGCGGGCGCGGTCTCTTTCCACTTGTCCTTTTGCTTTTGAAAAGTCCAATGGCCCTTGGGAGTTTCAACGTCCAGGTGAGTCACGTCAAAGGTCTGAACGGAAAACAAGTCTTTGGCGCGCAAGTCCGACGGGTCTTTCTGAAACTGAGTCAGGAAGTCGGCATTCAAAGTGAAGACGGGATCGAGCGCGGAATTTATCGCGTCATATTTTTCGCCGTCTTTCTTGCCCAGCACCAACTCCTGGCTTCCCGCCGGGCTCGCGAGCTTCACGCTGATGGTGGGCGAGCCGAAGCCGTACTGTGCCGATTTCTTTTTGTCCTCGGCCACGACGCTGGTCATAGCGAGACCGCGCAACTGGCTCACCAGACCGTCGACGGAGAAGCGTTCGGCGCGGACCGGCGGCGGCAACACCAAGTCCCACACACCTTCCGGGTTTTTCTCCAGCGTGTAGGACTTGTCCTTGGATTTGACCTCGATCTTTTGAATCTGATCAGCATCGAGAGTGACGGCGCGCTTGTCACGCAGGTCAAAGAGCGTTTTGGTGAGCGACGTCTTTTGGGAGCTGGGCAAGGTTACGACGCGCGGATTGCCGCCCACTTGGACATAGACTCCGCTGCTGGTGGGAGTTTCATCTCCGAGCATCAATGCGAATTGCGCTGGCTTCGTGTCCGTCCCGACTTCGACGGTCTCGTTGGGCGGATCGAGCCCGAAGTCTTTCAAGTTTGCCGGGTGCGCGTCCACGACCTCATCCACGTTCGCGCTCGTCAGCGATTCCAGGAAAGAGGAAATGGTGGATTGGTCTGCCGCGAGTTTTTGCGGTGCCTCAATCATCCATTTTCCCGACTCGAGGCGGCAGGTGATGGGCGCTGTGTCTTTGGGCTTCAGGGAGAACGATTGGATGTGCTTGCTGTCGACGGGAAACAACTTCTCTACCGTTCTCGTTTCAACCGTCGTGCCCGCGGGAACCGATGGGTTCTTTCGTTTGTCGTAGTAAGTGAATCCCGCCCACAGCCCAGCCAGAATGACGAGCGCGATGAGCGTGTTGATGTATTGCTTCTTCATCGCCGGCGCCACCAAACAGACGTCCCCACGGCAATGATCGCGAGCGGCAATCCGATCACACCAAAGTAAAGAATGTTGTTCATTTGCCGCTGTGTCACATTCAGATGTTGCTCTTCAGGCGGTTTGGGGCGAATGGATATCATGTTCTCCTCCGCCTCCAACCAGTTCACCATGTTCATGAACAGGTCGCGGTTGGCCTGAAACCCGAGAAAGACATTGGCGGGCAGGGCGGACGTGCCCAGGGCAACGAACCGGCCTTCGATTTTCTTCTCGCCCTCTCCACTGATCGTGGCGGCGACAGCCACGGTGAGAGGACCCTTCGTGTCCGTACCCTGGCGATACGCCGACACGGTGTGAACCTTGGGATTGAAGTCGGCGCTGCCGTAGCTGTCCGCCGAAGTTTCGCAAAGCGAATCAACGCTCGCTCCCGCTTTGTAGTCCTTGCCGACCGAAAAGGACCGCGTGACAGGAAACAGCGAGGCGTAGCCGGTGAGCGGTTGGACGATGGGGTTCGACCCGTACTTGACAATGAGTGGCATCGTCGGTTCCGTGCCGAAAACCTGCGCCACCGGGTTGAGGTCGACCACCAAATCGTTTCGAGGCGTGACGTTCCAATCCTCGAGCAGTTTGGAAAGGTTGGGCAAGTCGACGCCGGGGTCGAGCATGAACATGGCGCGGCCGCCGCCGGCTACGTATTTTCGAATCGCATCCACTTCCGGGGGCAAGTAATCGTTTTGCGGCCCCGCAACGACCAGCAGCGAGCAATCGCTCGGGATTTCCATTTTCTGGAGAAGCGTCAGGGTCTTCACCTGATAATTTTCGTTCTCGAATTGCTCTTTCACCTTGCTGTAGCCGCTGCGCTCTGTATTCTCCAGGTTGCGCTCCCCGTGCCCACTGACGAAATAGACGGTCTTCTGCCCCGTCAACAAGCGAACGATAGCGTTGGTGACCCCCTCCTCATCGCTGTTTTTGGCTTCGTAGTGGTTGTCGCCCGAAGCGACGACGACGGCCCCGTAATTTCTCACGCCAAATTGCTTTGCCAAAGACGGCTCGCGGTCCAGATCGACGTATCGCAGGGAAACACGGCCCGAAGCTTTTTCATAATTCTCCAGCAGGTCCCGCCCTTCCCGCAGCCGTTGTTTCTGATCGAAGATGTAAATGGAAACATCGCGATCGAGGCCTTTCAGTATCTTCAGCGTTTGAGGTGAAAGGCTGTAGCGCTTCGCAGGCGTCAAGTCCCACCGCGTGTCGTGGCGGTCAACGAACCAGTTGGCCAACACCACGATGGCGATGCCGACCACCGTGTAGACAACGAGGTTCACGCCCTCCAGAATCTTTTGGCGCCCCGCGCTGCCCGCCGCCGCTTTTTGTTCCGTGTGTTCTTTGTCCTTCGATTCCATATATGCGGATTCTCGGATTTCAGATTTCAAATCTCAAATTTCTTCTTGCGTTCTGCCTACTGCCTTCTGCCTTCTGTTCTCTACGGTCTGCCCTTCAGCGCTTCCACCGAGCGGCCGGTAAGAAAAATGCCGACCGCGATCACGGAAGCGTAATAAACGACGTCGCTCAGATCAATGACGCCCTTCGCGAAATTATCAAAATGGGTGGTCAGAGCCATGTAGGAGAAAAAGCGTCCCCACGCGCTGTTGGAATAGGAGGAGCCCCAGTCGAGGACATAGAGCAGAAGAAACACAGCCATGCCTACGCTCCCCGCGATGATCTGGTTTTTGGTGAAAGTCGAAATCCACATCCCCAAAGCTAATAGCGCGCCACCGTAAAGCAACATTCCCAACAGTCCTGCCAACATCGGTTTGACGTTGGGATTGCCATACAAGAACAACAACGCGACATAAAGCGAGGTTAGCAGAATCAGGACAATGTAAAGTCCCAGGGCTCCCAGGAACTTGCCCAGAATTATCTGGAGGTCGGTGAGCGGCGATGTCAGCAGCAGCTCGATGGTGCCGGAGCGCTTCTCCTCGGCATAGAGCCGCATCGTGATCAACGGGATCAGAAGCAGCAACACCACGGTCAAGACGCCTTCCAGCAGCGGACGCACAATGTATTCGTTCAGGCTCATGGGAGGCGCGCCCATGCCGCCCATCTGCATCCGGAAAGTCTGCACCACATAGACGGCCATGAAGTTGTAAAAGAAAAAGCCACAGAGCGCCGCGTACACCGTCATCACCAGATACGCGATGGGTGAGTGAAAGTACGCTCGAAGTTCTTTGCCCGCGACGGCGAGAATGTTGCGCATGTTTGCTCCCAAAGAAGCTGTCAGCCATCAGCTCTCAGCCTTCAGCGGAAGAGATGCTGCTGGCTGAGCGCTGATAGCTGAGAGCTGACAGCTAGCCTAATTCGTCTTCTCCTCACTCAAGTCTTTAGTTGTCAGTTTCAAGAAGATGTCTTCCAAGCTCATGCCGCTGGTTTTGAGTTCCAGCAGTTTCCAGCGCGACTCCACTACCGAGCGCGCGAGTTCAGCTCTCACGTCGTGGCCTTTCTCGGCATGGACCTCAAGGGTCACGATGGAGTCGTGGGCCTCCCTCGGCTCGACCATATTCACACCGCTCACGCGCTGAAGCTTGTCCATGATGTCCGGCGCCGGTCCTTCCACCGTAATCAGCACCGTCTCATATCCGGCCAGACGGTGAGTGAGCTCGTGCGGTGTCCCAACCGCCGCAATCTTTCCGGCGTTGATCACCACCACGCGCTGGCAGGTTTTGGAGGCCTCGGGAAGAATGTGCGTGCTCAGCACCACGGTGTGCTGTCCCGCCAATCCCTTGATGAGCTCGCGCGTCTCGATGATTTGCTTCGGGTCGAGCCCCGCCGTCGGCTCATCGAGAACCAGAACCTCCGGGTTATGGATGAGGGCCTGAGCCAGCCCGACTCGCTGCCGATAGCCTTTGGACAATTTGCCGATCTGCCGGTGTTGCACGTCCGAGACGGCGCATCTTTCGCTCACTTCATCCACGCGTTTCTTGACATCGCGTCCCGCCACGCCCTTGATGCGCGCCACGAACGACAGGTATTCCGTCACCGTCATGTCCGGATAAACCGGGGGACTTTCCGGCAGGTAGCCGGTGCGCTTTTTGGCTTCGAGCGGCGCGTCGTGAACGTCGTAGCCCGCCACGCGGACTCGGCCTTCGCTCGCGGGAAGGTATCCGGTAATGACGCGCATCGTGGTGGTCTTCCCGGCGCCGTTCGGCCCCAGAAAACCAAGAATTTCGCCCTTCTCGACCCGAAAGCTGACGTCCGAAACCGCGAGCGTCGGCCCGTAACGTTTGGTGAGATTTTCGACCTCAATCATGCGGCGTCGTCCTCCGCTGAAAATTCACGTGCCCGCGCAATCAATTGGGTTTGATTGCCACTGCCAAAAAACAACCGCGGGGTCGCCGCTGCTTCGAGACGGGCAGCAAGCGGCATCACTAACTATGAATATCAAAAAATGGGTTGGGTTGCCAAGTGTTTAGTATTGGCGGCGTGATTTGGCCGCACTGCTGCTGCGCCGCCCGAGATGATATAATCCCTCCATGCCGGTCGACATCCGCCTGACCTACGACGACCTCCAACTTCTGCCCAACGACGGGAAGCGGTATGAGACTATCGATGGAGAGCTCTTTGTGACCCCTGCACCCAATTTCGCGCACCAGATCGTCGTAACGAACCTGGTGTACTATCTACTGGCGTTCTTGAAAGACCATCCGCTGGGGCGCGTGATTGTCTCGCCTTTTGACGTCGTTTTCTCCCAGTTCGACGTGGTCGAGCCAGACATTCTTTATATCTCTAATGCTCGCGCCTCGGTGATTACCGAGAAGAACGCCCAGGGATCTCCCGACCTCGTCGTTGAAGTTCTGTCGCAGAGCACGAAGAAGGTCGATCGCACGACCAAACTGAAACTCTATGCCCGTTACGGCGTGGAGGAATACTGGATTATCGATCCCGATGGCATCTCAGCCGAGATTTACCGGCGCGCGAACGGAAGTCTCGAGCTTGTCGCCAAGCTCGAAGCCAAAGACCCACTCACTTCTCCTTTGTTACTCGGATTCAGCCTTCCGATTCAAAAGCTCGTCGAATAGCATTGCTTTCATGCGAAGGAAAGCGTCGGCCGATATTCGAATCAACCCACACTGGCGCATCTGCTTTGAGTGGCCGCAAGGGGCAGATGGCCCGGAAAACGTTGAGATCGTCGACTATCACTAAGGAGGCGTAGGAGAATGGCGCGCACACCGATTCACCCCGGAGAAATTCTCGCCGACGAGCTCAAGGAAATCGGCATATCCGCTGCCCAACTGGCTCGCACTCTCGATGTGCCGGCGAACCGCATCTCGCAAATCATTGCCGGCAAGCGGGCCGTCTCGGCGGACACGGCCCTGCGCTTGGCCCGCTACTTTGGGACCAGTCCGGATTTGTGGATGAACCTTCAGAAAACCTATGAGCTCGACCTTGCCCGCCAGCAGCTCGGCAAGGCCATTAGCCACATTCCCCAGAGACCGCTTGCAGCCACGCTCGTTTCCGACCGACCGTGAGTCCATTCGCGTCGAATCGAATGCGGAATCCATTTTGTTGAGAATTGCTTCTACCTTTCCGACCGTTCATCAGGCATCATGGTCGGTTTACGGACGCTTGAGTTACAGAGGTACGACGGAGGGCATCATGGTGCTGCGGGAACAGGTTGCACTTATCACCGGCGCGTCGAGCGGCATTGGCCGGGCCACGGCAGAAGCGATGGCCAAGCAAGGCGCGCGCGTGGCGGTCAATTATCTGAAGAACCGCGAGGGCGCGGAACAGGCGGTGGAGGCGATCCGGAAGGGCGGCGGTGAAGCAGTGGTCCTATGCGCCGACGTCACGTCGAGCGCCGAGGTTCAAGCTATGGTCGCGGCGGTGCGCGAGCAATGGGGGCGGATCGATATTCTGGTGAACAACGCCGGCGACTTGATTGCGCGCCGCACCCTGGCCGACATGACGGAAGATTACTGGGACCAGGTGATGGCGCTCAACCTGAAGAGCGCCTTCTTGTGCGTTAAAGCGGTATGGGAAGAGATGACGGCGCGAAAGAGCGGAACCATCATCAACGTCACCTCGATTGCGGGGCGCAACGGGGGCGGGCCGGGCGCGGCCGCTTACGCCGCTGCCAAAGGCGGATTGTTGATCTACACCAAAGGCTTGGCGAAAGAACTCGCCCCTCACGGCGTGCGCGTCACCGCTGTCGCTCCGGGAGTCATTTTGACTCCTTACCACGAGCGCTACAGCCCACCCGAGCTTTTCCAGAAATACCTTGCTGGCGTGCCGATGGGCCGCGCTGGAACTGCGGAAGAGGTTGCGGACGTGATCGTGTTTCTCGCCTCACCCGCGGCGCGCTACATCACGGGCGAGACCGTTGAGGTGAATGGCGGCATGTGGATGGATTGAATTTGGAAACTCGAAACTGGAAATTCGAAACTCGAAGCAACGGAACGGTGAAGTAGGGTCCAAGGCAGCACGTGGTGACTGCGGCCGTCGGACACTCCAAGATCACCGAGGAGCCACACAGCCACACGCTGGTGAGGTTCGCACTGCGACGACGGCATATCCAAGGCCTAGAGACAAATCAGTAGGCTTGGCGGCTCTTAGAGGTCATACCTGATATTGCCGTTGGGGTCGATGGCGGCTTTCGCTGTACCATTAAACTCCGCAGTAAATAGGGGTGGTTCTCCATTTGAAAAGGCTTGCTCGCTCGCCCAGGCCTTGAGGGAGATCTTGCCTTTCGCATGTCCTAAGACTGAGTCGAAGACGATCTCACCGCCGTACACGGCATTGTCGTACTCCGTGCCGTGAACAATGGACGTGCCGCCGCCTGCCGACCCACCTGGGCCGAAGTTGACGCTAGTGTGCAAGCTGCATTGCCCTGGGGTTGCCACACCGTTCTCCCCCACGCTCCCCACCGAACCGAAGTTACGCGCAGCGAGTGCCCAACGGTGCAAGGTGGTTTGTCCCAACACATTATTTGTCCAAACTGTCCCGGACGTGATTGTGACGTTCACGGTACTCATATTCATCCTCCTACGACTGAGATATAAGAACGCCCTTAAGCCTCGTGGTCAAACAAAGACAACGAGCACCCCATAGTGAGGTCAGAAACGTATCTACTAAGACCGATAATGTCAAGCAGATTAAGTGAAGTTCATCAAGGTAGCGCACTCTGGGGAGGTGCCGTCAGATACTTGCGAACATCGTGAAGGACTTTACGCATCATCTCCTCGGTGAGCCTGCCGGTTTGGGTATTCTGCTGACTCGGATGATAGGACGCGAACAGTCGGGGCCATCCGCGGGGCAAGGCGTAGCTCGCGCCGTGGGCAAACCGAAACGACGAGCGGGGCGGAAGCCTTTCTCCGCTGGCGCTGCCTTTCAGGGCAGCATGCCGGTCCCGCTTCGCGGGACCGCCGCTTCGAAATACAATTCTCAGATAAGTGTCGAAAGCAATTTTCCCCAGCGTCAACACGGCGCGAACGCGCTTCAAAAGCCCCAACTCTTTTTCGAGATAAGGCTGGCAGTTGCGAAGCTCCTGTAGACTGGGTTTATTCTTGGGCGGAGCGCAGCGCAACGCTGCCGTAATGTAACACCCGCGCAACTCGAGCCCGTCGCCTCGATGGCGGGATTCGGGTTGGTTCGCGAAACCCGCTTCATAAAGCGCGCGGTAGAGAAAGTCGCCGGATCGGTCGCCCGTAAACATTCTCCCCGTCCGGTTCCCGCCGTGTGCGGCCGGCGCCAGCCCCAGAATCAGCAATTCCGCGTTCGGGCCACCAAAGCTCGCCAACGGCTTGCCCCAGTATTCCTGGTCGCGGTACATTCGCCGCCTTTCTCTCGCCACCCGCTGGCAGTGGCGGATCAGGCGAGGACAGCGTTTGCAGGAGACAACTGCTTTCTGGAGAGCGGCCAATTGATTCATGGTTGCATTCGGTGACTGCGGGTTAGGGAACTACAGCGACCTGGCGATGCGCATCAAGAGAAGACGCAGCTTTTGCCGGTCGCGCATACTCATGTTCTGGAACTCAAACCCGATTCCTGTCTGCGGCACCCGCCTCCGGGCTGCGACGACGGCCCGAAAGGTCTCGTTGCCGACCTCGATTCCGGCGCGCAGCGCCGTGCCAGGCTCAATGTCCTGAGTGCATTTCGCCAGCATTCCGCTCGAGCTGATGTTGATCAGATTGCCGGTAAATCGATGCCCGGCTCCTATGAATCCAACAGGTACGACATGGTTCAGACGATACCGTCTCTCTTTTCGTCCCGCCACCGGTCTGTCCTCTGGCTCCAGCCAGGAATTCTGAAAACGCCGTGCCTCGCCAGCTCTTAACATAAACCAAATAAAAAACGGCGTCCAAAAGAATTCTGGACGCCGTGGGTCTATCACTGTGCCGAATCCAATCGACTGCGGGCCGCCCTACGCAGCGGGACGCGCGCTCAGCACGTTGGGAGTGCCGGCGAAGAGACCTTTGGGAGTGCTGATGTAGCCGCTGATGGAGTCCTTTCCGACTTTGTTGACCACGAGTTCCAGGGAGCTCGATGCGCCCTGGACGTAGAAGAACAAAGGCTCGTTGGTGGTGCGGTCTTTGTGCGGGTGCGACTTGTCGTCGTACAGCAGGGTAATTTGGAACAGATTCTTCTTCAGGTCCGTCTTGTCCACTTGGATGGTGACCGTGCCGACTTTTTGCGGTCTTTTCTTGCCGGCCACATTGAACTCAAAGAAATCGCGGTCCGTCCGGTGAGCGAGTTCCACCAGCTCATCGTGAGTGCGGGCGATCGCTCCGGTAAGCTCGCCCTTGGTCCCCGCCAGGGCGCTGCCGAAAGCATTTTTCGTGTCTTCCAAGTCCTTCTTGGTTCCTGCCAAGTCCCCGGAAACGCCGCTGATCTTGGCGTTGGCATCAGCCTGTGCTTTGTTCAATTCTTCTGTACTGGCCTTCTGCGCGATGGCGGTGTTCAGTTGCTGCACCGCTTCCTGCTGCTGCTTCTGGATGTTGGCGGCCAGCGTCCGCGCGCGGCCCAGTTCCGCCTCTGTGAGGCCGAGTTTTTCCGCCGTTACGTCAAATCGGCCCTTGATTTGCGCGTAGCGCTCGTCACTCGAATCCAAGCGGCGCGTGAGCAGGTTCAACTGGTCGTCCTGCTTCGATTGCGTGTCGGTAAGCTTGCTCCGCGTCGAAATCCCCAAAAAGAGATTGACGAGCGTGAGAACCGCCAGCACGGCGATCATCGCGGGAACGAGCTTGCCCGAACCCGCTCCGGCGGCATTGGCCGGTGGAGGCGCTTGCACGTAGACGTATTGCGGCCCGCCCGGGGGCGCCACGGGCTGCGCTGGCTCAGGGGCCGCGGCGCGTTGAGGTTCACGATCGTTCAAGCCAAACATGGCGTGGCCAGCGCCACGGCCTTCGCTTCTATCTGCCATAACTTTTCATCTCTCCATTTTCTTGGAAATCCACCCGCCCCGTCCACTTCGCTCAGGGCGTAACCAGTACGATGCAAGAAAAGCCGCTAAGGTTTTCGCGTTGAGTAAAGCTCCGACGGGAATAACCGAAAGTATTATGCCATGTTTACGGCAGACTGCGCCAGGAATCTGGTTCGGTTCGATCCTCCTTTGTTCTTGCACTTGCCCCTTCCCGCCTCCCACTTTCAGGTGCCATTTTCGAATTTCGATTTTCGAGGTTCCCCTTTTCTCCTGATCGGCACCGCAAGGTCCGTTTTTCGGTCCCTTCTGGCGCGTCCCGGATCAAGCTGGCTCGCTTACTCATAGTGCGTCCACATGCGGAGGATCTTGACAATTCTCCGCTCCTCTATGACCTGATACACGAGGCGATGTTGTACGTTGATGCGCCGTGAGAAGGCGCCGGCCAGGTCACCGACGAGTTTCTCAAATGGCGGCGGTTTGGAGAAGGGATCGATGGCGAGCAAGTTAAGAAGGTGCTGGGCTTTCTGTCCAAGCCCCGAGGCGCTAAGCCGCTTGGCGTCCTTTTGCGCCTGCCTGGTGTATACAAGCTGCCATCCGTTCACCAGCCCGGCTCTTTCTCACATTCCTCGACAGGAGTCTCGAGGCCCATGCGGATAGATTCACGCATACCCGGCACCGAAAGGAGGTAGAGGGTCTCCTGAATGGCGTTCCAGTCTTCCTCTGCAACCAGCACGGCATTTGCGCGAGGTCCGGTAATCAGCACGGGCTGGTGCGCCTCCGCGGTCTCATCGAGCAGGCGGTCGAGCTTTTCCCGCGCATCACTGGCATTCAGGCTATTCATGCCTATAAGCTTACTCAATTTCATGAGGTCTCGCAAGCGGAAGACACTTGAACACCTTGAATAGGGTTCGACTATTATCGATCGGCAGAATCTTGGCGCAGGCTTGACGTCGTTCATCTTTGAAGGCTGCAGGCCTCTCCTGCATCATCTGGCATTACGTGTTGGCATTGCAGGCGGCACTGGGCTAAGCTAGCCCGGCCATGCCGCAATGCATTCTGGCTCTCGATCAAGGTACAACCAGTTCGCGCGCCATGCTCTTTGACCATGACGGCCAGGTTCGCGCTTCAGCTAATCAGGAATTCAAGCAGTATTATCCCCAGCCCGGATGGGTTGAACACGAAGCGGAAGAAATCTGGGAGTCGCAACTCGCGGTGGCCCGGCGAGTTCTCGAAGAGGCGAAAATTCGGCCGGGGGATATCGCCGCCGTCGGCATCACGAACCAGCGCGAGACAGTGGTGCTATGGGACCGCACAACATCCAAGCCGCTTCATCACGCCATCGTCTGGCAGTGCCGCCGGACCGCCGCTGCCTGCGACCGTATTCGCCACGAAGGCTTTGACCGAACGCTGCGCGAGAAGACCGGTCTTGTGACCGACGCTTATTTTTCCGGCACCAAGATCGCCTGGCTCCTCGACAACGTTCCCGGAGCTCGTCAGCGGGCCGAGGGCGGCGAGCTGGCCTGCGGCACCATCGATACCTGGCTCATCTGGAAATTGACCCATGGCCGCGTGCACGTCACCGACGTCTCGAACGCCTCGCGGACATTGCTCTTCAACATCCATACGCTCGAATGGGACGAAGAAATCCTCCGCTACTTCCGGATCCCCGCTTCGCTTTTGCCGGAGGTCAAGTCATCAAGTGAAGTCCTGGGCGAGACGGAGCTATTCGGCGGCAAAACTCCCATCGCCGGGGTGGCGGGAGACCAGCAGGCGTCATTATTCGGCCATCAGTGCTGGCAGCCCGGAAACGTTAAGAACACCTACGGCACAGGTTGCTTTCTGTTGATGAATACCGGCTCGGAAGTTCCTCATTCCGATTCGGGATTGCTCGCGACCGTCGGCTGGCAGCGAGATCGCAAAACGACCTATGCCCTTGAAGGGAGCGTTTTCATTGCCGGTGCCGCGATCCAATGGCTTCGCGATGAGTTGAAGATCATCGGGAGCGCTGGCGAGAGCGAAGCGATGGCGGCTTCGGTGCCTGATGCCGGCGGAGTTTACTTTGTGCCCGCCTTCGTCGGACTGGGCGCGCCGCATTGGGACGCTTACGCCCGCGGCACGATCGTTGGCCTGACGCGAGGTTCGAACCGGCATCACCTGGTGCGCGCCGCGCTCGAATCGATTGCTTTTCAAACGCGCGCGGTGGTCGATTGCATGGCCCGGGACTCCGGCGTTCACGCCGAGGTGTTGCGGGTGGACGGCGGCGGCGCACGCAATAATTTCTTGTGCCAGTTTCAAGCCGATGTCTTGGGCATCCCGGTCGAGCGCCCTGCCACGACCGAATCAACCGCACTCGGCGCCGCTTATTTGGCAGGGCTGGCCGTGAAATTCTGGAAGAGCGAGCAGGAGTTGTCGACGCAACGAAAGGTCGAGCGCCGCTTTGAGCCTTCCATGCCGGCTGCACGCCGCGACGAGCTCTATGCCGGCTGGCAGCGCGCCGTTGACCGCGCGAAGGCGTGGGCAACGTAGCGCAGAATGTCCCCTGCCTGAGACTCAGTTTCAAAAGTGGAATTGCCGTGACCTCCCTCTCGCGGCACATTAATGTCACAAATTCGCCCTGGCGGTCGTAATAGAGAGTGAGGTGAACTGAGGGAGGCCGCCGGTGATTGCTGAGAGCACTGAAGGCGTTGCTCGAATGTCCTCATCACGAGAGCTGGATCGGTTGGCGGGGGCGACGGACTGGGACCAGTCCGCCTTCGAGCAGACCTTTCTTGCGCATTTCAGCCGGGTGGTGGCCGTTATTTTCCGCTTGCTAGGCGATCGCGCGCGTTCCGAGGAGCTGGCCAACGAGGTGTTTTGGAAGCTCTACCGTCAGCCTCTGCTGCCGGGCCCCGAGGGCAACGTAGCGGGCTGGCTGTATCGGACAGCGACCAACCTGGGCATTGACGAGCTGCGGGCGCGCGCCAAGCGCAAACAGTATGAGGAAGCGGCAGGACGCTTGGCGTCCCTTTCCGATGCCTCGGCAGACCCACTGAATGACCTCCTGCGCGAGGAGAAATGTCGCCGCGTGCGAACCGTGCTGGCCGCGCTGAAGCCTGCCCAAGCGCAAGTCCTGATTCTGCGCCACAGCGGGTTTTCCTATAACGAACTCGCCGACTGCCTGGGCGTGAAGCGCGGCTCCGTGGGAACGATGCTGATGCGGGCGGAAGCGGAGTTCCAAAGACGGTACGTGGCCGTCGAAGCGAGCATGAAGATGTAGGGCCGACCCTTGGGTCGGCCTCCCTTGGCGGGGCCGGGGCAAGCCCTGGCCCTACCTGCGCGCCTGTGGCGAATATCTTCGAAATGGTGAGAAGCAAGGAGAAACGAACATGTGCCCTACCGATGAAGTCTTGCGGGCAAGACTCGATGGCGAACTGAGCCCGATCGAAGCCCATGAGTTGGAGAACCATTTAATCGGCTGCGCCGGCTGCCGCAACCGCGCCGAGGCCATGGAACGCCAGGCGAAAGCGACTCGCGAAATTCTCTCCGCCCTCGCTCCCCTGCCTGACGAGCTCGTGCCCGATGCTGGTATTGCCTTGGCGCGTTTCAGGGCGCTGCAACGAAGTGCTGAAGCGGAGGCGCCGTCGTTCTTTGGCCGCCTCTTCGCGCGACGCCTGCGGCCCGCGTGGGGAGCGCTTGCCGCCGCTGGCTTGGTGTTTGGCCTGCTCAGCTTCTCCCCGGCGCGCACCTGGGCGCAGAGGGTTCTGGCCATGCTGCGCGTGCAGAAAATCACTGTCGTGCCGGTTGACTTGAAAGCTCTGGACTCGCTCAACGGCGGCAACGCCGCCGGAAAAATGCTGGGCCAGATGCTTTCCGACAATGTGGTGGTGACGATTCACGGCGAGCCGCAGGCTGCCGCGGGCGCCGAGGAAGCCAGCCAGCGCGCCGGCTTCAAGGTTCGCTTGCTGAGCGAGCGCACCGACGTGCCCCAACTGACGGTTGAGGGCGAGCAGGCCTTCCACATGACCGTCGATCGCGAGCGCGCGCAGGGCATCCTGGCCGAACTGGGACACTCCGATGTGAATCTTCCTTCCTCGCTCGATGGCGCGACCATCGCCGTTCATATCCCTGCGGCGGTCGTGGCTCGATATGGGAATTGCCCAAAGGAAAAACCTAAAGGAGAGTCGGGCGCGAGTTCGCAAGCACCGCAGAATGCCGCGCCGGCTCCGAACGTCGAAGTTGCGGATGAAAGTAATTGTGTGATCCTGGCGCAAGTCCCCAGCCCCACGGTCAGCGTTCCGCCCGACCTGAATATTGCGGAACTGGCGGAGGCGGGCCTCCAGGTGGCCGGAATGAGCGCGGAACAAGCTCACGCCTTCTGCCAGACCGTCGATTGGACTTCGACCCTGGTGATCCCTATCCCGCGCTCCTTGAATGCATCTCAAACGGTGACGGTGGACGGCGTGGAGGGGACTCTGATCAGCCTGCCGCCCGAGTGGCACCGCCCGGCAGCATACACGCTCGTGTGGGTGAAGAACGGCGTCATCTATTCGCTGATGGGATTCGGCAACTCCTCAGCGGCGGTGCCGCTGGCGGAGACGCTCAATTGATCCATTTACTCATTGATGCATTGAATCATTAAAGATTCCGTAGCATGATCTCGAGTGCGCTGAGGTTGCGATCTCTCAATGGCTCAATGATTCAATGAAGCAATGAATCAATCTTTTGCGATCCAGACCCACAGTCTCCGCAAGGTTTTTGGCGGAAAGGTTGCCGTCCGCGGTCTCACACTGGAAGTTCCCCGGGGCGAAGTTTTCGGATTCCTTGGCCCGAACGGCGCCGGCAAGAGCACGTCCGTCAAAATGTTGCTGGGCCTTGTAGCGCCGACTGGTGGCCGGGCGACGGTGCTGGGCGCGCCGGCGGGCAATGTCGAAGCGCGCCGCAAGATCGGTTTCCTGCCCGAACATTTCCGCTTTTACGACTGGCTCACGCCCGGGGAGCTTTTGCGCCTGCACGGGCGGCTCTACGGCATGTCGCTCGCACAATTGCGCGACCGCGTTCCGGCTCTACTCGACCTTGTGGGGCTCACGTCGCATCGCGAAAAACGCCTGGCCGAATTTTCGAAGGGCATGTTGCAGCGTATCGGCTTGGCGCAGGCGCTGCTCAACGAACCGGATCTGATTTTTCTCGATGAGCCCACTTCCGGCCTTGACCCGATCGGGCGGCGGCTGGTGCGTGACATTATCAAGGCCGAACGCAGCCGCGGCGCGACCGTCTTTCTCAATTCTCATTTGCTGAGCGAGGTCGAGATCACCTGCGATCGCGTGGCTTTTATCAAGCACGGTGAGGTGTTGGAGACGCGCGAGCTCCGGGACCTCCTCGAAGGCGAGACGCAAGTGATGATTCGCGCGCGCAAGCTTTGCGCCGAGGCGGTGCGCGGGCTTGAGCGCTGGGGCGTGGTGGCGAGGGCCGAGGAAGACCGACTCACTCTGGGGGTTCAGAACTCAGACGTTTTGCCGGAAATCATCCGGTATCTCGTCGCCCAGGGCGCGGACGTTTACGAGGTCACACCGCAACACCTTTCTCTTGAAGATCTGTTCCTTCAAATTGTCGGCGAGGACGGAGGGTTGTGATGGGCGCGTGGATCATGGCCGGCGTCACCTTCCGCGAAGCGGCGCGCAAGAGATTGTTGTGGATGGCGCTGCTCGCCGGCGCCGCTTTCATTGCCCTGTTCTCCACCGGCCTTTATTTCCAGTTGAAAGATCAAGCGCACCGAACCAACCCGCTGATCATTCGCCAGGCGGTGAACGCCCTGCTGATGGTGGGCTTATATGCGGTGGACGCGCTGGCCATTGTGATGACCGTGCTGACTTCGGTGGACACTCTCTCGGGCGAGATCGCTTCCGGCACCATTCATGCCGTGGCTGCGAAGCCGATCAGCCGCTGGCAGGTTTTGATGGGAAAGTGGCTGGGCTTTGCGGGCATGATCACTGTATACGTTGTCCTGATGGTGGGCGGCATCACCCTGGCAACTTATTCTCTGAGCGCACACTATGTCTCGGGCGTGTGGCCTCATCACCTGCTGCGCGGGACTTTCCTGATCTGGCTCGAATGCGTATTGCTGCTCAGCCTGACCTTCTTTTTTGGGACGTCGTTTTCCACTTTGACGAATGGCGTGCTGGCGCTGGGATTTCACGGGATGGCTTTTATCGGCGGTTGGACGGAGGAGGTTGGCGCCGCGCTCGGCTCGCAACGCGCCGTCAACGTGGGGATCGTGGCCAGCATCATCATGCCTAGCGAGTCGCTGTGGCGGCGCGCTGTCTTCGAGATGCAATCGCCGCTCCTCGGCGCGCTTGGGTTCGGACCCTTCAGCAACAGCTCCGTGCCAAGCTGGGCCATGGTCGCCTACGCCGCGGTTTACGTCGTCGTCGCCCTCGGCCTTGCCATCCGGCGCTTCGGACAGCGGGACTTATAACGGCTTACCCTTTGGGGGACGATTGGAAACGAGGCGACTATGACCAATATCTCGGATTCGAAACTTTCCATGTTGCGCCACACCGTGGCGACTCTCGCTTATCGCGGCGGCAAGGCGATCCGCAACGCTCCCGCTGATTTCGGCCAGTTTCGCGCCGCCGCAACCACACGCACCCCGGCTGACATCTTGGCTCACATCGGTGACCTGCTGGATTGGGCGCTAGGCCAGGCGCGGGGCAAAGAGGAGTGGCATAGCTCGAAGCCCTTGCCCTGGGCGCAGGAGACGGCGCGCTTTTTCTCCGGCCTCGACGCATTGGACAATCGGTTGGCGTCGAGCGAACCCTTGGGCATTCCTGCCGAGAAACTCTTCCAGGGCGCGATCGCGGATGCGCTTACCCACGTCGGCCAGATCGCCATGTTGCGCCGCATGGCGGGAAGTCCCGTGCGCGGGGAAAACTATTCCCGTGCCGACATCGTCGTAGGCCGCGTCGGCCCCGAGCAATCACCTCCAGTCTTTGAATTCGATTAACCGGCGAGACCACTGCTCACTATAAGGAGCCCGCTCGATTCATGCGAAATCTCGAAGCCATATCTCTCATGACCGGCTGCGCTTCGGAAAAAGGAATAAACCATGGCCAAAAGATTCCGAGACCTCACCGCGCAGGAAATTCTGGCCCTGGCCATCACCCTGGAGGAAGAGGACAGCCGGATTTACAGCGATTTTGCCGAGGGTCTGCGGGAGACTTATCCGGCGACCGCGCAAATTCTGGAAGAGATGCGCGCCGAAGAGGCTCAGCACCGCAACCGGCTGATCGAGCTTCATCGCCAGCGCTTCGGCGAGCACATCCCGCTCCTTCGCCGCCAGGACGTGAGAGGCTTTGTCGAGCGGCGGCCCGTGTGGCTGGTTCGGCCGCTGGGCCTGACCGCCGTGCGAAAGCAAGTCGAAATCATGGAGCTCGAGACGTGCCGGTTTTACGAGCGCGCCATGGAGCGAGTCACCGACGCCTCCATTCGAAAGCTGCTCGGAGATCTGGCCGAGGTCGAACGTGAGCACTACGACCTGGCCGAAACGTTGGAACAGAAACACCTCACGCCCGAGGCCCGCAAGAGCGAGGAGACCTCGCAGCGCCGCCGTTTCCTGCTTCAGGTGGTGCAGCCGGGCTTGGCGGGGCTGATGGACGGTTCGGTGTCAACGCTGGCGCCGCTGTTTGCCGCCGCCTTCGCCACACATCAAAGCCGTGACGCGTTTCTGGTCGGCCTCGCCGCTTCCATTGGCGCCGGCATTTCCATGGCCTTCGCCGAGGCGCTCTCGGACGATGGCTCGCTTACCGGCCGCGGCTATCCGTGGTTCCGGGGCATGGTGACAGGGCTGATGACCACCGCCGGGGGCATCGGACACACGCTGCCTTTTCTCATTTCGGATTTCAGAATCGCCATGACTGCCGCAGCCGTGGTGGTGGCACTCGAGCTCGCGGCCATCAGTTATATCCGCCACCGCTACATGGACACGCCATTTTTGTCAGCGACCTTTCAAGTAGTGGTAGGCGGAGTGGTGGTCTTCGCGGCCGGGATTTTGATTGGAAGCGCCTGAGAGAATCGAATCGTTGTGTGATCGGGCCATTGAGCCATTGAAAGAGAAGAGTTTTCAGATCACCCATTCGCCCAATCACACAATGGCTCAATTCAATCGCTCAATGGGTCAATGACTCAATGGCCCGATGGCTCAATCAGCCAACGGTTCAACGGCTCGATCCGGCGAGAGCTTTCTCTATGGCGGCTTGCGCCACCGGCGCCACCAGCGCGTACCCTTTCACGTTCGGGTGCAGCCCGTCATCGGCGTGGCCTTCCTTCAACATGCCCTTCGAATCGACCAGCGCGGAATAGTAGTCCGCGAACTCCGCGTGCGCTTCGCTCGCGTAGCCACGCAGCCAGGCGTTGAGCTTCAAAATATCTGCCGGCGGCCGATGAGCGGTTTGCTTCGACTGCGTATAATCGCTCACTGGCATCACGGCACATAGGATCACTTTGATGCCGTGCTTTTGCGCGAACTCCGTAATGGCCTGAATGTTCTCCTCGACCATCCTCAAGGTTTCCGGGCCAGTATTGGCCGAAATATCGTTGGTGCCCGCCAGAAGAATGACTGCGGCGGGATGAAGATCGATCACATCGGGGAACATCCGCACCAGCATTTGCGGCGTCGTTTGGCCGCCGATGCCACGATTGACGTAGGGCTTGCCGGGAAAGTCGCGGTTCAGGTCCCAACCTTCGGTAATCGAATCTCCCAGAAAGACGACGCGGCCCGGCGGAGTGGGCTGCGCCTCCAATCTTCGATTGTCCTCGTAATACCGGCCGAGCTGGTTCCAGTCCTGAAGTTGTTCCACCAGGTGCTGCGCTTGGCCTAGCAGGCAGCATTGAGCCTTGGGCGGATGATAATCTTCCACCAATTGTCCGAGCATTGCGCTGGGCTCCGCCATCACACACGCAAGCAGCAAGAGAATTTGGAGCTGTCCTCGACGCATACGTTTTCCTCCCGGCGCACGATTGTGCCTCGCGGCCGGACGCCAAGCAAGCGGCGACCTGCTTTTCTTTTTTTCTATTGCTTTCCCATAGGAAGTATGGCATCCTTGCTATGGGAATCCAATAGGAGGCCTATGTACGACAAAACGGACGTGTGGCAGGGCACGCTGGCGCTGATGGTGCTGAAGACTCTGGAGGCGATGGGGCCAATACACGGATACGGGATCGCGCGGCGCATCGAGCAGACCAGCGGCAACCAGTTGCTTATCAACTACGGCACTTTGTATCCGGCGCTGCTGAAACTGGAGCAGGAGGGTTACGTCGCTTCGGAGTGGGGCGTCTCCGACAAGAATCGCAAAGCGAAGTATTACCGCCTCACCCGCGCCGGCCGTAAACAGCTTCAGAGAGAGTCGCGCGATTGGGAACAGGCAACATCGATCCTGGCGCGGTTCTTGGCGCCCGAGCAACAGTGACGGCGAATTGTCGATTGCCGATTGTCGATTGCAAAAGCTCTCAGCTGTCAGCCGTCAGCGATCGGCGGGGAGCGAAAAACCAATCGTTTCTTGCTGAAAGCTGACTGCTGACGGCTGACCGCTCGGGGGAGGCATTCATGAGACGACTACGTGCTTGGTTCTTGCGGCTCGGCGGCTTGTTCAACCAGGAGCGCGGAGAGCGGGAATTATCTGACGAGCTTGAGAGCCACCTCCAGATGCACATCGAAGACAATCTGCGTCGCGGCATGACGCCCGAAGAAGCTCGCCGGCAGGCGTTGATCAGGCTCGGCGGCATCGAGCAGACTAAGGAAGCCTACCGCGACCGGCGCGCTGTTCCGATCCTCGAAACCCTCACGCAAGATCTGCATTTTGGAATACGCATGTTGCGCAAGAATCCCGGCTTCACTGTCGTGGCCGTCGTGACGCTTGCGCTTGGCATCGGCGCGAATACGGCGATCTTCAGTTTCGTAGATCAGCTCCTGCTGCGGCCCCTGCCCTTTCCTGAAGCCGACCGCCTGGTGTCTCCATATTATCGCAACACGCGAAGTTCCAATGTCTACGACGGCATGTCATTTCCAGACTACCTCTATTGCCGAGGCCATAGCACGACCCTCGCCGCACTGGCGGCATTCAGTGATATTGAAGTTGGTTTTCGTTTCGGTGATCGGCGGGTCAGAATCCCTGGTGAAATCGTCAGTAACAACTATTTCTCCGTCTTGGGCGTGGCACCGTTTCTCGGACGATGGTTCCTACCCGACGAGGACGCCGAGCCGGGACGGAATCCGGTGGTTGTGCTCGGCTATGGGTTATGGCAACAAGGTTTTGGCTCGGACGCCGGGGTGGTTGGCCAGCGAATGGAGATAAATGGAGTGTCCTTTACCGTCGTTGGCGTAGCCCCACGAGGTTTCGTTGGGTGGCGTCTGGATCGGGCTGCGAAACCGGAGTTCTGGGTACCGACAATGATGTATCCAGTTGCCAAACCGGATACAGCGGAATGGGATCTTCAGCATAACGTCGGAGACCAGTGGTTGTCCTCTGTCGGCCGCCTGAAAGCTGGAGTGACAATGGCGCAGGCCGAAGCGGACTTCTCATACCTCACGGACCAGCTCAAACAAACGCAATGGCGTGGTGTCTGGAAGGCGACGGATGGCCCTATGCAGTCGGTGGGGGTTCTCATACCGGCCAACCAAGCTCGGATAGATCCCGACTCCAGAAAGACGGTTCGTACATTTCTCAGTATGCTGATGGCCGTGGCGGGGCTTGTTCTGCTGATCGCATGCTCGAATGTGGCGAGTCTGATGCTTTCCAGAGCCTTCAAGCGGCAGAGCGAAATGGGAGTGCGCCTCGCACTCGGCGCGGGCAGGGGACGCCTGTTCCAGCAGCTTCTCACGGAAGGTCTACTCATAACATTGATGGGAGGCGGCGCCGGGTTGATGCTGGCCATGACTGCGGCAAAGTTCCTTTCGGGCTTTCACCGGGCGTTCAAGATGCCGTTGCTGCTTGAGCCCAATCTTGATTTTCGCGTTCTGGCATTTACGCTCATTCTCGCTTCTTTGACCGCGGTGCTGTTCGGCGTGATCCCCCTTCGCCAGAGCGCGCGACTTGATCTCGTCTCGGTTTTCAAAGGGGATTCCGGCTCCCACTCGGGGCGATCGAGGTTCGGGATGCAGCAGTTCCTCATCACTGTTCAGGTGGCACTTTCTGTGGCTCTGCTGATTGGAGCAGTTCTTTTCGTTCGCACGTTGCGCAACGCCGAAGCGGCCGACGTCACACAAGATCCGGGAAGCGTCCTCCTGCTCAACGTAAACCTGGCCGAGCGGAAGTATGACGAGCCGCGCGGAAAGCAGTTCTATTCGGAGCTCCTGGCGCGCGTGCATACGGTTCCCGGGGTGCGCAGCGCTGCTCTCGTCTATGTGGTTCCCATGGGCGGCCGCCGTGGCGGGAATAACATCACGGCACGCCCCGGTGAGCAGCCCGTCCAAGTGGATTTTAATGTTGTCTCGAATGAATATTTCCAAACCGTGGGACTCCCGATGGTGCGCGGCAGAGTGTTCAATGGAGGAGACCACCAGGGTTCGCCCAACGTCGTGATCATCAATGAGCAGATGGCCGGGCAATTTTGGCCGGGAGAAGATGCGATTGGGAAACAGATTCGTTTGGAGCAACCAACCCGCATGGCCGAAATCATCGGCGTCGTGCGGGATGGCAGGTTTCGCAATTACCGGGCACCGATCAATCCGTGTTTCTACGTGCCGTTGTCACAAGAGTACGCAGGCACCATGAGCTTGGAGCTGCGCGCGGCGGGAGACCCGATGCAATTGGTCGCGCCCGTTCGGCGCCAGATCCGGGCGCTCGATGAGGAGTTGGTCGTCGGCGATGTGTGGACATTGAAGTCCTTTCGAGACGCGGGACTTGGCCAGGAACGCTCCTCCGCCGCACTGTTGAGCGGCTTCGGAGTTCTCGCCGTGGCGCTCGCGGCCATTGGACTGTATGGCGTGCTCGCCTTTGCCGTCGCCCGGCGAACGCACGAGATCGGCGTCCGGATGGCGCTCGGAGCGAGGCGCAGCCATGTCCTGGGACTTGTGGTCGGACAGGGAATGGCGCCGACGCTGGTGGGCCTCGCGGTCGGATTGGCCTGCGCATTCGGTTTGACCCGTCTGGTTGCGAGTGCTTTGTACGGCATTCAGCCGACGGATCCCATCACTTTTTGCGGCGTCGCGGCCTTCGTTGCCGTTGTCGCACTGGTTGCCAGCTACATCCCCGCGCGCCGCGCGACGAAAGTGGATCCCATGGTAGCGCTGAGATATGAGTAATTGACGATCTTCGACTCGTCGCCCGAAGCCCCGGAGCTCTGGGCCGCAAGGCGATTGACGATTGTCGATTGCAAAAGCTGTCGGCGATCAGTTATTAGCGATCAGCCAGATGCCCATCGCCAATTGTAAGTTGCTGATGGCTGATGACTGGCCGCTGACTGCTTGGCTCCCCAGCACGCCAGCCTCCCTCAAGGCCATGTCAAACACAAGTTGACACTTTTTGTCTAAGACCTTCTAGGGCCTTTTCCTACGGGAACTAGGGGTTTTCCCGATTGACAAAAGAACAGGCGACAGTCCAGAGTCATTGGGTGATTGAGAGATTGGGTGATTGGGCGAATGGGAGGAATTGGAAAGTGGAAACTGGAAATTGGAAACTCGAAACTGGAGAGGATGGCCGCACGACTTGCCGACCCATGTCTAAGGGCTACGGAACTAAACTGGAATGTTATTTGTTTTCTTTGAGATTCGGCTTGCAGGTCCTCTCCCTAGTCCCGAATTGAAAGGTGGTGGCAAGTGGCAAGTCCTGAGTGGCACGGACAGACTTACGAACGAAGCCGGAATGCCGTTTGTTTTCTGTCGAATGGAGTGCATGGTTCCTGTCTCTATTCCCAATTAGGTCGGGCCGGATGGGATTGTGCTGAGAAATATGTTGAAAAATGAGGTTCGAAGCCACCATGTTACTGAAAATAAAGGAAGTCGATTTGGAACGAACCCACAAACGAAGCCAAATTCTCACCGAACGAAGCCAATTTCTTGCGGAACGAAGCCAACCTTAGAACAGTGGCCGGTGACAAGTGGCGAGCGGAGCCGTCAGCGGTCAGCTATCGGCTTTGAGCAACTCAGGGATCGACCGGGGCTCGCGGTGTTTTCGCTACCACTGGCGCTGGGGCGGCCCGGATTTCAGGTTCCGTATTTCGAACTTCTTGCTGAAAGCTGATCGCTGAAGGCTGAGAGCCACTTTGTGACACAAAGTACTTGACAAAAGAAATCCAGAGGAGTAACATTTCGACCCATGGCCGGAGACCCTCGAACTCGAATGCGCTTCATTGACCCGCCTGCTCTCGACGACCACGCGATGGAGGACCTCCGCTTCATTCGCGAGACCATGGAACGCTCCGCCTCCTTCACCGCCATACCCGGCTGGGGCGGCGTGGTGATTGGCGCCACGGCATTGCTCACGTCATTCATCGCCTCGCGGCAAACCCGGTTGCGAGACTGGCTGTTGACGTGGTTTGTGGAGGGGCTCATCGCTCTGGTGATTGCGGGATGGGCGACCAACCGCAAGGCGCGGGCCGTGAACATTCCTCTCTTCAGCGGGCCGGGGCGGAAGTTCGCGATCAGTCTGGCGCCGCCCTTGCTGGCCGGCGCGCTGCTCACCGTGGTGCTCTACCGAAGCGGGATGTTCGGCATTCTGCCGGCGATGTGGCTGCTGCTTTACGGAGCGGGAGTGGTGACGGGCGGCGCGTTTTCCGTAAAAGTCGTGCCCGTGATGGGCATGTGCTTCATGCTGGTGGGCGCCGTGGCTCTGTTCAGTCCGGCGGAGTGGGGCAATGCGTTCTTGGCCGTGGGATTCGGCGGGCTGCACGTCTTATTTGGAATTGTCATCGCAAGGAGGTACGGTGGGTAAGCAACGCGCACTTTTGTCCGATCCCGAACCGGCGGTGCCCGCCGATGTCCGTGGTGTGCAGGCGGCGGTCAGCCGGGCGTTCGATCGGCGGCCGCTGGAGCTCGACCGCCTCATCCACGAGCGCATCCGCCTGGGAATTGTCAGCGCCCTGGCGGTGAACGAATCGCTCAGCTTCAACGACCTTAAGAGACTGCTGAAAACGACCGATGGAAACTTGAGCGTTCACGCGCGCAAGCTGGAGGAGGCCGGTTACATATCGTGCAGCAAATATTTTGACAAGCGCCTTCCCAAGACCGATTACCGTCTGGCCGCCGCGGGCCGCCGGGCGCTGGAACGATACCTGGACCACATGGAAGCTTTGATTCGCGCCACCCGCGAGCGATAGGAGTTTATCTTTTTTTTTGGAGGTCGTACTTTATGATACAAAGCACTTCATACAAAGCTCTGCAATGCGGCCTGCACGTCGCCATCATCATGGACGGCAACGGGCGCTGGGCCACCAGCCGAGGCCTCGCGCGCAGCGCCGGACATCGCGCCGGCGCCGACGCGGTGCGCCGGACCATCGACGCCGCGCCCAGCCTGGGCATCGACACGCTCACGCTCTTCGCCTTCACGGCGGGAAACTGGGAGCGGCCGGCGTCCGAAGTCTCGGCGCTGCTCCAACTTTTCTGCGACTTCTTTCGCGCCCAGAAAAAGCGCTGGGCCGCTCAGGGAATTCGGGTGAGCATCATCGGCCGCCGCGATCGCCTGGGCGCGGACTTGCGCGCCGCCGTGGAAGAAGTGGAGAAGGCCACTGCGTCCGGCGAGGTGATGCACTTGCGCTTCGCGGTGGATTACTCGGCGCGCGATGCCATCCTGCGCGCGGCCTGGCGGCTGCGCAGCCGCGCCGGCGTATCGCCGGAGGACTTCGAGCAAATTCTTTCTGAGGTCAACCACTCGGGCGGGCCTGTCCCCGACGTCGACTTGATCATCCGCACGGGCGGCGAACAGCGGTTGAGCGATTGCCTGCTGTGGGAAAGCGCCTACGCGGAGCTGGTCTTCTTCCCACGCATGTGGCCGGAGTTCGAGGGTGTGGACCTCGAGGCGGCCGTGCGCGAGTTTCACACGCGCCATCGCCGCTTTGGCCGCCTGCCGGAATCTGAGGCAGCCCAAGCGCTGGCGGTCGCGAGCCGCGCGCACGCCGCGCACGCCGCCATGCCAAGTGCATGAGGGAGAATGCGCAGCTAACGTCGTGATAATCTTCAACACCAAGACACAAAGACACCAAGAAAAGATTCTTAGCGACTTCGTGACTTGGTGTTGAGGGTTTGGAGGGGGCGGCGATGCAACCGATGCGCACGGTTGTTCTCACGCTCGTGGCGCTGGCAGGTGGAGCATGGATAGGGTACGCGGACTCGCGCAGCGATGACGTCTTCATTACACTCGGCCTCTTGATGGCGCTCAGTTTTCTGCTGGGCCTTGCTGGCTCGCGGCGGGCTTGGTTATGGGCGCCGTTGGTGGCCATCTGGGTGCCTCTGCTTGACTTCGCATTGCCGCGGCTGGGCCTTGCGCCGCAAAGGCCGAGCGAAAATTTCGGTATACTCTCCGCCCTTGCTGTTACGGGCTTGGTGATGGCGGTCTGCTTCGCGGGCGCTTACTTGGGGGCGATCCTCGCCTGGGTGGTGCAGCACGCATGGCCGCGCGCGGGTGAAGAACACAGGTCGTGATGCTCGTCTTTTCCCGCCGGGAAAAGCCGGGGCGGGCTTTGGTCCGGGAACGGGCCGGGGAGACCGGCGCTACAGGTTTTCTATGATGTCAGCCCCGCGCTGCGGAGAGATTGCCTCTGCCGGGCGCCGGTTGGGGAGAGTGACCGAGCGAAAGGCAGTCAGGAGTTCCGAGGCAGGTGGATATAGACGTAGACGCCGCCGACGACCGTGAGGATAGCGCCCCACCAGATCGCCGGGTGCAAGTTTGCAAGGACTGTCGCAGGGGGATGCCACAGCTCGTAGACACCAGTCGCCAGGATGAGCACGCCGTAAATCAGCAGTATCACCCCCACAAAAAACCACACGGGAATCATGCGATGCTCTTCACTCATTGTTCAGATCCTCAAACGAGAATGCTGCCAGCCGTCAGTTGTCAGCTCTCAGCGATGGATTCGCGCTCCAGGATTCTGCTCTCGTGCCATCGTTGACTGCATGCCCTCGGGCGTTCCAACCATTGGGTTGCGGCCGGGCCACCTAATCCAAAATCCCAAATCAAAAATCCAAAACCTACCTACCAAAAGATCCACTGCAACACCAAGAAGATGACAAACGATATGGCCGCCCAGAAGATGGGCCGTTTCCAAATCGGTAAATGCCCTTCGCTGGGCAGCTCGGTGCAACCGTAGACCAGGCCCGTCAATTCCTCGACCGGCTTGGGGCGAGTCAAAAAGGTCACCACCACGGTGACGGTCACGCAAATCAGCCACGACCACAACGCCCGGTACATGTTCTCGGCCATGTCCTTGGCGTGGCTCGAAAGCGCAATGTAAGCGAGCAGGTTGTGATTGGCCTTCACGAGCGCAAACATGGTGACCGAAGACACGGTTCCGGCCAGCAATCCCCAAAAGCCCGCCGCCGGCGTCACGCGCTTCCACAACATCCCCAGCAGCACCGTTCCGAAGAGCGGTGCGATGAAGAAGCTGAAGAGCGCCTGGACCCAGTCCATGATGCTCGCAAACTGCATCACGAAGTACGCGGTGCCGATGGAAATCAGGACGCCAACGATGATGCACGCGCGGCCCATTTTGACGTAGTGGGCGTCAGAGGCGATCTTACGAATGAAGGGGCGATAGACGTCGTACGTCCATACCGTGGCGAAGGCGCTCACGTTGCCCGCCATGCCCGACATGAATCCCGCAATCAGCGCCGTGATGCCGAGCCCCAGCAAGCCGGGACCGCAATAGCGCGCCAGCATCAGGGGCAGAACTTCATTGTAACCATGCTGGCCGGCGCCGACCTGGTTTGTGGGAACCAAGTTGAAGGGCAGCACGGCCAACGCCAGCAATCCGGGAAGAATCACAATAAACGGCACCGCCATCTTGAAGTACGAGCCGATGATGGGCGCCAGCTTCGCCGCGCGGATGTCCTTGGCGGCGATCACGCGCTGCACCACCAGGAAGTCCGTCGTCCAATAGCCGGTGGAGATTACCCAGCCCAGTCCGAAAACGATGCCTGTCCAGTGGATGCCCATGGGATTGTCCGAGAAATGCGCCAGCGGCCCCCAAAGGTGCGTGTAATCGCCTTGCGGGAAGTTCTGGTGAATGCGCGCGACCAAAGCGCTCCAGCCGCCCGTTTCGATCAGTCCCAAGATAGGAATCAGCAGCGCCCCCAGCCAGATGAGGAAGAACTGCAACACCTCATTGAAGATGGCCGAGAACAACCCGCCCAACGCCACGTAGGCGGCCACCGTCATGGCGGAAACCCAGATGCTGAAGTTCATGTCCCAGCCCAAGACCACTTTCATCACCAACGCCATCGCGTACATGTCAATGCCGGCCATGAACAGCGTCATGAGTGCGAACATCACGGCGGCGAGGCCGCGAGCGGATTCCCCATAACGGAGCTTCAGGTAACCGGGAACGGAGTGAGTCTTGGAGATGTAATAGAAAGGCATCATCACAAGACCCAGGAAGAGGATGGCCGGGATAGCGCCGATCCAGTACCAATGCGCCGCCAGGATGCCGTACTGATAGGCCGCAGCGGCCCAACCCATCAGTTCGAGCGCCCCGAGGTTGGCGGAGATGAAGCTCAAACCCGCCACCCAGGCGGTCATCTCGCGCCCGGCGAGGAAGAAGCCCTCGCCGCTCTTGGCGTAGCGCTTCAAGTAGAAGCCAATTCCCAGGACCATCGCGAAGTAAATCACGATGATGGCGTAGTCGACGGTGTGGAGCGAGATGATGCGCGCCGTTGGCTCAGTCGTAGCTAGCAGGGCGAGAGGCGGTAATATGGACGACGAAATGTTATGCATGGCTAGTTCTCGGTCGGTGCCATCCGATGATTATCACCCGGGGGTCGTTGATAACCACGAATTAGGAATTTTCGTCGACGTGCGGGACACAGAGTGTGGCGTGACAGTTTTCATTGGTCCACTGGCCGCGTGCCCGCATGGCGACGCTCGATTTCTTCACCAACTCCGGCAGTCGCCCGAGGCGAGTTTGCCGGTTCCGCCGGAACTCAGTCACGGGGGACCGCGCCGCGAAGCCCTGAGGGCGAGCACGCCCATGAACAGGCCGAATACCAACATCGCCGAGCCCCACCAAACGTCGATGTTGAGGCCCAAAGAGCGCTCGAATGTCTCCGGGTCCGCCCTCGCGCCGAAGAGGAGAAGGATGATCCCGTAAATCGTGAAGATAAAACCGATCGGCCCGCGAATGTCCAAGCCCATTGTTTCCTACCAGAAGATGATATTCAGCACCGCGCAGAGCGTCAGGATTCCTATCGCCTGGACGCTGGGCCGCGCGTACCACGGAAGGTGTGAAGTTTCCGGCTTGGGCGTCAATGAGTAAACCAAGCCGACCAGTTCCTCTTCCTTCCGGGGCTCTGTAAAGAAGGTTACCACGACCGTGACCACGAAGCAGACGACAAAGGCCCAGATGGCCTGGTAGAAGTTCGCCGCCATGTCGCTGGGGTAAGATATGTACTTAAAATGATACAGCGTGTAATGAGTGGCGGCGGCAAGGATGCCGCACAGTAACCCCCAGAATCCCGAGTGGGCACTCGTGCGCTTCCAGAACATACCGAGCAAGAACGTGCCGAAGAGTGGTGCGTTAAAGAATGCGAAGAGGAGCTGGAGGTAGTCCATCAGGTTGTTGAACCTCAGGACAATGAACGCGGTTCCGATGCCCACGGCCACGGCAAACACTGTCGCCAGCTTGCCCATTCCCAGGTAGTGGCTGTCGGACTTACCGGGTTTGATGTGGGTCTGGTAGAGGTCGAAGGTCCAGACCGTGTTGAAGGCCGTGACGTTACCGGCCATGCCGGACATGAAGCTCGCCAGCAGCGCCGTCAAACCCAGACCCAGCAGACCAGAAGGATAGAGGCTGCCCAGCATCGCCGGCAGCGCTTGATTGTAGTTGTAGTCACCTTTGGCCGGATCCCACAAGAGCTGCCGCACGGGCGAGTAGGCGATTGCCACCAGGCCAGGCAGGACGACCATCAGCGGGAAAAACATCTTCGGCACGGCGGCGATGAGTGGAGTACGCTGGGCGGCTGCCATGTTCTTGGCGGCCAACCCGCGCTGCACGACCAGGAAATCCGTGCACCAGTAGCCAAAGGACAAGACAAACCCAAGGCCGAAGATCGTCCCAACCCAGTTCACGCCCATCGGATTCATGTTGGCATGCCAGATGTTGGCCCACGTGTGCGCGTAACCCGGGTTCGGGAGTTGCGCGTTGAGCCCGGCGAAGCCTCCTACGGCCTTCAGGCCCAAAATGGCCAAGGGCAGAAATCCGAAGACAATGAGGAAGAACTGAAGGACCTCGTTGTAAATCGAGGAGGTGAGTCCGCCCAGGTAAATGTAAATCGCCACGACCACGGCGGACGCCACCACGCTGGCCGTGAAGGGCCAGTTGAGCAGCTTCTGAAAGAGAATCGCCATCGCGTAAAGGTCCACGCCCGAAACGAGCAGGGCCATGAACGCGAAACACAAGGCATTCAAGGTGCGGGTCTTCTCATCGTAGCGCTTGCGCAGAAACTCTGGAACGCTTCGCACCTTGCTGCCGTAGTAAAACGGCATCATGAAGACGCCCACGAAACACATGGCGGGCATGGCCGCCAGCCAATAGAAGTGATTGACGAACATGCCGTACTTGGCGGCGTTGGCGGCGTGGCCCATTACTTCCAGGGCGCCGAGGTTGGCCGACATGAAGGCAAGTCCGGTAATCCAGCCGGGAATCGAACGGCCGGAGAGGAAAAAGTCTTCGCTGGTTTTCATCTTTCCGCGCAGCGCGAAGCCAATTCCCAGAACGAACACGAAGTAGATGGCAATGATGAGGTAATCTACGAATTGTAAATGCATGGGCTCCTACCGAGTCGCGTCCTTGTACCACAAGCAAGACGAAAAGTAAACGACAGACCGGTGGCGAGCGGCAAGGGGCCAACTGTCCATTGCCGATTTGCGATTGCCGATTTTCGATTGAAAAAAGGCGAATCCCGTCCACATCAATCGGCAATCGACAATCGTCAATCGAAAATTAGCCGTCACTCGCCACCCTTTTTCTGTCCGTAGGCTGTGTGGTAACGCTCATACCATTTCCGGACTTCCTCTGGCGGCAGAGGTTGCGGCCGGCCCAACAACAGCGCGAGGTGAACCGTCTTCGCCACGTCTTCGAGCATCACGGCGGCTTTCAGCGCAGCGCGCGGAGAGGGCCCAAAGGCGAACGCGCCGTGGTTCGCCAGCAGCACCGCCGGCGCACTCCCCATCGTTTTCAGAATGATCTCCCCGATGTGGTCCCCCGCGTTATCGACGTAGGGCGCGCACGGAATTTCTGCGCCGAATTCATCGGCGATGGCCGTGAGGTAAGCGGGAATCGGCCGGCCGAGCAAAGCGAAGCTGGTGGCATAGTTTGAGTGCGTATGGATAATGCCGCCAATTTCGGGCCGGTGGTTGTAAATGTAAAGATGATGAGGGAGGTCGACCGAGGCCTTCCACTTTCCCTTCACCTTGCGGCCTTCGAGGTCCGTCACCACCAGATCCGCAGGACGGAGCGCGTCATAGTCCATGCCGCTCGGCTTGATGAGGACAAGCCCTTTTCTGCGGTCAATCCCGCTCGCGTTTCCGGAGTGCATGGTCACCAGACCGGCGCGATAAATTCCCCGGTTCGCTTCCCAAACTTCACGGCGGAGTTCTTCGAAGGAGGGCATCGTCAGTCGATCGTAAGCTGAAATCAGCGGCCCATGTAAGCGCTTACCGTAATGGAATCGCCCGCGACTGTCAAGTGTCTGCGGCATCCATCTGAATGGGAATTGACCGGGGCTTGTCGCATAGTGTAGAAGTCAAGGCGGCTGGATAGCCTCGCACATTACTCCGATCCGGTGACGGAGGTAAGGGGCAGCAAATGGAACTTTACAAAAACGTTCACCAGATTCAATCGCTGTTCGGTGGGCGAAATCTATTTCAATATCTTTTCCTCGGCCGCAACATGTTACTCGTCGACTCCGGCGTTGCGGAAACGCCGGAGAAAGCGATCTTCCCCTATCTCGAGAGGCTGAAACTCCATCCCGTTGAAATCCGGATGGTGGTCACGACTCATCCCGATCTGGACCATCAGGGCGGGAATGCCGCATTGATGCGCGCGGCGCCGAGGGCCTGGCTCGCATGTGGCGCGGCGGACCGGGAAATGGTGGAAGATCCCAAGACGCTGTTCGACCGGCGCTACAACTACTTGGTGGAAGACCACGGCGTGGGGCTCGACCCCGATCCCTGGCCCGAAGCGGGCGAGCCGCGCAAAGTCGACGTCACGTTCAGCGGCGGTGAAAGCATTCGCCTGGCCGATGATTTGCGGCTCGAGGTGCTTCACGTGCCCGGGCATTCTCGCGGACATCTCGCCCTCTACGACCGAGAGCACCGGGCGGCTTTTGTTGGTGACGCCATCCACGGGCGCGGCTGTCCCAAAGCCGAGGGCGGCATGGGCATCCCCGTCACGTACTACTACGCGGACATTTATCTTTCGACGCTTCGTTACTTCGAGGCGCTGGCCATCGATGTCCTGTACTCCGGCCACTGGCCGACGATGCGAGGCGAAGAGATTCGCGATTTCATTGCCGAGTCGCGCCGCATCGTGGAATTGTTCGACCGAGTCATCCTGGCGAACCTCGAGAAGAATCCCGCTGGGCTCACACTGAAAAACCTGATCGACGCCGTCGCTAACGCTGTGGGCGACTGGCCGGAGCAGACGCACGGACTGGCGATGTTTCCGGTGAAAGGCCACATGGACCGATTGGAGGCCTTGTGCCGCGTACGTCGGGCGGAGGGTGGCCGGCCAGTGAAGTGGGTGCTCGTCTGAACTTTCCTTCGCCCGTCACTCCATCGTGGGCGTATAATCCCCCCGCATTCAAATCAGCATGAAGGGGGGCAATTCCAGTGTCAAACCAACGTATTTCGCGCCGCCAATTTATGGGGCGGACGGTAGCAGGCGCTGCGGCCAGTGGCCTGGCGCTGAACGCCAGACCTGCCAAGGCCCGCGTGTCGCCGAACGAAAAAGTATCGATTGGCATCATCGGAACCGGGATCCGCGGCATCGAGCACATGCAGGGGCTGCTGAACGTGGGCGCCAATATCCCGATCGTCTGCGATCTCTATGACGGGCACCTCAGGCGTGCCAAGGAACTCCAGCCCAACGCGGTGACGACGCGCGACTATCGCCAGGTGCTCGACCGCAAAGACATCGACGCCGTTTCCATCGCCACCTCCGATCACTGGCACGCGCCCATCGCCATCGCAGCCATGAAAGCCGGCAAAGACGTCTACTGCGAAAAGCCAATGACGCACAAGATTCCCGAAGCCCTCGAGATGTGCAAAGTCTCGAAGGAGACGGGACGCGTGGTCCAGGTGGGCAGCCAGAGCCTGAGCATGCAGTCCACGCACAAAGGCAAAGAGTGGCTCGATGCCGGCGAAATCGGAACTGTGTTCAATGTGCAGTGCGAAATCTACCGGCCTGATCCGGTCGGCGCGTGGAAGTATCCCGTGCCGCCTGACGCAACGCCCGAAACCATCGATTGGGAACGCTATCTCGGCGATGCGCCGAAGCGCCCGTTTGACGCCGCGCGCTTTTTCCAGTTCCGGAACTGGTGGGACTACGGGACGGGAATTGCCGGCGATGAGTACGTTCACTTGCTGAGCCGTGTTCACTACTTGATGAACGTTCAATACCCGATAAACGCCGTCGCCAACGGCGGCATCTATAAGTGGACTGGCGACCGCGATGTGCCCGACATCCACAACACGAATTACGATTACGGCAAGTTCCAGGTGGTCGTGCTGGCGAATCTGGTTTCCAATTTTGATGGCGGTGAAATCGTGCGCTTCATGGGTGACAAGGGCACCATCGTGCTCACCGAAGAGTCCGCGCAACTCTTGCCCTATGACCTGGAGTGGACGTGGGGTTATCCACTCGAAAGCTGGCCGAAGGACACCAAGGATGCTTTCCTCGCGGCGCACAAGGACGATCCGCTGGCGGATATCGGCACGTGGGATAAGCAGCCGCATCGCAGCAAGCAGGACTTCCGTCAGAACGCCGAAGGCACCGAGGACCACTTCCGCAATTTCTTCGAGAGCATGAAGACGCGCCAACAGCCCATCGAAAACGTGGACTTCGGCTGCGGCACCGCCGTCGCCTGCCATATGGCGAATATTTCGTATCGGGAGAAGAAGCGAGTGCATTGGGACGCGGAGAAATTGAAACTGACATAGCACTGGCCGCCGAGTGATCCAAAGCATTGCATGCAGAGTCGCGAAGGTGCCGAGCCTGCCCTTTGCGCCTGTTCGTGGAGTTGTGGAGTTCTAAATCCGAGGGCGCGCGGCGATTTGCGACTCATCAACCAGGTCACCGATTGTATTTCGGCGTGGTGCCTCGCAATCGCTTCCACACAGCGTCGCAGCGATCGAGCGTCGCTTTGTCAAGCGGCCCGTCCTCGCAGGCTTCGACGTTTTCGGCAAGCTGCTCAGGACGCGACGCGCCCAGGATCACGGAATCTACAACGGGCTGGGTTAGCAGCCATTGAAGCGATAGTTCGATGAGGGTTTTCCCGGCATCGCGGGCACTGGCCTTCAGTTCTTGGACGGCGGCAAAGTAATCGTCGTGCCAGTAGCGGCGCAGATACAAATCGTTCTTATCGAACCTTGTCCCCTCAATGGGGCCCGCCTGCTTTGAATGCTTCCCTGTGAGTAGCCCACCTGCCAGCGGGTTGTAGGGAATGACTGCAACCTCAAAGCGCTTGCAAAACGGCAGATACTCATCTTCGATGCCGCGCGCCAGCAGGTTATACATCGGCTGAGAAATGTGCGGCGGCTCGAAGCCTCTGCTGCGGCACAGGCAATGAATCTCGGCCACCTGCCAAGCCGCATAGTTCGAGACAGCGGGATAACGCACTTTGCCGGCGCGCACCAACTCATCCATTGTCTCCAAAGTCTCTTCAATCGGGGTGTCGTAGTCCGGCCAGTGCAGATAGTAAATATCGACGCGGTCGGTCTGAAGGCGCTTTAGGCTGGCATCAATCGCTTTGTGCATCGCGGCGCGCGAGAGGCCGGCGTCGTCGGGGCCGTCGCCCATTTTGTTCCGGACCTTGGTGGCCAGCACCACGCGGTCACGCCGGCTGCGCAGCGCTTTGCCCAGCATTGTTTCCGCGACGCCTTTGTTATACATATTGGCGGTGTCGAAGAAATTGATTCCGGCATCAAGGCACTGATCCACCATGCGAGTGGAAGTCGCCTGGTCGGCCTGCGAGCCAAAGGGCATGGTGCCGAAGGACAGACGAGACACTCTTAAATCGGTGTAAGGTAGAAGGCGGTATTCCATCTTGACCTCTGGCGATGAATCGCGAGTCCATTGTAACGCGGAAGGGAGAAAGCAGAAGGCACATGGCAGAAAGCATTAAGCGGATATTCTTGGACTCTTTTAGTGCCTACCGTATTCTGCCTGCTGCCTTCTGAGAAAGGTGTTCCATGATTAACGAGAGTCTTCTTCCTCTTGCCCAGGATCTCGAGTGGCTGGGCTGCGAGCTTGAATTCATCGGAAAGCAGCACGCTCAGCAGGGTTTCCCGGGAGCGGGCCCGACGTGGGATCTTTTCCTCGAGAAGCAGCGCGGGTTGCTCGTCACAGCCGACAAAATCGAGCGGGAGATCAAGAACCTGGTGCGCTACAACCCGGCCTCCGTGGTGGGCGTCGAATTCCCCCTCGCCGCAGCACTGGACGCGGTCGTCTTGCTCCTGGCGGCGGTGGAAGAAATCAAACAAAGCGCGCGCTCGGCGGTTCATGAATTGCCGTCCAAGGTGAGAAGTTTCACCAAGATGGTGAGCGATTACCAGTCGACCCAGAGTTCGCTCTCGGGGTGATTCCGCCGAAGCGCTATCTGCCCGGAGTCCGTCTGCGTGCGTGCCGCGCCACGACTCACAATTCCGGCGGCGACCCGAAGGTCAATTGTTCGTAGTCAAGGACTGCGCCGGTGATCAATTCGTTCGTGGCAAAAAAGAGCGCCGCTCGTGCGATGTCTTCCGGCGAAAGCATGCGGCCGAAGGGACGCGTCTTCAACGCGCCCTCCAGCCAATTCTTGCCACGCCCTTCTCCGATGGATTCGATGTAGTCCTCGCCTTCGGTCAGCACCCAGCCGGGATTGATCTGATTGACGCGGATTCGGTCTCGAGTGAGGGTGGTCGCGAGGTTCCTGGTCAAGGTCATCAGCGCGCCCTTCGAGGCGGAATAGGCCAAGAGCTTCGGCTGGCCGATGTAGGCGTTGACCGAACCAATGTTGATGATGCAACCCCGCTGAGCGGCGCGATGGGGACTCATGTCTTGGCGGCCCTTCATAGACTTCACAGCTTCCTGGCAAAGGACGAACGGCGCGCGGACATTGACAGCGAAGATCTCATCCCAAAGCGCCGCGGAAGTGTTCTCGATATTCCCGCGGTGGTACACACCGGCGTTGTTCACCAGGATATCGATCTGCCCGAAGTGCTGGAGGGTCCGCCGAATCAAATTTCGGCAATTCGCCTCATCTTTCAAATCGCATATCTCCAGAATGGCATCGCAGCCCGCAGCGAGGAGCGTCGAGAGCGTTGCCTCCCCCTGTTTCTTTTCGAGGCCGTGGATCACGAGCTTGGCGCCCTGCTCGACAAACTTCTTCGCGATGCCCGCGCCGATCCCCTGCACTGAGCCTGTCACCAGAGCGACTTGGCCGGCAAGAGTTCGCTCTTTCTCAACTTCTGGCATACCCGATTTGCCTCACTCCGCTACGGCTCAAACCGCTCTTCCGCCGATCTGAGAGATCCGAGGGGTTCTCAGGCGCGGCAGCAAGGCTAAAGCTTAATTGAATTCGAAAGCGGCAGGCACAATTTTGTTGGTTCCCCCTCCGCCGCGTCCTGTCCGGCGGGACGGCCTTGTGTCACGCGCCACTCAATGAGAACATCATCGCCGGCCATCCGTTGAACGGCCAAATCTGAATTCAAAGGTCGACAACATGAACCGTCGCGAGTTCTCGAGGAAGATTGGCGGAGCGGCTCTCGCCGCCGCCGCGCTTCGCCTGAAACCGTCCGCCAGCGCAGGGATTCCTCTGCCGGAGGGCGAAGCTTCGGGCGTGCCCTTTAAGCTCTCCGTGATGCTGTGGACGGTATTTCAAGATCTGCCTTTCGGGCAGCGCCTCGAAAAGGTGGCGGAGGCCGGCTATCACGCCGTGGAGCTGGTGGGCGAATACAAACACTGGTCGGAAACCAATTTCAGAAACGCGCTTGCCAAGAAACGTGAGTTGGGTTTGACGTTCGACGTTACGGCCGGCCTGGCGCACGGAGTCGGCGATCCGCGCGATCGCGAAGCTCTGCTTGCCGACCTCCGCACCGAGCTGCCGATCATGGAGAGGCTCGAGTGCCCGGCGGTCATCATCATGTCGGGCGACGTGGTGCCTGGGATGCCGCGCCAGCAACAACACCAGAGTTGCATCGAGGGACTGAAGCGGGCGGCCGCGTTGGTGGAAGGCAAGAGCATCGCTGGAGAGCCCGTCCGATTGCTGCCGGAGAATATCGACCCGGAGGAGAATCCGAAGTATTACCTTCAATCTGTGGCCGAGGGATTCGAAATCATCGAGTCCGTTCAGCACCCTCAGGTGCAGTTCCTCTACGATTTCTTCCACGAGCAAATTGCGGAAGGGAATCTGATCGAAAAGCTGGAGAAGAACATCGGTCGTCTCGGCTTGGTGCACATCGCGGACGTTCCCGGACGGCACGAGCCTGGAACAGGCGAAATCAACTACGTCAATATCTTTCGAAAACTCGCTGAGCTCAAATATGACCGCTATGCCGCAATGGAATTCTGGCCCACGAGTGATCCGGTAGGAAAACTACGCGCGGCACGGGAAATGGCTCGGAGCGCTGCGCGCGCGTGAGAGGCGAGCAGCGTTGGAAGTCAGCTTCGCTTCAGCAAGTTTTTCAAATCGAATGAACCGAAATCTCAGGCCGAAGTGCTGTGGGGCTGGCGGGAGCGAGATTTGGCATAACCCGGTTTGATCACGTCATAGATCAGACGACATCGCTCGTGGTAAGAAATGAACGAGCTTTTCATGGCGTTAATCGTAAGCTTCTCGAAATCATCCACCGACAGCCCGAACGTCGCCGCCGCGGCCTGGAATTCCTTCGTCATCGTGGTGTTGCTCATCAGGCGATTGTCGGTATTGAGTGTGACGCGGAATTTCTCCGGGTATAAGACCTTGAAGGGGTGCTCGGCCAGGCTGGGCGCGGCCCCGGTGTGGACGTTGCTGGTCAGGCAAAGCTCGAGCGGGATTCGCTTGTCGAGCACATATTGCGCCAGGTCACCGAGCTTCGCCACCCGCCCATCCGCCACGGCGATATCGTCAATGAGGCGCGTGCCGTGCCCGATGCGGTGCGCTCCGCAATATTGGATGGCCTGCCAGATCGATTCCTTTCCGTAGCCCTCTCCCGCGTGGATCGTGATGTTGAAATTTTTTCGCTGGATAAAATGGAAAGCCTCGATGTGTTTCTTGGGCGGGTAGCCGCCTTCTTCGCCGGCGAGGTCGAAACCGACCACTCCACGATCCCGGAAATCGACGGCGAGTTCGGCCGTTTCCAGCGACACGTTCATATTGCGCATCGCGCACAGAATCAGACGGGACGGGATGCCGAAATCTCTTCGCCCTCGCTCCAGTCCTTTCAGCACCGCTGAGACCACTTGCTGGTGAGTGAGGCCTTTCTTGGTGTGAAAAACCGGAGCGAACCGAGTCTCAAAATAAACCACTCCGTCATTCTTCAAGTCTTCCACTTGTTCGTAAGCCACGCGCTCCAGCGCTTCTTCAGTCTGCATGACGGCGATCGTGTGGCTGAACCCTTTGAGGTATTCCGACAAGCTTCCCGTGTTCGCGCCTTGAAAAAACCAGGCGGCGAGAGCGTGCGGGTCTTCGGTGGGAAGCTTGGTGTATTTTGAGTCTCTCGCCAGCTCGATGATGGTGGGCGGGCGCAGGACTCCGTCCAGGTGCTCGTGGAGCAGCACCTTGGGTAAGGCTCGCAGCGTGGTCTCATCCAGACTTCCCGAGTTCGCGGTCATGGTGATTCTCGTTTCCGCATTCGCCCTCCGCTACGGCGAGGGCGGCTTTGCCGCCGGCGGAGCAGGCATCGGTGGCTCGGCGAATTTGGCGTCGATGATCGCTGCATGCTCCTCCTCGTGAGTCTAGCGGTGAATGACAATGCCGGCGGGGTCCGCTTCATAGCCTTCGTCCACGGTTGTTTCTCGCGCCGCCGATCGGAGAGTCGGCTCATCGGCACTCTTGGGTACATCGCAATGCCGGCGGATGACTTCTTCACCCGATTGAATGCGAACCAGCCACTTGCTCTTAGCCGAGTCCCATGAGACTTCCACTTTATCCGCGCGCATATTTACCTCCGGGAAGAATATACAAGACGCGGGCCGATGAGTCCATTCGGCCTCGTACTTCCGCGCCTGTGTCAGGCGCTCCGGTTTTGGGCTCTGCAATTTTAATTCACAATTGACGATTCGCCATTCATAATTCCACGCTTGGAGGAGGCGTATGAAACTGTTCACTGCTGAACTGGTGGGCACGATGCTTTTGATTTTGCTGGGTGATGGCGTCGTGGCGGGCGTGTTGCTGAACAAATCGAAAGCCGAGAAGTCCGGCTGGATCGTGATTACCACGGGATGGGGGCTGGCCGTAGCGCTGGCCGTGTACACCGTTGGACGCATCAGCGGCGCGCACATCAACCCCGCTGTCACGCTGGGCCTTGCGGCGGCGGGAAAATTAGCGTGGGCCGATGTGCCGCGATATCTTGGCGGGCAGATGTTGGGCGCGTTTCTCGGCGCCGTGCTCGTTTGGCTGGCCTATCTGGCGCACTGGGACGAGACGGAAGACCGCGCCACGAAGCTCGGAGTGTTTGCCACCGCACCGGCCATCCGCAACACACCGGCCAACTTGTTGACCGAAGTGATTGGAACGTTTGTGCTGGTGTTTGGAGTGCTCGCTCTGGGGGCTAACAGGGCGCCCAACGACACCGGACTGACCCCGCTGTTGGTCGGATTCCTGGTATGGTCCATCGGGCTCTCGCTCGGCGGGCCGACGGGCTATGCGATCAATCCGGCGCGCGATTTGGCGCCGCGCATCGCTCACGCCATCCTGCCCATCCCCAACAAGGGTGCCTCGGACTGGAGCTACTCGTGGATCCCGGTCGTCGGACCGGTGATCGGCGGGATTATCGGAGCCGTCGTTTACGGGAAACTGTTTGGAGCTTAGTGTCAATTGTCCTTTGTCACTGGTCCTTTGTCATTGGCCGGTTGTCTGTGGTCGCCGAATCGGTGCGCTCTTCGGTCAGTGCTGAAGTTCTTTAACGAGTGACATACTGGAATACTGACGCAAGGGGCAAAGGACCAAGGACAAGGGACACACGATGCGACAAAGATTCGTTCTGAAAATCGGCAGTCGCACGATCGTGCTTGGTGAGCGAACGCTCGTCATGGGCGTGCTCAATGTCACGCCCGATTCTTTTTCCGACGGCGGGCGTTATCTCTCGCCGCGACGTGCCATCGAGCATGGTCTTGAAATGGTTCGGCAGGGGGCTGACTGGGTCGACGTCGGCGGTGAGTCCACTCGGCCGGGGTCGAAGCCGGTGCCGTCGGACGAAGAACTGCGCCGCGTTCTGCCGGTGATTCGAGCGCTTCGCGAGAAGCTACCGGTGCTGCCAATTTCGATTGATACAACGAAAGCCACAGTCGCCGAGGAGGCGGTTCGCGCCGGAGCGGCCATTCTGAATGACGTGAGTGGGCTGCGTTTTGATGCCAGGCTGGGGGAGGTGGCGCGCCGGCACGGCACACCGCTAATCCTGATGCACATGCGCGGCCGGCCCGAAACCATGCAACAAATGCCTTTTGCCAAATCCATTTGGAGGGTAGTGCGGCAGGGACTCGCGCGTTCCATTCGCGCCGCGCTGGCCGCGGGAGTTCACCGCTCGCAACTGATTATCGACCCTGGCCTCGGCTTCGGAAAATCGCGTCGCCAGAATCTCGAACTTCTTCGGGGGCTTGAGCGCCTCAAAACTTTTCATCTTCCCTTCCTGGTCGGCACCTCACGAAAGTCTTTCGTGCAGGCGATTGTGGCAGGCGAGGGCTTGATCCCCGCAAAGCTAGAGCTGGACTTTAGCCCCGAAGGTTCCGCCCGTTCCCGACGCTCAGGACAAGCTCCAACCGGCGGCCCTAGAAGGAAGTTGTGGGTGCTGACTGAAAAGGCAGAGGCATGTTCCGGCCGCTGGCGGGAGCGCGGAGCACTCCCCTCGTTGCTCGCCGGTGACGCTGCCGCGGTTGTGGCGTCCATCCTGGCGGGCGCGCACATCGTCCGCGTCCACGACGTGGGATCCATCCTGCCTGCGGTGCGGATCGCGGACGCGGTTCTGAAAGCGGGGAGGAGGGAGTAGCGAATGGGGGAGTAGGGAGTTGAAAGAAATGATGAATTCTGAATGATGAATTATGAAAGAATAAGCGGCAGCTCTTATTTAATAATTTATAATCCAGAATTAATAATTCTGGCCGAGTGCCTACTCCTTCAGTTCACCGCGCCACCCTCTGAGGATCAGGGAAGACGGTCATATCTCTCGGGCTCACAAAAACCGAGTCACCCTTTTGGAGCCCGAGTTCCTCGAAACGCTCGTGCGAGATCTGAGCGTGAATTTCTTGTCCGCTTGGACTGACCAGATCAACTTTGACGACGGGGCCGGCGCAATTGATATGCGTCACCCGAGCCGGCAGTTGTGGTCCATGGTTGGTCTCGCGCTCGATGTGCAACAGGTGCGGCCGCACAAAGATCAGCGACTCGACAGCCTCGGCATGAGGTCGCCCGTCGGTGACGGGCTCCACAAGGTGGGTCTTACCGTCCACCACGCGGCCGTGGAACAGATTCAGGTTGCCGAGGAAGTCGTAGACAAAGGCGTTGACGGGATGGTTGTACACTTCGTCGGGCACGCCCTCCTGCTCGACTTGCCCCTGGTTCATCACCACCACGCGGTCGGCAACCTCCAGCGCTTCTTCCTGGTCGTGAGTTACAAAAATGCTGGTGACGTGGATTTCGTCGTGCAACCGTCGCAGCCAGCGGCGCAGCTCCTGCCTGACCTTGGCGTCGAGCGAGCCGAAGGGCTCATCGAGCAAGAGGACTCTGGGCTCCACGGCCAGAGCGCGGGCCAGCGCCACGCGCTGCCTCTGGCCTCCCGAGAGCTGCGACGGATAGCGCGTCGCAAGCCAATCGAGTTGAACCAGCTTGAGCAACTGATTCACTTTGTCCCGAACCTGCTCCTTGGATGGCCGCACGCTGCGAGGCTTGACGGTTAATCCGAACGCGACGTTGTCGAACACAGTCATGTGACGGAACAGCGCGTAGTGCTGGAAGACGAAACCCACGGCCCGTTCCTTCGCCCTGCGGTCGGTTGTATCCACTCCATCGAAGAGGACGGTTCCGGTGTCGGCAAAGTCGAGACCGGCGATAATTCTAAGGAAGGTAGTTTTCCCCGAGCCGGACGGCCCCAGCAAGGCCACCAGATCGCCCGTGGGAACCTTCATACTCACGTTCTTCAGCGCCCGGAAGCCCCCGAAGGATTTTGAAATGTTTCTAGCTTCAATGCTCATGCTTTTCCTTCCGTGCTACCGAGTTGGTCTGCCTCGGCCAATTGGCGTTCGAACTTCCACTCCACCAGGCTCTTGGCTATCAGCGTCACGATGGCCAGAAGCGCCAGGAGAGAAGCCACCGCGAATGCGGGAACAAATTGATAATCGTTGTACAGGATTTCGATATGAAGAGGCATGGTGTTGGTCAACCCGCGGATATGGCCGGAAACCACGGAGACGGCGCCAAATTCGCCCATGGCGCGTGCGTTGCACAGGATGACGCCATACAGCAAGCTCCATTTGATATTGGGCAGCGTGATGCGAAAGAACATCCGCCAGCCGCTGGAGCCGAGGGTAATGGCGGCCTCTTCCTCCTCCGTGCCCAAAGCCTGCATCATCGGGATCAGTTCACGAGCCACGAAGGGAAAAGTCACGAAGATCGTCGCCAGCACAATGCCGGGGACGGCAAAGACAATCTTCAAGTCGCGCGCCGCGAGCCACTTTCCGAACAGCCCTTGCAGTCCGAAGAGGAGCACGAAGATCATTCCCGAAATCACCGGTGAAACGCTGAACGGAATGTCAATCAGTGTGGTCAGAAGGCCCTTACCGGAGAAATCGAACCTGGCGATCGCCCACGCCGCCGCGGCGCCAAAAACGACATTCAGCGGAATGACGATCGCCGCCGTCAGCAGCGTCAGGCGAATGGCAGAAAGCGCATCGGGCGCTGTGATGGCTTCCCAGTACACGCTCAAGCCCTTCTCGAGCGCGTTGCTGATCACGGCGAACAGGGGAAGAATGAGGAAGAGCGCGAGAAAAGCCAGCGCGATGGCGATGAGTGACCATCGAACCAGCGCCGGGTCGGTCCGCCCCTTCGCCTTGTTGCTCACCGCTCGCCGTTGAGTAGGTAGAGTCTCAGCCATGATGGGTGTGGGAAGGCTAGTCAGAAAAGGCTTCCACGCTCCTTTGCCGCTGCAAAACATTGATGACCAGCATGAGGCTGAATGACGCCACTAGGAAAACCAAAGCAATCGCGCTGGCCCCCGCGTAATCAAATTGATCCAACTTGGTCATGATCAACAGCGGAGTAATTTCCGTGCGCAACGGCATGTTCCCGGCAATGAAAACTACCGAGCCGTATTCGCCCAGGCCGCGCGCGAAGGCCAGCGTGACGCCCGTAACCCATGCCGGCAAGACTTCCGGGAACAAGACCCGTGCAAATGTCTGACGGAGGTTGGCGCCGAGACTGAACGCGGCCTCTTCAATCTCAGGGTTCAGATCCTGCAAGACGGGCTGGACCGTCCGCACCACAAAGGGAAGGCCAATGAAGATCAGCGCGATCGTGATACCCAGAGGCGTGTAAGCGGCCTTGATTCCCAATTTTCCCAGGCGACTGCCGATCATTCCATTCTGCGAATAAAGCGTGGTCAGCACGATGCCCGCCACCGCGGTGGGAAGCGCAAACGGCAAGTCCACCAGACCGTCGACGAGCCGGCGAAAAGGAAATCGATAGCGCACCAGAATCCACGCTACTAGCAGTCCGAAAACCGCGTTGATCAAAGCCGCGATCACAGAAGTTCCGAAGCTCAGCCGGTAGCTGGCCAGGGCGCGAGGGGACGCCACCGCCTGCCAGAATTGCGCCCAGCTCAACGACGCGGACTTGATGAGAATCGTGGAGATCGGGATAAGCACGATCAAAGACAGGTAGAACACCGTCCAGCCCATCGCCAAGCCAAACCCCGGAAGCACCGACCGTTTTTTGTGAAGCAGCGGCATGACCTTTCCACTCTAGGAACCGGGCTGATAGATTTGGTCGAAGACTCCACCATCGGAGAAATGCGTCTTCTGAGCCTTCTGCCACCCTCCGAAAACATCGTCGATAGTGAAGAGCTTGATTTTCGGAAACTGCACCGCGTACTTCGCCGCGACCGATTTCATCCGTGGGCGGTAAAAATTACGGGCGACGATGTCTTGCCCTTCCTCGGTGTAAAGGAATTCCAAGTAGGCTTGAGCCACCTGACGTGTGCCGTGCTTGTCCACCACTTTGTCCACCAGGCTCACCGGCGGCTCCGCCAGGATGCTCGTCGACGGATCGACAATCTCGAATTTGTCTCTCCCTAATTCGCGCACGGCCAGCAGCGCCTCGTTCTCCCAGGCAATGAGGACGTCTCCGATTCCTCGTTGGACAAAGGTGTCCGTGGCGCCGCGAGCTCCACTGTCGAGCACCGGCACATTCTTGTAGAGCCGCGACACAAAGTCCTTGGCCGCCGCTTCGTTCCCATGACTTTTGCCTAGCGCGTACCCCCAAGCCGCCAAGTAGTTCCACCGCGCGCCGCCGGAAGTCTTGGGATTAGGGGTTATCACAGCCACTCCGGGGCGGACCAAGTCGTCCCAGTCCTTGATGGCCTTGGGGTTTCCCTTTCGCACCAACAGAACAATCGTCGAAGTGTAAGGCGAGCTGTGGTCGGGCAGGCGCGATTGCCAATTCGGGGGCAACAAGCCGGCTCGCTCCGAGATTTCGTCGATATCGTAAGCCAGCGCGAGCGTCACGACGTCCGCGGCCAGGCCGTCGATCACGGCCCGCGCCTGCTTCCCTGACCCGCCATGAGATTGATTAATGGTCACGTTTTGTCCGGTCTTTGCTTTCCACTGCGCCGCAAAGGCCTTGTTCACTTCCTGATAGAGCTCCCGGGTCGGGTCGTAGGACACGTTGAGCAGCGTCGCGTCCGCGCCCGCCGCCCGCCGCGGCGCGGAGCCCACCATGGAGCCGGTCACGACCGCCATCACCAGAATTGAACCGTACACCTTCGCGCTTTTCACTGGGTCTCCTCGCGCGAGCCTACTGGGCCGCGACTTTCAAACCGTTGGTTCGGATTTTCTCGATCTTTTGAATTTCAACCAGGCGGCCATCGTGCACCGTCAAGCTGACAGAACCATAACGGAGACTGCGAAGCGCGCGAATGACTTCGCGCAAAAGTCCGCGCTCCTCGGGCGAAATCGCTTGTTCCAGGGTTTCCATACTCGCTTCTGTCTTCATCGCCGGATACTCGCTTTCAGTTTAATCTTCCACTACCTCTATTGCATTACTAGGGTAGGCTCAAATCGGGGCGTTTGTCAAGTGCTTTCTTAAGTAACTCTAGTGATTTACTAGACTATCATGACCCCATGACGCGGAAACGAGTTTCTGGCTTCACACGACGCGATGGGGCGGTTATGCTGTAGTATGCCCACGATGGCGACCAAGCCCAGGCTCTTCGGTACGGACGGGGTGCGCGGGGTAGCGGGCCAATTCCCGCTGAACCGCGATACTGTCTTCGGCCTCGGCCGCGCTCTGGGCGCGGTCTTGGATAAGCACGCAGGGAAGCGTCCGCCTCGGGTGGTGCTGGGCGAAGACACGCGCGAGTCGAGCGCTTGGATTTCGCGCGCGTTGGCGGCTGGCCTTCGCGCCGGTGGCGTCGAGGTTGCCTACGCGGCCGTCATCACAACGCCGGGGATCGCCTTTCTCAGCCGGCAGAACGACTTCGCGGGTGGGGTGATGGTCTCGGCGTCGCACAATCCCTACCACGACAATGGCATCAAGGTTTTTTCGCACGAGGGGATGAAGCTCCCGGAATCGGTCGAAGTTGAAATCGAGGCGGTTCTCGATTCTGTATCGGCTGTCTCGTCCCAGAGGCCGGCGGATGTGCCGCTCAATCCGGCGCCTCAGCTTCTCCAGGATTACGAGGAGTTTCTTGCCGAGTTGGCGCCGCAGGCGAAACGGCTGTCGCCGTATCGGTTGGTGGTGGACTGCGCGAACGGCTCCGCCAGTCGCGTGGTGCCGCCGCTGATGGAGCGGCTAGGCATTGAAGCTCGCGTCACCCACGCTCATCCCGACGGGCGCAACATTAATTTGGACTGCGGCTCGCTCCATCCTCAAGAGATGGCGGAGGAGACGCGAGCTTTCGGCGCCGAGCTCGGAGTGGCCTTCGACGGCGACGCGGACCGGGCTATCTTTGCCACTCGAGATGGTCACATCGTGGATGGCGATCATGTCCTTTACGCTGGCGCTTCCTTCTTCCAAGACCGTGGCAAGCTGAAGGGCGGCGCGGTGGTCGGCACGCTGATGACCAACCTAGGCCTCGAGCTGGCACTGGCCCGCCGAGGCATTGGTCTCAAACGAACGCCGGTCGGCGACAAATACGTGCTGGAAGAGATGTTGCTCTCGGGCAGCAACCTTGGCGGAGAACCCTCGGGCCACATCATCTTTTCCGACGTCTCCCTGGCCGGGGATGGAATCATCACGCTTCTCGAAGTTCTCGGGTGGCTCGACGCGACAGGAAAGTCGTTCAGCGAGCTGGTGAGCCCGCTCAAACAATTTCCCCAAATCATTCGCAACGTGCGGGTGCGAGAAAAGGCGCCGCTGGAGTCCATTGCCGACGTCGACTCCGCTGTCAATGCGTTTCGCCGCGAGGTGGGCGGCCGGGGCCGAGTAGTGGTACGCTATTCCGGGACGGAACCGCTGGCCCGCGTCATGGTGGAAGCCGAAGAGGCCGATGTGGTTGAGCGCCACGCGCAACGAATCGCGGGCGCAATCGATGCCGTGCTCGGCGTTCGATGAGCGGTGGCCGCGCGGCCATGCTCGCCGTGGTTTCCTGACTGCGCGCGAGGCCCCGCTACATCGGGGCGGGCTCTCCGCGATCCCTCGGAAGAGCAACCGGCCTCCCCGGACTGCCATCCTACAAGAAGGCCCGCGGGATCCTTCTCGGAGGCACACCATGAAAATCTCTCAATTACTTCTGTTGACCATGGCCATCATGCTGCTGGTTTTCGAGCAAGACGGTAAGGCGCAAGCCACCTCCGGTCCGGCCCCTGCCTCCGCAGTCCCCGCCAGCACGAAGATTGTTGTGCCGGCAGACACCACCATCCCCCTAGTTCTGAAGAACACCATCAGCACGCGCACCGCGAGTGTCGGGCAGGCGATCTACTGCGAAACGATTTACCCCATCACCGTAGGCGACCGCATCGTGATTCCTGAGGGAAGTTATGTGAAAGGTTCGATCACCCAGGTGGTGCGTCCGGGCCGTGTGAAGGGGAGAGCGCAAATCGGCCTGCGCTTTGACTCGTTGACCCTACCCAGCGGAGTGACGCGGCCGCTGCGCGCCACGCTTTCCGGTTTCGGGACTACGGGAGAGGAAGGCTTCAAGAAGAAAGAATCAAGAATTGAAGGTCAATCCAGCAAGGGTGAAGACGCGGGTAAGGTCGCCCAGACAACCGTCACGGGAGCCGAGATAGGCACAATTGCCGGCGCCGCCGGGCACAACGTTGGCAAAGGACTGGGGATTGGCAGCGCCGCCGGCGTGGTGGGCGGTCTGATCTGGGTACTCGCGACCCGCGGCAAGGAGGCGGTGTTGCCTTCCGGAACTAATCTGGAGCTTCAACTGGCCGTGCCCCTCAGTTTTGAGAACGATGAAGTCCAACCTCCCTCGCGATACCAAAACGGCCCGGCGCTTCCTCGCCGCGATCCAAACCAATGATCGGAGTCTCAGCGGCTGCCTCGTTTCTGGCAGCGGTCTGCGAGGGCACTTCGGGCGCTCTCCGCGCTCGCGGCGGAAACTGCTCAGGATGGGATAAAGACCACGGACTGCACGCCGGAAATCGCAAACCGTTTGCGGCACCGCAAGTTTTTGCACTGCAAGTAGTCGTCGTGCCGAAGCATGTAGGATTGCGCCTTAGCAAAACGCGCGCGGTCTCGCTCGTCGGCGCGTGCGGGGATGGTTCTCTTCTTGGTGCGCACCAGCCAGCGAATGTCATAGGTATCGGTTTGGTGGCAGAACTCGCATGAAAGGTTGGCAGGCTTAACGCTTTCAGTCTCGTCAAAAAAATCTCGCTCTTCCATGGCGCATTATTCTATCGCGGAACCTACAGGAACACCACGGACAGTTCAATTTTCTGATCGTCGTCCAATACTTTTCACAGCGAACGAAGAACGAGAGGAATTTGCGCTCAAGGGGTATAATAGGCGTTGGAATATCCAGCCTGAACCCAGAATTAGAGGAGTACTTCCATGGCCCGGTCCTTCACAGAGCAGGAGCTGGCGGAATATCTCTTTGACCGATTGATCGTGCATGGCCCATCGGGCCCCGACACCGCGTGGTTGCAGCCCGCGTGCCAGATTGTGGCCTCCGATCTCCTCGAGGAAGCCGAAATCCTTCACAAGACCGAGCCGGTCTCCGACGGCGGAGCGTGAGGACCGGAATTAGGAATCAGAGATTGGAATTTTGGGGGCAACGTGATCGGGCGCACGCGCACGCCCTCGGTCAGAATGACGGGCAGTCTCGGTCGTCGCTTGCCGCAGCTGATCTGAAGGCCCCGCTGAAGCGATCTACCGCAGGTCGTTTCTGACCACTTCCCCGCCCTTCATCACAAACTTCACGCGTTCGAGTTCGGTGATGTCTGACAGCGGATCTCCTGAGACGGCGATGAGGTCCGCGTATTTGCCTTTCTCAACCGTTCCGATGCGGTCATTCCAGCCCATCAGTTCCGCGGCGTCGAGCGTAGCGGCGCGCAGAGCCCGCGCGTTGGTCATGCCGAACCGGGTCATGTATTCGAATTCTTTGGCCTGCGTGCCGTGGGGAAATGGTCCAGCGTCCGTGCCAAAGGCGATCTTCACGCCACGCGCCAGGGCCTTGCGGAAACTGGCTTCATGGATTCGTGCCCGGCTGGTTTTGCCGGCGCTCGCCAGCAGGTCTTCTTCCGGCTCGTACTCGTAAACGTAAAGCGTCGGCACTAGCCAGATGCCTTTCTCAAGCATCTTCGTCACAGCCGCGTCATCCAGGTCCAAGCCGTGCTCAACTGAATCCGCGCCCGCGTCGATGCAGTTGTGCAAGCCCTCGCCGCCGTAAGCGTGGCAGGCCACTTTCACACCCTCGCGATGCGCTTCGTCCACGATGGCCTGAGTTTCCGCCAGGGTAAACGTTGGAGTCGCAACCATTTTCCCGTCCGGCGTGAAATGGAAGCGGTGGGTGCTATAGATCTTGATGAGATCGGCGCCGTACTTGATTTGCTCGCGCACCGCCTGGCGCGCGGCTTCAGGTGAATCGACAATCTGGACGCCGGCCGGCACCGGCACTTCCGGCGAGTAGCCTTCGAGCGGATAGCCGCCCGTGGTCGAGAGCGCGCGCGTCACCACCTGCAATCGAGGCCCCGGGACCAGCCCCTGGTTTATCGCTTTTTTCACATCCACGTCGCTGTACATGGCGCCCTCGGTCTCAAGGTCGCGCATGGCGGTGAAGCCGGCGTCGAGATCTTTCTTGGCGTTTACCACCGCCTCGATGGTGCGAAACTGCCAGCTCTCCTTCAGTAATTGCTCCTCGTAACGCCCGTGGGATTCGCCGGTGAGAAACAGGTGCTCGTGAGCGTCAATCAGGCCGGGAAGCACGGTTGCCCGACTGAGGTCAACCACTTCGGCGCCGGAGGGAATCGTTAATTGGCCCGCCGGCCCAACTTCCGCGATGCGATCGCCGCGGATGAGGATGACTTGGTCGGTCGACACTTGGCCCGACCTCACGTCGATCAGGCGTCCCGCACGCACCGCCACGACTCGATTGGTGGCGTGAGGAGTCACCGGCCCCTCCGCGCCAAACTGCCCGGCCCGAACGGCCTGCGCCATCAAGCTCAGGAAAACGATTTCCAAAATTATAACGACTGATTGCGAACTCGATCGCCGGCTCATTTCGAAGCCTCCCTTTCATTGTTGATCCTTTTACTGACTGCTGACCACTGACAACTGTTCTTCACCATTCTCGGCCCCAGCCAGACCAGCACCACTGCGTCAATCAGGAAATGCGCAGCCATGGACGGAAAAATCGTTCCGGCGCAAATCACCGGCACAGCGAGCAGCGCACCCAGCAGGGCGGCGCGCACGATGCCGCTCAGATTCTGGTAGAAATGCGCGAGTCCAAACGCGATGGACGAAATCGTACAGCCCCAGGCGGCGGAATGAAACCATTGTGACAGCGCCGCGAGAAGAAAGCCCCGATAGAGGAACTCTTCGCACAGCGCGGCCGTGGGCGCGATCACCAGAACAGCCCAAACCTTTTCAATGCGAGTTCGAGGAATAAGCGCATAGACGAGTTCAGGCTCAGGCGGCCACCAGCCTCTGCCCTCGAACCAGACCATGAGGCCCAACGCCAATAGCACCGCACTCGCGAGCACGGCCATCCACACGAGGAACGTCGGTGCTCGAACAGCGCGAAATCCCAGCGCACCGAAGCTCATCGAGCCGGCCCACACCACTCCGAGACCCAACACGGCCAGCAGCCACTGCGACATCGCGGCGGATAGATACAATCGTACGCGCGGAAGCAGTTTGATTTCGGGTCTTCGAGAAGTTTGAAACGAAAGTATGGGGACCACCACGGCGAGGATTAGCACGAAAGCAGCTTCAAGGAGTGTCGAGAGACTCATCGGATCACGAACCTTGGCCAGCGGAAGGAGATTGCTTGCGCCGCGCCGCAGGCGTCGAGCGCCGCAAGCCTCGCCCGGGTCAACGAAGCAGGTATGTGCCCAGAACCGCGCGGCAGCGGTCGCGATACGCTTCAACCGGCGAAGCCGCCGGTGCTACCAGCCACTGGAGGCAGTAGCCATCCACGAGGGCGCGGATAGTCATGGCCGCGTCCTCCGGCTTGATGCGGCGAAATTGCCGCTGCTTGATTCCATCTTCCACGATGGCCGCGTCGCGCTTCCGGCATTTTTCAAAAAAACCGGCAATCAATGCGCCAAATCGTTCCTGCCGCGCGCCCAGGGACGCCAAGTCAAAGAGCATCAAGTAGAGCTTCCGATTCACTTCCGCGCTATGAAACAGCACTTCGAGCTCCGCTGCCAGCTTGGAGCGCGGCGAGGCGTCCCCTTCGGTCACTTCGTCGAGCGTCCGATTGACTTGCGCAAGGAGCCACTCAAAGACGGCGTACAACAGGTCCTGCTTGTTTGGAAAATAGTGCAGCGCGCCGCCTTTGCTGGAATTCGCCCGGGCCACGACGGAGTCAATGGTGACACCTTGTATTCCCTTGTCGAGTATTTCGGCGTAGCCGGCTCTGATGATCGCTTCCCGGCGGCTTTCCTGGCGAACGGGATCGGATCGGCGTGGGCTCATGCGCTCTGCCTGAACACGAAAAACGTCTGGACGGATTTTGAATCATCCCAGTAGTTTGTCAACAGGTTTTGCAGAAAGCGGCCGGTCACGTTACATTCTTACAGCAGTTCCGGCGTCAGTATTCCCCGGGGGAGGACACACATTGCACAAGCCAATTCCAGTTCGCAGGGCGACGGAACGTCGTTGGATCCTGACTCTTGCCCTGGCAAGTCTCGCCGCCGCTTGCCCGGCCTCTACGGCTGCCCAGGCGCCGCTCGAGCTGAATTATCATCTTCGTTTTCCTCATCCTGCCACGCATCTGGTGGAAGTTGAGATCGACGCCGCCAAAGTCACGTCGCCTTCCATCGACTTAGTGCTGCCTGCCTGGTCGCCCGGACGCTACGCCATTTACGACTTCGCCAAAAACGTGCAGGAATTTCGGGCTCAAAGCGCTTCCGGGCAAACCCTGGATTGGACGCAGCCGGACAAGCAGACGTGGCGGGTGGACGCGCGGAGCTCCGGCGGAACCGTCGAGGTGCATTACCGGGTATTCGCCAATGACCTCAACGGCTCGTTCTCTCAGCTCGACAGCACCCATGCCAATTTGAACGGCGCTTCCATTTATATGTACGTGGACGGCCACAAGCCGGACCCGCTCACGTTGACGGTGGACGAGCTGCCGGCCGTGCAACCCGCGGGGAAGATCATCAGCGGATTCTCTCTGGCGACGGATCAAAAATCGTTTCAAGTCCCAAGCTACGATCGCTTGATCGACACGCCGCTCGAAATCTGTGGGGAGTGTTCGCTCAGCGAATTTCGCGATCATGACAAAACCTTCCGCGTGGCGATTCACTATTACTCCGGCGAGTCGACCGAAGGTTCAGGGGCGAAAGCGACGGCGGCCGCGGCTCTCGCGGCCAAATTCATCGGCGAGCTGAAGAAGGTGGTGCACTCTGAAATGGAGATGATGCCCGCGCCCGATTTCGACGCCTATACTTTCATTTTCCATTTCGCGCCCGACATCGCTGCCGGCGATGGCATGGAACATCTCAACTCCACCCAAATCATCATGGCCGGCGCGCTCTCCGAGAGCACGCTTCGCGAAGCCCTGGAGACCGCGGCGCACGAGTTCTTCCACGTTTGGAATGTGAAGCGGCTGCGACCCTCCGCCCTCGGCCCTTTTGACTACACGCGAGAGAATTACACATCCTCGCTGTGGTTCGCCGAAGGCATCACCAGCTATTATGCTTACGTCCACTTACTTCGCTCGGGCATTTGGAGCCGCCAGGACTTCCTGCGGCACTTGGCGGATGAGGTCCGCAACTTGGAGATGGTGCCGGGCCGCCGGCTGATGTCGGCGGAAAGCTCCAGCTTCCACGCTTGGTTTTATGACCGAGCTCCCCAAATGCAGGAGACGAATTTTGCCAACGCCACAATTTCCTATTACAACAAAGGCGCGCTGCTCGGAATGCTCCTGGACTTGGAAATCCGGTCCCGCACTCACGGGCAGAAATCGCTGGACGATGTGATGCGATCGCTCTACCACAGTTTCTACGAGGCGCCGGCGGCGACTGACTACGGCCCGGGTCGCGGCTACCAAGAGAGCGACCTTTTGGAAGCGCTGAATGCGATTTCGGGCAGCGACTTCGCAAGCTTCTTTGAGAGATACGTTCGCGGCACGGAGCCGCTTCCTTACGCCCAAACGCTGGCATCAGCAGGACTCGAGCTCAAAGTCAGCGCCGCGCCGGACGCCACTCCGACCATCGGGATCTCGACACAACTGGAAGATCGAGGACTGCGCGTGACCTCGGTTTGGCCCGGGAGTGCCGCCGACCGCGCCGGCCTGAGCCGCGACGACCTCCTCCTCAGCGTCGACGAACTCTCCCTCGCAACCGAACCGCTGAAGGACCGATTGAAAATGTACCCGCCCGGAGCCGAAGTGCCTTTCGCGGTCGAGCGGCACTTGAAGCAGGAAAGAATTACCATCACGCTGGACCCGCCCTTCAAAGACCAGTACTCGATTGAAGAAATCGCGACCGCCACGGGAGAGGGAAAAAGACTGCGTGACGACTGGCTCGCGACCCAAAAATGACTTAGTCGCCAGCACTGCACCCCCGCTTTCGCGGGGGTGACGGTCATTCCCGTCCCGCAAGGCGGGAGGAATCCAAGCCATTTTCATGCATAGTGGCGAGCCCAAGGCTCATGAAATCTCCGCCCAGAGCCTGCCCTGATCCCGCTCGGCGGGAGAAGGGCTGACATCTTTGGAGTCTTTTTTCATCAGCCTGCCAGCCCTAAATCCCAATTCTCACATCCCTCTCCCTGCTAATGGCTTTGAACCTCAAAAATGGCTTCGAACCACAAGCACGACTTTTGGATCAAAGCCGGCTTATTTGTTTCCAATAACATAGCGGCGCTGAGCTCCCGACCGAGAATGGCTTTGAACCCAAAAAATGGCTTCGTTCCAAAGGCATTTTTGTTTGTTTTCAACAACATAGTGGCTTCGAACCTCGTTTTTAACATCTTTTTTTCGGCGTAGCTCTCGCCGTCCCGCCAAAATCGGGAATAGTGACGGAACCGCTAAGCCTATCGTACTAATTCCAAAGGACATTCCGGCTTCGTTCCCCATTCTTCGGAATCCAAGATTCGGAGTTCCCTGCTTTCAAATCGACGCTGGCCACTGCCTCTTCCACCAGTTCGTCTTCACGAATCCCCCACTGTCCTGCGCGCCACTGACAACTGACCACGGGCAACACCCTCCGGACCCAAATCCTGGCTCCTAACTCCTTCTTCTCAGCTCCTACTCCGAGTATAACCACTCGCCCCCATTTGTCAAGAGATAATTTTCCGCACCGACTAACACCCGCCTACCGGGTTTCGAATTTCGATTTTCGAGTTTCGATCTTCCCCGCTTGCCACTTGCCACGCCGCGGCGAGCCACATGCGACTTTCGACAAGTTTGGCTGCGGCCTTGCCGCGCTAGGTTAACTCTTTTGTTCGCGAACCGGAACCCGCTAGCGGAGTTATGACGGTGGTTTGACGTCTCGCGTTTTCCGGCGCCGATAATAGACAAAACCCGCGACCGCGAGTCCCAGGGCAGCACAGGCCAGGATCGCCAGGTCAAATTCCTTCACGAAGTGAATGAGCCTCGCCCAGTTGCTGCCGAAGAAGAATCCGATGCTCACGATTGTGGTTGCCCAAATCACGGCGCCGGTGAAGTCAAAGGCGAGGAAGCGCGGATAGCGCATCCGGAAAGACCCGGCGATAAGTCCTGAAAACATGCGAAGGCCGGTGATGAAGCGCGCCACAAATACGGCCCATTGGCCGTGACGCAGGTAAATAGTCTGGGCTCGACCGTAATGGCGGGCGAAGAAAGGGAAGCGCCGACGGCATTTGTCGATGAAGGCTGAGCCGCCGAAGCGTCCGAGGCAATAGCCCGCGGTGTCGCCGACACTGGCGCCGGCGATGCCGCTCAGAATGGCGGGCGCCAGGTGCATTTTCCCCTCGTAGGCGAGAAAGCCCGCGAAGAGCAGAACGGTCTCCCCTGGCACTGGCACGCCGGCGTTTTCCAGCATCACGCCAAAAAAGATTGCCCAGTACCCATAATGGGCAAAGAACTCGGACAGGATTTGGTATATGGAGTGGGCCACGAACTTGCCATTATGCACGAAGCGTAGTCTGACGATTTGGAATTTTGGATTTTGGATCGGACGACAAGACGCACGGTGCCAGGGCTCCATCATCGGTTCTTTTGCCGCAAGCGCAGTGGCGAATGGCAAGGGGCAAGTGCTAAGGTCAGGATGTTTTCCCTCTTTCCACTTGCCCCATGCCACTTGCCACGCTTGCGATGGTGACCCCGGTCACTGAAGAACAAAACGCGGCCTTGGTAGAGTCGATTGGATAGGGAGAGCAAGCTGTTCGTTGAAGTTGAATCGATCACACCCGCTTCAGGTCGCTCACGCGATTCACGGGATTCGACAGTTTGACTTCGCTTCCTGCTCCCCTTAACATAACTAGCGACAAATCTCATAGCACAAGAATCGGAGGACTCGTTTATGGCAGTCAAGGTTGGAATTAATGGTTTTGGGCGAATCGGGAGAAACTTCTTTCGGACCGCGATGAACGATTCTGGAATGGACATTGTGGCGGTGAATGACATCACCGATCCTAAGACGTTGGCGCATCTTCTGAAGTATGATTCCGTGTTCGGCATACTCGATGCTGAAGTAGGCTTCGGGGATGACTGCGTTCGCGTGAACGGCAAGTCGATTCGGGTATTCAAGGTGAAGGATCCGGCGGACCTGGACTGGACTTCGCTGGGCGCGCAAGTGGTGGTCGAGTCCACGGGCCTTTTCACCAAAGCCGAGGACGCCAAGAAACACCTGAAAGGCACGGTCAAGAAAGTCATCATTTCCGCGCCTGCCAAAGGTGAGGACATCACCATCGTGCTGGGCGTGAACGAGAAGATGTACGATCCGGCCAAGCATCACATCCTTTCCAACGCTTCCTGCACCACCAACTGCCTGGCTCCGCCGACCAAGGTCATTCACGACAGCTTTAGGATCCTGAAGGGGTCGATGACCACTATTCACGCCTACACCAACGACCAGCGAATTCTGGATCTCCCGCACAAGGACCTCCGCCGGGCGCGGGCTGCGGCCCTCTCGATGATCCCGACCACCACCGGCGCTGCGAAGGCGATTGGTTTGGTGCTGCCGGAGCTCAAGGGCAAACTGGATGGCTACGCCATGCGGGTCCCTACACCCGATGTTTCCGTGGTGGACCTCGTGGTGCAGGTGGAGAAGCCCACAACCGCGGAAGAAGTGAACGCGGCCTTGAAGAAAGCGGCGGAAGGACCCATGAAAGGCATTCTCCAGTTTTGCGAAGAGGAGCTGGTTTCGAAAGATTTTACAGGAAACCCGTATTCCTCCATCGTTGACGCCGGCTTCACCAAGGTCATCGACGGGACCCTGGTCAAGGTCGTCGCCTGGTACGACAATGAGTGGGGCTATTCGTGCCGCGTGAGGGACCTCGTCAATTACGTGGCGAAGAGCCTGTAGGATGTCCGCGGCCCGTGGTCCGTTCTCAATGGCCAAGCATCTCATTGGGATCAGGCGATCGCCGCACTTCGGGACGCGGATGCGGACGACGGAGAGCAACCGAGGTGAGAGCATGGGTTTGACGATTCTTGAGCTTGAAGTCGGGAACCCCGCCAACCCTGACATCACCGAGAAGGTGGAATTCCAGATTGATTCCGGCGCGATCTACTCGGTCGTGCCTACCCCAATTCTCGAGAAGCTCGGCATCCGGCCGCTCGCCAAGCAGGAATTCCGATTGGCGGACGGTTCGAAGATCGTCAGGAAGAAAGGCGGCGCACTCTTCAGGCGCGGTGGTCAAGTGGGCGTCGCGGACGTGATCTTCGGCGAGGAGGGAGACAGCACGCTCCTGGGAGTGTTCACGCTGGAAGCTCTTGGCCTTGCGCTCGACCCTTTGCGGCGTGAGCTGAAGCCGCTGCCTATGATTCTTGCTTTGCATCTGGGCCACGCCGACAACACGTCCTCGTTGACAATCACCGATAACGACTGACAACGGGTCACGGACAAAGGACGTTCTTATGTCTAAACTCAGCATTCGCGAAATCGATCTGAAGAGCAAACGGGTTTTCGTTCGCGTGGATTTCAACATTCCGTTGAACGACAAGGGCGAGATCACCAACGACACCCGTATTCGCGCCTGCCTTCCGACCTTTCAATACGCCCTGGAGCGAGGCGCGCGCCTGATTCTCGCCTCGCACTTGGGGCGCCCGAAAGGCAAGCCGAATCCGAAGATGAGCTTGAAGCCCGCCGCCACGCGGCTCTCCGAACTGCTGGGGAAGCCGGTGGCGTTTGCTTGCGACTGTGTGGGCCCGGAAGCGGAAAAAGCCGCGGCGGCGCTGAAGGACGGCGAGGTCCTGCTGCTTGAGAATTTGCGCTTTCATCCGGAAGAGGAAAAGAATGACCCGGAATTCTCCAAGCGCCTGGCCAGTTTGGCCCAAGTCTACGTGAATGACGCCTTCGGCTCCGCGCATCGCGCCCACGCTTCGACCGCCGGCATCACCCACTTCCTTTCGCCGGCCGCGGCCGGGCTTTTGATGGAGAAGGAACTCGAATACCTCGGCAAGGCTGTTGACAATCCGCAGCGCCCGTATACGGCCGTGATTGGCGGGGCGAAGGTCTCGGACAAAATCGAACTGCTTCAGGCCCTGATGAGGTACGCGGACAGCGTGCTGATCGGCGGGGCGATGGCCTACACGTTCTTGAAATCGCAGGGAGTGGCGGTGGGCGGGTCGCTCGTCGAAGATGACAAGCTGGATATGGCGCGGCAATTGCTTCAGTTTGGCGAGAGGCGGTCCATCAAGGTTCTCCTGCCCGTTGACCATGTTGTGGCGGAGAAGCTGGACGCCTCGGCCGCGGCGGAAGTGGTGAATACCCGCGAAATTCCTGCCGGGTGGGTGGGTGTTGATATCGGGCCTCGAACGCGGGCGGAATTCGCGAAAGACATCGCGGCGGCAAAAACCATCGTTTGGAATGGGCCGATGGGCGTGTTTGAGATCGACCAGTTCGCTCAGGGGACCATCGCGATCGCCCAGGCCGTGGCCAACTCTTCTGCCCTTTCGATCGTGGGCGGCGGCGACTCAATTGCGGCGATTGCCAAGGCCGGAGTCGAGTCGAAAATCACTCACATCTCCACCGGCGGTGGGGCGACGCTGGAATTTCTGTCCGGCCTCACGCTGCCGGGCGTGGCTGCGCTCACGGACAAGTAGGCAGTCGGCAGGAGGCAGAAGGCTGAGGGCAGTCGGCACAAGGCAGTAGACAGAGGTCCATCCCTCGTTGAGCCGAAGCGCCACAGGAATTAGTGAGTCGGTCTCAAGCTCACATGTTCTCGGGTGAATCATTGCCTACTGCCCTCCGCCTACTGCCTACTCGACGAAAGGATGGAAACTTTGAGAAAACCCGTAATTGCTGGAAATTGGAAAATGTACAAAACCATTGGCGAAGCGGTGGAGTTTGTCAAGGACCTCCGCGGCCGGTTCGCCAAGGTGGATCACTGCGAAGTGGTGGTGTCGCCGCCCTTCACCGCGCTGCGAGCCGTAGCGGAGGCGCTGCGCGGCAGCAACATCGCCGTGGCGGCGCAGGACTGCCACTGGGACAAAGAGGGCGCGCACACCGGCGACGTTTCCTGCGACATGCTCTATGACGCCGGCTGCACGCACGTCATCATCGGCCACTCCGAGCGGCGTCACGATCACGGGGAGACCGACGAGCAGGTGAATCGAAAATTGAAGGCGGCGCTGGCGGACGAGCTCATCCCCATCGTCTGTGTGGGCGAAACTTTGGAGGAGCGTGAAGCGGGAGAGACACAAAAAGTCCTCGAGCGCCAATTTCAGGGCGGGTTCCAAGCATTGACCGCCCAGGAGATTTCCCATATCATAGTAGCTTACGAACCGGTTTGGGCGATTGGGACGGGGCGGACGGCGACGCCGGAAATGGCGGCCGAAAGCCATCGCCTTTTGCGCGGGCTGGTGGCCGCGCAGTTTGGCGGCGAGGCGGCCCTTCAACTCAGAATTCTGTACGGCGGCAGCGTCAAGCCCGACAACATCGCCGGCTTGATGGCCCAGGAAGAAATTGATGGAGCGCTGGTAGGCGGAGCGAGCTTAAAGGCCGATTCTTTTGCGGCCCTTGTAAACTATCTGCGCGCCTGAGCGCCGCAATCGTCGGGAAGAGGAACAATGGCTACAGCTTTACTTGTGCTTCACATTCTCGTGTGCGTCTTGCTCGTCCTGGCGGTAATGATTCAAGGCGGCGAGAACGTCGACATCAGCGCGGCTTTCGGCGGAGTCAGCCAGGCCGCTTTCGGCCCGCGCGGCGCTGTGTCCACTCTGGCGAAGATCACGTGGGCTTTGGCCTTCATCTTTGCCGCGACTTCGATTACGCTTTCAGTGTGGGCTACCCGGCACGCCGGACGCTCGCTCTTGGAGACGCCGGGCAAGGCCGCCCCGGCAACGCCGGCTCCGGCAACTCCGGCACCGGCCAAGAAGTAGGAAAAACAGCCGTCAGCTATCAGCACTCAGCGGTCAGCTATCAGCGATCAAGCTGGCACGCGAGCGGCGCGCTGATAGCTGACCGCTGAAAGCTGACAGCTCCCCAGATGCGGAAGTGGCGGAATTGGCAGACGCACCAGCTTGAGGGGCTGACGGTCGCAAGACCGTGGGGGTTCGAGTCCCCCCTTCCGCACCACTCAGAACCGTAGGAAGAAAGCAGAAGGCAGCAGAAAGCAACCAACGGCAGCAGGCACAAGGCAGTGAACAGGCGAAGGCACGCGCACGGTCAACGCTCGGTGCCGCCCATTCCCCACTCCATCGATACCATGCGCGAGGCAATTGCTCCCGCCGAACTTTTGAAATTCTTTGAAGAGCATTCCACGAAATCTTTCCGACTTCGCCAATTAATGACCGAGCTTGAATTACGCTCGAGCCAGGCGCGCGACCTGAAGAGCGCGCTGCGGCAGTTGGTGGGCGCGCGAAAGATCGAGCGCCTGAAGCAGGACCAGTTCACCCTCGCGCAGCCAGCAGCTTCCAAGGAACACGGCAGCCGTTTTGATGCTCGGCGCGCTGTGCCACGTGAATCCTTCGGCGCAGGTGCGGCCAACAGCGTGACCGGCCGGCTGATCGGCCACCGCGACGGATTTGGGTTCGTGGTGCCGGACGCGGCGTCAAAAGAAATCGACAAGGACGTTTTTATTCCGCCGGACGGAATGGCCTCGGCGATGCACGGCGACCGGGTGGAGGCGCGAGTCACACGGTCGAAGCGCGATGGGCGATTGGAAGGGCGAATTCTTCGCGTCCTCGAGCGCGCCCAGAAGACGGTGGTGGGCGAGTTCCACTACGGGCCGCGTGAGAACTCCGTGGCGCCGTTCGATCACCGAATTCCTCATGACATCATCATTCCCCGCGGTCAGGAGTGGCCCTCCGAGCACGGCGACCTCGCCACGCGCAATCGCCAATTTGGCGGCGAATCCGAAGGCCGTCACCGGCGTGCCCGGCGCGGGGACGAGCGAGGCACTCGACCTCTAGAGAACGTGATTGTCGATGTGGAGATCACGGATTTCCCTCCAGCCGGCGGATTCGGCCAGCCCCGATCTGATCGGGGCCAGCCGCGTGGGCGCGTGATTGAAATTCTCGGGCGCCGCGATGAGTTCGGTGTGGACGTCGAAATCATGATTCGCAAGTATCACCTTCCGCATCGGTTTCCCGCCGAAGTCCTGGCGCAGGCGGCGGATCAGCCTCAATTCATTTCGGAGCCGGAGCGCGAGGGCCGCCGCGATTTTCGCGCCCTTCCCATCGTGACCATCGATGGCGAAACGGCCAAGGATTTCGACGACGCGGTTTACGTCGAGCGCTTGAAGGACCGGCGTTATCTTCTCCATGTCCACATCGCAGACGTGGCTCACTATGTGCGCCCGAAGACCGCCCTCGACCGCGAAGCGCGCCTTCGCGGCACCTCCGTTTACTTCCCTGACCGCGCCGTGCCCATGCTGCCGCTGGAGCTTTCGAACGGCATTTGCAGCTTGAACCCGCACGTTGACCGCCTCACGATGTCGGTTCTGATGGAGATCGATTCGACGGGGCGCGTCGTCGGCTACGAGATCATGCCCGGCATTATTCGCAGCGCCGAGCGCATGACTTACACGGCGGTGCGCGACGTGCTGGCGGGCGATCCAGCAGCGTGCGAGCGCTATCAGTCCCTCGTCGGGCATTTCAAATTGATGCAGGAATTGGCCGGAATCCTGAACCGCCGGCGCGACGAGCGCGGCTCCATCGATTTCGATCTCCCCGAGCCCGAAATCGAATTCGACGAGCATGGCCGCATGATCGGCGTGACGCGTTCCGAGCGGAATGTCGCCCACCGCTTGATCGAGGAATTCATGCTGGCTGCCAACGAAACCGTGGCTGGGTACCTGGAGCGGAAAGGCGTTCCATCACTCTACCGCATTCACGAAAAGCCTGACCCGAAGAAGGTGCTCGAGTTTGAGGAGATCGCCGCCACTTTCGGTTACTCGCTGGGCGTTGAGCTGCCCACCGCGCGCCGGTTTAAGATAGAAGGCCAGAGCGAACGCGATCGCCATCCTCGCTTTCATGAAAGAATGGAGATCGCCGCCGCGGATCTCAAAATCACCCCGCACCATTACCAGCGCCTCACCCAGCGCATCGCGGGCAAACCGGAAGAGCGCATTCTGTCTTACTTGATGCTGCGCTCGCTCAAGCAGGCGCGCTACTCGGAAGAGAACCTCGGCCACTTTGCCCTCGCTTCGGATACCTATACTCATTTCACCTCGCCCATCCGGCGCTATCCGGACCTGATCATTCATCGCATTTTGAAAGCCGTGCTCGAGAAGGGTGGCACGGCCGTCCCGGCCGTGGGGATACACAGGCAGGGTGGGCACGCCGCTGCCTCGACCACGCGTGAACATGGGCAGGATGCCCAGGCCACTGTCGCGGGCGTGCGAAAGCATGGGCAAGCCCGCCCTGAGCGAAGCGAACGGAATGCCCAGGCCACGCTCGACATGACGGAACTCCGCGCCGTCGGCCTCGAAACCTCCGAAGCCGAGCGCCGCGCGGCGGACGCCGAGCGCGAATTGATGGAGTGGAAGAAAGTTGCCTTCATGGCTGACAAGTTGGGCGAGGAGTTTGAAGCGCTGGTCATCGGTTTGACCAAGCACGGAATGTTTGTCGAGCTGACCGACCTGTTTGTGGAAGGCTTTGTCCCCGTCGGAAGCTTCGACGACGACCGCTACGTCTATCGCGAAAAGCTGAGGGCCATCGTCGGCGAACGATCGAAGCGCGCCTACGAGTTGGGCGGACGAGTTACCGTGCGCCTGGATCGCATCGAAAGGCAAGGGACTAAACTGGAATTTTCGGTGGTCAAATCAGCGTACCGTTTGTGAGGCCGCGGGCAGTGCTTCAATGAGGTTCCGGGAAAGTCGCCGGCTTTCCAAAAATCAAGAAGAAGTACTTCTTCCCAGAATCTGCGCTCTCGAAGCCGCGCTCGCTGCGCAGAAACTGGAATCCGTTGCGCGCCAGGTCTTCGCGCACCAGCTCTTCGGGAATCCGGTGGCTTTCCAGGTACTCGCTTCGCGGTTGACCGGGGCTGGCTTCGTGGTCGATGATCGCCAGCAGGCCGCCTGGCTTCAGCGCCCGATACATGCCGCGCAGCATGGCATCATAGTTCTTCATTTCGTGATAGGCATTCACCACCAGAATCGAATCGAGCGTGCCGGCGGGAAGAAACGGGTCGTCCAGAGTTCCTTCGAGCACTTCAACCTGAGCCAGTTTGTCTTGGTGTACGCGGGCTTGGAGTTTGCGCAAGACGCCGGAGTCCACATCCTCCGCATAGACTTTTCCTGTCGGCCCCACACGCGAGGCGAAATGAAAGACGAAATAGCCGCTGCCGCAGCCCACATCTGCCACCACGCTGCCGGACTTGACGCCGAGCTCATCCATCACCTCTTCCGGCCGCTGCCAGGCGTCGCGCTTCGCGAAGATGGCGGCGTCATCCTGCTCGGCACGAAGGCGCAGAAGCCCGAAGACAGCCGGCCCTGACACCACCGCCAGGAGGGCGAAGAGCGCGAATTGTTTTCTTGGATGGCGCACGGTATTTCCTCTCCCCCGGGTTTTCGTCCACCGAACTTATGTTATCAGAATTCCTCCGGCGCAAGTTTTTCCGCGGCTCTGCGCTCAGCGTGTGATAGGCTAACTTAATTGGGACGGGCTGCGGCCTGGAAATTCAAGCCCGCCCCCAAATCATCATCAGAGAGATTTGGCAATGGAGAAGCACGGCGACGCCCGGCTTGAACTGACTTGCCCTTGCTGCGGCGCTCGTTTGAGCATTGACCGGGAGCTGGGCAAAGTGATCGCCCACGAAGCTCCACCTCGGGTCGTGCACGCGCCTGACTTCGATCGTGCCAGCCAGCTCTTGGAAAAACAAAAGGCCCGGCGGGAAGCTCTGTTTACCCAGAGCGCTGAGGATGAGAAAGTCAAATCGAAAGTCCTGGAGCGAAAATTTGAAGAAGCGCTCAAGAAAACCAAGGATGAGCCCATCACCCGCCCCGACCGAGATTTCGATTTGGACTGACCTTCCGAGCTCGAGTTCTGCCAAACGAATTGCAGTCGACCGGCGAAAGGCGCGGCACGTGGCACGGGCTTCCAGCCCGTGCGCATGGCACACGGCCAGGATGGCCGTGCCACGACCCGACTATCGTGCGCGTTGAAGCCGCTTCCAAGGTTATGTTACGATGCGGGTTTGCTCAAGGGCTGATCCAGCCGACTGTGCATCAACCCCTGCGTTGATAGGAGCTTCCCGGTGAGAATTTACGAAGGATCAAACATTCGAAATGTCGCGTTGGTGGGCCACGGCCATTCCGGCAAGACCCAGCTTGTTTCGGCGCTGCTTTACACAGCAGGGATGGTGAACCGCCTGGGGAAGGTGGATGATGGCACCTCCATCACCGATTATGACGAGGAGGAGATCCAGCGAAAATTCACCATCAGCGCTTCCCTGGCTTATGCGGAGTGGGGAAAGAACAAGATCAATTTTATCGACACGCCGGGCTACAACATCTTTCTTCACGAAACTGAGGCGGCGCTCGCGGCGGCGGACGCAGCGCTCGTTCTTGTGCACGGCGTGGCGGGCGTGGAAGTGCAGACCGAAAAAACCTGGGGCTTCTGCGAAAAGCTGGCCCTGCCCCGCGTGCTGGTGGTGAGCCAGTTGGATCGTGACCGCTCAAACTTCGACCGCGTCTTGGAATCGCTCGGTGGCGCGTTTGGCCGCTTCGTGATTCCGGTGCAGATTCCGATCGGCGAGGAAAAGAGCTTTCGCGGCGTGATCGACCTGGTTCGCATGAAAGCCCACATCTACGAAGCCAGCGGTTCGGGAAAAGCGAAGGAGTCCGACATTCCCTCCGAGCTTGCGGGCGCAGCCACGAAAGCTCACGAAGCGCTCGTCGAGATGGTGGCGGAAGGCAACGACAAGCTGATGGAGGAGTTCTTCGAGAAGGGGACTATCCCCGTGGAGGACCTTGTCCCGGGATTGAAGCAGGCGATCAGCGAGAAGCGCCTTTTCCCGGTAGTCGCGAGCGCGGGGCTCGCAAACATCGGAGCCGAGAATCTATTGAACTTCATCGCCGACTATTTGCCCTCACCGCTGGAGCGCGGTGAAGTCGAGGGCTTGGACCACGAGGGCGGCAAATCCGTCCGGCGCAAGATCGTGGATGATCAGCCGGTTTCGGTCTTCGTCTTCAAGACGGTGGCGGACCCCTTTGCCGGCCGCGTGAGCTATTTCAAGGTGATGTCCGGCGTGCTCAAGAACGAGGCCAATCTCGCCAATATGAATCGCGGCGGTACGGAGCGCCTCTCTCACATCGCGGTGATCCAGGGCAAAACGCAAACTCCCGCGCCCGAGCTCCACGCCGGCGATCTCGGCGTGGTGGCCAAGCTCAAGGATACTCTGACCGGCGACACGCTCGGGGATAAGAACGCACCCATCGTCTACCCGAAAGCGAAGCTGCCGGAGCCTTCCATTTCTTTTGCGGTTGAAGCCAAATCACGCGGGGATGAGGACAAGCTCGCGTCAGCCATTCATCGCTTGCTGGAAGAAGACCTGATGCTGCGGTTCTCCCGCGATGCGCAGACCAAGGAATTCCTGGTTTCGGGCTCCGGCCAGCAGCACGTGGAAGTGACCGTCTCGAAACTGAAGCGGCGATTCAACGTGGAAGTCACCTTGAAAGCGCCGAAAATCCCTTATCGCGAAACCATTCGCGCCAAGGCCGATGCTCAAGGCAAACACAAGAAACAGACCGGCGGACACGGTCAATATGGCGATTGCAAGATCAAGATGGAACCGCTTGTGCGCGGCGCGGGATTCGAGTTTGTGAACGACATTTTCGGCGGCAGCGTTCCCAGGAATTTCATTCCCGCCATTGAGAAAGGCATTGTCGACGCCGCGTCCCGAGGCTACCTCGCGGGCTACCCGGTGGTCGACTTCCGCGTGATCCTTTACGATGGCTCCTATCACGAGGTTGACAGCTCCGAAATCGCATTTAAGCTCGCGGGCTCGAAGGCGTTTAAGGCCTGCATGACGCAAGCCAAGCCGTGCCTGCTCGAGCCCATTATGAACGTTGAAATCATCGTTCCAGAGAACTATGCCGGGGATATTATGGGCAACCTGAACGGGCGGCGCGGGCGCGTCCAGGGCATGGATGCGAAGGCCGGGTCGAGCACCATTAAGGCGCAAGTGCCGCTCGCCGATATGCTCACCTACGCCTCCGACCTCACCTCGATGACCCAGGGGCGCGGCACCTACTCGATGGAGTACTCGCACTACGATGTTGTCCCGCAGCCGATTTCGGACAAGATCGTCGCCGCGGCTCGCGCCGCGGGTCACGGCAAGGAAGAAGAGGAGGAGTAACGCATCGTCCGCTGTCGTTTGTCAGTTGTCCGTCGTAGTTATTCACAGCCATGTTTATTCCCCAAATCTACGCCGTGGCGCTCTTGATGACAGTCCTCAGCATGATTTGCTGGGGAAGCTGGGCCAACACTCAAAAGCTGGCCTCTCAATTTCGATTTGAGCTTTTCTACTGGGACTACGTTTGGGGCATTCTGCTCTGCGCGTTTGTCATCGGCGTGACGTTTGGCCGCACTGACCCGGCAAGTCCTGACAGCTTTTTCCAGAATCTCAGCGCCACCAGCGCGCGCAATGTGATTTACGCGCTGATCGGCGGAGCGGTCTTCAACCTCGCCAACATTCTCTTGGTCGCCGCGATAGCCATCGCGGGGCTGGCGGTGGCCTTTCCCATTGGCATCGGCCTGGCACTGGTCATCGGTTCGGTGCTCAACTACATCATCACGCCGAAGGGCAATCCGCTGCTGCTGTTCGGTGGCATCGCGCTGGTGGTGGTGGCGATTGTGATTGATGCGCTGGCTTACCGAAGAAAGTCCGGCGATGTGAAGGTGAGCACCAAGGGCATCGTGCTGAGCTTGCTCTGCGGCGTGGGCATGGGATTGTTCTATCCTTTCGTGGCCAAGACTATGAAGAGCATTCCCGGCGAACCACACTTCGGGCCTTACACCGTCGCTTTTGTGTTCGCCATCGGCGTGCTGCTCTCAAATTTCCCGCTGAACTATATCTTCATGCGAAATCCTGTCAGCGGGCCGCCCGTCGAATTCAAGGAATACTTCGCAGCTCGCGGCAGTTGGCACTTTTTCGGCGTGCTCGGCGGGCTGATTTGGGGCGTGGGAACGATCTCCAATTTCGTCGCGTCCTACGCCCAAATGGTCGGCCCGGCGATCTCTTACGCGCTCGGGCAGGGCGCCACGATGGTCTCCGCCATCTGGGGCGTATTCGTGTGGAAAGAATTTCGGGGCTGCGGTCCCAACGTGAAACGCCTGCTTGCTTTGATGTTCGTCTTCTTCATCGCCGGCCTGGTGTGCATTGCCCTGGCACCGGTCGTCGGCTAGCCCGGCGCAAGGAGCGGCGGGTTTATCCAGCTACACCTTCTGAATACTGGCGTGAAGCCGCCGCTACCCTCAACGATAAGGCGCCAATTTCTCTTCGATCCGGTCGTGAATCCAGTGCGGATCCCACCATTCGGTTGGATTCACCGGAATGCCATCGAGGAGAACGGTGAAGTGCAGATGGTCGCCGCCCGCGAGGCCCGTTTCTCCGCTGCGGCCGATCTCCTGCCCGCGCTTGACGGTTTCGCCCTCCTTCACGCTGATCGAGCTCATGTGGCCGTAAAGAGTCTGAAGGCCGCAGCCATGATCGATCACAATGGCGTTGCCGTAAATTCCCAGGAACGCCGCGTAGACCACCACACCGTCGTTGGCTGCCTGAATCGGCATGTTCTGAAGTCCGGCGAGATCGAATCCGAGATGCGTCTGGTGATCCACCACCTGGCCGTCGTAGACATAGGTGCGGTAGTCGGCGAATGACGCTTCGACCTTAGACGGCAGCTCGATGAACGGCTGCGTCCAGAGAAATCTCGGAACGGTGTTCTTGGAAAGCTCCACGAGTTTCGCCGCGTCCACCTGCCGCAGATGGCCGTTGATCATGAGGAAATTCTTCAGCAGGCTGCCTTGGTCCTCGAGCTCGGGAGCCTGGCTCATAATCGAAGGAACGACCCGGTTCATGAAATCGTCGGTGAGATTGATCGTGTCCGTGTGAAACTTCTTGGGAAAAACCTGGTAGGTAAATGGACTGAGCGTTTCGTTCCCCGCGTCGTCCCTCGCCACAATGTGCGCAGGAGTTTTGGGATCGACTTCGTAGGAATACGCAAAGAGGCAAAGGCGCGTGTCAGGAAGCGAGTCCTTCACCGGCCAGCTCGGAAAGAAGTACTGTCCAACCTGCACGCCCGATTCCGTTGTGCCTGGCGACACTTTGAACACCACCAGTTCAGAGCCACCTTGGTTCACGTAATGCTTCGTGCTGAGGACTTCGATTTGGGGCGGCGCAAAACGCACGGGCAGATCCAAGGTGACCATGGACTGGCCACCGCGGAAGAACCGTCCCCAGGAATTGTTGGTCGCGGTGATCACCAGAGTTGCGCGGCCTTCTCTCAGCGCGGGAATTTCATGGCGGCCGGCGTGCGCCATGACGGACCAACTGTTTTCTCTGGGCGCGGCCCAAAACTTCCACCAACTTGGTGTGGCTTCGCCAAAAACCGTCTCCATAAATGGCACAGAGAAAGACTGGCCGTTCTGGCGGACCTCGACTTGCACTTTCTTGATGGCGTACCTCGGGTCGCGGACTTCAAATTGGATCGGCGTGCTCGCTCCGATGCCTTTCACTTTGTGCGAGACCTGAATGACGGGCGCGGGGTTTCTTGTGATCTTCCAGCCCAGGATGACTATGATGACGACAAGAACGAGAAGGCCGACAACTGGACCCTTCCGCATTCCTGGCTCCGGCGTTCGAGACAAGCTACGCAATCGTTGTTCTCCTTTTCATGCTGAGATTTCTGATCCCCTTCGGCGCCCCCCGTCGGATCCATGCTGGGGGCGGCAATCGCGCGTTCAATGAAGCTGGATCAACCCGTCCGGGTCGGAATACTCTCTCCCGCCGATTCGCGCGCTTTCCATATCATATCCACGTCACCCATCACCACCAGCACGTCGCCGACCGCGAGGATCGTTTCGCCATGCGGGTTGTAGTGAACCTTCCCGTCCAGCCTGCGAAGGGCGAGTGCCAGTACCTCAAAGCGCCTGTGGAGTTCGGTGGCGTGAATCGTTTTTCCTACCCACGGCGATCCCTGGCCCACCGAAATCTCCTCGACCCGCAAGGTCTTGGTCTCCTCCTTCAGCATCATGTCGAGGAAGCCCACAACGTGCGGCCGCACGAGCTCGGAGGCCACGCGCAATCCGCCGATGGTGTTGGGCGACACGGCGGAACTGGCGCCGGCACGAATCAGCTTGTCCGCCATGCGCGCTTCGGCGACGCGGGCCACGATGCGAAGCGAGGGATTCAACTGCCGGGCTGTGACCGTAATCATGAGATTGTCCTTGTCCTCAGGCAAGACGGTCGCCAATCCCTTGGCGTTGGCCAAGCCCGCCGAGAGGAGCAGTTCCTCGTCCATGGCATCGCCTTTCAGCATGGGGAAATCACCCAACTGGTGCATCTTTTCGATGCGCGCTTCGTCGTGATCGATCACCACGAAGAGGTTTCGCGTTTTCATCAGCTCTTTCACCACGTGCTGGCCCACCTCGCCCGCCCCGCACACGATGAAGTGGTCTTTCAACTCGCGAATTTGTTTCAGCATTTTGCGTCTCCGAAAGATATCCTTGAGTTCTCCTTCCACGATGAACGCGGTGGAGGCCGAGAACACAAAAAGTACAACGCCGGTCCCAAACAGGATGACGAACATGTTGAATATGCGCAGCGAGGGATTGGCTGAGGTATCGATCACCTCGTGGTACCCGACCGTGGAGATGGTGATCACCGCCATGTAGATGGCGTCGAGATTGGTGACGGAAGGCCCGCCGAAAAATCGATAGCCCGCGGCCGCAATCATTACAATGGCCAGCAAAAGGAAGAGGGAAAATTCCAGCCGCCGTCGAAGACTCATAACCAGATGGTTTTATCCGAAACGCGCCGTCTGCGGGACCAAGGCGTGCGAGAGCCGGAATTTCATTTTAGCACAGCGCTCTCCGATCAGCCGGCATCAGCGCCCAGGTATTTCCCGTGCTGTTCCTGAAGATAGTGGTCGGTCATGCCTGCCAGGTAATCGCACACGACTCGATGGATAGGCTCGCGCTTCGACTGATCGAAATAAGAGTGCGGCAGTCGGGAGGGATGACCGACGAAAAACTTAAACAGTTCTTCCACACTTTTGACGATCAGCCGCCGCTCGGCGCGGACCTTGGGGTGTGAGTAGAGCTTCGCGTAGAGAAAATCTTTGATCCCGCGATTCTCGCGCGCCATGCGAGGGCTTAAGCCGACCATGCGTCCGCTGTGCGCGCGCACCTGTTCGACCGAACGAATTCCCTCGCCCTTCAGGCGACGGCGAGTCGCTTCGATCAAATCCGTCACCAGTGCGTCGAGCAGGCGTTTGAGCGCCTCATTGAAGATCAGTTTCTCGATCACGCCGTGATATCTCCGCTTCATCGAGTGATAGAGCCGGCCAAATAGTGGAACGCCCTGGCGGATCAAAGGCACGGTCAACAGCTTCGATTCGTAGCCGTCATCGAGGTCCGAGCAGTTGTACGCGATCTCGTCCGCCACGTCGATCAGTTGAGCTTCGAGCGGCGGCAGTTCGTTCAAGCGATATTCGCCGAGCTCCGGGAATTGTTCAGGATCGTAGTCGCGCGAGTGCTTGATAATCCCTTCGCGAACTTCGAAGGTCAGGTTCAGGCCCGGAAATTCCGCATATTTCTGTTCGAAGCTTTCGACGATCGTGAGAGCGTGCAGGTTGTGGTCGAAGGATCCGCCGTGGGCCTGCATCATGTGATTCAGGGCGCCCTCGCCGACGTGGCCAAACGGCGGGTGGCCCACGTCGTGGACCAGCGCCAGCGCCTCCACCAGGTCCGCGTTCAGGCCGAGGGCCAACGCCACGGTGCGGCTGATCTGAGCCACTTCGAGTGTGTGCGTCAGGCGATTCCGGAAATGGTCGGAGGAGCGCCGGGTGAAAACCTGCGTCTTGTCTTCCAGCCGCCGGAAGGCGCGCGAGTGGAGGATGCGGTCGCGGTCGCGCTCGAACTCGTTGCGATAGGGATGCTGCGGCTCGGGAAAACGCCGGCCCTGCGTCTTCTCCACCGCCATGGCGTAGCTCGCCAGCCCTCGTCTGTTGCCGCGACGCATGTGTGCTCTTGATCCTTCGAAGATTTGCCGAATGTTGACTATAACACAGTCGCTTAGAACAACTGGCGAGCGCTGATTTGCGCTGGCGAAGGCTCGCGCAAGAAGAGACTGCCAAAGCTTCAACTGTACGGGGAGTCCCAGCAAGCCGGAACCTCGACGGCCTCGGGCCGTTGAGTGGAAGTGCTCTCATCCTTGGCGATGATGTCGAAGGCCACGGTCTTCTCATCGCAGCAGGAAAATTTGGGGCAGAGAACGCAATCGCCCCAGATTTTCAGCGGGAATTTTTCGCGGGGCGCTTCTTGGAATCCGCATTTGTAAAAGAACTCGGGCGCCACGGTGAGCGCGAAGACGCTTTTGAGCCCGCGCCGGTCGGCCTCGCTCAAGAGGCGCCCGGTCAGGGCGCGGCCGAGGCCCGAGCTTTTCAGGCCGGGCTCGACGCACAACGAGCGGATTTCGGCAATTTCCTGGTCATAGAGTTTCAGGGCGCCGCAAGCCACCACCCGCCCTCGGTCCGCTGCCACAAAAAAATCGCCAATGTTCTCGCGCAGATCACTTTCGGAGCGAGGCAGCAACAGGCGCTGGGCGGCATAGTAATTGATCAGCCGCAACAGCATCGGCACGTCCCGAATTGTGGCTTTACGAATGTTCACCATGTCAAAAATCAGTGGCAAGTGGCGTGTAGCAAGTGGCGAGTGAAGCGGCGGGGTTCGAGGAAAAAACGAGCACTAGGGCGCTTCTGTGAAACCCGAACCTCGAACCTCTTTTCCGCTTGCCACATGCCACATGCCACTACTGTCCGGTCATAAGTCGAATAAAGCGAGTTGGTTGCAAGAAGTGACCAACTCGGTTAGGGGTTGAGGTTGCGAAAAAGCCCGTAAAATGGGCATTTTCAAGAGGAGCGTGGCGCTGAGA
>Ga0208323_1000027_pt1 | contig 113299 bp, 94 predicted proteins | sample June2015DPH_10_1_2_FD_184703 | JGI IMG/M metagenome (GOLD analysis project Ga0208323, IMG submission 184703) | Peatland microbial communities from SPRUCE experiment site at the Marcell Experimental Forest, Minnesota, USA - June2015DPH_10_100... | ecosystem: Environmental > Terrestrial > Soil >... | reverse complement strand
CCAGGCCATTGGCGATTACATCAGCAGTCATAACCAAAACCCGCGAGTCTTCGTCTGGAGCGCCTCGGTCGAACGCATCCTGACGAAGGTCGCCAAATGTAAAGAAGCGTTGGACGCACTACACTAGAAGCGCCGGCCGCGACAAATTCAAATCGGTTTTCAAAGCAACCCATCCTCGTACTGAAAGTTGGCCTTCAGCGGCAGGTCGACAGAGGAGTCGCCAATATAAATAACGAATTTCCCCTCCGAATCAACCTTCCAGTCTTTGGACGAGACGTCCCAATAGGCGAACGCGCGCCGGTCCAATGCGATGGAAACGTGTTTGGTCTCGCCTGGTGCGAGCGTGACGCGCTGAAAACCTTTCAGTTCCTTTACGGGGCGCGGCACCTTCGGCGAAAGCTCGCCGACGTAGACCTGAGCCACCTCAGACCCGGCGCGCTGGCCAGCGTTGCGAACGTCGAAGCTGACCGTGATGGCACCCTCCGTCTTGGCCACGGCGGGCGCGACGCTGAGGTTACTGACAGCAAAGGTGGTATAGGAGAGGCCGAAGCCAAACGGAAACAGCGGCTTGGTCTGGCTGCGGTCGTAGTGGCGATAGCCGAGGAATACACCCTCCTTGTAGGTCACGTCTTTGCTGCCCGGCGCTTCGTCGTAATTCGGATAAGCGGGATTGTCCTCGATTCCCCGCTCCCAACTGATGGGCAATTTGCCGGATGGATTCAGCTTGCCCAGCAAGACCTCGGCCAGCGCCCGGCCCGCTTCCTGCCCTCCATACCACGTTTGGAGCAGGGCGGGCGTCTTGTCGAGCCATCGGCTCGTATCCACGCTGCCCCCCGCGGTGACCACTACAATAGTGTGCGGATTGGCGGCAAGCACGGCTTTGATGAGTTCATCCTGGCCAGGCGGGAGGCGATAGGTGCGGTCGAATCCTTCTGACTCTGTCTCAGGATCGAAGCCGACGCTGACCACCGCAAAGTCCGCCATGGCGGCGATTTTCTTCGCCTCCGGCTGAAGCATTTCTTCCACCGGAACAACACCGAGCCTGGCGTTGATAACTTCCGTCTCGGTCAAATATTCAAAGCGCACAGCCACCGGCTTGCCTGCTGGGCAATCGATGTCCACGGCCCTGGGAGCCTGGCCCTCGCGCGACGGCTGTTCCAGGACGAGTTTGTTATCCACGTAAAGCCGATAGGCATCGTGACCGGCGGCCACCGCGATGAAGCGTTGAGCTCCAGAGGTCTTGGGAATGTAGTAGCCTGTCCAGCGCACGCCCCGGTTGTTTTTCGCGTTCGGCGACCAGCGGGATCCCGACCAACGATCGAGATTGGACACGGTGCGCACTTGCGCAGGTTGGCCTTCAAAGCGTTCGTTGGAAAAGTCCTCTTGCTGAAGGCCGCGCTTCGCACCGCTTTCGTCGGTCGCAAAGCTGGTCTCGCGGAAAATGTCTAGCACGTCCCTGACGCCGCGGTTCCAGAGGACCTTCGTGCCCGTTCCGAGCGCGTCACTCAGCCCGGTCAATAGGCTGACCGGCGCGAACGCGCTGATTTCGGCGCTGCCACCGGCGGAGGTTACGGCCGGATAGGCATTCGGGCCGATCATGGCAATGGAATGAATGTGGTGCCGGTCGAGCGGCAACAGGTGGCCTTCGTTCTTGAGCAGCACGATGCCTTCCTCGGCTGATTCGAGAGCGGTCTGGCGGGATTGTTGGCTGTATAGAGGAATGCCCAAGTCTGTCTGATCACGATCAAGCCACCCGTACTCGAGCGCGACACGCAAGATTCGGCGGACCTTATCATCAATCGTGGCCGCGGAGATTTTTCCGGATTGGACGGCGGGAAGAAGCGTCCCACGATTCATAAACATTCCGAAGGGCATTTCCAGATCGAGACCGCTATTGGCCGCAGCCACGCCGTCATAGGTGGCAAACCAATCGGACATCAAAATGCCGCGAAATCCCCAGTCCTCCTTCAAGACTTTGGTGTTCAAGAAAGCGTTCTGGGTGGCGTGCTCGCCGTTGAGAAGGTTGTAAGAGTCCATCACCGCGCCGACATGACCCTCTTTGACCGCGGCCTCGAACGCCGGCAGGTAGATCTCGCGCAGCGTTCGTTCGTCGATGACGGAATTGACGTTGTGCCGGTCGTACTCGGAGTTGTTCCCGGCGTAGTGTTTGACCGTGGCGACAACGCCCTGGCTCTGCACGCCTTGAATGTAGTGGACGGCGATGCGCCCGGCGAGATAAGGATCCTCTCCGTAATACTCGAAGTTGCGGCCATTCACGGGCGCGCGGTAGATGTTCACGCCCGGCCCGAGCAGGAAATTCACGCCGCGAGCGCGCGCATCCTGCCCGATGGCCGCGCCAAGGCGCTGCGCCAGCTCCGTGTCCCACGATGCCGCAAGTCCGATGCCGGCCGCATAACCCGAAGTCGTGCCCCAACTGCGCACGCCCATAGGGCCGTCGGACATCTTGAGGCGGGGCAGGCCGATTTCGGGCACGGCGCGGATGAACATCCACTCCTCTCCCCCAATGAGGTCAATCTTTTGTTCCAGGGTTAGCTTGGCGAGCATGGCGTCGACCCGGCGGTTGATGTCGGCCTGCGACGCGCTTTGCGCGGCCGCTTTGGCCGGCAAAACGGCTGCAATTACAATCGCTAAGACCGAACAGCTAATGAGTTTCGATAATTGGCACAATCTGATTTTCATTTTGGCTTCCCCCACTGCGTGGCGACGGCCGTCGGGCGGACTGATTTCTCAACGCCCTGAGGCAAACCGCTTCGCGACGCAAGTCTGGCGCTCCCGTGCGCCGTTACGATCCGTGGATGTAATCTGCGGCTGAGTAGGAACACTCGGTTCGGCGAAAATCTACATCAATAATCCCTGCGCGGCGAGGATACCGTATCGAGCTCTCCGGATCCTACGCCAAAGGGTCTCTCCGTTAGTCTTTCATAGTGCAGCGGTTAAGCGCCGTCTGTGACCGCTGTCACGATTCGAGGGCGATAGTCGCAGATGCCTTCTTCGCCCATCCGGCGGTTTGGCCGAGAGAATATGAGATCCAAGATTTCAAGGCCGCGCCATGATTCGAAGCCCATGAATGCTCTCGCCGTGTTAAAATTAAAAAGTTGTGCGTCCATTCCAATTCCTGAAAGAGGGTAAGGATTGATGAAGAACAAAAGTGTCGGGCAAGTGTGTATGGCAATCATCATGCTGGTGGGAATTGCCGTCTGTCCGGTTCGTGGCCAGCAACCATCGGGTGCAGCGGCAAGGCCCGCGCAGAAACCGGCGTCGACTCCGGACAATCAGCCGAAAGCCGAGGCCCCAGGCGCTGCGATGTCCCCCGATGAAGTGGTGCTGAAAGTCGGGGACGCAAAGGTAACCAAAGCCGACATCGACTACCTTATCGGCAATCTTCCTGCCCAGAACCGGCAGGTGCTGGCTTTGCAAGGCCGAAAGCCGCTCGGCGACGAGTACGCCAAGATGCTCGTGCTCTCGCAGCAGGCCCTGAACGATCACCTGGAGTCGAACCCGAGCGTGCGCCAGAACCTCGAACTTCAGCGCCGAAGGATACTGGCTGGCGCGGAGCTCGAGAAATTGTCCAAGGAGATTCAGGTCAGTCCTGACGAGGTCACCCAATACTACACCACGCACCAGCCGGATTTCGAGCGCGTGCAGATGCGCCAGTTCTCCATTCGCAAGCGGCCGGCGAATTCCACGGATGCAAAGCTGGGGTTGACTGCGGAGGAGGCGAAGGCCAAGGCAGACGCCATCCGGAAGGCTGTAACCGACGGGACTGACATCAAGAAAATCGCTGAGCAATATAAGGACCCTAACGCTCCCAACGTGGTGACTATCGAAACCGAGCCGCGCCCGGTTCCACGGCACGTTCTGTTGCCGGCGTTGGAGGCGGCCGCCTTCTCACTCAAAGACGGTGAGGTCTCGCAACCTATTGAACTGGGCCAGCTTATCTATCTAATTCAGGTCACTGGACACACGCATGCCGAACAGAAGGAAGTCACCGCCGAAATCGAAACTAAACTAAAGCAACAAAAATTCGAGGCGAAGCTCGCAGACCTGAAGAAACAAGTCGGAGTGTGGATGGACGAGCAATACTTTACTGGCCCGCCGACAAGGCCTCCGGTTCCGGCTGCGGTCGCGCCTTCGACGCCGCCGCCCGCGCCGGGGCAAGCACCCAAACAGTAGAACAGCGGCAAGTGGCGAATGGCGAGCACAAAGACAGTTGCCAGCGGCAAGAGAGGATTTCCTGCTTCAACTTGCCATAGGGCACCCGCCACTGTTTTTTGGCCGCATCGCGAAAGATTTCTTTCACGCCTCGCGGCGCTGACGGGCGCTTTGGCAATAAAAAAAACTTTTCAACAGACTTGTTGAAAAGCGTGTGGAAAACCAGCCTCGAAACCGGCTTAACACTCCGAGTTTCAATCGTTTCTTGCTCTTTGCACCACTGTGAAGCAATTGTTGCGCGAAGGTTAAGACCAGCGGGTCAGCAATCAGCTATCAGGTACCAGCAAGCCCTTAGGGGCGAATTGTTTGCTGAAGGCTGACGGCTGATGACTGGCGCTGGCCGCTCGCCGCCCACGGCTAAATTTGCGGTTGGGGTTTCTTGAGCTTTACTTCAACTACCTGATCGTCCTTCTCGATTTCAAAGTCTTTTCCGAATGCTTCGTGGTGGTCCGCAGTCACCATCAAATGAATGGTGCCTTTAGGAATGTCGAGGAATTTGTACCGACCCTGAGGATTTGTCTTGGCGCTGAATGCAACGGGGCGCCCCCTTTTCAATCTGTACTTGTTCCCCGGCTCGTTGAATTGCATAGTCAGATGTGCCTGACTGATCGGCTGCCCACTCTCAGCGTCTGTAACCACGATCTGGACGCTGGTGCGGTCGTCCGGCGCCGGGCTCGCTGGCATCTTTGGTCCGACCAGAAGTCCGCAGATCAGTCCCAATCCCAAGAGTAAGTAGCAGTGGCTGGATCGAAGTCCGAGCATGTTAGATCCGCCCCCTTTCAGTTCTTAGTGCTTAGTATATCAGACCTGTCGTCAGGCCAGCAAAAGTGGAAGAACTTGGCGTTGACTTAGCCCGGCAAGTCCGGTACCTTGCCCGCCGCAAGCGTAGGGGCACCCCAGGTGGGTGCCCTTGAATGGGCCGGCACGAGGCCTGCCCCTACATTGGGCGGCGCAGGGGCTGCCCAGGTGGGTGCCCTTCAATGGGCCGGCACGAGGCCTGCCCCTACAGCCTGGAGGACAATCATCATGGGATTCTCAACTGACGCGATCCACAAAGGCCAAGAGCCCGATCCGGCAACTGGCGCGATCATCGTCCCCATCTACCAGACATCCACGTTCGTTCAGGAGGAGTTGGGCAAGCACAAGGGGTACGAATATGCCCGCACTGCGAACCCGACGCGCGTGGCTCTCGAAAAGAACCTCGCCTGCCTGGAACGCGGGCAGTTTGGCTATGCGTTTGCTTCCGGGATGGCGGCCATCAACGCGCTGATGACTCTGTTCAAATCCGGGGAGCATGTGGTTGCCGGCCATGACCTCTATGGCGGGACGTTCCGCCTTTTCGAACGGGTGCTGAAGGATTTCGGCCTGAGCTTCAGCTATGCCGATACCACACGGCTTGACGAGGTCGAGAGGGCCATCCGGCCCGAGACGCGCCTGATTTTCATCGAAACGCCCACCAACCCTCTCATGCAGATCACGGACATCCGAGCGGTGGCGAGCTTGGCTCAGCGGGCGGGAGTACGAGTGGCTGTGGACAACACTTTCATGAGCCCCTATCTCCAGCGGCCGCTCGAGCTGGGCGCAGATTTCGTGGTCCACAGCACGACCAAGTATCTGAACGGACACAGCGACGGGGTAGGCGGTGCCGTCATCCTAAATGATGCTTCGCTGGCGGAGCGGCTGAAGTTTATTCAGAATGCCGCAGGCGCCGTCCTCGGGCCGTTTGATAGCTGGCTCGTGCTCCGCGGCGTCAAAACGCTGGCGCTCAGAATGGAGCGGCACTGCCAAAACGGCCTCGCCATCGCTCGGTACTTGGAGCGGCACCCTAAGGTGAAGCGAATTCACTATCCCGGCCTGAGTTCCCACCCTCAGCACGAGCTGGCCAAAAAGCAGATGCGAGGGTTCGGCGGAATGCTCTCCTTTGAGACAGGATCACTGGACAACGCGAAGCAAGTTCTCAAATCCGTGCGACTTTGTTCTCTGGCCGAGAGCTTGGGCGGCGTTGAAACCTTGATCTCTCATCCCGCCACCATGACTCACGCCAGCGTGCCGCCTGAGCAACGGCAGCGCCTCGGGATCACAGATGGGCTGGTCCGGATTTCGGTGGGGATCGAAGATTTGGAGGATTTGATTCAGGATTTGGACCAGGCGCTGGGGAAGATAAGAGCTTGAGAAGCCGCTTGCAAAGTTATTTACATTGTACGTACAATGGAAGTGCGGTGAATGGAAGAGGCATTAGGGTTTGATTGGGATTCATCGAATCTCCGGCATCTGGCGCGCCATCGCATCAGCCGAGAGGAGTTCGAGGAAGCGATGAGTGGCGACCCAATCTTTCTGGACTTCCGCGACGATAGCGGGGAGCCACGGTGGTATGTGATTGGCATGACGAAGAAACTGCGCCTGCTCTATCTCGTTTTCACCGTGCGCGGAGGGGCTACTCGCCCAGTTACGGGATGGGATGCCAGCAGAGAGCTGCACGAGTATTATTTTTAGCAGAAGAATCAGTGAGGCGAATATGGCCAAGAGGAAGGAACTGATCATACCGACCTTCAAGTCGGAAGCAGAAGATGCGCGATGGCACGACCGACACAAGCGCCAATTAGAAGCCGAGATGATTCGCGCCATCAAGGAAGGCCGAACACTGACGCTCAAACAATTCTTGGCGCGGACAAAGCTGCGGCCAGTAACTATCCGCCTGGCGACCCAGGACGTCGACACCGCGCGTCAACTCGCCGCTGAAAAAGGCATCGGATATCAGACCTACATCAAGCTTCTTTTGCGGGAAGCGCTGCAGAGGGAGCTGCGCGCAAGCAATAGTCATGCGCGCTAGCCTTCCGACAGCGCCGGCACCATCGCCGGCCGGCGCAGGCGGACCGACATGACACGCAACAGAAGCAGAATGACAAGGAGTTGGAGTGCCAAGCCCAGGTAGATCCCGGGTGAAATATTGGGTTGGATTCCGGAGTAATCAAGCGTCCTGAAGGGCGTCAGCAGGCCCAACAAGAACTTTCCCTGCCGCTCGGAAATGATGCCAAATACGGCCGCTATGATCGCGGCAGCGGAGTAGTAGAGCCACAAATAGAGAAGGCCTTTTACAACCGGCCGCTTCATTCGAGTGAGAATCGCCCACTGAAGAAAAAGAACGTCGCGGGTCGCGAAAACCAGGAAAACCAGCATCGCGATAGCAGTTGTGCCCAGTTTCCAGTCGCCCAATGGCACGCTGGCGCGCAAGCCCAAGGCTTCAATGGCAAGCAGAACGTAGGCAATAAGCGCCGCTGGGATCAGCCAAGGCCACGGGGGACCAGATTCCGAGATATATGACTCCTCACCCGCAGCGTGTCTCCGCCACCAGACCTTGAGCTTCTCCTGGGGCGAGAGCATGGCGACACCGATCACCAAGAGAATGAATCCGTTCAATGCCATCATAAAAGTGGCGATCTCGGCAGCAGTCATGTAACCCGCCCTTGTGGAACCGAAGCGGAGCGCCTTGGAGGAAATCTGGTTCGGATCCAAGAATGCAAAAAACAGGAGGTTGATGAATGCGGAGAAGCCAATCGCCTGCCAGCGCGAAAGCAACCGAATCTGTTCGGTATCTTTCTTGATATTTCGAACCAGCATCAAAACGAGCCAGGCACCAAAAAGCGAATACAACACTAGCGTGACCGCAACGAACGAGACACGCTGTCCGAACAGCGTGGGCACGATCATCCAAGCCGTACGGACGCCGTAAAGAGTAAACAGGGCCGGGAAGATGCTGACGGCGCGAAAACCAGGAAACGGAAGCTCGCCGAAACCGAAGCCGAGAGCCACCGGAATAATCGCCGCCAAACCAATCAAGCGCGCGCTGCTGCCCTCAAGCTGCATCGAGGCCCACAAGCTCATCAGGCTGACAAACAGCGCCGTCACCAGTAACAACGAATAAGTCCAAATCAGCACATGGAGCGCGTAGCCCGCCAATATTCCCAGCATGATGGCGACCGGAAGAGCACATCCAATCGTGAAGTACGCCAGTATGGGAACTCCAAGCACCTTCCCCACGATCAACTCCCATGCAGTCAGCCGCGTGGTCCTCAAGAAATCGTAGGTTTTGAGCTCGCGCTCGCGGGCGATGGAATGGCCGCAAGCGGAAGCACACCAAAAGAGCAGGACAACGTACTGAATGCCCATCACCCAAAGATAGAAAACCTTGAAGAATTCCCGAGTCTGGTTTTGTTCGGTGTTGCCCCACGCTGAAAGTCCGACGAGGCTGCAAATCACCAAAGCCAACGCCGCAGCGGAAAGGGCGCGGGCCGGGCGCAGCTCAGCGCGCACATGGCGGACGAATTCGGGGTTTCGCCAAAAACTCATTACATCACCTCATTGTGGGACAACTTCAAATAGAGGTCTTCCACCGTCTGCTTGACTTCCCCAAACGACACCACTCGAACGCCCGCCGCGACGAGGGCGCTCAGCACATCCGCCAGCTCTTCTTCCGAGCCGGCGAATTTGCACACCGCTTCCGATCCACGAGCCATCACGCCGGAAATCTTGTTATTCTCGGCCAGCTTCGCCTGCACCAAATTTGCCGAGTCGCCCACCCAGCTCAGCTTAACGACGCGGTAATGACTCTCGGCGGCAGTGATCTCCTCAATCGTTCCGCTGCGCACCATGCGCCCTTTTTCCATCAGGCCGATGGAGGTACAAAAGCCCTCGAGCTCCGTAAGGATGTGCGAAGAAATCAGGACAGTGGTTCCCGCCGCGCTCATGGAGCGGAGCAGATTGCGCAAGTCGAGCCGCGCTTTCGGGTCGAGTCCGGAGGCCGGCTCGTCGAGGAGCAACACTTTCGGTTTGTGAATGACGGCGCGCGCGATGCCCAGCCGCTGCTTCATGCCGCGCGAAAGACCCTTGATCATCGCGTCGGTCTTCACTTCCAGGCCGACTTCGTGGATCACCTCGTCGATGCGCGCCGGAATCTCGCTTTCGGGCATTTTGTACGCGTGGGCGAAGTAATCGAGGTATTCCCAGACTTTCAAGTCTTCGTAAACAGAGAAAAAGTCCGAGAGGTAGCCAATGAATTGCTGGGCGCGCTCGGGCTGCTGGTGGACGTCCACGTTGGCCACGTGAACGTTGCCGCCCGTGGGTTCGAGCAAACCGCAGGCCATGCGGATGGTGGTGGTCTTGCCCGCGCCGTTGGGGCCGATCAGGCCGTAAATCTCGCCCTCGGGGATGGCCACGTTGAGATCGTTCACGGCCACGAGTTCGTCAAATTCTTTTCGAAGTTTTTCCAGACGGATCATTTTGTTCGCGCCCACCCGTTGTAGCGTCGATCCCGCTTGGCGGGATCGATGAACGTCGGCGGTCACAGACCGCCGCTACACTCACCTACGTATTTCTCAAGGCGCTGGTTCCTCACCCAGGACAATTTCCTGGGCCCGGGCGGGCTGCTTCACCGATTCGCCCAGCCAGTCGAGATAAGCTTGCGAGCCGTCCACGATCGGCAGGCAAATCACTTCCGGCACCTTGTAGGTGTGGAGCGTAAGAATCGCCCTTCGGATTTCAGGAAAGAGGTCGCGCGTGCTCTTGATGACGAGGAGGAGCTCCTTTTCGTCCTCGACCTTTCCTTGCCAGCGGTAAATCGATTCGATCGGCTGCGTGATGTTGACGCACGCCGCCAGCCGCGCCTTCACCAAGTGGCGCGCAATCTTGCGGCACTCGCGCCGGTTCGGGCTGGTCACAAGAATCACAACCTTGTCAGTCACGTTGTCCCCCTGGTTGTCAGTCTTCAGTTATCAGTTTTCAGTTTCTGATCGTTTCCTTTCGACTTCGGCGGCAGAGAGGTTCCTATTGATCGTCTCATTTGACGTCGCAACGGGACATCTCTCAGGTTGGATTCCTCTTATAACATGTGTTTATAGAATTGCGCCACAGTGTAGATTTTCCGGCCCGAACAGTAGGGGCGCCCCTTGTGGGCGCCTAGCCAGAAACCAAAAGGGCGGGCACAAGGCCCGCCCCTGCTTACCATGAGGCGATTTCGCGCCCGGGCGAAATTGCGGCACGTGACCATCCGCTCGGCTACCGATGACATTGACACCGAGCGGGCGCTGGCCGCAGAAAAAGGCATCGGATACCAAACGTATAGCAAGCTTCTACTGCGCCAATCCCTGCGACGCGAATCCGGCGGGCGGTAGCAGTCCGGCCCACGGCGGGCGGCCCAATTCCCGTCGGCAAGTCCTTGCTGCCGGGGGACGAGCGAACCGGAATCTGCCGAAGAACAGCAGACTTTCTGACGAGCGAGAGTCTGCGCTGCCGGCTTGCTTTCCGACGCCCCACGGGTGTATACAAGCGGGAAGATAATATTCTGGTTAAAGGAGAGTGGTTCGCACACATCGCGAATACCGCGCCGTGTGCGCCACCCGCGGCCATGAAGATTCCGGCTGAAGCCCTGCGGGGATGGACGGAATGCGAATTGGAGTGGAAGTTCCCTGGCGACCTTGATCGCTTGCGCCGAGGGGCACCACTCAAGGAAGAACAGTGGCTCCGATGGGTTCTTACAGACGGGATGGAGTGGGAGGCAGAAACCCCGCGTCGTGACTTCTGCGAGGAGTGCGAGAATTTGCCCAATGCCGACTGCGGTTGCGGAACGCTGGTATGGAACGATGGGGTGTTTGGTCAGCTCATTACAGCGCAGAACTGGAAGGTGAGAAAGGGGCTCTTTGATGACGACCCTATGTCGTATCCGTTCGATAATTTGACAGTGTTCGTTGAACTCGCGGGATGGGGACGGACCCGCGATGCTGTGGCAGTGGGGGCCGCTTGGCTCGCGACGGAGACTTACCCTCTCAATGTTGTGCTGCTTTGCCACTCCTGTCTGTTTTCGGGCCGGGTTCAAGCAGCCGAGGTAGTGATCGCAGTCCCAGAAATATGGTTTGACCTTTCCTTCAAGGGGGAAGGCTGCTGTAAGGCCCATCTCGCTGATAGGCTGGCGGAAAGGCACAATGAGTTGCACGCCCTGATTCCCAACGCCGTGGTCGGTCTCAAGGATAAGGAACCAGCACATTACGAGTTGGTGCGTCACGTGAAGCCAGATTACTTTGCCGGAGGTTGCAAGAGGCAGGCATTAGAGGCTTTTCTCATCCGAATTGTGCCTGCGCGCGAAGTTGAGTCGCAACTTGTGGCCGACTACGGGCTCGAACAGACTGGCTCAGACGCGCTGCGAAGGCTGACACGGGCAGGCTCGCGCCCCGGCGCCACCGCGGTTACTCCGGTGGTAACCCTGGAAACGGACTCCGCCGGCAAGTTACCGCAGAGGTCTCGAAAGCTATCTCCCGATGAACAGGGGGAAATCCTTGAGCGGGTGAAGAAAACGGAACCGCTCCCTGCATCTTTGGAGCCGGTGCTGCACGGACTGTCGAAAGTCGCGGGAATGAAGGGGCTCAAGAACCTGTTGTGGCGTGAGGTCGTGCGGCCATTTCGCAACCCCGCGCCGTTCAAGCGATACCGACTGACAATACCCAACGGAATTCTTCTCTACGGACCTCCTGGTTGCGGCAAGACATACATTGCTCGGCAGCTGGCGGAGGAGTTAGGATTCACGTTTCTAGAAATAATCCCTTCCGAAGTCGGGAGCCCATATATCCACGACACCACCCTTCGCATCCGAGAGGTTTTCAAAAAGGCGGCAGACAAAGCGCCGTCGGTGCTCTTTATTGATGAGTTTGAGGCCCTTGTACCCTCGCGTGCTGACCTCGGCGGCTGGCAACAGTACAAGTCTGAGGAGGTCAACGAGTTTCTCGCCCACATGAACGGGTGTGCGGAGAAAAGAATACTTGTCGTGGCCGCGAGCAATGAGCCGCAAAAAATCGACAGGGCGGTGTTACGCACCGGACGCCTTGACAAGCACGTGTATGTTGGACCGCCAGACGCCGAAGCAAGGACAGAAATGCTAGGTTTTCACCTTGCGGGACGGCCAGTTGAGACCGAAATGAATGTTGCTGTAATCGCCGCCAGCCTCACAGGCTACTCCGCAAGTGACGTCAAATTTCTGGCGGACGAAGCAGCACGAGAAGCGATGGAGCGCGGCGTGCCAATTTCGGCAGAGCTGATTGCAGAAGCTAAAGGTCGCGTGCCCGCATCCATATCGACGCTTGACGACGAACGCTACAGGTCATTTGGCACACGCGGAGTGTAGGCTGGCCTCCTGGCCCCACGCTCCGCGTTCAAGTTGGCTGATGAGCCGGGCGCGCTGGGCGTTGTGCATCGCTGGTGCGATAGAAGAGGGATTAGCACATCACGTTTGCTCGGTTCGAGGATTGCTGTCCCAGAACTGGCGCAGGCTTTCCTAACCAACGTACCGGGAGGGATAACATGCCTCAAAAATCAGAATTCAAAATCATCTCTGGAGACGGACGCAACCTCGAAAAGGAACTTGCACCCCTGGCCGCGAAGAACTGGAGGCCGATTCTGATCACCTCGGCCGGCGTCAGCGTTCCGCCTCAAGGCGTGGGCATCGTCGTCGTGACCATCGTTCTGGAGCACCTCCCGGGAAGCTGAACCAAAGGGCAATGTTGCTCCTTAACCGCGCGGCTCTTTTCCCGAACGGGCAGCCTCGATTTGCTCATCCAGTTGGCCGGCTGGCGCCGACTGCTGGTTTGTGCAGTCTGCGATGTCGCGCAGGGACACGTCCTCAGCGGATCATGGCAGCGGGTAGCTACGCTCAGCGTTTTTCTGAGCGTGGGCTTTTCTCCGGTGGTAACTCGAAAGGCGTGAATTCCGCAGACCCAGAACGTTCTGCGCCGCCCCCCGACAACTTTGTAAGGATCTCCTGCGCATTCTCGCAAATCCTCGAGCGCCAGTCCGAGTTTGTCCGCACGCAAGCCTGCGCGGCGTAATGCCGCATGTTGCGGTCTAAAGTCAACAGATCAACATGAGGAATACTCAGGACGTGGGTCAGGTCTGCTAAGTCGTTTGGTCGCGTAGGCCTGCTCTTGTCTTTGACCATGTCGTAATAGACTTCATGAGTGAGTCTCAGGCTCGGGCAGCGGGTGGGTTTGTCGCAGAGCCAACGCGCAAACTCGCGCATATCCTTGGGTCTCGGTTCAAATCTGCGAGCCTCGATGACCCTCCCATACACCGTTACGAAATACTCCTCGAAACTCGGCACAGGTTGAGCGCGGTCAGAGCCGATAAGCTCACAAAAACCGAATTCTGTCGTCGATGGTTCCTGCAGGACTTCAGGATTTGTACGCCAAAGGTCGAAAAGCGACTGGGCCAAGCTGTATTTGAGAAGAAACCTTGTCAACCCACGGTTGATCAGAGTTAGAGATTCGTCCAATCGTTCAGTGAAGGGCTGTAGCTGCGCGCATTCACGTCCCTCCGCGAAGGCGTTTAGCGCCTCTTGAATTTCTCTGAATCGGAGACCAGGCAATTGGAAGAACCGATGGGGCAATTTCTCGAGCCGATTCAGGAGCTCCATCACGTTAGTTCGGCTGGAACTAGAGAACAATGGTTGTGAAACAGCGCTAAGGCTGTAAAAGGAGTAGATCAACTTGTGACCCCCGCGCTCAAGTTTTTGGCGGAGGGCCTCCGCAGACACCGGTCTTTCGTGCTCTGCGATGTCTATCAGATCTCGACTGTCAAGATATACGAGCATGCGGAGGTTTAGCCGACTAGCGCAGAGCTTCCAAGGTCTGCGCGCCGACGGGCCCCAATTCTAATTAGACACTCGATCGTGCGGAAGATCCGCACCTGCTATGGACTCAGGCTGGTAGGGCGCCTGCGACGCCGCTGGTCCCGACACCCCAAATTACTTGCAGGGCGTAGAGCCCAAACATAGTGGGTCTATCGTTGGTCATAGGCATTCTCCTTTCACCAACGCGGTTATGCCCTTGTAGCGTCCAAACTACTGCTCCCGTTGCCACGAGCAAAGAAAAGGTGCCGAGACCAACAAACGCCCAGGGAATTGAACCCTGTCCGACCAGCCCTACAAGCCTCAGTCCACAGCGGTCATTCACAGATTGTAACGAGGAAACAGGAAAATGTAAAACTAATGTCCTGTGAGCGGGTATCCACGCTCGGCGTTTTTCTGAGCGTGGGCTCTTCTCCGGTGACAGAACCCACGGTCAACTCACACACGAGTTGACCGTGGCCTGTCGTGATCAGGCGACTTCGGCCATGTCGTAGTGCAGAGGGATGAGTTGGTCGGCGCGCAAGCCAAGCGTGGCGTAGGTGCGTCCCCCGTTGTCGCTGAACTCGACCTCGAAAGTCCCGGGCGCAAGCGGCTCCACGACGGTTCCGACTTGCCCGCGACGCAAGCCTCGCTCCGGCAAGTCTTCAAGCAGTGCGACTACGGCAAAGGGTCTGATGGTTTCCACGGTCATCTCACTCCCTCCAGAACGCTTGCCAGAGTATCGGCCTAACGATACAATGGCCGCGCCATGCGAGACAACCCTATCCATTTCGGCACATCCGGCTGGCGCGAGGTGATGGCCGATAAATTTACCTTTTCGAATGTCAAGTTGGCGGCGGCAGGCATTTCGCATTACCTGTTGTCGCAGACGCGCCGCCCGCGTGTGACGGTGGGCTACGACACTCGCTTTCTCTCCGAGAAATTCGCCGAGACGGCGGCGGAGGTCTTGAACTCTCACGGTATCAAGACGCTCGTGGCGACCCGGCCCGACCCGACTCCGGCGCTCGCTGTCCAAATCATTCACTCCAAGCTGGATGGCGGCGTGAACATCACGGCCAGCCACAATCCGGCCGAGTACAACGGCCTGAAGTTTTCCGCCTCCGATGGCGCTCCTGCCCTGCCCGAAGTGACGCAGGCCATCGAGAAGAATGCGGCGCGTGTTCTGGCTCACAGGAAACCGCTCCTGGGCTCGAAGCGTGGTCCGTCGTTGCGCCAGACCGCCGACCCCCGGCCCGATTATCTCGAAGCCATCCGGCAAAAGGTCGACTTGAAGGCCATCGGCGAGGCCAAACTCAAGATCGCCTACGACCCGCTCTTCGGCACCGGGCGCGGCTACCTGAACGATCTTTTGCAGGAAGTGGGCGCCACAGTGATCACCATCCACGACTTTCGCGACGTGCTCTTTGCCGGCTCCGGGCCCGATCCGAGCCAAAAAAATCTGGCCGAGCTCGCCAAGGTGGTGAAGGACGAGCGCTGCGCGGTGGGCCTGGCCACCGACGGCGACGCCGACCGCTTCGGCATTGTGGATTCCGACGGGACCTGGATCAATCCGAACCTCGTTTTGGGGCTGCTCGCGGACTATTTGCTCTTCGATCGCAACATTCCCGGCGGCCTCGGACGCAGTGTGGCCACCACGCACCTGATCGACGCGGTCGCCAAGCTGCGCCACGGACCGGTCTACGAGACTCCGGTCGGATTCAAATACATCGGCGAGCTGATCAAGGAAGACAGAATCGCCTTGGGCGGCGAAGAGAGCGCCGGGCTCACCATCCGAGGACACATTCCCGAAAAGGACGGCATCCTGGCATGTCTGCTGGTGGCGGAAGCGGTGGCCAAGCGCGGCCTCTCCGTCCGGCAGCAGCTCGAGGCGCTGTTCAAGCAGACCGGACCGTTTTACATGACGCGGCTGAATCTGCATTTGCCGCCTAAGATCCAGAAGAGCCTGGTGGCCAAGCTCAAGCGGAATTTCAAGAAGTTCGATTCGCAGCCGGTGGTGAAAATCGACCGGACCGACGGTTTGAAGATTGTCCGCGAGGATGGCTCGTGGGTGTTGATGCGGCTCTCGGGCACCGAACCCGTGGTCCGCGTCTACTGCGAGGCGCCCGCCCAGGACGAACTGGACAAGTTGGTGGAGTCCGCCAAGAAGTTTGTGATGCACGCATGAAGCCATTGCTGCGCGCGGATCCGCGGTTGCATCGAGGCGCGATTCTGATTCTCGCCCTCGCCTGCATCGCCCTGATTGTCCACGAAATCTTCGGCGAGCACGGCTACCTGGCCCTGCGACGCGAGCAGCAAGAGTTGAACCAACTTCAGCAGCAGATCCAACAACTCCAGCAGGAAAACCGCGAACTGGAATCGCAAATCAAAGCCTTGAAGTCTGACCCGAAAGCCATCGAGAAGCTGGCGCGCGAACGCATGGGCATGGCCCGGCCCGGCGAAATCATTGTCACGATGCCCGACAAACACGCGGACTCGCAAGCGCCGCCGGCCAGCGCCAAGGAAACGCCGCCGAAATAAACGAAAGTATTTCAGTGGATCAGTGTGTCAGTATTTCAGTACAGCAGTACTTCAGTATCCCGGTGAACGCGCATCTGTTCCGCCGCAGCCGTTGCACTCATCGTCGATGCCGACCGGAAGGCCGGCGCCACAAAAACTGAAGTGCTGATGAACTGACATACTGAAATACTGAGATACTGACCGACCTTACTTCACCACCCCTTCAAGCGGGCTGGAAGCGGTCGCGTAGAGTTTCTTCTGCATGCGGCCGGCGAGATAGGCTTGGCGGCCGGCAATCACGGCGTGCTTCATGGCCTCGGCCATCAGGACGGCGTCCTGCGCGCCGGCAATTCCGGTGTTCATCAGCACCGCGTCCGCGCCCAGCTCCATGGCAATCGCCGCGTCGGAGGCAGTGCCCACGCCGGCATCGAGGATGAGCGGCACCGAGGTGATCATTTCGCGCAGGATGCGAATATTGACTGGATTCTGGATGCCTAGCCCCGAGCCAATCGGCGCTCCGAGCGGCATCACGGCTGCGGCGCCGGCATCAATCAGCCGCCGCGCCGAGATCAGGTCGTCATTCGTGTAAGGCATCACTACAAAACCTTCACGCACCAGTTGCTCGGTGGCTTTCACCAATTCGAAATTATCCGGGAACAGCGTTTTTTCGTCGCCAATCACTTCCAGCTTGATCCAGTTGGAAAGCCCCACTTCCCTCGCAAGGCGAGCCGTGCGGATGGCCTCGTCACCGTTGTAGCATCCGGCAGTGTTCGGCAAAATGAAATACTTCGAGCGATCGATGTAGTCGAGCATCGATTCCTTGGTGCGGTCGGTCAGGTTCACGCGACGAACCGCCACCGTCACGATCTCGGCGCCCGAGGCTTCGTGCGCCCGCACCATCTCCTGAAAGCTCCGGTACTTTCCTGTGCCCACAATCAGCCGCGAGCGGAATTCCTTGCCCGCAATTCGCAAAACATCGTTATTCATTTTTTGTTCCTTTCGAACTCATTCTAGTGGGCGGGTTGTGAAATTGCAATTCGAGCGGGTTTCCGTGGTAGGCTGCAGATGAGCCGCTCCACTCCTTGGCGCGGGTCGGGTCTTATGTTCATCCAATACCATGAAGGAGAGACAAATCCATGAAACACACGTTGCTCACGATCGCGCTTCTAGTTATGGGGATAAGTACGGCCTTTGCCGCGGCGAAAGAAGGCCAAACGGCACAGGCGGAGCTGAAGGATGCACAGGGCAAGGCGGTTGGTACGGCCCGCTTGACGCAATTGAAAAACGGCGTGCGGATTTCTCTGCAAGTAACTGGCCTCCCCGCCGGCATGCACGCCTTTCACATTCACAATGTCGGCCTATGCGAGGCGCCGGATTTCAAATCCGCCGGCCCGCACTTCAATCCGGAAGGGAAAAAACACGGAATGAAGAACCCCGAAGGGCCTCACGCCGGCGACATGCCGAACTTCACAGTGAGCGCGAAGGGCAAGGGAAAAACGTCGTACGTGGACACTCGCGTCACTTTGGGCGACGGCGCCAATTCCTTATTCCACGAGGGCGGCACAGCTCTGGTTATCCACGAGAAAGCTGACGATGACATGACCGATCCGGCGGGCAACGCGGGCAATCGCATCGCCTGCGGTGTAATCGAGAAAGCTCACTAACCTCCCTGAACCGACATTATGCTCCTTGCGCGCACCACGCCGCTCTCCAGCCCTGCGGCTGTTCGAGGCGGTAGCTGGCGCGACCACAAGCAGGCGATGTTGCTGTACAATCACAACGACCCATTCGAAGGGCGGATTGTCGGAATGATTCCGGCTCGGTCGCCATGAAAGTTACATCGAGAATGCAATGGGTGCGCGCATCGTTAGCAATTGCTTTGATTCCGGGTCAAGTCTCGATTCCCTTCTGCTTGGCCGGGCAACAGAGCGAAACGAAGAAGCCAGCGGAACTTCCACATGCCGCGATCGATATCAATCAGGCTTCCGCGGAGGACTTTGAAAAGCTGCCGGGCATCGGCCCTGAGCTGGCACGCCGGATCGTTGCGTATCGCGACAAGCACGGGCCGTTCCGGCGCGTCGAAGACCTGCTCGTCATCCGCGGCATCGGGCCCAGGAAATGGAAAACAATCCGCCCCTACTTGCGCGTTAGGCAAGAGGGAGAAAACCAGGTCAACGGCCCGGGCACCTGAACCAACGGCCTCTCCTAAAAGAAAGTTCTTGACAATAGGCGAAGAAAAAGCGAAAGTCCCCAAAAGGCGCACGGCGGGCTTTTCGGGGAGAACGACCTATCACAGAATCCTCCGGCCCGCCGCCTCCAGAGCGTCGCCTGCGGGGAACCATCCGGTCTCGCGGGCGGCGCGGCGCCAAGGAGGACGATCCGTGGCGACCGGTTTGGTTTCGATATCTGCTGCTCCCGCCGGAACGGGCATGGCCGCCAATCGTGGTGCGCCGACTCCGGTGAGAGCATCCGGCACGGCACTCGTCGGGATTGCGCGCATGGCTGCGGAGAGCCCGCAAGTTCGCGAACGAGCCGGAACGGAATATTTTGCGCTTGAGTCGCGCTCCATCTTGAACCGCGAATCGAGCGGGCGCATGCCCTTCGCTTGGACGCTCAATCCCTATCGCGGCTGCGAATTCGGCTGCAAATACTGCTACGCGCGCTACTCGCACGAGTTCATGGAGCTGCGCGACGGCCTCGACTTCGAGCGCAAGATTTTCGCCAAGGTCAACGCGCCCGAGTTGCTGCGCGCCGAGCTGCGGCGCGCCCGCGACAAGGGTCTGCCCATCGCCCTCGGCACCGCGACCGATCCGTATCAGCCCGCGGAGAAACAATTCCGCATCACTCGGAGTCTGCTGGAAGTGATCTCGGAATTCGAAGGCCTGGATTTTTCCATCACCACCAAGGGCGTCCTCATCCTCCGCGACCTCGACCTGCTCAAGCGGATTTCCGCGCGCCATCATTTCGGCGTGCACATGACGATCACGACCACCGATGAGCGCCTGGCGCGCCTCGTCGAGCCCAAGGCGCCGCCGCCCGCCAAGCGTCTGGAGGCCGTGGCCGCATTGGCGCAGGCCAGCATCGCTGCGGGCGTGAACGTCATGCCGATTCTTCCCGGCCTGAACGACTCCGAGCGCGCGCTCGACGAATTGGCGCGCCGTGCAGCGCAGGCCGGAGCGAGATCGCTTCATGCCAATATCCTTTTTCTGATGCCCAGCGCCATGCGGCAGTTCATGCCCTTTCTCGAGCGCGAGTTTCCCAAGCTCGTGAAGCGCTATCGCAGGCTCTATGCACGATCGGCGTACTTGAACGGCGAGTACAAAGAGCGAATGACCAAGCTCGTGGCCGAAATCCGCGCCCGCCACGGCCTGGACCGCCGGAGCGCCGAGCCAAAACAATTGGCGCCCCGCGCGCAGTTGATGCTCCATTTCGGGACATGAGAGCAGTGGCGAGTGGCAAGTGGCGAGTGGCAAGCGCTGGCAAATAGGCAGCGATCAGTGCTCGGCCTTCACCGAGCCCGTGTCGGCTGTGGACTCTTGCCGAAAGCTGACGGCTGACCGCTGACAGCCACTCGCCACTTGCCACTCGCCACTGTTGTTGCCGTGACCTTCGTCACACGCACCTGTGATGGCAGTCCTATGGCTTCGTTCAGATATTTCTTAACCTGAAGTCTGATCGTGGCCGACTTATCGGACACCGGGTATTCGACTATTTCAACGAAGGGGACGAAGTCATGGATTTCACACGTGAGCAACGCGGCCCGCGGCTGAGCGTTGAGGAGCTTCGCGACGCGGCGGCGGAAATGCGCGCCATCAACATCATCGACATTTATGCAGCGGGGTCCGGCCATCCCGGCGGCACGCTCTCGCTGATGGACATTGCGGCCGCGCTCTACCTGCGCGTGCTCAATCACGATCCCAAAGACCCGTCGTGGCCGGAGCGCGATCGCGTTTTCTGGTCCTCGGGCCACAAGGCGCCCGCGCTCTACGTGGCGCTGGGCAAGGCCGGTTACTTCCCGCTGGACGACACGGTGCTGTTGCGCCAGCTCGGCTCGGGATTTGAGGGTCATCCTAACTGGCTCAAAGTGCCGGGCGTGGAGATTTCCACCGGCTCGCTCGGCCAAGGATTGGGCATCGCGGTCGGCAACGCGCTGGCGGGGAAATTGTTGGAGCGACCCTATCGCGTTTACTGTTTGTCCGGCGACGGCGAGCATCAGGAAGGAAGCATCTGGGAATCCGTGATGGCTGCCGGCCACTACCACTTGGACAATCTCTGCAACGTGGTGGACTGCAACGAGCTTCAAATCGACGGCTGGGTGCGCGACGTGATGAACGTTGAGCCGCTGGGGGACAAGTACAAAGCATTTGGCTGGAACGTGATTGAAATCGTCGGGCACGACATGGACCAAATCCTTCAGGCCTTCGAGCGCGCCGCCTCCACGCCCGGACGTCCCAGTGTGATTCTGGCCCGCACGGTGAAGGGCAAGGGTGTTTCGTTTATGGAAGACGCGGCCGGTTGGCACGGCATCGCGCCCAACCGCGAACAATTTGAGCGCGCCATGCAGGACCTTGCCACGCCCGCCGTGCCACGCGCGCGCATTGACGCGATGCTGGCCCGCGCCGCCGCCAGCGCTTCGGCAGTCGAGCGCAAGACGAAAGCGAGCTTGCCGAAGTTCAGCGCCGATTACGACTGGAACGCCGGCGAAACGATGAAAGTCGAGATGGATCCAACCCGCATGGGCTTTGGCCGCGGGCTCGAAATCGCGGGCGCCGACCAGCGCGTGGTCACCATCCACGCCGACATCTCCAACTCCATCCGCATTACCGACTTTGAAGCCAAGCACCCCGAGCGGAAGAAGCGAGCCCTCAGCGTGGGCATCGCCGAGCAAAACATGATGGTGGTGGCGGCCGGTCTGGCCAAGGAAGGCTTGATTCCCGTCACCGGCACCTATGGCGTGTTCGCTTCCGGCCGCTGCTGGGATCAGATTCGCACCACGCTGTGCTACTCCAACATGAACGTGAAAATCGCGGGCGCGCACGGAGGCGTTTCCGTGGGGCAGGACGGCGCCACACATCAGGGGCTGGAAGAAATTTCGCTCACCACGATTATCCCGAACATGCATGTGGTGGTCCCCTGCGATTCCCTGGAGACGGAGCGGGCCACCGTTCACAGCCTGCTGGAAGTCGAGGGGCCGGTCTATATTCGCTTCGCGCGTGAGGCCACTCCGGTGGTGACAACATCCGCGACCCCTTACAAGTTCGGCGTCGCCAACATCATTCGATATCGCGGCGAAAAACCGCGCTTCGTTGATGCCTTCGAATCCTGCCTTTCCACCGACTACGCCGGCGAGGGCGAGGACGTTACGCTTGTGGCCTGCGGGCCGATGGTGCCGGAGGCCATGCGCGCTGCCTGGCTGCTGAAGGAAGAGCACGGCATCGAGACGCGCGTGGTGAACGTCCACACCATCAAGCCGCTCGATGTGGGCGCTCTCTTCCAAGCCGCCGAAGAAACCTCCATCATTGTCACCGCTGAGGAACATCAGGTGGGCGGATTTGGCAATATCGTCGCCGGCGCCATCCTGAAGCACCGGGCGAACTTCGAGCACCCGCTGCTGTTCGATATGGTCGGCGTCGAAGACCGCTTCGGGCTTTCCGGCAAGCCTTGGGACTTGATGCGGGCCTTTGGCCTCTGCGCCGAACATATCGCCGAACATGTGCTGAAGCTGCGCGCCCGCCGCCTGGCCGGCGTCGCCGTGTAAAAGCATTGGCAAGGGGCGAGTGCCTAGGGGCAAGAACTGCCACGTAGTCAGTTGTCAGCCATCAGGTCTCAGCAAGCGTTTGCCTCGGAGAGTGTTCACTGAAAGCTGACGGCTGACCGCTGAGGGCTCTCGCTCGCCACTCGTCACTCGCCACTGCTCACAGTTCTCAGCAATCAGTTCTCAGCCTCAGTGTTCGGTTCCCACCTACCACCTACCACATGCTACCTACCGCTCTTTGCGCCTGCCGCTTTGCCTTGGCATTGGCAAGAATTAGACGGGACAGGACACTAGGGTTTCTCCTAAGTTTCGGTTTGGGCAGTGTGAATCTGAAATCTCGAATCTGAGATTTGAAATCAAAGGCTCCGGCGGGCGCGTTGAATCATTCGAGCGTAGGTAGAGGAGCGCGAGCCTGCCCTGAGCGCAGCCGAATGGGCGCTCCCACCTTCGCTCTTGCCCGATTTTCGAATTTCCGGTTCTTGACTTTTGCATTTTGAATTTCTTCTGTGCTCTTCGCCCGCCCTAACCCCTAATCCCTAATTCCTAATCCCTGTTCTTGCCCCGAGTTTCGAACTTCGAGTTTCGATTCTCTGCCCGATTTTCGAATTTCGAGTTTCGAGTTTCGATTCCCCGCCCGAGTTTCGAATTTCCATTCTTAGCAAGGGCGTGTCGCTGCGCCAGCCGCCCGACTGTTCTGCCCCCGACTCCCTACTCCCGATTCCCTACACCCCGCGGCGGTGGCTGGTCAAGCTGGCAGGCTGCAGACTGTTAGGAAGAACTTCGTGCTACCCGAGACTCACAGACTCTGGCCCTTGGCGGGCTGGCCCGCGAGCAAAAACGTCTTCGGATACGGTCCCTCACCGCAAAGTTCGAACGATCCGAAATCCTTATACCACTCTCCCTCGGGAACCAGCGGGCGGGATTCAACCCAGATTCGGACCCTGTCCAGATCGGCGATGCGGATGTTGCGATCCCGCATCCTCTCGATCAGGTGTTGCCGGATTCCGGGCGGCAGCTCGCGCCAAGTTTTGAGATGCGGCATTATTCCCCAAAAACCATGCGGCCCAGTTCGTCGCCCAGGCGCTCCACATCTTTAGGGTCGGTGGCCGCTCTGAATTGTTCAGCGAGGCCGAAGAACTGGTCCTGCTTCCGCTTCTGTGCCTTGATCCCTTCTTCCATGAGCTCCACGATCACCCGGTTGGCGCTGAGGCGCCGTTTCTTGGCCAAGCCGCGCACTTGGCGCGCCATCTCTGCGGGCAGACTCACGCTCTGGCGAACTACTTTGTTTGAGGCAGCCATGGCACCAGTATACACCAGAATGGTGCAGATGAAGACAGCCGCGCAGTTAAACATCCCGCCGCGGCGGGCGCGCTACCCGCTTGCGCGTGATGATCGCCGCCCACGCGCTGGCCGAGGGCGCTTGAGCGAAATTTATTCGTCAACCATCCCGCGCAAGGCGCGAGGTGCCTGCCCTTTGTGCCCGCAGGTTGGGTCGGGAAAGTAGGGTTTCAGATTTCCGCCATGATCCGCTGAGGGCGTCCCGCCTCGCGGGATCGCCCCGATCAATCGGGGCGCCAGCCGGCCCGTGAGAAAAAACATGGCCGAAGCTTGCCCCATTCGCTGCGCTCAGGGCAAGCTCTGAGCAACGCGAACGGATGGCCGTGCCACCACCGGTCGGCCCAATTCCGTTCGACTAGGAATTGCTGCCGGGCGATGAACGAAGGCGAATCTGGCGAAGAACCTCCTCACTGTTCTCGTCCCCCTTGCCTTCCCCCCGCAAGAGGTGTATATGAGAGTGGTAACAAGGCGGCAAAGCACGCTCACTCGCTCACATCGCAAAGAGCGCCGTGATTGTGCCCTCTGCGACCGCAGTCCTATGGATCCTTCGCCTGCGAAACATTTCAGAAGCACAGCCGCTTTAGGGGCGGCATTGAAGCGTGGCGATGTTTACGACTGGCTGGTCACTAAGGGGTACTTCCCCGAGTCCTACGTCCTTCCACCGTGCTTCGTTGTCTTATCACACCCGCCCTTCAAGAAAGTGTATTGCAAGGTAACCAAGAACAAATTCCACCCCAAAAGAACGGAGTGCCTACGGGTGCACTTTCCGAAGACGGATGTCACCGACAGGACTTTCAGCGTCATGCACCCCGAGATTCATTCCGACATCGCTCGCACAATAGCCCGGAACTGGAAAACTCTGCTTCGGCGCATTTTCCACAAAGACAACAAGGTCTGCTCGTATAGCTTCCCGATCCCACTCGATTCGAGAAAGAAGGGGTCTGTTGCAACTCTTCGAAGTGGAAGGATGATTTACGAGTGGATTGCTATGGCAGAAAACGATCTCGCCGCAAATTCATATCGCTTCAATTACCTGGTTAAGACAGACGTCAAGAATTTCTACCCTTCGATATACACACACAGCATCCCATGGGCGATCCATGGCAAGAAGCGCATCAGAAAAAAACAGAACCGCTACGATTTTAGTTTCTTCGGTAACAGACTGGATAAGTTATTTCAGAATGCCAACGATGGATGCACAGATGGGGTGCCTATAGGCCCTGCCGTGTCCGATCTTATCGCAGAGGTTGTCCTGTCTGGTGTCGATCGGTTGTTATCAAAAATGATCGAAACGGAGATTAAGGAAGAAGTCCTGGTCGTAAGGTTTAAAGATGACTACAGGATCTTGGCCAAAACGGAACAAGACGGGAGGTCGGTCATCAAGGCCCTTCAGGCGGCACTCGACGAATATCACCTCGAGCTCAACGCCGAGAAGACTCAATTTCATAAACTGCCGAACGGATTATTCAGGGAGTGGAAGTCTCAGTATTATTCTGCGAACCCACGCCCGAAATCCTTCTACGACTTCGAACGCTTTAAGGAGGTTTGTCTCTCCGTCGTAAAGATAGATGGCAACAATCCGGACACTGGTGTCATTGATTCCTTCTTGGCGGGCCTCGTGACCAAGAAATACAAACTCCGCCTGAAGCTTGATTCAAGATCCCTGCCCAAAATCATCAGCCTGCTTCTAATGTTGGCCCGCCGAAGAACAAAGGCGTTTCCAAAGGTGCCGGCCCTCATTGAAGCAGTCCTTCACTCTCCTTTTGGGAGAACTCACGCACGTGAAATCGCTGACTACCTCAGGGAGCTCTTGCAGCAACTGTCCAAGAGGGAGGCCGAGAACAGATATTTGATCATTTGGATTTGCTACTTTTTGCGAGCTAATGGATTCAAAGTAAAGTTTAAGGGCAAGGGTAGGGTCGCCGACCCAATCGTCAGGGCGACTTTCACTAGCCGTTTTAATACGTTCAGAGCTTCCGGAGACTTCAAGCTATTTCAAGGCGTGAGAGCGGCGGCCAAAAGAGTATCGATGCTGGAACACCTTGATGTGTTCAAGCCTCAGTAATCTATGCGACGTTTGACGGGTGGCGCAGACATCGCCTTGGATGTCTGTGATCTCGGGACGCGCGGTCCGTTCGGCCGGGTGGGGCCCCTGCAACGCGAACTTAGGTTCGTCTCTGGCAGGTTCCAGACGATCGCTCCAGCGTCGCAGAGATGGCATAATACGAGAATGTCTGCGCCACCCGCGAGCGGTCATTTTACACTGGAGCACTCCAATGAATTTGGAAACAAGACTTGAACCGAGGTTGTGGGAGGCAGTTCGTGCGAGTGTGGAGGCGCGAAAGTTCACGGGTGCAATCCTTGACGCCATCCATCTGCTCAGTGACGTTATTCGAGAGCGGTCTGGGCTTGAGGGAGACGGCGTCCCACTCGTTGGAGCAGCCTTCGGCGGCGCCTCACCCAAGCTCAAGGTAAATCGTCTGCAGACCGAATCTGAGCAAAACGTGCAGCGAGGGGTTGAGGCTCTCCTCCGTGGTGTGTACCAGGCCATCAGAAATCCAAGGAGTCACGGCGTGCATCAGGACGACGAACGCGATGCCGATGCTATCCTCCCGTTTGTGGACTACCTGCTGCGTGTGGTTGACCAGTCCCGAAGCCCGTTCTCCCTCCCAGTTTTCGTCGCCAGGGTACTCGATCCCGACTTCGTCCCTAAGGAACGGTACGCCACACTCCTGGTGAACGAGATACCAGCCAATCGCCGCCTGATGACTTGTCGAGAGGTCTTCGCTAGACGGTCAGAGGCAGACGGTGCCAAGGTCATTTTCTTCTTTGCGGCCATCCTCAAAGCGATGACCCCTGAGGACGTCGGCGAGCTGTGTGAAGTCATATCCGAGGACCTGCGGCAGACGGATGACGAGGACACCATCCGCTTCGTGCTGCGGGTGTTCCCGCCAGACCTTTGGCCTCGTCTCGATGAGGTTGCACGGTTGCGGATCGAGAATAAGCTAATACGGTCAGTGGCGGACGGCAAGTGGGTGCAGCGACAAAACCGATGCACAGGGGGCGCATTGGGTACCTGGTCCACCAATATCATTGAGCATTTTACCCTCAGGGATGACCTGTGGCGCGCCCTAACTGACAAGCTCGAATCATCTGAGATCGAACAACAAGATTATGTCTTCAAATACTTCATGCATCACGCGGACCATTGCTTCGATGCTCCGCCGGTCAATCTTGTATTGGCCGTGAACCGCGGCCTTGAATCAGGCGATTCCCGGTTCAAAGAGGCTGCGGAGCGCTGGAGATTCGACGCAGCCCTCGAAAGTCGGGAGTCGGAACACCCTTGGCGCAAGCCCTTTGCACCGGCCCTGGCAAGCTTTACGCCTGCGTCCGGGGTCCGGGAAAGTGAAATCACCGACGAAGACATTCCGTTCTGAAGCAAGCGCGGACCACCGGCGTTGTGGTCCGCGTCCCTCGCGTGTCATGGGCCATCAATCGGATGCGATAGGCTATAATGCTAGCCTATCCCAGGAGAGAGCTGCAGGCCGCGAAAACGGCGGCCTGCGCTGCGGTGTCCGCGCTACCCGCTTATTTCCAGAAGATCGAAAAGGACCGTATCCACATACCTCTTGATCCGGTGAACCTCGGTGCGTGCGCTTTCGACATGGGTTGCGAGAGACGCTCTGTTGTAAACAGCCCGCGTTACGTCCCCAGTTAACGACTCGACAAGATCGACTGATTTCTCCGCGCTTTCTGTCTGCGTTTTCCTGCGCTCGCGGGAACTGAGAACGAACCTGACCTTCTGCTTCATAGTCGGTTTCGTTTGGCTCTGCTCTAGTTTGTAGCCTGGTTGCTTCATCACTTGAACGTCCGGTGCAAGATGGTCTAGGGTCTCTCGCAAAGCTTCGCGAAACTCGGACGCGGTGCCTCGGTAGGAAAGCCGATTATGGGCCTGAAGATCAAGAATACCCTGTCGATACGACGCAGCGGCGGACGGAACATAGTCATCCAGCGTACGCAGAATAAGCTCTTCCGCTTTGCTTAGGTCTGACAGGGATGTGCCGGAGATCCCTTTGGAGGACACCCGTGAAAGGCAAGCAACATTTAGTTCGGCAAGCTCCTTTCTTAAAGTTCCGAGGGCTTTCACATAAGCCTTTCTTGAGTTGTTTCCTTGCGAGAGGCGGAGAAGATCCTGGCACAGTGCGTCAATTGGGAGGAGTGTGTCTGTCTGGCCAATTGTGTTAGCAACCCCCTCGCGGCAATCAGAAAAATATGACGTTGCGAGTTCGACTACGGAGTCCCTAGTCTCTCGATCGTTGAGATTTACGGACTTGCCGCGGCGGATTTTGGCTTGCAGCGTAGATAGACGTTCAAGAAGGTCCCCAAGCATGCGGCTGCCCTCCGGTTGTTGGCGGTCACCGGTTTTTCCGATTCTCGCCGCGGCCTTTCCTCGTTGGCCCGGTCGCGGTTCGTGGACCGCGAGGCATGCTATGGACGACAAGGTTGTGCCCAACAGCATTAAGTTTATATTCTCCACTGCCAACAGAATCGAAGTACCCGGCGTTCTTGGCGTTGGCCAGCGTGGCTCTAATTTGGTTGGGCAACGGGAACTGGGCAATCTTGAAATAGGTTTCGATGTCCTTCTGATTTATCGACTTTTTCCGCTGATTCATAGGTGCCACATTCGAGAGGTAGTACCCGATAAGAGCGGCCATCTCGTTAGCAGAGCGGGGTTTCTTTTCCTCTTTAAATGTTTTGATGTGGACTTCTTGCTCAGGCACTGACGATGATTCCACCCCCTCGGACCCGCTTGGCTTCGCAGGAACGCCGCGCTCCTCTCTTGCGTGACCAACCCCTTCGAGATCCAATCTCTTGGCAACATATTCCAAGACACTCATACGGGCCTTCGCTGACAGCGGGCCAAGCGCGGATAACACGCTGCGGATCGCTTCAATCTCGTGATCTACCGGGTCTGCCATGATTCACCTCCGGTCCAGGCGTTCCATCGTGTTTTGTACCTTTACCGCCGCGTTACCACTCCGGTATACACCTACGGCGGGGGGAAGGCAAGGGGGGAAGAAAAAACAAGTATGAATTATGAATTATGAATGATGAATGGAAGAAGACGGAAGAGAATTATGAAGTATGAAGTATGAATGATGAAGGGGGAACAGGCCAATTATGAATGATGAATTCTGAATGATGAATGGGCTAAGAGCGGTAGGAGGTAGAGCCTGCCCTGAGCGAAGCCCTGCACCGTACGGTACGGGGCGGAGCGAAGGGTTGCATGTAGTAGGTGGGGAAGAGCAGAAACACCGCGCACGCGCCTCTTGCACGGGGCCTTTGGAAGCGGTAGTATCAGGCTCATGACGGATAAACAGGCCGTAATCGACGCTCTCGAAAGACTCCCGGAGAACGCCTCGCTCGAGGAAATCCGCGAGGAATTGCGCATCATGGCGTCCATCCGGCGGGGACGGGCGGACGTAGCCGCAGGCCGCACCAAGACTCAGGAGGAAGCGGAACGTTTGCTGGAGTCCTGGGCCACAGCATGGACTTCAAGATAATATGGTCAGACGCGGCGATTGCGGACTTGCAGGACATTTGGTCTTACATCGCCCAGCATGACCCCAAAGCTGCCGAGCGGGTGGGGCGGGGCATACTTGCGCACGTCCGCATTTTGGAGTCGTTTCCCTTTATCGGCCCCACCTACCCGCGCGGCGCGAAAGGGAAATTGCGCGAGATCGTGTTTCGTTCCTACCGCATCTTCTACGATGTCAGTGAAGAGTCCCACACGGTCGAGATTGTCCACGTCTGGCACGGCGCACGTGACGAGCCGACTTTTTGAATGGCCCGACACAAAGGAATGATGAAGTATGAATTATGAATGATGAATGGGGAGCAGGCCAATTATGAATGATGAATTCTGAATGATGAATGGGAAAAGGAGGAGACAGAAGACGGTAGAGCAGTAGGTAGCATGTCGTAGGTAGGGGAAAACCAGTCTCCGAAACCCGACACCCGAATCCCGAGACCCGAAAAAGTGCGCGACAATTCAGGCGGCTTTGGGGATCTGCAGCTCCACAGGCGCGGCGGCGCGGCCCCGGCTCATCATCCAGCCCACAAACGCACCGAACAGCAGGCCCCAGACGGCGAGCTCAACCGCGTGGGTGTGGGCAATGGTCGGGGACATGATGGGGTTAGGCAGGATCAGCCCGGGGCTCCCGTCCCACGCCGCGTACATGAGCGCGGTTCCCAAAGCCACGCGCTGGGCTCCGCCGCGGAGCATCCGTATCGCAGGCAGGGTCAGCGCCACAAACAGCAGCGCCCGTCCGGCCTGGAACGGGAACATCCACGGCGTCGAGGACCAGGTCCATGCGATCTGTCCCCAGAAGCTCCTGATCTCGGTAGTCCCGGAATAGAACTGGCGCAGCGCCGGATTCTGCCAGGCGATGTAGTAGCCGCAAAGGTAGTAAAGCGCGATAAAGGCGCCGGTGGTTGCAGCCAACGTCCCGACCCATCGAGCCACGGACCAGTGGACGCGTTCGCTGGGCGCTTCACGCGGGGCGCGCGCAAAACCTCCCAAAACCCACACCGCAAACGGGGCAAAGACCGTGGCGACGAGCAGGCCCATGGCCAGCGCTCGGGCGCTCATGCTCGACGACACGTGACCCCGGAGGTAGGGCGCGGATTCAATCGCCGTCTGCGCCCACATGTTGAGCACCACCAGGAAAAGTGCGCCGGTGGTCTTCCAGCCGCTCCACTTCGATTCCAGCACCAGGTAGGTGACGACAATCGTCTGAATGAGCGACGCCACGAAGAGCCACAGCACGAAATTTCCCGGCTGACCCGCAGGCGCGGTTGCCGTCGCCGTGCCGGCGGTGGCCGGGACCGCCTTTGCCATTCCGGCGACCATCGCCCCAATCATAAAAATGATCGTCAACCCGATGGCGAGGACAATCGTCTTGAACCCGATTTCAATAGCTTTTCTCGCGGTCATAGCGTGTCTCCTTTCTGGACCGTATACCGGCGCCGCAGCCGCTGGGGGCAACCAAAACGAGACTCTTTTGTCCTGCACACGTCTCGGGGCTTGATGCACCGCGGCAGAGCACCAACCAAAGGAAAAACTCTCACCACAGAGGTCACAGAGCCCACAGAGCTTTGCTGCTCCGTGATTTCTGAGTCCTCTGTGGTGAGTCTTGTTCTAAGGCGCTACGTCCAATGCTTCATGATCTCCCCGAAGCACTCCAACCCGCTCCCAATGACACCGCCGTAGCCGCCTCCCGGGCTGGTCCATGCCCCGGCCAGGTACAAGTTCTTGATGGGCGTGGTATGCGGCAGCCGGCGCGGATTGGAATTCTCCAGCGTCTGGTCCCATCCGTAGATCGCGCCGCGATAATTCCGCGTGTAGCGCACATTGGTCAACGGCGTTCCAATCTCTTTCACCTCGATGGCCTGCGACAATCCCGGCAAAATCGTTTTTTCCGCCTGCCGGATCAGCAGGTCGGCCATACGCTCCTTTTCGGCGCGATACTCCTTTTTGTTTCCGCTCCAATAGGCGGCTTCGTAAGGCTTCCAGTGATCGTACCCTTGGAGCGTAATCAGGCTGATGGTGTTCTTTCCCTTGGGCGAGTACCCGGGATAGAGAATGTCATAGAGCATGAGGCCGAATCCCGGATTGCTCAGGTCGGCGTTTAGCGAGGCTTGGTATGCGGCCTCCATATCGTAAGTGGAATAATAGAAGACTTCCGCGTCGGTCAGCTTAAGCTCGTGGACGAGGTCCCGCTTCAGCCCTAGATAGATCAGGAAGCTGGAAAGGCTCGCGCTGAAGCCATCCATCCGGGCCAAATAGTCCTTCAAATGATCGTCGCGCTCGAGTAGCGAGTGGAAAGTGTCGTAGGCATTCGCGTTGGATACCACCACTCTGCCTGTGTATTCCTTCTGGTCGGCGGTTCTCACGCCATAGGCCGTTTCGTCCTTGACCAGTATTTTCTCCACCCGGCTTCCCAGTAGCACTTTGCCCCCGCGCGCTTCGATGAAGCTCACCAGAGCGTTGCTGATAGTCTGCGAGCGTCCCTTGGGATAGAAACCACCCGCGGCCAGATAACCGTACGTGGGAAAAGCGTAGTAGATGCTCGCCAGCTTGGAAGGAGGCAGGCCATAGTAGGCCCACAGCGCCGAAATGATGCCTTTCAGTTTTGGGTTTTTGATTTTCTCATCCACGATTTGGCCCCACGTGCTGCCGGAGAAGCGAACCACGTGAGGAAAATCGATGGGAAAGCGGCTCATGTCCACGTTGCCCGCGCCGCTCATGAGCCGGCTCAATTCCTCGGTCAACTGTTTCATCTCGTCGAACAGGGCGTTGATCCCTTCTTTTTCGTCGGGGAAGGCTTTCGTCAGTTGGTCGATATAGCCCGGCAGATTTCTGTTGGGCACGCGAATCTCGTGGTCGGGGAAAATGGCACGATAGAGACTGGGATGAGGCACAAACTCGACCTCGGTAATCTCCGGGAACCCGGGGATCAGATTGTGCAGGCCGTTCCGCTCGCCGACGGTAGTGGAGTGCAGTGAGACGTCAAATTCAAAGCCGCCCGGGCGCTTGAAGCTGGTCGCGTAGCCGCCGGGTTTGTCGTGTTGCTCCAATACTAGCGCCTTGAAGCCCTGGCGCGCGAGAGCCGCAGCACAGCTTAGGCCGCCAAGCCCCGAGCCGATAATCACGGCATCGAACTGGCCCTCTCCGGCGACGCGCGCTTCCGCAACCGGCAGCGAACTCCAATCGAGGACCCCACCGGTCATGGTAGCGACTAATGTCTTGATGAATTCTCTGCGCTTCGGCTCGATCTCTGGCATGACTCACCTCCAATGGCGTTGCTGCGCGGCGCTCAATTTAGCGCCGCCCTTCTAGGGCGGCACATGCCGCGCTGAAGCCTGGCGCTACGACTCGGGCCTGAACACTTGCGCAGAATCTAGCGCGCGAATTCTGAAGATGCAGTGACGCTGGTCACGGCGATGTGTGCAATCAGGTTGCCCGGTGCGGGTCCGAAACTTGCAGCCACAGGAGTTGAAAACCGATTGCCGAGGGGGCGATGATGCTCAACGATGAGACGGGAGAGAAACAAAGCGCGGGCGCAGCAGGTATGCGGAGTTGTTCTCTTGCTCCGCGGCTCTTGCCCGCCGGATAGGTGAAAGGCGCAGCCTTCGGAAAGCTGCGGCTCTACCAGTTCAAGCCTTAAACGCAGACCTGTGCCGCTGCCTTACTGATCTCCCACGGTCTTCGTTGACATCTGGATATAAGGGAAGCATTCAGGGATGTGAGTGTCATACACCGCGTGGCGGCTCCAGACCCACGCCGGATGCGGATTCAGCTCCGCGCCCCCCGGCTTCAAAAGTTCAAAGCGTCCGAAGAAGATTCTCCAAACGTCGCGATCTTTGGGCGGCAGCGAGCGACCCGCCGCCAGCCACTTCATTCCCTTCCACGGAAACGCCAGCTCCACAGTCCAGCCTTTGTCGGGCAATGAGTTGTCGTTGATCTTACCGTCCACATGGACGGCGTGGACCAGGCCGGGAAACTCCCAGTCGAGAAACGCCCACCGGGTGCCCCGCGGATGAGTTCCCCACCAGAAGGATATCGGCTGACGGTCGTAGTCACCTCCGAAGGTGAAGGCCTTCCTTTTGAATACGTCGAACTCGGGCACATCGAACTGGCCGCCCTTCTTGTACGCGTCTCGCCAGATGAAGAAGACTTGGTAAGGAGTGCCCAGAGCGTTGATCTCAAACTCCGAATAGGCGTCACCGCCGTCGATGAAAACTTCGGCGTCGCTCTCCTGGAAGATTGTCGAGCCAGGCTGCGTCAGGTGAGCCTCGACGTAAGGCTCCTCCAGCCACATGCCGATGTAGAGATAATTGTCATCCCACACGACGGCGCCTCGCGTGTCATATAAACCGGGCTCGCCGGTTACCATGTCCACAAAGCGGGGCGATTTCTCTGCCATCTGCCACGACGGTTCGTCCAGAAGACCATCAACCTTGATTAGGCCGGCCGCCTGGCGCGCTGTGTAGTGCGCGATGTCGTTCTGCGTGCATCCGTAGCTCCCCGTGCCGGACTTCATCAGCGAATTCATCGGCTGAGTCGCCTGCGCGGGCGGGCGGGGCGATGCAGGGCCCGGCTTCGAGTGCACGAACACGGTAAGCAAGAACAACGGCAGTACCCATCGGCTGAGGGAGAGAGTTTTTGTCCAAGTGTTTTTCATCGTGGGACTCCTTCGGCAGGCGGCGTGCAAGACTCAAATGCGTAATAGACCCCTCACTTCCACATCGGCTGACGGACGCCGGGGCCAAACCTAAGCTTCCGTCTCTTCGCCCAAGGGAGAGGATCGTGATTGAAGAAATTCCTGATCACCCTTCGTCCGCCCTTGTGCTTTGGACACCGGCCGCCTCACCCTCATCCAAAATCTAAAATCCACAATGGAAAATTCTCACCGAAACGCTTCCTTGTTCACGACGTAAGGCATATCGGCGGGGTTGCCGCCGTAGTTGCCTTCCAGAACATCGATGAGCGCCTGAACGCATCGGCCGGCCATGCCTTTATTGGGGTCGGTAGAAAGCCGAGTGGTGTGCCCGGCGCTGGCGAAGTGAGGAAACAGGCGAACACGGTCTTCGATGTCCGGATCGCGCAGCGGCGAGTCGGGAGGCAGCGGCTCAGTCTCATAGACGTCGAGCGCCGCGCCGGCGATCACGCCCGCCTTGATGGCCTCGGCCAGCGCGCGCTCATCCACCACCGGCCCGCGCGAGGTGTTCACGAGATAAGCGGTGGGCTTCATCATTCTCAGCGTCTTCTCGTTGATCAGGTGATAGGTCGGCATGGCGGCTTCGCCCTCGCGCAGCAGCGGCACATGCAGCGTGACAAAGTCGCCGCCTTCGAGTGCCTCCTCAAAACTGACGCAGCGGATGGTGCGCCGCTGCGGCGTAAAGCCCTGGCGGAAACGAAGGTCCATCATCTCCTGAATCTTGTTCATGAAATCGGACGGCGGGGGAAACGCGTCGACGCAGAGAAAATTCGAATCGAATCCGATCCCTTTCTTGATCAGCGCCTGGCCGATGCGCCCCGTGCCGATCACGGAGATGGTCTTGCCCGTGACTTCGTCGCCGAGAAAAGGCAGAAACGGATGCCACGTGCCCCAACGGTTGTCACGCACCAGGTGCTCGGCGGGGCCGAGTTTCCGCGCCACGCTGCCCAGGATGAGAAATGCGAATTCCGCCGTCGCTTCGTTCAAGACGTCGGCGGTGTGCGTGAACGGGACCTTGTAGCGATTGGCGTCAGCGCGGTTGATGTTGTCAAATCCGACGGCGTCCTGCGCCACCACCTTTAGCGTGCCGCGGCCCGCCTCAAAAACCTCCCCGTCAATCGGGTCGCGCAGCGTGGTGATGAGCCCATCAATGCCGGAACACACCTTTTCCAGAATCAGGCTCTTGGGCGGCGCCTCGAGATGGTCGTAGACTTCAAGCTCGTAAGCGCGCTCGCGCAGGAGTTTGAGCGCGTCATCACCAATGTTGCAGGTGGCAAACACGCGGAAGCTCGCTTTGTTCTTAGGCATGCACGGTTAATGGTAACTGAACGTAAGAGTTTCAGCGGTAGACGTCTTTTCGATGCGCCACCCGAACGACCATAACCATAAGGCGGACATCGTCAATCTGGCACACCAGTCGGTAATGTCCGACTCGGTATCTCCATAGAGTCGCCTTATCTCCGACTAGCGCCTTGCCAAAATCGCGAGGGTTTTTGACGCCGCTGATCCGCTCTTGCAGAAATTTCACGATGCGGCGCTGGACGATTCGGTCCAGCTTCTTGAGTTCACCCAGAGCGCGGGGCTCGAAGCTAACCGTCCAGGCCAAGCTGCTTCACCACCTCCGCCAAGGGTATAGGCGCCAAATTCTCTTCCAGCCGCGCGACTGCGATCAGGTAGTCTTCCTGTTCATCGAGAAATTCTGCGATGGCTTTCTTGGCGTAGTAAGCTTTAGGCCGACCGGTGCGCTTGGCGAGCCGATTGAGCCGGTTTTCCAACTTGGCAGAGAGTCTCACCGTCAGCATACAACACCGCCCGACGTGGAATACAAGTATTACATCTTAGCACGAATCAGGTTGGGCAGGTTGGGATCAAAGGTTCTTCTTCACCCACTTCCCTATCCAATCCAGCGCCTTCTGGATGTTCTCCACCGAATTGGCGAACGAGAAGCGCAAGTAGTTCTCGCCCCAGGCGCCGAAGGCCGTTCCGGACAAACCCGCCACGCCCGCTTCATTGAGGAGGGCTTCCTCGAGTGGCTTCGACTTGCGGCCGGTGCCGGTGATGTTGGGAAACACATAGAACGCCCCGTGTGGCTGGCGGCAACGGAAACCGGGGATTTTGTTCAGCCCATCCACAATCACGCTGCGGCGCCGCCGAAATTCCTCACGGATGTTGTCCGCGCAGGACTGGTCGCCGCGCAGGGCCGCGGCTCCGGCGATTTGCGTGAAGCTCGCCGGGCAGGAATTCGCGTTGGTCTGAAGTTGGGCCACTTTCTGCGCGAGGTCGCGCCGCATGATGCCGAAGCCCAGCCGCCACCCCGTCATGGCGTAGGTCTTTGAGAAGCCGTCCAGGATGATCGTCTTCTCCTGCAGTCCGGGGAACTGGGTGATGCTGGCGTGCGCGCCTTCGTAGATGAGCCGGCTATAAATCTCGTCGGAAAGAATCATCAGGTCGCGGCCCACCAGCGCCTCGGCCAGCTCCGCCACCGCTTCGCGCGGTATCACGCCACCGGTGGGATTTTGCGGCGAGTTCAGGATCACGAGGCGCGTGCGCTCGGTGACCTTGTCGATGATCTCGTTCACGTCCACGTCGAAGTCGTGTTCCTCGCGGAAGCCGTAAGGCACCGCGCGCCCGCCCACGAAATTGATCATCGATTCGTAGATGGGAAATCCGGGATTGGGATAGATCACCTCGTCACCTTTGTCGACGAGCGCCAGGATGGCGAAAAACATGATGGGCTTTGCGCCCGGCGTGATCACCACTTCGGCGGGATCCACACTGATGCCGCGCCGCCGCGAGGCGTCCTCCGCCACCGCCTCGCGCAGTTGTGGCAGGCCGGCGGCGGGTCCATAGTGCGTCCATCCCTTGCGCAAGGCGTCCGCTGCCGCCTCGACAATGTGCGGAGCCGTGGGAAAGTCGGGCTCGCCGATCTCGAGGTGAACCACTTCGCGCCCGCTCGCTTCCAGCGCCCGCGCGCGCACCAAAACATCAAAAGCACTTTCTGTCCCGAGCCGCGACATCCTCTCGGCTAAGCGAAGTTCATGCATGGTGCTCACCATGAAAGTCCTCCCTAGTTCTTAAACCCATGAGGCCCGGAAAGGAGCCCCTCAAGCCCCAGCCAGCATATTTCCAAAACCAGTGGAAGTCCAGCTTCGCGATCGAATCGCGCCAGCCATGTCATGCTGAGCGCAGCGAAGCATCTCGCCACTCGTCACTCGTCACTGTTTCCTCGTCAGCCGATTGTACTTCTTCAAAACCTCTTGCAGGCGGTCGTGGGGAATCGCATCCACTTTGTGATTGTCGATCCCGGTCATGGTTTCCGCCGCCACCAGTGCATTGGCGATGGCTTCCTCTGTGGCCTCGACGGTGGCCTCAAAGAGTGAACCCATTTCGTCGTTCGGAACCATTTGCAGTTGGCGCAACCCAGCGGGTTTGCTCGCATCCGAATTAGCCGTCGAGAAGGCGATGAAAATGTCGCCCGAGCCGTTCCCGGAAACGCTTCCGGTTCGAGCCAGACCCAGCGACGCGCGCCGCGCCAAGCGCTTCAACTGGTGAGGCAGCAGGGGCGCGTCGGTCGCCACCACGATGATGATCGAGCCGGTGTCGTCTCCGGCACGCGGCGCCGCTCCGTCCGGGGTCACAACCTTTGAATACACTGGACTTCCTGGAATCTCGCGCCCAACCGGAACCCCCGCAATGCGGAGCTGGTCATGCCGGCCACAGTTGCATTGCACCAGCACGCCCAAGGTGTAGCCTCCGGCTTCCGCGCTCAGTTTTCTCGATGCGGTGCCGATGCCACCCTTGAACTCGTAACAAATCATTCCCGTACCGCCGCCCACGTTGCCTTCCGTGACCGGACCCGAAGCTGCGCCCTCCAGAGCTTTGTAAACATGATCTTTCTTAACATGAAAACCATTAACATCATTCAGGTAGCCGTCCCACGTTTCAGCCACCACCGGCAGCGACCACCAATATTCCGATTCCGCCGGCTGCCCGTGGTCCACCCTCCATGCGATCACGCTGTCGCGCACCACGCCCACGCTGTGCGTGTTGGTGATCATCACCGGGCCTTCCAGGAACCCGGATTCTTCCACCCACGTGGTGCCGGTCATCTCGCCGTTGCCGTTCAGCGAAAACCAGGAGGCGAAAACCGGGTCGCTGGATTTCTTTCCGCGGGGCAGGATCGCCGTCACTCCTGTCCTCACCGGACCTTTCCCAACTTCCAGCTTGCCGCTGCCGGAAATGAGCGTGACGTGCCCCACTTCCACGCCCTGTACGTCCGTGATGGCATTGAGGGGCCCGGGCGTCCCGTCAAACGGAATTCCAAGGCCGCGCGCGCGGGGTTTGGACTGAGCAACAGCGCTTGCGGCGGCCGCTAGGACGGCAATCAAAATGGCGAGGCCAACGCACTGACCAAGCCTATTATCGATGGGGTGAAAGTCCTGAGCACTCATAGCTGCCCCTTATACTACTTCACAAGCGCCCCCAAAATCTCAGTGACGCCTGGCACAACCCGGTGTGACCAGGTGCGCTTCCCCACCGGCGATGTACGGGGCGTTGACTGTGCCCGGCGCGATGGTTATGATGACGGCTTGAGAAGACGTAGTGAATGCGGATCTGCCAACACGATTCGATTCCTGTGTTTTGCCCTGCCACTCGGTCTCAATGAATCTCAAGAAGGTGCCACGTGTCAAAGATCACTGAATTGCACGTAAACGGAACGGCCCGCACGGTGGACGCGGACGCTGATACGAGCTTGCTGAGCGTGCTCCGTGACCAGCTTGACCTCACCGGCTCCAAATACGGATGCGGCGAAGGCCAGTGCGGCGCCTGCACGGTTCTCATTGACGGCTTCCCCAGGCGCTCCTGCATCACCAAGGTGGGCGCGGCCGCGGGCAAGAAAATTACGACCATCGAGGGACTGGCACCGGACGGCAACCTGCATCCCGTCCAGCAAGCCTTCCTCACCGTCAATGCCTTCCAGTGCGGCTATTGCACTTCGGGGATGATCATGTCTGCGGCGGCGTTTCTCAACGCCAACGCCAATCCAACAGAGCCCGAAATCCTCCGCTTCATGCAAGGCAACGTTTGCCGCTGCGGAACATATCAACGAATCGTGGCGGCGATTCAGCAGGCAGCGCTGACGATGAAGGAGGCCCGGCGATGAGCGACAAACCGAACAGCCAGCGCAGTGCCGTAGCGCCGACCTTTAGGTCGGAACCTGCCGGGCTAAGGCCCGGCTCTACGACCTCAGACACGGCGAGGATGGCCGTGCCACCCATCGAGCCCGAGCGCTACGAGTTCTTCGCGCCTTCCGCCTATCACTTCGAATTCGACCGGCGCGAGTTTTTCAGAATTTTCGGCTGCGGTTTGGTTATCGTCTGCGTTCTGCCGGAGGCCTCTGCTTTCCAGGAGTCGGGCCGGAGAGGTTTCGGCCGCGGCGAGCAACTGCCGCAGAAGATTTCTGCCTGGCTACACATCGGCGAAAACGGCACGGTGACGGTTAATACCGGCAAAGTGGAAATGGGCCAGAACATCCGCACCTCGCTCACCCAGGCCGTTGCTGAGGAGTTGCGCGTTTCGCCCGGTTCCATTCGCATGGTGATGGGCGATACGGACCTGACGCCTTACGACATGGGCACGTTCGGCAGCCGCACCACGCCGACGATGAGTCCGCAGTTGCGCCGCGCTTCCGCCGCCGCGCTTGACGCTCTGTTCGATCTCGCCGCAAAGACCTGGAACGCCGACCGGGCCAAGCTCGTCGCCGCAGATGGCGCGATCACCGATCCGTCAACTGCGCGATCAGTGAAATACGGGGAGCTTCTGAAAGGGCAAGAGTTGGCGCAGGTGATCCCAGCGGAAGACCCGCTGGTTCCGGCGGCACAGTGGAAGGTCATGGGCACGTCGCTGCCCAAGGTCGATGGCCGGGACTTTGTCACCGGCACTCACAAGTACGCTTCCGATTTGAAGCTTCCGGGAATGTTGCACGGCAAGATTCTTCGCCCGAGTTCGTTCGGCGCGACGCTCGCGTCACTCGACACGAAGACGGCGGAAGCCATGAAGGATGTGACGGTAGTTCACGATGGCGATTTTGTGGGCGTGGCCGCGCCCACCGTCGAACTGGCTTCGCGCGCCGTCGCGTCAATCGCGGCGGAATGGAAGTCGTCGCCCCAACCTTCGCGCAAGGAGCTGTTTGAATACCTGAAACAGAATCCGGCCGCCAGCAACGGTTTCGAGCGCGGCGGCGCTCACAAAATGGGCGACGTCGCAGCGGGATTGGCGAGCGCCGACACGCACTCCGAGCAAACCTACACCGTGGCTTACATCGCGCACACGCCGCTCGCGCCGCGCGCCGCCGTGGCCGAGTGGAAGGACGGCAAGCTGTCCGTATGGACGGGCACGCAACGGCCGTTTGGAGTGAGGACCGAACTCGCTGACGCTTTTCACATTCCCGAGGACCACGTTCGCGTGCAGATGCCCGACGCGGGCGGCGGCTACGGCGGCAAGCACACGGGCGAGTGCGCCATTGAGGCCGCGCGCCTGGCTCGCGCCGCGGGCCGTCCGGTGAAACTCGTCTGGACACGTGAGGAGGAATTCACCTGGGGGTACTTCCGCCCGGCCGGCGTGATCGAGGCCAAAGGTGGCGTGCGCCGCGACGGCACCATCACGGCCTGGGAATTCCATAATTACAATTCAGGCAGCGCAGCCATCGGAACACCTTACGACATTCCCAATCAGCACATCGAATTTCATGCCACCAAGTCGCCCCTGCGCCAGGGTTCTTACCGCTCACTCGCCGCGGCGGCAAACCACTTCGCGCGCGAGTCGTTTATGGACGAGCTGGCGACCCTCGCGAAGATGGACCCGCTCGAATTTCGCTTGAAGAACTTGAAGGACGAGCGACTGCGCGCCGTGCTGGAGGCCGCGACGAAGAAGTTTGGCTGGCAGAGCGCAAAGTCTTCGCCTACACAGGGCTTTGGTCTCGCATGCGGGGTGGAGAAAGCCGGCTACGTGGCCACCTGCGCGGAAGTCGCGATCGAGCGCCCAAGCAGCTTCTCGGTTGCACAAGTTCGAATCGTGCGCATCGTAACGGCCTTCGATTGCGGCGCGGTGGTGAATCCCGATCACTTGCGGAACCAGATCGAAGGCGCCAACGTGATGGGCATCGGCGGCGCGCTGTTCGAGGCTATCGATTTTGAGAACGGAAAGATCCTGAACGCGCACCTTTCCGCTTACCGCGTGCCACGCTTCGGCGACACGCCGAAAATCGAAGTGGTGCTCGTGGACCGCAAAGACCTACCCTCCGCCGGCGCCGGTGAAACCCCCATCGTCGGCCTCGCCCCCGCCGTCGGCAACGCCATCTTTGCCGCCACCGGCGTTCGGCTGCGGTCGCTCCCCATGGCGCCGAACGGGATCAAAGTCTAATCTGGCTCCGGGTGGGTCGGCGCGGTTTCGATAGTTGAGCATTGACGGATGAACACACTGAAAACTTACGTACTCGAGACCCTAGTCTGCCTCGCCCTTCTGGGTATCGCCTACCTGTATTTCGTAACTGAGAGCGGATACCCCAACAGGCGTCTTCTTGAGGTGCTCGGCGCGCTGTATGTTCTGCTTGGGGCATGCTCCGAGACCGCGATTACATCAGCCTTTCGCCCTCCAGTTTTGCGCTTGCTCGGCCTCAACCTCATGATTGCGACTGTAGTGTCACTAATTGCAGCGGAATTCGCTCTTGAGTCAGGATCCGCCCCGGCTGGGCTGACGAGGTGGGAAGAGGTCATGTACGCGGTTCCAATGGCACTCGTCACGGTCGGCGCTGGCACTCTGGCCATGAGGATGTCAGCGGCCGTCATCGCGCTGCGCGCGCCAAAGGGTTTCGTGCAGCGGGTCACAGCGGGAGTCGTTGGCAGCGTATTAGCTATTGGAGCCTTTTTTGCCGCTCGCGCTCTCGGAGAGAGCGTCTTTTACGACTACTACCTCTATCCGATTATCAAGGACTATTTCATTGCCCCAGTTCGGTGGCAGGATTTTGCTGCCCTCGGGATACTCTTAGGCATTTCGCTCTTGTTCTTTTATCTGGCGTATCGACTCATCAAGTTCGCCTTGCATTCGGCGCACGTCGCCCGCATGAGCCAGAGCGTAATCAATTCCACTTTCGGGGCGTGGATCGCTGGAATTTTGATCTACGGTTCGTACTTCCTCCTCACAAACCGCGACGAAATGTTCGAAGCGAAATTGAGCAGGCAAGTTCTATTTTTGCTTCTAGCCCGCGTTCCGCCTTTACTGGCAGGCTTGCTGATTGCTGTGTCCCTTGAACGCGAGCATCTGCCCAAATCTGAGAGTCGCGCCTGAAACTGATGCCACGGCCGACGTTGCCAGGCAACTCCCGCGCGCGCGAAATGCGGTCTTCACGCTCCACTTGGTCTGGTGTGGTACCCGCCAAAACCTGTACACTCGAATGATGGGGCCTTGTAGACATCCAGACGCGAGGGCGTCTCACTGATGCTTCAACTCTCTTCCGCCGGAAAGCGTTTTGGCCCCAAGCTGCTTTTTGAGAAGCTCGACTGGCTGATCACGCCCCACGATCGCGTCGGCTTGGTGGGCGCAAACGGCACGGGCAAGACGACGCTTCTCAAAATCCTCGGCGGCTTGGAGCCGCTGGACTACGGCGAAATCAATTCGGCCAAGGGCATCTCCGCCGGCTATCTGCCGCAAGACGGGCTCGCGCTAGCGGGCCGCAGCGTGTTTGCCGAATGCATGTCGGTCTTCGGGGATCTGCTCGACATGGAGCGCGAGATGGAAACGCTCACACAGCAAATGTCCGAGCGCGATCCCGCAAGTGACGAATACAACCGCGTGGCAGAGCGGCACCATCGTCTCGACAGCGAATTCCGGGCTCGTGACGGCTACGCGCTCGAAGCTCAGGTTGGCGCCGTGCTCGCCGGGCTGGCGTTTCCGCAATCCGATTGGCGACGCCGGACCGAGGAATTCTCCGGCGGCTGGCAAATGCGCATCGCGCTCGCCAAGCTCCTTCTGCAAAAACCCAACCTACTGCTGCTCGACGAGCCGACGAACCATCTGGACCTCGAAGCCCGCAACTGGCTGGAGGGTTATCTGAACGACTACCCGCACGCCATCGTCCTGGTGTCGCACGACCGATATTTTCTGGATGTCACGGTAAGCAAGATCGTCGAAGTCTGGAACCATCGTGTCCATTTCTACTCGGGCAACTACGACAAATATCTGGCGCTGAAGCAGGAGCGGCTGAGCCAGCTCGAAGCCGCCAAGCGGAACCAGGACCAAAAGATTCAGCAGCTCGAGGCTTTCATCAACCGCTTTCGCTACACGGCCAGTAAGGCCAAGCAAGTGCAGAGCCGCATCAAGGAAATCGAGCGGATGGAGAAGATCGAGCTGCCCGTGGAAGAGAAAACGATTCATTTCTCTTTTCCGCAGCCCAAGGCGAGCGGGCGAATGGTGGCAGAGTTCCGCGATGTGGCCAAGAGCTACGGCGCCAAGCCGGTGTTCAAGCACACGAATTTTGTCATGAACCGCGGCGACCGGGTGGCGCTGGTGGGCGTGAACGGCGCGGGAAAATCGACCTTGATCAAGCTGCTCGCCGGCACCGAGCCGCTGAGCGCGGGAGAGTATCGCCTGGGCCACAACGTCGAGCCCGACTACTTCGCGCAGGATCAATACAAGGAACTGGACCCAGACGCGCGCCTGCTCGACGACCTTTCGAGCGTCAGCAACCGGACGCAGACAGAGCTGCGCAGTCTCCTCGGCTGTTTTCTTTTTTCCGGAGACGACGCCTTCAAGCGCATCGGCGTGCTCTCGGGCGGAGAGCGCAACCGCTACGCGCTGGCGCGGATGCTCCTCCTGCCGCGGAATTTTCTTCTGCTCGATGAACCGACCAACCACCTCGACCTGCGCGCCAAAGAAGTGCTGCTGGAAGCACTGGAAGAATTCACCGGCACCGTGGTTTTCGTTTCTCACGATCGCTATTTCATCGACAAGCTGGCGACGCGAGTGTTCGAAATTGCCGAGGGCGAGGTCCGTGTCTTTCCGGGAAACTACGAAGACTATCTGTGGCGGAAGGAAGGGAGGACTCCGCTGGTCGCCGAGGCCGGCAGGGACGGCGCAGCCAGCCTCGATGAAGCCGCAGTGCTCGGCTTGATCCATGCCGAGCCTGCAACCGCTCTCCAGGCCGTGCCCAAAGCCAAGCGCCTGAATCCGATTCGCCTGCGGCAAATGGAAGAGCGATGCGAGGAATTGGAAGAAGAAATCGGCCGCTGCGAAGCCGAGATCGCTGATTGCGAGACTCAGCTTGCGCATTTCACAAGCGCCGAGGAATCGATTCGCCTCACCAAGCTGCTGGCCGAACGCCGCGCCGAACTCGATTCACTCCTCAAAGAATGGGAAGAGGTTTCTGCGGTGATCCAGTCCGGCCACGAGCGGTAGGGATTGCCGATTTTCGATTGCCGATTGACGATTGAAAAAGGCGAATCGATCGCGCATGTTAATCGGCAATCGACAATCGTCAATCGAAAATTAGGGCAGCAATCCGCTAAGTCCCCTCAGCAAATCGCGCTCGTTGGGCGAGAAACGATTCTCGAGCTGCGGGCTGGAGAGAAATCGCTCGCGCTGGGCGGGTGGGAGGTCGCGCAGCCGCAAGAAGGCCCGCATGACGGCCTGCTTGCGGCCCGGAGGCAGGTGATTATACAGCGGGAAGAGAGCGCGCGCTTCCTGGCGCTTCTCCGGTGAAAGACTTTCGAGAATCTCCTGCCGCTGGCGCGTTTGCCCCTTCTGTTGAGGCGTCAGGCTGTTCCAGTGCTGGAGATTTCGGCGAATCTGTGCCTGGCGCTCGGGTGGCAGCCGCTGGAATCGCTCGTCATTGGCCATCATGCGTTCTTGTTCCTCGGGCGGTAATTCGCGCAGACGCTTGAAATAGCCGGGCGGATGGGCGTGGTGGTCACCGCCCTGAAGTCTTCTGCTCTGCGCTTGCTTCGCCGGCGGGTTGAGAGGCGGCGGGGGCGCTTGCGCCTCGGGCGGCTTCTGCGCCCAAGCCATGCTCGATATGAGAAACGCAGCATCAGCTCCAGGTCTTGATCCATCATGGCCATCGTCGCCACATTGTATATAACACTCGGCTGAGTAAATAGTTGCGGTAAGATTGGAAAGCCGTCAGTTGTCAGTGGTCAGTCGTCAGTTGTAAGTATTCAGCAATATCCTGTGACCAAAAATTGGTCAGGTTAATGGAGAACGAAGCCATCCGCGAATCTGTCGACCAGCTCGCGGCGCGAATTTCCGATGCCCGCGCGCTGATGGCCGAGACGGTCGCGCTGCTTCAGCGCGAGCGCCCGCACTACAATTGGGTGGGAATCTACTTGCTCGAAGACGGCGAGTTGGTGCTCGGCCCGTTCGTGGGAAAGCCCACGCCGCACACGCGCATTCCCTTGAACAAAGGCATCTGTGGGGCGGCGGCTTCAAGCGGCAAGACGGTGATCGTAGACGACGTTAACGCCGACCCGCGATATCTCGCCTGTAGCCTCGAAACACGGTCTGAGATTGTCGTGCCGATTATGCGCGACCGTCGAGTGCTGGGCGAAATTGATATCGACAGCGACAAACCCGCGGCTTTCACTCACCAGGATCGGGAGCTGCTTGAGGCAGTCGCGGAAATTCTGGCAGCAAGATTGAGTGATTGGGCGATTGGGTGATTGAGCGATTGGTCGTGTTTTTTCAATCACCAGATCGCTCAATCACCCAATCGCTCAATCTTCCTTTGGCTCATGACAAGCGCTTCGCCCATCCTTGTGACTGCCGGCATCATAGTAAACGGGGACCGAGTCTTGGTTTGCCAGCGGCATCACTCCGACGCTTACGGATTGCAATGGGAGTTTCCGGGCGGAAAAGTACACGACGGTGAAGAATTGAAAGCGGCGCTTCGCCGCGAGCTCCGGGAGGAACTTTCGATCGAGGCCGAAATCGGCGAAGAGGTTTTTCGCTTGCGGCACCGTTATCCCGATCGGTATGTGGAAGTGGTTTTCTTTTCGGTGCCGTCGTATCGAGGTTCGGTCGCCAACCAGGTGTTTCAGGCGATCGAATGGACGCCCCGCGCTGACCTTGCTCGTTTCAATTTCCTGGAAGCAGACCGCGAATTAGTGACTCGAATCACGCGAGGAGAGATTGTCTAAATCACTGTTCCTTGTCCGTTGTCCGTTGTCAGTGGTCGGCATAGTCTTTGCCGTCCTGTTACTCCAGAGGTCGCTTGCGGCCCAGGTGGAGACCGTCGAGGGCCCGCGCACCGAGTATCACTGGGTCAGTCACGGGCGGATCGAGGGCCACCTCGCAATCAGCTACTCTCCCGCCGGAGCGTTCTCGCCGGACAGCTCGACGCTCGCGGTGGTGAGCGACGAAAAAGTGGCTCTGATGGACCTTCGGCGTGGCAGCGCTCCGAAAATCCTGAGGCCACGCCTCGAAAATATTACTGACCTCATAATTCAATCCGCGAATTTCGTGACGCCCGACCGCCTGCTGATCCTGGCGAGCGGCTTGGTGAAAATGAAAGACAAAGGCATGGCACCGCGCACGCCTGAACTGGCGTTCCAGTGGGACACCGTCAAGGACGCGGTCTCCGGCAAGATCAACGCCCTGGGCTCCGGCGGCGGGTTCGGGCCGACGCGCTACTTTCCGGACATCCGATACATTGGACTCAACAAAGACAATAATTTTGATCTCTGGGAGCCGCTGGCCGGAAAAGGAGGGCGCATTACCATCCCGTCCTTGACCCAGCCGGCAAATCTGTATGCCTTTTCGCCTGACGGCCACTGGCTGTTGCTGGCTCAAATAGCGGGCGGCGGCACAACCGATCCCACTGTCGCCAGCATGAACACGAAACAGTTCGTGGATGCGCTAAGGGGGCACCAGGGAACCGTCCTCGGCATCGCTTTTTCGCGCGATGACACGCGTGTGGTGACCGCCTGCGAAGATGGCAAGGTCCGCATTTGGTCCGTGGGCGACTGGAAACTCCTCCAAACGCTCTCTGGCCATTTCGGGCCAGTGCATTGGGCGGAATTTTCCGCCGATGGCAGGTGGATCGCCTCGGCGGGCGAAGACAAAACAGTAAGGATTTGGTCGGCACAGGACGGAAAGGCCGTCGCCGAACTGAGAGAGAGCCAAGCGCCGGTCTTGAGCGTAGCCTTTTCGCCCAATGGACAGTATCTCTCCGCCACGACAGAGAAGACGGTTTTGGTTTGGGAAAGGCAGTAGCGAAATTGGGTGATTGTGTGATTGGGTGATTGCGTGATTTTGAAAGCCCGATTCTTCAATCACCCGATCATCAAATCGCACAATCGCCCAATTTGACGTTCAATCACCCGATCACCCAATCACTCAATCACCCAATTGCTGAATCGTGGTAGAATGACGCTTTGACCCAAATTGGCGTTGGCCTCGGTTAGCCGAAAGACTATGCCCAAGATCGGAATGGTCAGTCTGGGCTGTCCCAAGAACCTTGTGGACAGCGAAGTCATGCTCGGAGTGCTGGCGCGTGGGGGCTATGAATTGACGCCGCGCGCTGAGGACGCCGACGTGATCGTCGTCAATACGTGCGGCTTCATTGAGCCGGCGAAGCGCGAATCCATTGACACCATCCTGGAAATGGCCGAACACAAGAAATCGGGCTCGGCGAGAAGACTTGTCGTGGCTGGGTGTCTGGTGGAGCGCTATCGCCAGGAAATTCTCAAGGAAATTCCCGAAGTCGATTTCGTCATTGGCACCAACGAGCTGGAGCGGGTTTTGGAGGCGTGCGCCTTCGACGGCACGGCAAGAGAATCGACTGCTTCCATCGAGCCTTACCTCTATCACGACTTCACGCCGCGAGTGCTGTCAACGCCTTCTTACTCGGCCTATATCAAGATCGCTGAGGGCTGCGACCATCCTTGTTCGTTCTGTGTGATCCCGCAGATGCGCGGGAAATTCCGCTCGCGCCGGTTCGCCTCCGTCGTGCGCGAGGCGCAAAACCTCGTTCTTCAAGGCGTGCGGGAGATCACTCTGATCGGGCAAGATACAACGAGCTACGGCGAAGACCTCGGCCTGCGAGACGGCCTGGCAACACTTCTCAGAGAACTCGGGAAGATTTCGGAGTTGGTCTGGCTGCGTTTCCTCTATTGCTATCCCAACCGACTGACCGACGCGCTGGTTGCCGCGATCGCCGAAACGCCGAAGGTCTGCAAATACGTGGATATTCCGCTCCAGCACGCGAGCGGTCCTGTCCTGAAGCTGATGCGCCGCGGCTCAAACGGCGATCAGTTCCTGAAAACCCTGGAAAAAATCCGGCGCGCCATCCCCGGCATTTCGATTCGCACTTCGTTCATCGTCGGCTTTCCCGGCGAGACCGAAGATGATTTTAGAGCTTTGATGGAATTCGTTAAGGCGGCAGAGTTCGATCATCTCGGCGTCTTTCTTTATTCGAACGAGGAAACCAGCGCGTCGTATTCATTGCCCAATCAGGTGGCGACCGCAGTTGCTCGGCGGCGCCAGCGCTCGGTGCTCGCATTGCAAAGAAAAATCTCGCGTCGCAAACTCAGGCAGAAAGTTGGGCTGGCTTATCCCGTGCTGGTGGAGGGCCGATCGGAAGAGACGGAGTTGCTCTTTACGGGCCGGCTGGAATCGCAGGCGCCGGAGATTGACGGGCGAGTGCTGATCAACGATTTCGTCGGCGACGAACCTTCGCCGGGCGAATTTCGCTGGGCCACTGTGACCGGGGCTGACGATTACGATCTTGTGGCGCGCCTCGAAGCGCAAGAGTTTAGTCCGAGGATGAATTCAGCGTCCCGGCTGGGCGGGATGCGGTCGGTGCCGACGACGGGGCGAGTTGCTCCCGGACCGCAGTTCATTCAAATCCAATCCGTCGACCAACGGACTGCTATAGCGACAGGCCATGCGGTGCCCCATCTGTAAAAAAGACGCTGTGGCCAAGGGAAACCCTTTTCGGCCCTTTTGCAGCGAGCGGTGCAAATTGATCGATTTGGACAACTGGCTCTCCGAGCGTTATCGGATCTCTGGGTCCGTGGAGGCCGGGAGACAGAACGAAGCCCGCGCGCCGATCCCGCGAAGCGGGACCACTGATCCCGCAAGGCGGGACACGAATGGAGAGTGTGACTGAGAGGCGCCGGGACGCGGCCGTCTGGATTGCCACGTGCGGAGGGTTGGGCTACATGCCCTTGGCTCCGGGTAGTACAGGATCCGCGCTCGGAGTTGCAATCGTTGTCGGAATTGGCCGTTTGCCGCTCGAAAGGCTGTGGCTCGCGGCGATCGTTGTTATCAGCGCCGCGGCGATCGGGGCAGTCGGGGTATGGGCCTCGGGCGGCGCGGAGAAATATTTTGGATGCATTGATCCGAAGCAGGTTGTGATCGATGAAGTTGTCGGGCAGATGCTCGCGCTCTTCCTATGGCCAAGCGCAGCGTGGCCGTGGCTGCTGGCGGGTTTTCTGATTTTCAGAGTTTGCGACGTGGCCAAGCCCTTCCCTATTCGCCGGCTTGAACGCGCTCCTGGCGGATGGGGTATCATGTTAGATGACGTCGGAGCGGGCATTTACAGCCTGGTGGTTTTGGCGGCCGTCCGTGGGGCGCAGGTAATTTTCGATTGATGATTGTCGATTGCCGATTGGGAAGTGCGGGCAGTTGGCTTTTTTTCAATCGAAAATCGACAATCGAAAATCGGCAATCGGCCGACTAGTTGAAATCGTCTATGGAAAAAACAGGACCGCTGAAAGGCAAGCCTCTCATTGAGCACGTCGCGCCTGGTGCGGCAATTTCCGGCGGCGAAATCGCCATTTTCGGCCGCGGCTTTGCGGAAAACGGCGCGACCCGCCCAAAGGTGCTTTTTGGCGACCGGCCTGGGGATCTTCTTCTCAGCTCACCTAATCGATTGGTGGTGCGTGTACCGGAAGGCGTAGTGAGCGGCGAGCTGACCGTTGACACCGGCAGGGCCGCTAGCGCGCCTGTGCCTGTCGCGGTCGGCATGACGATCGCGGATACCCTGCATCCCGTGGCCAACCCAGCCATCGACGGGGCCGGAAACATTTTCACCACGTTCAGCGGAAGCCGCGGGCAAAAGGTGCCCGCCTCAGTCTTCAGAATTGATCGCAACCACGCGAAGCGCCCCTTCTTGAGCGATCTGATGAATCCCACCGGCCTCGCTTTTGACCGCGACGGCATCCTCTACATCTCCAGCCGGATGGAGGGCGCCGTCTACGAGGCCACATCGGACGGCCATCGTTCGGTCTACGCGGAAGGCATGGGCATCGCGACGGGCATCGCGTTTGATGGTGACGAGAACCTGTACGTCGGAGACCGGAGCGGCACAATTTTCAAGATCAGCCGTGACCGGCAGATTTTCGTCTTCGCCACGCTCGAGCCCAGCGTTGCTGCCTACCACTTGGCGTTCGGTCCGGGCGGCAATCTCTTTGTGACTGGCCCGACAACATCCAGCTACGACCACCTCTACCGCATTTCACCGGCGGGTGAAGTTTCGTCCTTCTACCGTGGTCTGGGGCGGCCGCAGGGACTGGCCTTTGACTCCGCGGGTCATCTTTATGTGGCGGCATCGCTGGCGGGGCAGCGCGGGATCATTCGCTTCACGCCCGACGCGCGGCCCGAGTTGGTGGTTTCAGGATATGGCTTGGTCGGGTTGGCCTTCACCGCGCATCGCTCTCTCATTCTGGCGACCGGGGATTCTTTGATCGAGTTGTACCTGGGCGTTGAAGGCAGGCCGCTCCTTTAGCGGCAGGCGATTTGTGAATTGGGTGATTGTGCGATTTGGTGATTGGATGATTGAACAACCAGATTTGTGAATTCGCTCAATGACCCAATCGCTCAATCGCTCAATGACAAGATGGACGCTGAACTTATCGCGGTCGGGTCGGAACTCCTCACACCGTATCGGCAGGATACGAACTCGCTTTACCTCACCGAAAAACTGAACAGCCTCGGCATCGAGGTCCGGTTCAAGACCATCGTGGGCGACGATCGCGAGCGCTTGGCCGAGGTTTTACGCACCGCGATAAGCCGCTCCGACCTGATCATTCTAGTCGGCGGGTTGGGCCCGACCGAGGATGACATCAATCGCGAGGTGGCGGCTGATGTCCTCGGACGTCCCTTGCACGAAGTCCCGGAGGTTCGCGAGCAAATCGAGAAGCGATTTGCGCGAGTCGGGCGAGCGATGTCCGAGAACAATTTGCGACAGACGATGGTGCCGGAAGGCGGTGTGTGGCTGGAAAACAAGATCGGGACTGCTCCGGGAATCTGGCTACAGCACAACGAGACCATTGTCATCCTTCTGCCGGGCCCGCCCAAGGAATTGGAAGCGATGTTCGAGTCCGCTTGCCTCCCGCGCCTGGCGCCGCTCGCGGGAGGGCAGAAACTGCACAGCCGCGTCTACAAAGTGGTGGGCCTGCCGGAATCGGAAGTGGACCATCTTATCGCGCCCTTGTACAAGGAATACCAAAATCCCGTGACCACCATCCTCGCTACGCCGGGCGGAATCGAGGTCCATCTGCGCGCCAGGGCTTCGAGCGATGAAGAAGCGGAAACGCTCCTTTCAGAATTGGGCGACAAGATTGAGCTCGCTTTGGGAGACCACGTATACGCCACTCACGGCGAAACGATGGAAGAAGTGGTGGGCATGTACTTGGTGATGAAGCAAAAAACGTTGGCCGTGGCGGAAAGTTGTACAGGTGGTCTTTTGAGCGAGCGCCTCACTCGGGTTCCCGGCAGTTCCAATTTCTTTCTCGGCGGCGCGGTTTGCTACAGCAACGAGCTGAAAACAAAGTTCTGCGGCATCTCGGAAGCACTCTTGAAAGAAAATGGCGCCGTGTCGAAAATCGTGGCGCAAGCCATGGCGGAGGGTATCCGCAAGCGCGCCGGCGCGTCGATTGGGATCGGCATCACGGGAATCGCCGGGCCCGGCGGTGGCACTCCCGAGAAACCGGTCGGACTTGTCTACATCTCGCTCGCCGATGAGAAGGGCACGCAAGTTCGCGAGTTCCGATTTCCCGGTGACCGCGAGCGGGTCCGCCATTGGGCCACGCAGGCGGCGCTGGAAGTGATCCGGAGAAGGGTGAGAGAGTAGGCATACCGCCGTCGGCGGCCCGGTGCAGATGGATTCCGCCTTGGAGCGCCGCCTTGGGGGCAGTCTCGGGGAGAGGCGCCTCAACCACATTGCCTATGCTGGTGGCCTCAACGCCCAGATTGACTGTACCGCGAGTCCGGCTTGCCAGGAACGGATTCACCGGTTATGCTGTGTGCGTGCGAAAAGAGTCACCGGAACTTTCTCTGCCCGCGCTGCGAATGCGGCTGCGGCCACTCTGCGAGAAACACCGCATTCGAAGGCTGGAAGTGTTCGGTTCGGTGGCGCGCGGGGAGACAACTGCCGAGAGCGACGTCGACTTGCTGGCGACTCTCGACGAAAGCGTGGCAATCTCGACGGCGGAGTTGCTCGACATGGCCGGCGAGGCGGAGGAGTTGGTCGGCCGTCCGGTAGACTTCGTACTGCGCTCGTCCCTGGAAAAATCGTCCGACCCCTTTGCACGCGAACACATTCTTTCCACTGCGGTCTGTGTTTATGGAAGCTGATCAACTCGGACGCCTGCGCGACATTCTTCAAGCTGCGCGGCTGATCGAGTCCTACGTGCAAGGCGTGACCGAAGCCGAGTTTCGGCACAACACAGAAAAGCAGGACGCCATTGTTCGGCGCATTGAGATCATTGGCGAAGCTACCGCTCACCTGAACCAAAAGACCCGGCAGGCCGTGCCGGGACTCCCATTCCGGAGAATGCGCGGGATGCGCAACCTCGTGGCCCATGACTACGCCGGCGTGGACATCGGCATCGTCTGGGAGGTCGCTACTCTTCACGTGCGTGAGGTGCGTATCATGCTTGAGAAATTCTTCGACGAGCAGGTCGATCCCCTCTCTGCACGATGACAAGGGCACGCAAGTTCGCGAGTTCCGTTTTCCCGGTGACCGCGAGCGAGTCCGCCATTGGGCCACGCAGGCGGCGCTGGAAGTGATTCGGAGGCGCGTGAGGGACTAGTAATTTTCGATCGACGATTGCCGATTGACGATTGACAAGCTATCAGCCATCAGCCGCCAGCAATCAGCTAAAGCAGAACGACCACCGATCGGGGATCGATGCTGACCGCTGAAAGCTGCGTTTCTCAATCGTCAATCGGCAATCGAAAATCGGCAATCAATCGCATGAGAGTCTTCATCGCTGCCGACTTACCGGAAAGCATTCGGGCCGCGCTGGGGCAGCAGCAGGCCGAGTTTCAGCACGCTCTCGGAAAGGCGGACCGAGATCTCGGCGCGCGCTGGACCAATCCTGCCGGTATTCATCTCACCCTGAAATTCTTGGGGCATATCCAGGACGCGGAGGTGAAGCAGGTCACGGAGGCCCTCGCCGGCCTCGGCAGCTTCGGTCCTTTCCAAGTCGAAGTCAGAGGCTTTGGATGTTTCCCGAGTCCTGGACGCCCTCGCGTGCTGTGGGCGGGAGTCGAGGCGCCGCCGGATCTGGCCCGACTTGCCGGGCGCATCGAGGACAGCATGGAACATCTCGGATTTGCGCGCGAGCAGCGCGAGTTCAATCCACATCTGACGTTGGCTCGCTTCAAGAATCCCCACCCGCAGCCCGCCCTACGCGCGCTCGTCGACGAACGCCGCGAACTTTCGCTGGGTCGATTCGAGGTCTCCGATTACTTTCTGTTCGAGAGTATTCTTCATCCCAGCGGAGCCGAGTACCGGAAGGTCATGAGGTTTCCGCAGTGAACGAATCTGACGGAGCCATTCCCGAGAACTGATGGCCGGAATCCCCAGCCCATTGATCGGTTGTCTCTTGGGTTCACCGCCCTGGGGGGTAAAATCCCAACGACGCTACAACCCGGAAAAAGTCGCTTGACACGGCATATGGGCCGTGCTATTAATAGTGTCGTACAGCAGGAAGAAGGGCGTAGTGCGCCGCGTTAGGACGCTGGGAGACCGCAAGACACTTCAAAGCCTACCGGTAGCCAATACCAAGAAGCGAACCCAACCGAACCCATTGAGGTTAAGTCTTTTCAATTCAGAAAGTTGTGCCGCTTTTGGGCGAAGCGAACCCATTGAGGCTAAGATCCTTGTTTCCAACTGGTTGCGGCGAAAAAAGGCCCGATTTTCGAGAAATATGGATGGAGTCACAAGGCGCACTATTCCCGATTCACAGGGAAGTGGCAAGTGGCGTGTGCCAAGTGGCAAGCGTTCAAAGCCGGAATGTCATTTAGAATGAGTGTGATATGCTCTGCGGATATCGTCTCTATTCCCGATTTGCAGTGAGGGAGTCAAAAAGAGCCGGGCGTGATCTTACGGTCCTGTTTTCTCGAAGCCGACTCACGAAAGTATGCCCTCGGCTTGCTCTGGGCCTGGTCTTGGTAGCGGCGCCCGCCAAATCGCAGACTATCGATCCCGCCCTGGCGCGCCAATATTTTCAGGAAGCCGAGGCGAATTGCAAGAAAGACAACGGGCGTCTTTGGGGCGTTTCGCTTTGCGGACCGATCCTGTTTGCCGACCCGGAGACGCGGGCGGTGGTGGCCAATCAGGCCGACGGGGAAGGCAGGCTGGAGCGTCGCGACGATGTCTACGTTGGAAAACTGCCGGACGCAGTCGGCGTCGCCAACACGGCCACCCAGTGGGCCGGGGTCGCTTGGACCATGGTGATGTGGCCGCTGCCGGAATTCCGGCAGCCTCGCGTGCGGCTGCTCATGCACGAATGCTTTCACCGCGTCCAGTCGCGGATCGGTTTGCCCGCGGCTGATTCGACCAACAGCCAGCTCGATACGCGCGAGGGCCGCATTTGGCTCGAAATGGAATGGCGGGCTCTCGAACATGCGATTTGGAGCCAGGGGCCGGCTCGCCACAAGGCTATCGCCGACGCGCTCTATTTCCGCGCCTATCGGAGATCGCTTTTTCCCGGCGCCGCTGCGCGGGAAAATGCGCTCGAACTCAACGAAGGCCTGGCGGAATACACGGGCGTGAAGCTCAGCGCCCAGTCCCTCGCAGAGTTCGCGATGCTGGCGGACAGCACTCTGCGCGGAGCGCCCGACCGCCATCCGAATTTCGTCCGATCCTTCGCCTACGTCTCCGGCCCGGCCTACGGCTTCCTGCTGGATGCGGCGGAAGCGCTTTGGCGACGGGCTCTAACGCCGCAGTCCGACTTGGGACAGTTGCTCGCACACGCATATGAAGTCCAGATGCCGGAAGTGCGGCAAGCCGAAGCCGTCCAGAGAGCCGGCCGCTACGACGGTGATGAGGTGATGACGATCGAGACCCGCCGCGACCAGGCCCGCCAAGCCAAACTCACCGAAGCTCGAAAGCGCTTTGTTGACGGACCGGTCCTCATTCTCCCCGTCGGGAGCCAGTTCAATTATGGTTTCGATCCCAACAATGTCTTCAGCATCGACGAAGACTCGACGGTGTATCTGGGCGAGGTGCAAGTCTCCGATGAATGGGGAATCCTGAAAACTTCAGGTGGCTTTATGCTGGTCCGGCGGACCGGTCATGTGGTTCGCGTCCAAGTTCCCGCGCCGGCGGACGCGAACCGGCGCCCGATCAAAGGCGACGGCTGGGCCTTGGACTTGCAGGCAGGCTGGCAAGTGGCGCCAGGGGACCGAAAGGGTGACCTGATGCTGAAGAAACTTCACTAAGCGCCAGCCGCACTGGTCGCCGCTTTGCAGAAGCGGTCGTAGGCGGCGGTGAGGTCCGCGGCAATCTCCTCTGCCGTGCGGCCCTCGATTTGCCGTCGCTCCAACATGAACACCAGCTTGCCGTCCTGCAAGAGTGCGATCGAGGGAGAAGACGGCGGATAACCGGTAAAGTAGCTGCGAGCGCGGGCCGTGGCCTCCTGGTCTTGGCCCGCGAAGACGGTCGCCAGAGTCTCCGGCTGCGGATGATGACCGAGCGATAGGGCCACCGCCGGCCGGGCTCTCCCGGCCGCGCACCCGCAAATGGAGTTCACCACCACCAAGGCAGTTCCGCGGGCTTCGGCCAACAGACCATCGACTTCCGCTCCCGACCTCATTTCACGAAATCCCAGGCGAGTCAATTCTTCTCGCATGGGCCGGACTATCGCTGCTGGATACATGCTCACTCTCCAGGCGGCTCGAATATCAAGGTTCACAATTAGAACCGACGCCGACATCTATCATAACACGAGTGCGGGATTCGAGACCCGGTGCGGCTTTGCCGGGAGCTGGGGGCACAAAATATTCTTAACAGAATCAGCCGAAATGTGAGAGAATGCGAGCCGCGCGGGCAATAAGTTAAAAGTGTGCCCTCAGGTGCTGTAAGGCCTTTCCGAGGCGCAGCAATCGCTCTGGCTTGGACGCGAGAGCCATTTCCAACATCGAACGATAACAATTTGAATCCCATCGGCACGGCGAAGGGATAAGGAGTCGGAATGAAGAACCTTTTTGTAGGAAATCTGCCTTTCAGCACCAATGAGGACGCGCTGCGCGATCTGTTCGCTCAGTACGGAGAGGTGCAACAAGTGAAGGTGATGACCGACCGCGATACGGGCAAGCCGCGCGGTTTTGCTTTTGTCGAGATGACTCAGGACGAAGATGCCGCCAAGGCTATCGCAGCGCTGAATGGCAAGGACCTTGGGGGGCGCGCCCTGACCGTCAACGAGGCCCGGCCCAAACCTGACCGAGGCGGCTTTCGACCTGGCGGTGGCGGTGGCAGATCCAAGCGCGGCCAGGACGACTACCGGAGTTCTGCGCGTCAACCGCGCGAGCCTCGCTGGTAGCGACCCGAGCAACACTAAAAGGCCAATGTCATTGGCAACTGATTTCTGGTGGATTGACGCCTCCCTCCGGTTGAGTGCGGGCATGTAGCCTTTACCACCCGCGCATAATGAAAAGACGGCGCGAACGACCTTGGTGCAGAGGCCATCCTCCATTGATTTGTCGCTGAGTTATGCCTAAGATATAGGTGGGGACATCAGGCATGAGAAAGAGCGATCCTTGGCGTCTGAGGATTCTTCACCTCCTCCTTCTGATCCTCATTGGCATCACCGTTCTTCCCCTCTGGTTCTACGGCACGATGATGATCTCGACGAATCGGGATACGCTAAAGACCAAGGAAATGGAGCTGCAAGCCTTCACCTCGGAATCGTTAGCGCAAGAGTTTTCTCTCTCCATGGAAAATGTCAGGGAACACCTGGCAGACTTCTTCAATTCAGTAGCCCCGGTGGCCTCGCAAATTCCAGCCGCAAAATACGATTCCGATCCGCGATTGCTGGGAGCTCTCCAACAATTTGCCAGCCAGCAGGCCACTGTGATCTTCGTGACGGTCCTGAATAACGAGGCCAAGGGAGCTCAGGCGGGCGAATACAACGCCGCTGCGGATGCGTTCCTCCGAAAGGCTCTGGAAGCTGCCTTTCTGGCGGCCCGCCAGGGCACGGAGTACCAGAGCAATCCCATCACCATTACGCGGTCGGGACGAAACGAGCCAGTGATGCTCTTGGCACGGCCCATCAAAGCGGGGGGGCAGTTTCTCGGAATGGCTGGCGCCGTGGTGACCCTCGAGCCCATTGTTAAACGTCTTCAGGAGACTCGTGTCCGGACGGGCGGCCTCGACGTTTACATTGTCGATAATTCCGGGCGGCTGGTTGCCTCTAACGAACCCGTGAAAAACGTGGCCGGAACGGACATGTTGAACGTCCCCATTGTCCAGAAATTTGCCTTGTGGCGCGGCGAGGCCCACGCCACTGAGACCTCGCAGTTTGATTTGGCCGAAGGCGGCCAAACGGTCGCCATGCTTGGTACTTATTCGCCCATCGAAAATGTGGGGTGGGGCGTCATCGTGCAAAGAAAACTCAGCGAAGCGTACTTCGCCATCAACCAGATGCGCAGCCAAACCATGTGGTGGGGACTTCTGGCCATCTTCCTCAGCCTCGGCGTGGCTGTCACTTCGGCCAAGTACGTCACGCGCCCGATCGATCAACTGACCCAAACGGCGCGCTCCATCGCCAAGCGCGATTTTTCGCAGCGCGCCGACGTGCGCGGCCGCACGGAAATCGGCGAACTGGCGGGTACTTTCAACTTGATGGCGGAAGACATTCAACACTACATCGGAGAGTTGACCACTGCCTCCGAACAGAACCGCCAGCTCTTCATGGGCTCTATTGAAATGATCGCCGCCGCCGTCGACGCCAAGGACCCCTACACCAAAGGACATTCGGCGCGCGTGTCGCAGTATTCGGTGATTCTGGCCAAGGAGCTGGGATTGCCGGAAGAAGAAATCAGCAAGATTCGCATCGCGGCCACGCTGCACGATGTCGGAAAGATCGGGGTCGAAGACCGCGTGCTGAAAAAGCCCGGCGTGCTGACCAACGAAGAATTCGAAATCATGAAGCGCCACACGATTATGGGTTTTGAGATTGTGCGGCAGGTGAAACAACTGGCGGAAATGCTGCCCGGGATTCGCTGGCACCACGAGGCTTTGAACGGCAAGGGTTACCCGGACGGAATCTCGGGCGACGAAATCCCGCTCATGGTGCGCATCATGTCCGTGGCGGACACTTTTGACGCCATCACCACCGATCGACCCTATCAGGCGGGCAAGGATTTTCCCCAGGCCATACAAATCCTGCGCAAACTCGCCGGCACAAAGTATGACCCCCTCGTTGTCGATGCCCTGGCCTCCGCCTACGAAAAGGGAGAATTGCGGAAGGCGGAAGTGCGCCGCAGAAGCGTCATCACCGTCCCTGAGGCCGCGCCTGCACTAACACCCGAGCCAACGGCCGCAAGCTAATCACCGGGTCGCTGCCGCGCTCCGGTTTCGGCCTCTTTGAGGCTGCCTTGCCGAATTCATCTCCCATACCATTGCGGTTCGGGCTAAAATCCTAAACGATGGTGCAAACACTTTTCGGTCCCCAAGAGCCGAGTTTCTTCGATCGCCTCAAAAAGGCGGTGGCCTCGACCAAGGAGCAACTGGTCGGGCAGATCGACCAAATCGTCGAAGGCAAAGAGTCGATTGATAAGCCGATGCTCGACGACCTGGAGGCAACGCTCATCAGTGCCGACTTGGGGGTGAAAACGACGAAGGAAATCCTGGCGCGTCTCGACGAACAGATGAAGCGCCACAAGCTTGTGGCACCGGATCAACTGCGGCCCGCGGTCGAGCGGGAGATTTTGAGCATCCTTGAAAATCCGCAAGGCGCGCAAGGCGCTTCGCTCCGAGCCCCCGCGCCGAAACAGCCACCCGCCGGACAACCCGAAGTGATCTTCGTGGTCGGCGTCAACGGCGTAGGCAAGACAACCACCATCGCCAAGCTCGCCAACTTCTACCTGGCGCGAGGGCGCAAACCATTGCTTTGCGCCGCGGACACTTTCCGGGCAGCGGCCAACGAGCAACTGGAAATCTGGGCGGGACGATTGGGAGTAGAAATCGTGCAGCAAAAGCCGGGCGCCGATCCCTCGGCTGTAGTTTTTGACGCGCTCCGCGCTGCCAAGACCCGCCAACACGACCCCGTGATCGTGGACACCGCGGGCCGCCTTCACACGAAGTACAACCTGATGACGGAACTCTCCAAGATGTGCCGCATCGCCGGCCGCGAAGTGACGGACGCTCCGCATCAGGTGCTGCTGGTGATCGACGGCACCACCGGCCAGAACGGATTGCAGCAGGCACGCCAATTCACCGAACACGCCGGTACGACAGGCATCATCCTCACGAAACTGGACGGCACGGCAAAGGGCGGGGTCGTTATCGCCATCGCTCGCGAACTCGGCCTGCCCATCCAATTCGTGGGAGTCGGCGAAAAAATAGACGACCTGCTGCCGTTCAATCCGAAGGAGTTTGTGGAGTCGCTGTTTGAGGCATGACTCTGCGGACGGGATGCGCACTCTTCCGCCGGTTGAATTCTGCAAGTTCACCCTGCGTCAGCGGGCGCCACTTGCCCACTTGCAGGCCTTCCAGCGTCAGCGCGCCGAGGCGGGTGCGAACCAGCTTTAACACTTTGAAGCCGACGGCTTCGATCATGCGGCGGACTTCGCGGTTCTTGCCTTCGGTGAGCACCACTTCGAGCCAAGTATATTTGCCGCGGTCTTCCATGCGGCGCACGCTGAGGGGTTGCGCCCAATCGCCCCGCTTCATTTGAACTCCTGCTGCCAGTTGAGCGATGAGTTCATCGCTCATTAGGCCGCTCGCTTTCACCAAATAGGTTTTGGGGATTTGGGACTGGGGATTTGTCACCCGGTCCGCAAACTCGGTGTCGTTGGTCAGAGGCAGAAGTCCGGAGGTGTCTTTGTCAAGGCGGCCCACGGGCGCGAGCCAGCGGACTGATTCGTCGAGATAATCGTAAATGGTCTTTCGGCTCGCTGGATCGCCGTGACTCGTGATCACGCCTTTGGGTTTGTAAAAGGCCAGGTAGATTTTGCGAGCCGGTTTGATCCGATTGCCGTCAAGCTGCACGACGTCGCGCGCCGGCTGAACCCAACATTCCGGGTCACGAACGACACGGCCATTCACTTTCAGGCGCCCGGCGAGAATGGCTTCCCGCGCCGCGGTGCGTGAGGCCAGGCCCATGCGCGAGAGCACGCGGTCGAGGGTCATGGCGGACTTTATTCTCTGTTTCAAGAGGCGGTCAGTTGTCAGTCGTCAGCGAACAGACCCGCTCACAACTCCAATTCAACCCCGGCGCCTTGCACGCGCGCGGCGTCGAGAACCAAGCGCGCGGCAACTGCGTCCTGAACCGCAATGCCGACAGACTTATAGAGTGTGATCTGCTCCGGCGAAGTTCTTCCAGGCCGCGAGCCAGAAAGGATTTCGCCGACTTCGGTGATGCTCTCGCGGGCGATGAGTCCCGTTTGAATGGGCCAGATCAGATCATTGGCGCCGGAGGGCGCAGGCGCCAGAGCCGCGTCGCGCGACTCGACGACGACGGCGGATTTCAGGACGGCCATTTCGTCCACTTCCCTGCCCTGGCCGTTGAGTCCGACCGAGTTTACATGCACGCCCGGCTCCAGCCACTCACCCATCACCACCGGCTCAGGGCTGTGCGTGACAGCGCAAATGATTTCGGCGCCCGCGAGTGCCTCCTTGAGAGTTGGAATCGAGCGAGCGGAAAACACATCGGCCGGAAGCTCCTGTGCCAGCGCCTCGGCTTTCTGCGGGTCTCGACTCCAGATGCGCACTTCCTTGATTTGCCGCACGCGCGGGATAGCGCGAGCGTGTGAGCGAGCCTGAACGCCCGCTCCGAGTATCGTCAGGACGCGAGCTTCCGGCCGAGCCAGGAGGCGCGTGGCGAGCGCCGATCCACACGCCGTCCGCGCCGCCGTGATGGATGTGCCGTCCATGATGGCGACTGGCGTGCCTGTGGTCGCGTCAAACACCAAAACAACGGCTTGATGCGACGGGATTCCACAACCTCCGTTTTCAGGGTAAACACTCACGAGCTTGGTCGAGAGTGTGTTCGTGGAGCCGAGATAGACGGGCATCGCCGCCAATAAGCCGCGCGACGGCGCGATTTCGACTACATTGCGCGCGGGCATGGAAACTCGGCCGGCGCTCAGCTCGATCATTGCATCAGCCAGTCCTTCGATCAGGCGATCGAGATCGAGCAACTTTTCAACTTCACGGCGATTCAGAAATAGCAAGTCTTCGTCCTTGGTCCTTGGTCATTTGTCCTTTGTCCGCTGCCAGTCGGTCAGTTCGTCAGTATTTCAGTCTGTCGGTTACTGAAGAACTGAAATACTGACCGACTGAAAGACTGACGGACCTTTTCTACTTTAAGAACGAGACCTCATCCAATTCCACAAACTCCCTGATCAGCGAATCCGGCGACGCATCCATTTCCGCCGCCGTTCCAAAAAAGGTGACGCGGCCGTCTTCCAGGAAAACCAGGCGGTCGGCGAGTTTGCGCGCCAGTTTCATGTCGTGGGTCACTACGACGGAGGTCAGGCCCTTTTGGCGCTTGAGTTTCAGGATCAGGTCGCCGACGGTCGCGGCCATCAGCGGGTCGACCATGGTGGTTGGCTCATCGTAGAGGATGGCCTCCGGCTCGGCGGCGAGCGCCCGGGCGATGGCGACAGCGCGCTTCATGCCCGTGCTGAGATCGGAGGGCATCAGTTCCTGCGCTTCGGACAAATCAACTAGAGCGAGAAGCTCCGCAACGCGCGCCTGGATCTGCTCTTCGTCAAGCCCGGCCCCGTGCACGACGCGCTCGCGCAAAGGGTAGGCCACATTCTCGCCCACCGTCAGGGAATCGAATAGCGCGCCGGATTGGAAAACCATGGTCACGCGACGGCGGACTTCGGCGAGTTCGGCTTCGGTCAGGCGCGAAACTTCGCGTCCGTCGACCAGTACTTCGCCGGCGTCCGGCTGCAAAAAGCCCAGAATGTGCTTGAGGGTAACGCTCTTGCCCACTCCGCTGCGCCCCAGAACAACAACCATCTCGCCGCGGCGGACTTCGAAACTGACGTCCACCAGAACGGGCAAGTCGTCAAAAGACTTGTAGACGTGATCGAACTGGATGTAAGGCGCGATCACAACGCTCTGCTTTTGCAATTCTACGTTCATTTTTGACAACCAGAAATTATGAACTATAAATTATGAGTTGAGGAAGAGACTTGTCTGTGTTTGTCGTTCATACTTCATAATTTAGAATTCATAATTTTGACTTAATACCGCCACAGGAAGTACACGGTCATGGAGAACCCCACCACAATGACAAACGCTCGCACCCATCGCGGGTCGAGTTTTTGCGCCAAGCTAGCGCCGCCGTAGCCGCCCAGGGTCGCTCCCACAATCATCACCAGCGCTTGCGGCCAGAATACCGCGCGCGCCACGATGAACGTCACCACGGCGGCGCCGTTGATAGCAGCCGCCAGCAGTGATTTCAACGCGTTCATGCTGTGAATATCTTCCATCCGAACCATCGCGAGCAACGCCAGCATCAGGATTCCGATGCCGCCGCCAAAAAAGCCTCCATAAACGGCGATGAAGAGTTGCGCGACCGCTGCGCCGCTGACCGCCGCCCAGGAAAGTCGCCCTGAAATCTTCGCGTGCGCGCCCAGCCATTGCGACAATCGTTTTCCAAAAGTGAACAATAGCGTCGCCACGAGGAAAAGATACGGCACCAAGTGCATGAACGTGGCTTGCGGCGTGCGAAGCAGAATGAGCGCGCCCATCAATCCTCCGCCGAGGCTGGAAAGCGTCAGCGGCACAAGCAGCCGGGCATTGCGCGGAAGCTTTTCTCCGTAGGCGCCAATCGCGGCAACCGAGCCGGGCCACAGAGCCACGGTAGAGGTGGCGTTGGCGGGGATCGGCGGCACGCCGGTGAAGATCAGCGTGGGAAATGAAATGAAACTGCCTCCGCCCGCCACCGAGTTCATGGCTCCGGCGAGCATCGCAGCGAGAAAGAGCAAAACTCCGTGAACAAGAGGCATCCGACTCCTGAGAGGCTGATGATAAAACGTTTCGACGATGTCATCCTGTTCCGTCGGGCTACGGACAACAAGCAATCATACCCTATCTGGCTTGCAGGTTTGCCTGTCTACGCCCCGCTGTATGCTGTCTAGCGCTTTGTGGTGTAAACTCGTGCTGGCCGAAATCGAGAGTAAGTGATGGTTGCGCAAGTTCCTGTGCCTTGTGCTTGGGCGCAGGATAAAGCGGAGGGAGCAATAGCCATGAACCGAAGTGTTGTTCGTATTCTCCTTCTCCTCGTCTCGCTGGGTGCTTGGGCCGGAAGAGTCCCGGCACAGAGCTTCGAGGTGAAAACGCACACCCTCCAGAATGGAATGAAGGTTCTGGTGCAGGAAGACCACTCGATTCCCAACGTGGCGCTTTACATCTTCTACCGGATCGGGTCGCGCAACGAAAGGCCGGGCACGACGGGCCTCTCACATTTCTTCGAGCACATGATGTTCAACGGCGCGAAGCAGTACGGCCCGGGTGAATTCGATCGCGTGATGGAAGCGGCGGGCGGTTCCAACAACGCCTACACCAGCCAGGACGTGACCGTCTATCAGGATTGGTTTCCGCGCTCGGCGCTCGAAAAGATTTTCGATCTCGAAGCCGACCGCATCCGCGATCTGAGCTTCGACCCCAAAATGATCGCCTCCGAGCGCGGCGTGGTAGCTTCCGAGCGTCGCACCAGCGTGGACAACAGCAATTTCGGCATTCTCGACGAGCAACTCTGGGCCGCCGCGTTCACCGCGCACCCTTACCACTGGCCGGTGGTCGGCTGGATGGTGGACATCGAGAACTGGAAAATGGAAGACCTCAGGCACCACTTCGAAATGGGCTACTCGCCGAGCAATGCGACCATGGTGGTAGTGGGCGATGTCTCCGCCGACGAAATCTTCAGTCTCGCGCAGACACACATCGAGGCCATTCCCTCGCACGCGCCGCCCCCGAAAGTCACCACCCAGGAACCTGAGCAACTCGGGGAGCATCGCGTCATCGTGAAAAAGTTCGCGCAGCTTCCCCTGATGATGATCGCCTACCACGTGCCTGAAAGCGCCAGCCCGGATTTTTATCCGCTCAATCTCCTGGAGGGCGTACTGCTCAGAGGCCAGAGTTCGCGGCTGTACCATCGGCTGGTGGACAAAGACCAACTCGCCATTTCGGTTAACGGCGGTTTCCGGCTCTCATTTGATCCCACGTTGTTTACCATCACCGTGCAGCCCAAGGCCGGGGTCGAGACGCTGGCCGTGGAGAAGGCGATTTATGAGGAATTGGAGAAACTGAAGACTGAACCACTGACCGATGAGGAATTGCAAAAGGCAAGGAACATCGTGCTGGCGAACTTCTACCGGCAAATGCAAAGCATCAACGGGCGGGCCAACACGCTGGGCTCATACGAAGTGTTCATGGGCGACTATCACAAGCTCTTCTCGGCCGCCGACGAATATAACAAAGTCACGAAGGACGATGTCCGGCGCGTCGCGCAGAAGTATTTCGGTGAAAAGAACCGCACGGTGGCCACGCTGGTGCCGGAGAAGAACGAGGCAGGAAAGACTGTAGCGGCCAAGCCCGCGGGAGGTGCCCAATGAAGCGACGGCTGCTCATCTTGGTGATCGCTGCGATAGCGGCCACAGTCGGTCCGATCGCGGCACAGACCGGCAGCCTGAAGCTGCCTGCGTACAAGAAAGTAAAGCTGCAAAACGGGATGATTCTCCTTTTGATGGAGCGCCACGCGTTGCCACTGGTCAGTTTCCAGGTCATTGTCAACGCCGGGCCGATCGCCGATCCCGCCGGGCAGGCGGGCGTCGCTTCGCTCACGGCCGCGCTGTTGCGCAAAGGCACGGCGACGCGCAGCGCCGATCAGTTCTCTTCCGAGCTGGATTTTGTGGGCGGGCAATTCAACGCCGGCGTGACGCCCGACTACGCCAACATCTCGGCGGACTTCATGGCTAAGGATTTGGCCAAGGGGCTGGACCTTCTCGCGGACGCGATGCTCAATCCAACGTTTCCGCAGGAAGAGGTCGACAAACTCGTCCGGCAGCGAATGGACGGCATCAAGTCAGCCAAAGATCAGGCGCTCGCGGTCCTGCCGATTTATTTCAACGCCTTTCTCTATGGGGAACATCCGTACGCACGGCCTGTCAATGGCGACGAGAATTCGCTGCCGCGCGTGACGCGCGACGCCATCGTGCAGTTCTATCGCGCCCATTACACGCCGGGCGTCACCACCCTGGCCGTGGTGGGCGATTTTGATTCCGCCGCCGTGCAGAAAATGATCTCGCAAAAATTCGGTGCCTGGCCGTCGCGCCCGGTGCAATTTGTCGTCACGATCGATTACCCTGAGGTGAAGGGGAAGCGGCTGCTGCTTGTGGATAAGCCCGACGCCACGCAGACCTACTATGCCGTTGGCAACGTCGGCATCGAGCGAACCAACCCCGACCGCGTCGACCTCCAGGTGGTGAACACTCTGTTCGGCGGGCGCTTCACGTCGATGATCAACAGCGAGCTGCGCATCAAGTCGGGCCTCACGTACGGCGCCAGCTCCAGGTTCGACCAGCGGAAATCACGCGGCCCGTTCCTGATCTCAACTTACACACGGACTGCGACCACCGAAAAAGCGATGGACCTGACGCTCGACGTCATGAGGCGGCTGCAAGAGAAAGGCATCACTCAGGAGGAGCTCGACTCGGCGAAGAATTACATCAAAGGCCAGTTTCCACCCACCATTGAGACCAACGGCCAGCTCGCATCGCAATTGGCGCAACTCGAGTTCTATGGGCTGGACGAAAGCGAGATCAACGACCTCTACGCCAAAATCGACGCCATGACGCTGGCGGACGCGCAGCGCGTGATTCACCAATACTTCCCGCTCGATAACCTCACGTTCGTGGTCATCGGCAAGGCCAGCGAGATTAGTCCCGTTGTTCGCAAGTACGCGCCCAAGGTGGAGACGCGGTCGATCAGCGAGCCGGGATTCGGTGCCCATTTGTGAACGTTGATGTTTTCCATTTCCTCTCCCGCAATAGCTCACTGTTGGCTCGCTTCATCCCGCCGCTCGAGGCCGATCAAGAGGTGCTTCGAATCGGAGCCAAAAGACGGAAAGTAGACGCTGCGCGCGCCCTCATCCCCTGCAATCAGCTCAAAGGTGAAGTCTCCTATAGCTCCCGAATCGTGGACTTCAAAAATCTGATCGCCGAGAAACTCCGGCCAGGTATTTTCCACGTATTTTTGGAACGCCGCGAGGCTGGGCGCGTCAGAGCTCATGAACTTGGCTGGGTCGATCAGCGCGTAGGCAGCGCGAAAATCGTGGAGATGGAGAGCCGAGATAAACCGGTAGAGGCGATAATCTTCGTTGTCCGAGTATTCTGTTTTGCCCGGCAGGTAGCTCTTGCCGTCCCACCCATAGACGGCACGAACGTCGAAACCGCGCTTGCCGTCTTTTGGAAACTGAATCAGGCCGGGGTCGGCGCGCCCGCTTGCGATCATTTCCGGCGGGCCTCCGCCTTGTGGCTCGCGAAATTCAATCTTGCCTTGCGCGTAGCCCTCGTACTGGGTCTCGCCCGCCTCACTGTCCCACAAGAGTGATGGAGCGTGGTCCTTCACCTGATAGATCGCCGGATGAGGAACGGCCTTGGCGCCCTGATACTCGACCACGGCGATCTGGCGCGAGCCCGGAACGAGCGACGAGACAACCTGCAACTCGTAAGGCTCGAAGCCCTCCTTCATGTGCGTCACGCGCCATCGCGAGCCGTCCCAGGAGAGCAGAAACAACTCCCACGCGGTTAACTCGCCCACTATACTTTGGTTGAGACCTACGCCAGAGGGCTCGCGCAAACGGTTGAGGGCCACCTCGGGAACATTATCGCCGTCCAAATCTCCCAACACTTGGAGTGAGTACGTAGTCGGATCAATGGAACCAACTTTCGTAGCAGCGGAACTAACGCCCAAGGCTTCGGCCAACGCACTTGTGTCTGGAGTGCGCACGGAGCTGATAAGAGCCTGAACTTCGGAAAGGCCGCTTCCCTGCGCAGCGGCGCTTTGCCCGGGTTGAGGCGCGGCCGCAAGGCACGCGGAGGCGCCCATGCACGCCGACGCCAATACGGCGATCCCGCTGGGCAGGATCGCGCGCCGCGCCCCCGCACTGCGAACCGGCCGCCGGAGGTGAGTGAAAAACGGGACATGAGCTGGACAACACATTTCAGCCATAGTGGAAGTCCTCATTATAGACCAAATATGCTGGTTGCCCATGGACCATCGTTGTTCGATGAGCGTCTGGCGCTCCAGACGTGGTTTTCCAACCCGGCGCGCGAACATTTTCCCGCCTTTTTTGAAGGCACGATCCTGACGCATCGGCAGCTCCGTGTTCTCTGCGGCCAGCGAAGCTTCAACACCATGCCGAAACTGGAGATCGGAAATCGGAATATGGACCGAGAGCCGGCGCTATCAGCGGTGTAGTAAGCCTTGTAGAATGATCTAGATAAGTGTCATGGCTCCGAGCTTCCCTTATCCATGTCCAGCGTCCAGTTTCGAGCTTCCAACTGCAAGTATGTCTTGACAATCCCCCACGGTTGGGATAGATTAGCACTCTCAAGAGGAGAGTGCTAAGAGCAGTTTTGCTTGTGAATAATGGGCAGGCGAGGAGTCGCCTGCGGGCAGTCCAATCCAATGAAAAATCCGAATACGAAAGGAGACGAATGATGAAGGTTAGACCACTTCATGATCGCATTCTGATCAAGCGAATCGAAGAGAAAGAAACCGTGAAGGGAGGCATCATCATCCCGGACACGGCGAAAGAAAAACCGCAAGAGGCGGAAGTGATCGCGGTGGGCAACGGCAAGAGGACGGAAGAAGGGAAGCTGGTGCCCCTCGACGTGAAAGCGGGCGATCGCATCCTTTTCGGAAAATATTCCGGCACTGAAATCAAGCTCGACGGCGAAGAATTCCTGATCATCCGGGAAGACGAAGTGCTGGGCGTGCTGGAAGGCGCGGCAAAGGCAGCGGGATCGAAGAAGTAGCAATCAGCAGTCAGCCATCAGCATTCAGCCGTCAGCGACCGCAGACCGCGTGCTTGCTGAAAGCTGATAGCTGAGAGCTGACGGCTCATAGCAAGAAAACTCAGAAAAAGATTCAAAAGCTCAAATTTGGAGGAATAAGAGATGGCAAATGCAAAGCAGATTGTACACGGCGAAGGCAGCCGCCAGGCGATTCTGCGGGGCGTGAATCAACTGGCGGACGTCGTGAAGATCACGCTGGGTCCCAAGGGGCGCAACGTGGTCCTGGACAAGAAATTCGGCTCGCCCACGATCACCAAGGACGGCGTGACCGTGGCGAAGGAAATTGAATTGAAAGATCCCCTGGAGAACATGGGCGCGCAGATGGTGCGCGAGGTGGCGTCCAAGACCTCGGACGTGGCCGGCGACGGCACCACCACCGCCACCGTGCTGGCGCAGGCGATTTTCCGCGAGGGCGTGAAGACGGTGGCGGCCGGCGCCAACCCGATGGCCGTGAAGCGGGGCATCGAGACGGCAGTTCGCGCCATTTGCGGCTACGACGAGCCCACCAAAGACGGCGGCACGAAGCACGTCAAGGGCGAGTTGGAAAAACTCTCCCGCGATGTGAAAGAGAGTTCCATGATCGCCCAGGTCGGCGCCGTTTCCGCCAACAACGATCAGACCATCGGCAACATCATTGCCGAGGCCATGAAGAAAGTGGGCAAAGACGGCGTCATCACGGTCGAGGAATCGAAGACCATGGAGACGGCGCTCGAAGTAGTCGAGGGCATGCAGTTTGACCGCGGCTATCTCTCCCCCTACTTCGTCACCGATCCCGAGCGGATGGAGTGCGTGCTGGAGAACGCGCTCATCCTGATCCATGAGAAGAAAATCAGCTCGATGAAGGACCTGCTGCCTCTTTTGGAACAGATCGCGAAGTCGGGCAAACCCCTCTTGATTATTGCCGAGGAAGTGGAAGGCGAAGCGCTGGCCACGCTGGTGGTGAACAAGCTGCGCGGCACACTGGCGTGCTGCGCGGTGAAGGCTCCCGGCTTTGGCGATCGGCGCAAGGCCATGCTGGAAGATATCGGCATCCTGACCGGCGGCAAGGCGATCTCCGAAGACCTGGGTATCAAGCTGGAGAACGTGAAGCTGGATGACCTCGGCAAGGCCAAGAAGATCACCGTCGACAAGGACAACACCACCATCGTCGAGGGCAACGGCAAGACCTCCGAGATCGAAGGCCGCGTGAAGCAGATCCGCGCCCAGATCGACGAGACCACTTCCGACTACGATCGCGAGAAGCTGCAAGAGCGGCTGGCGAAATTGGTGGGCGGCGTCGCCCAGATCAAAGTGGGCGCGGCCACCGAGACCGAGATGAAAGAGAAGAAGGCTCGCGTCGAGGACGCCATGCACGCCACCAAGGCGGCCGTCGAGGAAGGCATCGTTCCCGGCGGCGGTGTGGCGCTGGTCCGCTGCATCCCCGCTCTCGACAAGCTGAAGGCCGAGGGCGACGAGCAGATCGGCATCAACATCGTGAAGCGGGCGCTCGAAGAGCCGCTGCGGCTGATCGCCATCAATGCCGGGCACGAAGGCGCTGTGGTGACGGAGAAAGTGCGCACCAACAGCAATGCCAACTACGGCTTCAACGCCGAGACCGAAACTTTCGGCGACCTGGTGGAGGCCGGCGTGATTGACCCGACCAAGGTCACGCGCACCGCGCTGCAAAATGCGGCGTCCATTGCTTCCCTCATGCTCACCACTGAGGCGCTGGTCACCGAAGTGCCGGAGAAGGAAGACAAACACTCCATGCCTCAGGGCGGCGCCGGCATGGGCGGCGGCATGTACTAAGAACTGTCGACAGTCGAGAGTTGACAGTCGATAGTAAGAACCAGAGGGCGGGGATTAGTTCCCCGCCCTTTTTGTTCGTGGAGCCGCGTGCCTTTGTGCATACGTGAGGTATATACCGCCACCATGGCGACCACAAAGGTTTTTCGGAAGAGAAGAACGAGCCGAAAAAGGTGAGCGGGTGGCAAGCTTGGCGCGCAGGCAAAAAAAGACGCGATGCGCGGAATGGACTGATCACGCACATCGCGTGGGTTCAACCACAGAAACTGAGAGACTACGATTCAGAGCGCAGCCCGTCAATGCCGGGTGGAATCTGGATGAATCTCAAGCGTCTTGCCTCTCAGCACGTCGATCCGTTCCTGATAAAACGTGTGGCCGCTCGCATCGCGCAGAGCGATATCATGCGTACCCGGCCGTAGCGCAAATTTCTTGAGCTTGCGCGCCTGTCCCGCATAGCCACCGTCAACAAAGACGGAAGCGTCTTTCACCTCTGTCTTGATCTTGACGTTTCCCGAGTTGGCCATGGGAGAGTACCCATAAGCGTACGGCCCTCCATACCACCAAGGGCTATACCAGCCTGGACCCCACCCGCCGTAGTAGTACGGGTTATAGAAGCCACCGCCAACGATTACTACTCCTCTTCCTCTTGCTGCCGCCGTAGGCGCGAACGTCAGGAGGGCCAAGCAACCTACTAACAATGCTTTCCATATTCGTGACATAACGCCTACCCTCGCTTTCTCTCGTCCCGGACTTCCCGCGTTTCGGACGAGGCCATTACCTAAGATGCCAGAAATTAAATACCCGTTGTTTGGGTCTAGGGAACGTGAGCGTGGACGCGAAGGGCACGATACTGAAAACGCGGCAGTTGGCACGGGGACTCTGACGGAACCATGGGAGGCGGCCTAGTGCCGTTCCAACTTGTTACGCCTATGTATTGCACCTACGTCTTGCGCAAAGACTCCCTGAGTGGCTGATAACTGTTTGCCCAAAAAAGTTGGAACGGCACTAGCCTGCTTTCTCAGTCGAGCGGGCGGACCTATAATGGAGCGGTCAAAGGATCTGGCATGACCACGCTTCCTCGGAGCCCTACAGATTTCGAGCCCGCGTACCTGAGCCTTTCGAGAAGCGGCGAGCTCGCCCATCGTGTTCGACGGGCGCTCGAGGCGTTGCACTCCTGCAAAGCCTGTCCTCGCGATTGTGAGGTGGATCGCCTCGCGGACAAATTCGCTGTCTGCAAGACCGGGCGATATGCCGTCGTGGCGAGCTACGCTGCCCATTTCGGCGAAGAGGATTGTCTGCGCGGATGGCATGGCTCCGGCACGATCTTCTTTTCCGGCTGCAATTTGCGATGCGTCTTCTGCCAGAACTTCGACCTGAGTTGGCAACTGCAAGGCAGGCCTGCTCCGCCGGACGAACTCGCTTCCATGATGCTGGAACTTCAAGCGCAACGTTGTCACAACATCAACTTCGTGACCCCTGAGCATGTCGTCCCGCAAATCATCGAGGCCCTGCCGATCGCTATCGAGCGCGGCTTGAGGCTTCCCATCGTTTACAACAGCAGCGCCTACGATTCAATGGAAAGCCTCGAGCTCATGAACGGCATTGTGGACATCTACATGCCCGACTTCAAGTATTGGGACAGTGAGATGGCGCGGAAATACTCAAAGGCTCCAGACTACCCGGCTGTCGCCCGGCGCACGATTAAGGAGATGTATCGCCAAGTCGGAGATCTGGTGATCGACAGGAGTGGCTTGGCTCGACGCGGCGTGCTCCTCCGGCATTTAGTGATGCCGCATGGCATTGCCGGCACTCGTGAGATTATGCAATGGATCGCCCAGGAGCTTTCACCGACGACTTACATCAATCTGATGGCGCAGTACCGCCCGGCCGGCAAGGTTTCCCGCACCGAATACCCGGAAATCAATCGGCGTGTCACACCCTCCGAGTACGATAGCGCCTTGGATGAGGCCAGCCGCGCGGGGCTTTGCCGGCTCGACGCTCGTCAACTCGTTTATCACCGCACACTCTGACTATCAACTTCCGTTACTGTGCCCGCACGGCTGCCGGTTTGCGGGGAGGACGCTTGGCCGGCTTTTCAGGAGGCGCGACAAAGGGTTGGAGCGAGCTGTCGATGGTTATCGGAACCGTGGTAGCGTCGGTCACTTCGTGGCCGGTGAGGGCCACTTTGAGCATGATGCCGTGATGTGTACCGGGATCGTGCTGATCGAAAACAAAGTTTCCCAGGCTGTAGGCGATCCAGCGCCCGTGATAGAACTCGCAAGGCTGAACGACGTGTGGATGGCCGCCCACCACCAGGTCAGCACCGGCGTCGATCATGCGATGGGCCAGCTCCACTTGACGCCGGTCCGGGCGCTTCGCGTATTCCACACCCCAGTGGAGGCAAACGATCACAACGTCGGCGAGCGGACGCGCGAACCGGATATCGCTTAGGGCCCGGTCGGCGTCGAGCCAGGCAACGCCGGGTTGATCCGGCGCCGCCGCCGCGCTTTTCGGCTCCACGTTCACGTAGTCGAGAAAAGCCAGCTTTACGCCGTTCAAATTCACGATTGCCGGGTAGTGGGCTTCCAGGTCGTTCGCGCCAGCGCCGACGGGCCGCAATCCCGCCGCGCGTAGGCGTTGGACCGTGTCCAGCAGTGCGGTCCGGTCCCAATCGTCCATGTGATTGTTGGCGACCTCCATCACCCCGAAGCCGGCGAACTTGAGCCCTTCGATCGCTCTCGGGTCAGCTCGAAAGGAGTATCGATGATGAAGATTGTGCCCCACGTCGGACACCGGGCACTCGAGGTTGCCGATCGCCAAGTCGGCGCCGCGCAGAGTGTCGGCGATCTTCTCAAAGGGATACGCCCAATCGTTTCGCATTTTCATTTTCTCGCCGACACTTCGAGAGAGCATGATGTCGCCGACAAAAAGAAGCGTCTGTTGGCGAGCCGATCTGGTCGGCGCATGCGCGGCGTCATCGGCAATCACGGCACGGCCGAGAAGCAGCAACATCGCGGCAGCGCACGGCCTGGCGCCTCGCACGATCGCCTGCCATGCGGCCTTCCAACCCCATTCTCCAAGCGTGTCGTCAACGCGCGCTGGACAAAGACACAGCCGCCCCGTCCAATCCGCCATGCTGCTCCTGCCGGGTCCAAAGTTAGTCTGCCGGGATCTATCCAGGGCGTGATTCTATCTGTGGCTGTAGCCGAGGGCAAGCAAGCAACCGCGCCACGCTAGATCCCCAGTTAAGAATCGCCCAGCTCTGCGCTCGTCTTGACATCCCGGATGGCCACTCGTATTCTTAACCCAAGAGTTTAAGAGCATATGGTGCGCCCAAGCGCCGGAGCGCCGGGTGTGATAAACACCTGTTGCTTGGACGTCAGTTGAGAAGTGCCGACGGTATCATCGCACCGGTGTGAGATGCCGAGGTACTGGAGCTGGCGCATTCGTCTTGATCGGCGCGTGCCCGGATATAGACCAGGGAGGCCGAAGCAAGAAAAACAAAGGGAGGACGCAACGACTCGGTTTGGAGGAATCGTCTCGTTGGTCCGGGTGACGGAGAGGCGAAGTGACTCATCCGGTGACCAGGACGCACCGCGGGTTTTCGACACCCGAGCTCATGATAGTGTTGGGCATCGCCCTCATCGTTCTATCCATTGCGCTCCCCGCTGTAGAAACCGCGATTCAGAGCTACAGGCTGCTGGGTGACGCTCGCGGCATTGCCGCCCAGCTCTCGCTCGCTCGGATGCGTGCGGCGTCAAACTTCACCAAGACGGAAGTATTCTTCGACACCGTAGCCCAGACTTATCAGGTTCAAGTGTGGAAGAAATCCGCGGACGCCTACCTACCGGAAGGCGGCGCTCAGCCCTTATCAGAGGGGGATGTCTTCGGTTATGGTTCGTTGACGATCCCCGCCGGCGGCCAGAGCAGCATCGAGCAAACGACTCCCATCTTTTTTAACTCCCGCGGTGTGGTCACGGACGCCTCGGGGAACGCCACCGGCAATTCCGCTGTCTATATCATGAATAGCCAAGGCGCCTATTGTGCGGTTACCGCGTCGGTGGCCGGGCAGCCGATGGTTTGGAAGTTCAAAAACTCCGCCTGGGTTTCATATTAAGAGCGAAGGCTCTCAAAGTAGAGATGTCACAAACACCCGCAACCATCCTGATTGAGAGACGAGCCGCAGCTCGCGGAATTTCTCTGATCGAAACCATGATCGCCACACTGGTCTTGCTGACGGTGGCGGCGGGTCTTCTGACGTTATTCACCGTAGCCATCGGACAGACTGAGCAACAGGGGAACATCGCTTCTCGCACTACGGAGTTTAGCCAGGACAAGATGGAGCAACTCATGGCGCTCAGGTTTAACGATCCTGGGCTGGGGGGGACGATGTTGCCTGGCTCATCGGTAGGCGCCGTTCCCCCGGCGGATGCCTGGCCTGGTTATGTGGATTACCTCGACGAAAATGGAGGCGCCCTGAGCAGCTCGACGGGCGCATTTTATGTCCGCTATTGGAGCATATCGACGGACTCTTCGGGTACGTTGAAGACCATTACCGTTGTCGTGACTTCCAACCCGCTGGGCGGCTCGCAGAGCATTGCTCCGTCTACGACCCTGGTATGTGTGAAGTCGAGTGGACTGTAGTGGGACCTCAGCCGGCATGAACATGAATGACCATCATCACGACAATCCGCAGATGATCCAGCGGAAGAATTTTCAGATGCGTCCCCAGAGTCCTGCGGCCCGGTTCGACAGACAGCTCGGCGCGAGGCCTCGTCACCGGCGTGGGTTCAGCAGGAGAGGCAGAGGATTCTCCTTGCTCGAAACTCTGGCGAGTGTTGCCATCCTGATGATCGTTATGGGCGCGATTCTTTCGGTGATTTCCTTCTACCAAAAAACTTACGGCACTACCCAGCTCAAGTCCGACATGTACGATAACGTGAGAGGCGCCAGTGAACTCTTGGCGCAGGAAATCGGCCAAGGAGGCCTGGTGAGTTTGCCTTCGCCGTCCCCCACGCTGTCCGCAGGAGTCATCGGCAGCTCGTCGGTGCAGACGGTGGGAGTGAGTTCCGCGAACTCGATGTTTGTGGGTGAGAAGCTGCTCATCGACACGGGAACTTCCGCGGAATTGGTTGCCCTCACGGCGGTCGACACTGCCCTCAGCCAGATCACCGCGGTTTTCAACAACGCCCACGCCAGCGGTGCGCCGATCAATGTGCTGGGGGTTTTCGCCGATGGCGTGATGACTTCATCCACGGCAACGCAGTTGCGGCTTTTCGGCGACATCAATGCCGACGGCTCGCTCGTCTACGTTCATTACGACTGCAATCCCGGGGCGGGAACACTGACCCGCTCGGTCACGACCCTGACGCCGACCACGTCGTCAAGCAACGCGCCTGACACCCTATTGAACACTCTGGTAGCAAACCCGAACGGCGCGCCCTGTTTTCAATACACCACCCAGACGTCCTCTGCCGGTCAGACTATCGGGACAGGCACGGGCTCCCAGGCGACCTTCACGGCAACTCTGACGCAAGTTGCAGTGTCCGCAGGAAACGTCTGGGTTACGGCGGGGCCGGTAGCCGGGACGGACGACGGCAACGGATCAATCACGGGCACGGGCATTTCGAGCGGCACAGTGAATTATGCGACCGGTTTGATCTCGGTCACTTTTCAGGTCCCCCCGCCGGTTGGGACTGCGGTCACGGTCGGCCAGATCTTTGTCACGAACGTGGCGCTCACCTTTTCGGTTCGAACCACACAAGTCGATCCCCAGACCCACCAATATTTGACCCTGACGAAATCCTTTCTGTATCTGACGCCGCGAAACGTCGTGTCGGGGCTGGAGTTGGCTAATCTGCCATTTCCGGACCGCCTTCAGCCCACGCCGCCAAATCTTCCGCTGCCTTAAGAGTGGTCCGGGCATTTGAGGTCGCTTGATGGATAGTCCCAAAAACCGCAACCAGCCGGAACACGGAATCGCACTGATTTTAGCCCTACTCGCAATTCTTATTCTGAGCGTGCTGGCTGCTTCCATTATTTTTCTCACCCAAACCCAAACGTGGAGAACTATCGACTACCGGCTGACCTCACAATCCCGCTATGCGGCTGAGGCAGGCGTCCAACGCACCATGAACTGGTTCACGCACTCCTACACACTGCCCAGCAACTTCGGGTCCTACGATATGACCAAGTATCCTGTCCAGTACAACGGCAAGGCCGTCGTGCTATCCGCCATGAGTGGAACAAGCGCAAACTATCCTGACTCTAGCGTGTCTAGCGCTTACTCCACGGCCTTGAGCAGCCAGAGCATGCCAGGCGTGGCCAACGCATCCTTTTCCACATATGCGACGCTACTCCGTATGAACGTCGGTTTCGGAGTCAGTTGGTTACCGGGCACAGGCGTGGCGCAGACTTGGCAAATCACCTCTCAGGGAAACATTGCCGGCGTACCCGCCGCTCAGGTGCAATTGGTCGCCACATATGATCGCTTCCTTCCGCCCATCTTCGCCTATGCCGTCGCTGGAGATAGCAACGCCTGCGGCACGGTAACTATCTCCAGCGGCATCGTCGACAGTTGGAATTCGGCCCAGGGGAATTACTCTTCCACCCATCAGAATTTTGGCGGCAACATCGCCACCAATGGCAACGTGACCTTGAGCGGAGCCTCAACGCAGATTGAAGGGAACATCTTGAACTCGTCAAATATCAATGTCGGTAGCTGCCCCGCCGGAATCACCAACAACGTGGGGGCCGGCACGCCCTGGAATGGCCTCCAACAACTTACTCGGCCGCTGTCGTACGCTCCCCCCATCCTGCCCAGCCCCATGACTCCGACCACGAACTTGAGCGTCACCGACAATACGTGTTGGGGCAGCGACCCCGGAGGATGCTCGGTCTCAACCACAACCAGCGGCTGCAACGGCGGCGCCGCGCCGTGCGTGAATATTGCCCCCGGCAGCTACGGGAATATCACCAGCAATTCCACCGTGCATCTCATCGCGGGAACGTACTACATCAACTCGCTCAATTTGAGCGACGGCTCGATCACCCTCGATTCGACGCCGGTGGTGATCGATCTGGGAGGAAATGGTGTCACCGGAGGGGGAACGCTGTTTGCCTCAACGTCGAGCACGACGTTCAATACCGGCGGGATTCCCGCCAGCCTTCAGATTGTCACAGCATGTTGCACGATGGCCGGCGGGCCGATGCAAATGCCAAATCCGCCCGTCATCACCATAACGTCTTCCTCGGCTATGTATGCCGTCGTGTACGCGCCCAACGCTCTCGTGCACATCACTGGAAACTCTCAATTCCTCGGTGCTGTAATTGCTCAAACAGCCACCTGTGATAGCACCGGGGGGATTTCTTATGACCAGGCTCTGCAAAAATCCTTGCTGAAGGTCGGGAATTTCGCTGCGGTGAACTACAGTTGGAGCAAGTTCTAGTCCTCAAACAACAGTCGGACCGGGCTGTTCCAGCTTTATTCCGTACAGGATTTTACCCCTCTCTCCGACATCGCGACGCCACGCGACGTGAGCGGGGATTGCCTCCTCGCTTTCCGGTCTGAGTTCGTATTTTACGAAAATAGCGTCGCCGGCATTCAGGTCCAGACTTGAAGTGCAGCACACTCCGGAGATGGACACGTTCTCGGTCATCGTACTCTCGTCCCGGCCGTCCCGAAATCTTATGCGAATGCGCAGCTTGGCAAGGATGCGATCTTCGCGGCGCCGTTCTTTTTCCCCGGGCAGAGCGGCCGCCGGAGGCTTCGAGTCGGGGCTGGGAGCAGGCACCGGCTGTTCTTCCTCCTCCAAGACTCTAAATCGCCACTCGGTCTGCGCGCCACATTTCCCGCAGTCTCGGTTCAACGAACGATTTTTGACAACCTGGAGATACGTGCCCAATTCCAATTCCGCCATCTCCGCAGAGTGACACACGGCGCATTCCAGCAGCACATCAACGGTTTCCTCAGTATCCACCCTGGCCGCCGGAGCCCGTTCGGGAAAGTGGATTTGCCAGAAATTGAGTTCGGGTTCGAGATTCTCTACACTCCATGCATACAACCCACTCGAGAGCCCCTCATGCGAATCAGACACGCGGAACGGGCAGGATTGCCGGGTTCCAAGGTGGGTGATGGTGAGCCGGTCTCCCGTCCGCAGTGGGCGTTTGAAGGCGATGTAAGCGCCATCGCGATTGACCGCTATCGTCGAAGTTCGTTCGATGAACGCTTCTCCGTCCGCATAGGTCCCCACGATATGGATGGGAACCTTCAACAGCAGCCGCTCGCTGCGACGTTGCTCCTCGACGATCTTGCGCGCGATTTTCCTGTCTTCCCGATCCCATCTGATCTCTTCCTCGAGCTCGAAAGGTGAGCGCTGGGCAGACGCAGGCCGCTTGACTTTCGCCAATGGAACGAAGATTCGGCGCGCTCGCTTCGGTGCCGCAAAACCCGACAGCTTCAATCGCCAAATGACTCCTGCGGCGACCAGTGCCGAACCGACTAGAGCCAGGGGAATGTTCACCTCAAAGCTCCTTCGCGGGCGGACGAGACTTGTTTCGATGGCCGATATTGTACCGCAGTTGTTGGCGAGGTGATAGCAACAAAGAAAAACCACATGCACCACGACATTCCCTTGACAGCGCCCTTGTGCGGGACTATATTAGAGCTAGCGAAGAAAAGGCGAACATGAGCGCGAACGGTTCGCTGCACAAAATCCGTATCGGGCCGGCAGGATGGTCATATCCGGACTGGGAAGGCATTGTCTACCCGGCTCACAAGCGTCGCGACTTTCACCGGGCTTCTTACCTCGCCCATTTCTTCGACACCATCGAAATCAACACGACCTTCTATCATCCGGCGACGCCCGAGACCGTGAAGGACTGGATCCGCCGCATCGACCACAATCCCGAATTCAAATTCACCGCCAAGCTCTGGCAGCGGTTCACACACGAACGGTCCGCGGACCGCAAAGACGAAAAAATCTTCAAGGACTGCCTCGCGCCGCTGATGAGCGCCGGCCGCTTGGGCGCGCTGCTGCTTCAGTTTCCGTGGTCATTCAAGAACGCCAAGGAGAGCCGCGAGTATCTGGGCGGACTGATTATGCAGTTCATGGAATATCCGCTGGTGGTGGAGGTGAGGCACAGCTCGTGGAACACCCCGGAGATTTTTCAGTTGCTCGAGAAGCTGGGCGTGGGATTCTGCAACATCGATCAGCCCGTGATCGGCAGTTCGATGGGCGCCACCCAGCGCGCCACTTCGCCCGTGGGTTACGTGCGGCTCCACGGACGCAACTACGATCAGTGGTTCACCGCGCGCGACCACGGTGAAGAACGCTACAATTATTATTACAGCCGCCCCGAGCTCGAGCCCTGGGTGGAAAGAATTGATGCCGTCGCCGAGCGAACCGACGAGACCTACGTCATCAGCAACAATCACTTTCAGGGAAAGGCCGTGGCCAACGGGTTGCAACTCGAAAGCATGATCTCTGGCGCGCCGGTGCGCGTGCCGGAGACGCTGCTGGCCCGTTACCCGGAACTGGCGGAAATTCGCGCCCCTGAACCCGCCACCGCTCCCGTCGGTGAAAGTGGATTGCTCTTCTGAGCGCTCAGCGGGAGTTTTCAGGAATCAGTTCTCAGTTTTCAGCTACTGACTCCTGGCTTCCGATTTCGCTTCCTCGCCACCTGCCACTGTGCTCCCGTTATCAGTTCTCAGTCCTCAGTTTAGGCGCACGCTGCTGCATGAAGGACACCGCTTCTGATCGAACGCTGATTTCCCTCCCGCTAATAAAAATCGACGCTATTTGCGTTTTCTGGTCTTTACGAAAATAGTGATTCGTGCTGTTTAGTGGTAACCATGCGCCCGGTTCTCGAATCCTGAATGTCCAATTCGAAATGCGGCCGCCAGAGCACGCGCGAGGCCTCCCCGTTCTGCTACCTACTGCCTACCGTCTACTGGTTTCCCGCGTTCACTGACCGCACCCATGCCAAAGAACGGCACCTGCGCGCCGCCCGTGATTGTAGTTGACAGGTGCGGCAGACTCGTTGTATTGTGGATACAACACTGCGCTGGGAGGTGCAAAATGGCTTCAACATTTGGGTCCTACTTCAAGGAACTCAGGACAAGGAGAGGATGGAGCTTGCGCCGGTTCTGTGAGTCGAACGGGTACGATCCCGGAAACATCAGCCGGCTGGAGCGAGGAGTTTTTCCTCCGCCTGAGTCGCCGCAGAAGCTGCGGGAGTACGCCAAATCGCTGGGCCTCAAAGCAGGCGGTGAGGAATGGATTGAGTTTTTTGACAGGGCCGCCGCGTCGCGCGGGCAGCTCCCCGCTGACCTGCAAGCCGACGACAAGCTTATCGGGCGGCTGCCGGTCCTGTTCCGCACCCTCAGGGGGCGAAAGGTCACGCCGGAGAAGATCGACCAACTCGTGGAATTGATACGAAGGGAGCACTCCGATTAAGCTCCGCGTCCGTCGCCTCTCATACAACGAAATCCGCAGAACATCCGAGCAGTTCTTGCGCGAATTTCACCCGGAGGGATCGATTCCGACCCCGATCGAAGAGATCGCCGAAATCAAATGCGGCCTCGACATCATCCCTTTGCCCGGATTGGGCGACCTTCTTGAGATCGATGGTTTCATCTCCAGCGATTTATCCTGCATCACTGTGGACCAGTTCGTGCTCGAGAGGCGGCTAAACCGCTATCGGTTCACACTCGCGCATGAACTCGGGCACCTTTACATGCACCGGGATATTTACACCGAGCTCAAGTTCGGCAGCCTGAACGAGTGGAAGCAATTCCAGAGGGAAGTGGACGAAGCCGATTACAACTGGCTCGAATACCAGGCGTATGCCTTCGCCGGCCTCGTGCTGGTGCCCACAGGACATCTGAAGGCTCAATTCCAATCGGCCGCTGAGGCTGCGGAGCGGATCGGATTCAGCCGGCAGGGCGAGCCCGAAGCCTTCCTTGAGTACGTTGCCGAAGCGCTGCGCGAGGTCTTCCAGGTATCTGACGCCGTGATCGCCAGGAGACTACGGTACGAGAACTTGGATCGGTAGGAGACTAATCATGTCCCCCTGCCTCCACCTGCGTTCTGGCTTCTGACTCCTGACTCCGCCTTCCCATCTTCCACATGCTACCTACCACCTACCATTTCCTTGTCACTTGTCACTTGCCACTGCTCTGCAAATCGAAAATCGGCAATCGAAAACATGTGCTGAGCGGAACGAACGCATCGAAAATCTAGAGGCTCCTGCCTTCCGCCTTCTGCCTCCTGACCCCTGGCTCCTGACTCCTCGTTCTTGACCCCTAACCCCCAGCCCTGTCTTTCAGCGCGTTCCCTGACCCCACACATGCCAAACACCGGAGCGTGTGCGCCACCCGCGAAATCTTGGGGTATTGCAAGGCAGATGTGCTATAAGCATTGGGTGTAGTGTTCATGAACCGCGTAACCGCTCAAGATTTTTATGACTATACGAAATGCCCGCACCGTGTCTACCTGAATAGATTTGGCGACCTACGGGAAAAGCTTCCGCAGGCAGATTTCCTCAATCTCCTCTTTGAATCCGCCCTGCTCCACGAGCAGGAATGCATAAAAAGCCTTCCGTATCGGAGTCCCGAAGGGGATACGCCCGAGGGCCAGGCTATGTCGACACTCAGGCTGATGGAAGAAGGTGCAGAGCGCATTTACCAGGGGGTCCTGATCGCTGGTAACGGGAGTGGAAGACCGGACATCTTGGAGAAGTCAGGCGGGCATTCAAGATTCGGGGACTACCTCTACAAGCCAGTCGACATCAAGAGTGGTAGCGGGTATGAGGAGCGAGAAGACCGGACGCTCCGGGTGGATTACGGAATGCAACTCCTCCATTATGCCAAGCTGCTACAGGAGATTCAGGGAATCTTTCCTAGCGAAGGCCAGATTCTTAACAAGAAAGCGGAAAGGGTAGTTTACCCGCTTGACGACTTTGTTGCTCTGTACGGACAGGTGCATCCCGAAATCGCGAATCTTGTCAACGGCGCTAAAACCGACGAACCAGTGCGGTGCCAGTCCTGCACGCTGTGCCAATGGTGGGGACACTGCGAACCAATCCTCGTCAAAGGCAAGGACGTCTCCCTTCTCCCCGAAATCGGTCGCGCAAGAAGAAGTGAGCTGATAAAGGTGGGCGTCAAGTCGATCCCGGATGTGATGTCCATTGATTTCAGGAAGGTGAAGCTCAAGGGAATCGGTCCAAAGATTTCCGAGTCATTGACTCGCCATGCCGAAGTTTCGCTGTCGGGCACGATGAAGGTCTTGCAGAAGCCGACTCTTCGTGATGCGCGCTTCAAGGTCTACTTCGATTTCGAGGACGATCCAACACAGGAGCTCATTTACCTGTGCGGACTGCTTTTCGAACCAGATTGGAACGGGCGAGCTTATTGCGGGCTCGTTGGGCCGGACGAGCAGGGCGAAGGCAGGATGTGGGCAGACTTCCAGGAAATCTGTTCAGCCATTCAGAGCGAAGATTTCATTGTCCTTCATTACAGCGCGTATGAAAAGACCAAGATGAGCCAACTGGAGGCGAAATACGGAGCGTCTAAGAAGCAAGCGGTTGAGCATTTCCGGGCGCAGATGGTGGACCTTTTTCCACTTGTGAGGCAGACGGCCGTTCTGCCCACAAGAGGCTACGGGCTTAAGCACGTTGCGCCGCTTCTCGGATTCAAATACTCGGCAAAAGATGCAGGCGGGGCGCAATCAATCGTCTGGTTTCAAGAGTATCAAAAGGATCCGGCCAACGCCGAAATTCTCGACAAGATTCTCACATACAATAAGGACGACTGCGTCGCAATGAAGGTTGTTTACGACTGGTTGCGGTCTCTTTAGTCGCCGTGCTTGCCAAACATTATGATGTACCTGTCGTTCGACTAAACTCCGTAACATCCTGCATCTCATCCGTGTAAAATATTACTCGAACCCTTTGTATGCTATTAATTTCAAATGCGTTCCTGCTTCTGGCAAGAGACAGGGCCGGCATCACGACTCTGGATTACGGCTTGGCGGACGCACGATATTGCTGAAGCAAAGAGCTGCACTCTGCGCCAGCCGGCGGTCATCGGTTCACCCGCTCATCGCGCCATTGGTCGGTAGTGGATCACTGACTTACTGATTCTGCGATTCACTGATTCAATTCGCCGTCATTCTGTTGCCTGTACTTCAGACCCCTAGCCCCGGCCCCTAGTCCTCGTCCCTTCCCTATTGCCTTCTTAGTCTATCGGGTGTATAAAGCTGGGCAGCCAACGTCCCGGTAAATGGTATGTCCATTTGGTTTATGTAAATCCTTACATACGCCAAAGCGGGGCACACGTCCGCTATCCGGCCCTCCTGCGTGGCCGGCCGCCGAGAGGAGCAGACCATGATTAACAAACTCATCGAGATCAAGAATATCGGAAAATTCGTGAACTATTCATGCTCAGGCGACGTCGAATTTCGCAAGATGACCCTAATATTCGGCGAGAACGGGCGCGGCAAGACCATGCTTTCAGCCATCCTCCGCTCCCTGGAAACGGGCGAGGCGCGCTACGTGCTTGAAAGGAAGACGATCAAATCCGCGGCCCCGCCCGAGGTTCTGCTGCGCGTTAACGACACGAACCACTCATTCAAAAACGGTGCGTGGGACGCTGCAGCGCCCGGGATCCATGTGTTCGATACATCCTTTGTTAACGACAATGTTTATTCGGGTGTGTACGTACAATTGGAGCACAAACGGAGCTTGTACAAGTTCATAGTGGGTAAGAAGGGCGTTCAATTGGCCACCGCAGTTGACGACTTCGACGCACAAATCAGAGACAAGAACAAGGCGATCAAGGAAAAAGAGAGTGGCATAACGCCACACATTTTGGGTTCTCAAACCGTCGACGCATTCGTGAATGCCGGACCCGTACGTGACGTTGACAAACGGATCAAGGAGAAGACTGCCGAGGTTTCCGCTCTCAAAGAAGCCGCGTCCATCGCATCGAAGCCGCAATTGACGAAGCTTAGTGTCCCCGCTTTTTCAATGTACGGTTTCGAGTCGATCCTTTTGAAAACGCTTGAGGACGTGTCAGAGAACGCCGAAAGGTTGACACGTGACCACATCGTGGGATGCATGGACAAGCAGGGAGAAGCATGGGTAAACAAGGGGTTGACCTATATCAAGGGGGACCGGTGCCCCTTCTGCGGCCAGCCACTCGCTGGAGTAGAGCTGATAAAAGCCTACCGGGCCTTCTTCAGTGCCACCTACAAGGGGCTGAAGGAAGAGATCAATCATGCTCACGAAGGGGCAAACGCCCAATTCTCACAAGACGCGATAATCCGCGTCCAGAGCGTGATCTCGTCCAATTCTTCGAATGCTGAATTCTGGAAGAAGCACCTTACATTTGAAGACCCGACGATTGAGTTCGACGCGGTCAAGGAGGGGTGGACAAACCTCCATGGATTGGTCGAGGCATACTTGGTACGGAAGGAAGCCTCTCCACTGGAAAAGATCGTACTCGGTGATGATATCAAACGCGCTTTCGAAGCTTATGCCAAGTTAGTCGAAAATGTTGCCAAGTACAATGAGACTGTCGACGGCGGGAATGGCCTGATAACTCAGAAGAAGCAGAAGACGGCGTCCGGGAATTTGGCCGCCGAAGAAGCACATCTAATTGACTTACAGAACGCCAAGAAACGGCACGAGGACGCCCACGTTAAGAAACTCTGTGACGACTACCGTGAACTGAAACAAGACAAGAACAAACTTGACGCTGACAAGTCAAAGGCAAAGCAGGACCTGGAAACTTATGCAGATCAAATTCTTGTGAAGTATGAAGGAATCATAAACCAACAATTGGCAAACTTCGGAGCCGGCTTCAAGCTGTGCAACTCAGGAACCACGTATCCCGGGGGCAAGCCAACAGCCGACTATCAACTGTCAATAAATGACACGCCCGTCATTCTGGGAGACGCTAAACCCGGCCATTCAAGCCCTTGTTTTGGAAACACCCTGAGCGCGGGCGACAAAAGCACTCTTGCCTTTGCCTTCTTCGTCGCGCGCCTGGAGGACGATCCTAGTCTTTCAGATGCCATCGTCGTCTTCGATGACCCTATTTCCAGCCTGGACGCAAACCGCAAAGACTGCACGCAGCAAGCGATGTCCAAGCTGGGCACAAAGGCCAAACAGGTGGTTGTTCTTTCCCACGATCCCCATTTCCTGCTTTCAATTTGGAAAGAAGAGAAGAAATCACCCGTGAAGACCCTCCAGATCGTCCGGAAAGGGCAAGACAGCGTTGTCGAGGAGTGGGACATAGAGAAAGGAACTCGGGATTCCTATCTCCAAGACTATTTCGCGCTGGACGACTACGTGGCCACTGGCGCAAGTAGCGACCTACGCAGCACGGCACGACGCATCCGCCCCCTCCTTGAGGGGAATCTACGTCTCAGATTTCCAAAGAGCTTTTCGAGGAGTGAATGGTTGGCAGAATTCATCAACAAAATCCGCGACTGCGGACCGAGCGATGACCTTGGTGTCCTGAAACCAAGACTGTCGGAGCTAGAAGACATCAACAATTATTCAAAGAAGTACCACCACGAACAAAATCCGACGGCGTGCAACACCGAGCCCGTGAACGATGCGGCGTTGCGGGCGTACGCAAAGAGGGCGCTGAAATTTGTCTCAGGGACGTAGAAAGGTTGACATGGAGTACGAAAGGACCTCAGCGGGTTTTGAGTTGCTGTTCCAGTACGGATCAAACATGAGTTCCAGGCGCTTGAACGAGCCTCGGCGATTGAACGGCGCAGCGATACCGGTGGGAAGCGTCGTTCTTGAGGGTTGGGAGGTCCGTTTCGATTTATACAGTAGAACAAACGGCTGCGGCGTTGCAGATATCGTTCCCGCCCAGGACGAGACCGTCTACGGCGCATTGTTCGAGGTTCCTCGCGAACTCCTGATTGCCCCAGCCGGGGCCAGGTCTCGAATGGACGAAATTGAGGGAGCGAGAGCGGACGCTACCGGCAACTACGCACGCCATTCGGTTTATGTTCTAAAAGGGGACAGACACTTCCAAGCATATACATACGTCGGCACAGAGGATGGGCGCGAGCGATTCTCCCGAATGGCTCCTGAAGCGCGACGAGTCTCCAAGGAGTACTTCGATCATTTGTCAGTAGGGGCGAAGGAGTTTGGATTGCCGGACACCTACGTCGCCTACCTTCGCCGGCAGGCAGGGCCTCTGGTGGAATAAAGCGTATGGCAATGATCTACTGCGCCCGGCTCCGGCCCGCAGGGTACAATCCCGGGTGGCGCAGGCCTTCCGCATTGTGGCGTGTAGCGAGAGAAACAGTAGACTGTAGGCAGCAGACGGGCGGCGGCGCGTAGGGCGCGCCGGCTGCATGCGGAAGTTAGGTTCGGTCGGTCTTCGGTGGGGCGGCCATTTCGAGCTGGCCGGCTGCCTTTATCAAGACTCGAAGGGCTTGGTTGACGGACGCCGAGTCGCGGAACACCGCAGCCACATCGGAATCAAGCAACACAACGTTCGTACCCTCCATGTACTGCTGGTAATATTTGCCGCGAACGCCTCCGCGCAGATCGTACTCTGGCCTCATTTCGTCTTCGTCGGTTCGATCACTCTGCACTATACCAGCTTATCACGCTGAGCCAGCAGATGGGAGAGCCAGTAGTCGGTAGACAGCAGACGGCAGGCGGGCAAAGCGGTAGGTAGCATGTGGTAGGTAGTAGGTGGGGAAAATCAGGTGCCAGGTCTTGGGGGCTAGGTGTAAGGGGGCGGGTGCCAGGAGTCAGGTCCGATCTACGGACTCCGACCCCCGGCCTTCGATGCCGGTGGCCGACAAGCCAACCCGTGGTAAGATGGCACGCGCCAGCAGCCCGTCCAAGAGGTCCGCGGAGACGGAGACTTCGATCAACAACGGCCATCTCCCACTTGGCTCCCCAGAAATGCGCGCCGGCAAACTGACCTACGCGGGCGTGTTCGTGGTGACCCTCGTCACGCTGATGTACGAGATCACGTTGACGCGCATCTTCAGTGTGACCATGTGGTATCACTTCGCCTTCATGGCGATCTCCATCGCCATGTTCGGCATGACCCTGGGCGGCCTGGCGGTTTACTTGCACCCGGCGTACGCGCGTTGGGACCAGGCGGTCGAACAGATGGGCCGCAGCTCCTTCCTGTTCGCCGTCTGGATGGTAATCGGCATTCTCACTCACCTGTTTGTCCCCTTTGAGGCGCGGACCTCGCTCCGCGGTTTCGCGTCGATGTTCGTGACGTTTGCCTCTTTGTCCGTGGCCTTCGTGTTCAGCGGCATCTGCGTGTGCCTGGCCCTCACCCGGTTTCCCCGCCAAGTGAGCCGCATTTATGCGGTGGACCTGGCCGGGGCAGCCTGCGGGTGCCTTCTGCTCTCTTTGGTATTCAAAGTGACCGACGGCCTGAGCGCCGTCTTCATGGCCGCGCTTCTCGCCGCCGTGGCCTCCCTGTTATTTGCCCGGCAGGGGAAGGACGAGAAGCTCCAGCGGAGCGCGCTCACCTTCAGTGTCTTGCTGGCGGCGTTGGTGATCGCGAACACGGTTTCAGCGAGGAATGGCAGCCCGTTCCTGGACCTGATCTGGGTGAAAGGGAAATTCGAGGAGAAACCCCTTTACGAGAAGTGGAATTCATTTTCGCGGCTCACCGTTTTCGGATTCCCCGACATTCCGATGAGCCCGATCACGGAAGGGACGAGCCCCGCCTATCCCACCAACACTGCCGTGCGCGCCCTCCACCTGACCATCGATGCCAACGCCGAGACTACACTCACCGCCTTTGCCGGCGATTTCAACACCGTCGACTACCTGAAATACGACGTGAAAGAGATTGTTTATTACCTCCGCGAAAATTCCAAGGTGCTCATCGTGGGAGCGGGTGGCGGCAGGGATATCCTCGCCGCTTTGGCCCTGGGAGAAAAATCCGTCCGCGCCGTGGAAATCAATCGCGACATCCTGGCCACGGTGAATGGAAGGTTCGGTGACTTCACCGGGCACTTGGACCGCGACCCGCGAGTGACTTTCGTCAACGATGAAGCCCGAAGTTATCTGGCGCGAACCCAGGAGCGATTTGATGTGATTCAAGCTTCTTTCATCGACACCTGGGCGGCGACCGCGGCGGGCGCATTTTCGCTGACCGAGAACGGGCTCTATACCATCGAGGCGTGGGAGCTTTTCCTGTCGCGTCTTTCGCCCCAGGGCGTGGTTTCCTTCTCGCGCTGGTTCGCACCGGGCCGGCCGGAACAAGCCTACCGGCTGACTTCGCTCGCCGTGGCCACGCTGATGCGGCTGGGCATGACGAATCCCCGCCAACACCTTATCCTGGTCCGCAACGCTTGGGGAGTCGCGGCGTGGGGGAACACGGGCGGAGCCGCCACCTTGCTGATCAGCAAAGCTCCTTTTTCCGACGCCGACATCGACACCATCGAAGCCGTGGCCAACAAAATGCGGTTCACCGTGGTCCTGAGCCCGCGCGTCGCGGCCGACCCGATGTTTGCCGACCTCGCTTCGGGGCACAATCTCGACCAACTCATCGCGGGCTTCCCTTCCGATATCAGCCCGCCCACTGACAACCAGCCGTTCTTCTTCCAAATGGGAAGAGTGAGCGACCTGTTTCGGCCCACGCCCCGGGCCACGCCGGTGCGCAACGCGATCACCAGCGCGAATCATATTTTGGGCGCGATGCTGGTGATCATCACCACCCTCACCATTTTTTGCATCGTGTTGCCTCTGCGGATGGCAGGCCGGGAGTTTAAGCTCCACCGGGCGTGGCCGAGCGTGCTTTACTTTGCCGCCATCGGCCTGGGCTTCATGCTGATTGAGGTTTCCCAGATGCAGCGGCTCATCATATTTCTGGGTCACCCGACCTACGCGCTCACCGTGGTGCTCTTCACCTTGCTGGTCTCGAGCGGATTGGGAAGCTACACCACGCATGGGACAAGCGCAGCCGGCTTGCGGCGGAGCGGCGCGATTCGCCTGGGCATGCTGATGGCCGTCTTGTGCGCCTTTGGCGTCTTGACTTCGCGCGCCTTGTCGGCCTTTGCGGATGCCGTGACCCCGACGCGAATTCTGGTGGGCGTGGGAATTCTTTTCCCGCTCGGGGTCATGATGGGCATGGCGTTTCCGCTCGGCATGAAGTCCGCTTCCCAGCGCGGGCCCGGCTTGACGCCGTGGCTGTGGGGCATCAACGGCGCGACTTCGGTCGCCGCGTCGGTGCTCGCCGTGGTCATCTCGATATACGCTGGAATCTCCTCGGCGTTCTGGACCGGCACCGCGTGCTACTTCGTGGCCTGGCTTGCTTTCCTGCGCTCCAGCCGGGCGACACGCAATGCAACGTGACCCGAGCGTCAACCCATGCGTTCCGCGTTGTGGACTGAAGCGGTAGGTGGCGGAAAAGCACGTGCTAGGTGCTAGGTGTCTGGCGTTAGGTATAGGGTGTGAAGGGCAAGGAGGATGTCTACAGGGGGGCCAGTCGAACCCGGCTGGCAAAGTCTGAAGGATCCGGCGCTCCAGGTTCGACAGCCGCCCGGCAGGCTGCGGGGCGCCGCGACGAATTGCAAATTCGGGGTGACTGCCACCGGCACACAGGCAAGCTTGGCTAGGTAGAGCCGGTCGCGCGATGTATTATACTATAATGATAACGTTATAGTAATATGCGCTTGAAAAAGGCCGCTGAGTGTAACTATTGCAACTTTTGAAACTTTTGCCACTAATTTTTCTAACTGACGCAAATAATGAACTTGCGCAAAAAATAAATTTGCAGAATTTTGCGATTTTGGGAAAAGTGTGGCATTTTGCCCCACCGATTCCATTTTTTGTAGATTTTGAAAAGTTTCAACGAAACTGTGGATCGCTACAAGGCGCAGGCTACTCCGAAGTTCCTCCCGGCGCCGGCGCGCGAAAACGACTTGCTGTTTGGATAAGACCCCGGCTTATTGGTTTCTCATAAATCCAAAATCTAAAATCCAAAATCGTTCAGAGCCGCTCGACGTGAATTGAGCCGTCGCCCGTGTGGATGGTGAAGGTCATCCCGCCGCCATTCAACTTGCCGCGAATGTCCGATTCGCGCATCGAGCCCGAAACTGTCAGCGGAAAGCCGATTTGAATGTGGCCGTCGCCGGTGTGCAGACTGAGATCGGCGGCGAAATTTCCCGGCAAGCGCACGCTCACATCGCCGTCGCCGCTGCGCACAGACCAGTCTTCGGCCATCTTGGAACCCGGGTCGACGCGCGCGTCGATGTGGCCATCGCCGGACTTGAGGCGTAGCCGGTCGAAGCGGCCATCAACAATCACGTTGCCGTCGCCGGTGCTTGCATCCAAATCGCCTTCGAGCGATTCGGCGCGAATCGTGCCGTCGCCTGTCGATAGGCGTGATTCACCCTTCACGCCTTCGGCCGAGATGTTGCCGTCGCTGGTTCGGATCTCGAGATCGATTTCCCGCGGCACGGTCAGCTCAATCCGCACCGAACGATGTCCCACATTCCAGTGGTAATGTGGAAGGCGCACTTCCAATTCCAGCCGGTCGCCGGTTTGGCGATCGATCACACGAACTTCGTCCGGCCCGATTCTCCATCCGGTGGTGGTGACGCGGGCGTCGATGCTCTTGCCCTCGCCGGCGCGCAGAGTCACGTTGCCGTCGGAGGTTTCGACGCGCAGCTCAGCCTTGCCGCTCACCGTGTACTTCTTGGTCCATTCGTCGGCGCGGGCGAGTGCGGTCGCCGCCAGCACAATGCTTGTCGTCAGAAATGCCGCCAAAACGTGTTTTCTCATGGTCTCAATCCTGCTTTCTGAAATCCTATCACAATATGTTTGACGGAAATGAAACCCCACTGTTAGCATTAATAATTGGACGCTGGATTTTGAATTTTCGATTCTCGATTCTGGACTCAGGGAAGAGGTACCATCCCCAAGTTGATTTTCTCTTGATCATCGAACCAGCCCAATCGAAAATCCAAAATCGAAAATCCCAAGTCCCCGTCGTCTAGCCCGGCCTAGGACATCGCCCTTTCACGGCGGTAACGCGGGTTCGAATCCCGCCGGGGACGCCAACACTTTCAAGGGCTCGCAGCAACCTGTGTTTCGCCAAGACCCAATTAGTTGTGGGAAACCTCTTGGCCGACGGCCTCTGCTCCTTTTCGCCTCGGAATGAAATCCGTTGAGGGGATCTATTGGGGATCCGACGCGTGGTCTCGGCGCATGGTGAGGCAGTCACGCCGGACCGATCCGATCAGCCTCTCCACCCAGGCCCGCTGCGTGCGCCCAGCGGCGCAACGATTTCATAGGGCCAGAGTTTGGTTCCTGCCCCGAGGGTCATTTCACAGCACTCACGAGGAAAAGGTTCGACAGGGCACGATTGTAGGAGTAAGCGTAGAATTTGCCATCAGGCGTGATTCTGACCGGGACGATAGCAGTTAAACCGGCGGGGTCACTCGGCCCCAAATCTGTTAGGAGTTGCCGCCCCCCCGTCGCGAGATCGATGCGGAACACCTGAGCGTGCGTTGTGTCATCTTGGCAAACGTAGCCGAAGCGCCCGTCGTCTGACCAGTTGATCCAAGCATCTCTGGGAGTCAGCCCCAGAACCGGTCGCGGCTCTCCTCCCGCCAGTGGGTAGAGCCGAGCCTTCCCATTCACATCGCGAGCGAAAGCCCATTTGCCATCGGGCGACACCAAGTGAGACTCGTAGCCCTTGGGGAAAACCGAAATGGGAGGAGTAAAGGCCCGTGGCGCGCCGCCCGAGAGGTCTTGCGTGTAGATTTGCCAATCGTGGCTGTCATTGCCGGCAAAATAAATCTCCGTACCTGCCGGCATCCAGCCCGGCGTGGCGAACTGATGGATTCCGAAAGGGCTTAGTTCGCGGGGCTCTCCCGCGCCGGCCGGCCAAATCACAAGTCGCGACCGGGTTCCGGGTACATTGGCGAGCACCCATTTCCCGTCCGGCGAAAACGTAGACACTTCCCCCTCGCCCAGCTTCACCGGCGGTGAGCCGTCGGTTCGCCGCATGTATGCGGAACTTTCAGCGCTGGCTTCGCCCCACCCAAAGAACGCGATACTCTCGCCGTTCGGCAAAAGGTCTGTAACGTCCGCGCTGTCAAGCCAGGAGAGGTCGCGCTCCTTCGGGTCGGTCGCGGCGCGGAATTTCGTCCCGTCCCGCCATACTTCCTGCGAAAGAAGGATGCGCCCATCGCGCGAGACGTCGTGAAGGCGGAGCATGCCGGGCAGTCGAAGGACGATACGATCCTTACCGGAAAGGGTGAGGCCGTGAATGGAGTTTGCCCACCCCGAGCTCAGTGCCGCGCCGAACCAGACTTCATTCCCTTCCGGCGCCCAGGCGAGTCCTTCCACACTCAAAAATGCTCCTGACCGAACGATTTCCCCGCCCTCGCGGTTGAGGACGACCACCGCTCCCCTGTCACCCGCCGGGACGGAATACGCGACAAAAGCAACGGCGTCACCGTGAGGCGAGACGCGCAGGAAATCAAGCCAGCTCGCGGAACGGTAAATCACTTTCCCGATTGGAAATTCGACCTGGAACTCTTCGCCGACCTGGCGAATCGCGGCCAGTTCGCTCCCATCCGCACCCCAATCCGCCGAGATCACATTCTCCGCAACCTCGCGCGGGGCACCCCCGGAGAGCGGCACGACCGCCAGCGTGCCGCTGCAATCGCCGATGAACATATCCTTGCAGCCAATGGAAACCGCCATCTGCGAGGTCGAGACGGCGTACAGGGCCGAGTTCTCGAGACCGAGCTGGCGCGATTCGGGGCCGTTCGGCTGTGTCGCATAGAGCTGGACGGGGCGGCCATTCCACCCCGCGCTATAAAAAATCGATTGGCCCTCGGGCGTGAAGCGCGCGGAGTAAATCAGGCCGAGATCGAAGGTGAGCTGATGATATTCCGGATGTTCATTGACCGATGCTTTTCGGCCCAGCCACCAGCCTCCTGCTGCCGCGAGCGCAGCCACTGTCATCGCTACCGAGAGCGCCACCAACCATTTTCGAAGCGGCCATTTCGCCGCGGCGGGCGCCGCCGGCAGGAACGATGCACGAGTCTCGTCCCCCTCGGCGCCGGTCAGGATTTCTTCGATGGCGATGCGGGCTTCGCCGATGTCGCGAAGTCGCTGCTTCGCGTCCTTATGCAGACAGCGCCGCAGGAGATCCCGCAGGCGCGGAGGCGTGGATTCGGGAAGCTGCGACCAATCCGGATCCTTCATCAGTACGGCGGCCATCGTCTCCGAAACTGTCTCACCTTCGAAAGCTTGCTTGCCGGTCAGCATTTCGTAGAGCACGCAACCGAACTCCCAGATGTCAGCACGCCGGTCCACGCTCTTCCCTTTCGCCTGTTCCGGCGACATGTACGACGCTGTGCCCATGATGATCCCCTGCTGCGTCGCCATTCGGCTCATCGTCGGTGAGCCGGAAATGTCGGTGGGCGCAGGATCGCCCTCGATGGCTTTCGCCAGGCCAAAGTCGAGGATTTTCACCGATTCGTTGCCCGCGAGCTTGATGTTGGCGGGCTTCAGGTCACGATGGACGATGCCCTTTTCGTGTGCATACTCAAGCGCCTCGGCGATTTGTTTTGCAACCGGCAGCGCTTCTTCCAGGGGAATGGCGCCTTGGGCGATGCGCTCGGCCAGCGTCGGCCCGTCGACCAGCTCCATCACCAGCGCCCGCACGGCGGTGGATTCTTCCACGCCGTAAATCGCCGCCAGGTTCGGATGATTCACCGAGGCCAACATTTGCGCTTCGCGCTCGAACCGCGCCATGCGCTCGGCATCTTTGGCGAACGCCTCCGGCAAAACTTTAAGCGCCACATCACGCCCCAGGCGCGTGTCCCGCGCGCGATACACTTCGCCCATGCCGCCCACACCGAGTGGCGAGAGGATTTCATACGGCCCGAGCTTAGTTCCTGCCGCAAGACCCATTGGTTCAGACCCTCGATCCAACTCCTGTTCTAATCAACCAAATCCACTAGCGCACGTTTTCAATCATGCCGATATTCGCTTGCAGGACGCCCTGCGCGTTAAAGGCTATGTGGCGTCCGTCGGGAGAAACGTCGAAATTATCCTGGGAAATGCTCTGCACCCGACTCCAATAAGAATAGCCTGAGCGGATGGTGATGGAAGAGCGAGTAAGGCCCTGGCCATTCCAGCCGACCTTCCAGAGAACGCCATTCAAGTCAGGCTTCCCTTGGAGAAGATAAATTCCATCTTTGGAGCCGCCGGCGTACCAGAGAACCCAGCCGCGGAAGACCTTGTGCGGCGGGCTTTTGAAGTCATTCACCCACAGGCCGGCATTGGAATCGTTTTCCTTGCTCGGATTTACAATGTAAGCAATCGATTGCCCGTCGGGCGACCAGCGCGGCAGCCACCATTTCACGGCTGCAGGCAGAGCAGAGAGCGTCTGCATCTTATTGTTCGCTGGATCATAGGATTGAATCCTGCCCCCAGAACCTTTGAACAGCGGGCGCCCTTCCGGCCCGACGTCAAAATAGAGGTCCTGTACATTCTTAACGATCGTTTGCGGCGTTCCTCCCGCGATCGGAACGCTGCGATACTCGGTGTTTGCGAGATCGTGCCGGGGCGGCGCAGACCTGTAAACTAGATGCTCGCCGTCGGAAGTCCACCGCGGGAATACATTGAGCCGGTCATCCAGAACCAGTTGCATGGGTTCGGAGCCGTCGGCTTTGGCCACCCAGATGCCCTCTTTTTCGGCGCCTTTGCGATTGGAAAAGTAGGCGAGGCGCTTTCCGTCAGGGGAATAAACAGGGTCAATTTGATTACGTGCGGGGTCGGTGGTGAGCGGTGTCAGGCTCTCCTGCCCGGGCTTTGCCTCAAGGTCTGCCTGGACAATGTGGAGATTCTCGCGGAAGGTCGAAAAGACGATTCGCTTTCCATCCGCTGAGACGTCCAGTTGCGCGTCGTCGCCCTGGCCGGCGGTGATTTGTTCGGGCGCGCCGCCCGTTGCCGCAATCTTCCAGATATTCATGGTCCCGCCGCGGCTCGAGGCAAAGTAGAGCGAGCGGCTGTCGGACGCCCAGGCGGGCGAAATCGCCAGCGCTTCGTCGTGCGTCAATTGGCGGGCACTCCCCGAATTCAGGTCGACAATGCTCAGTTCGCCGTAAGGGCCTCCCAGCCGGGTCACGTAAGCGAGCTCGCGGCCATTCGGGGAAAAACGCGGCTCCGTGTCCTCGAACCCCGGGGGCTCAGCGGGCGTCACCTGGCGCGCGTTCTGACCGGAAAGATCGGAAATCCAAATCGTTCCCGTCGCCCTGCTCTCGTAAGCGAGCGAGTGGCCATCGGGAGACCAAGCGGGATCCTTCGCGTTGAGAATCATCCGCCGCGGCGTTCCGCCGAGCGCCGGCACCTCCCAGGCATCCCAAATGCCCGAGTCATTCAGCCGCCCGTATGCAATCGTGGTTCCGTCGGGCGACCAGAGTGGCCGCGATTTCAGGTTTGGGTCGTTGGTAACTCGCACTAAGCTGCCGCCGTTGATCAGTCCGACGTAGATGTCGTAGTTCCCGTCCTTGTTCGAGACGAAAGCCACCGAGCGCCCGTCCGATGAAAGCGCCGGCTGGGCCTGCACGCCGGCAAAATTCGTGACCGCGCTAAAGTGCATGGTTTGGGGTGATGATGCGGGGGAAAGCCACTTCCAGGCGGCAAGGCCGGCGAGCAAAGCGCCAGCTAACAACCCTGCCAATGCCACAAGCCAAGTGGGTTTTTGCAGTGATACTTCACGAACTGCCCCTGCGGTGGACGCGGTTGTTTCCGCTGCGCCGCTCAATGTCTCGTCAATGGCGATGCGCGCTTCGCCGATTGCTTGCAGGCGGCGCTTGGGATCTTTCTCGAGACAACGGCGAAGCAGTTTGCGAAGGGATGCCGGAGTCGATTCGGGCAGCGCGTCCCAGTCTGCGTCTTTCATGATGACCGCAGCCAAAATGTCCGATGTGGTCTCGCCCTCGAACGCATGTTTCCCCGTCAGAATTTCGTAGAGCACGCAGCCGAAGGCCCAGATGTCCGTGCGCCGATCCACGGTCTTCCCTTTCGCTTGTTCCGGGCTCATGTAGGCGGCCGTGCCGAGAATCACGCCTGCTTGCGTTGCCGCCATGCTGATGGTAGGCGAGTTGGCAAGATTGGTTCCGGACGTCTCGGGAGCAAGTGCCTTGGCCAGACCGAAGTCGAGGATCTTGACCGCGCCTTCGGATGTGACCTTGATGTTCGCGGGTTTCAGGTCACGATGAATGATTCCCTTCTCGTGCGCGTACTCCAGCGCTTCGGCGATCTGCTTCGCGATCGGCAAGGCTTCTTCGATGGCGATTGGCCGCTGCGCAATCCGGTCGGCCAGCGTCGGCCCCTCAACCAACTCCATCACCAGCGCGCGCACGGCGGTCGATTCTTCCAGGCCGTAAATCGCCGCCAGGTTGGGATGATTGACTGAGGCCAGCATTTGCGCTTCGCGCTCGAACCGCGCCATGCGCTCGGCATTCGTGGCGAAGGCTTCGGGCAGGACCTTGAGAGCCACCTCGCGGTTCAGCTTCGTGTCCCGCGCACGATACACTTCTCCCATCCCGCCCGCACCGAGCGGCGCGAGAATTTCGTAGGGACCAAGTTTTGTTCCATTTGCCAGGGCCATGAATTAAGAGGGATTATAGGCTTTTAACCGGAACTCTGGCAAAACAAATCAATGCTCTTGGGCACAGTATGAGTAAGCCGTTTGCGGATCCGACTTGGCGGGCAGCGGGGCCACTTGGCTACGGGACTGATCGCTGCATCGACAGGGTTTAACCCAGAAGGAGTGGGCGGAGGCGCTGGCTTCGACGATTCGGCTCAAGCTGCTGAAGATCGGGGCGCTGGTCCGGATCACGGTGCGCAAGGTGTGGGTGTCACTGGCAGGAGGATACCGTTACCGGGAGTTGTTCGCGCAGGTCTTCGCCCAGTTAGGCGCCGCGCCGTTGCGGTGCTGAAAAGGCGCTTCGCTTCGGGTGCTGGTCTCGGGGAGATATCCACAGGGTGAAGTATGTCGGTCGAGCTCTGGCGAGCAGGGCAAATGAGGCACGTAGGGACCACAGGGTGAAGAAAACGACGGGACTCCTCAACTTTCTCACTCGGCGCTGGCCAAAACCAGACTTCAACGCCCTGATCAGAGCCTCAAAACAGCGTTTCAAACTTCTGGTGAGACATCCGGGCTAGGCATCTGGGATTAGGGGACAGTGCGCTCGCGCCACGGGCGCTGAGTGCCCTTGACGAGAGATTTGAAATTCGAGATTTCAGAGGAAGACGGGCCGGACCGGCTGATGACGAGATCAACTCGCCGCGACTTCAGCTCTTGGGCGCGTAATAGCCCTCGCGGGTATAGAGCTTAATGCCGTGGCGGGAGCAGGTCACCTTGATCTTATGGTACTTGCCGTCGTGAGGGCTCACGTCGGGGCGGAACGCCAGCTCGTAGAAGTGGGTCACTACGGTTCCGATTCCTTTCAGCGTTTTCCCCAGGTCTTCCGGCTTGATGACAAAATAGAAGAACCCGCCGGTGTCATTCGCGAACGTCTGCGCGAACGCCACGTTCTTGAAGAGGGGCGCGCTGAGCGTCCGTTCCCAGGGCATGACCGGATAGATGATGGTATCGGAGCGATGCGCGATCTCGAGCGCCTCAAGCTCGGTGTGGCTGCTGTTTTCGTCGGGCGAGTCGGAGAGCACGATGAGGGCCTTGCGGCCGGGCTCGGAGGAGAACCTCTCCTCGCACAGGGTGTAGATAGCGTCATACAAGTTGGCGGGGCCATCGAGTTCCGTGTTGAAACCACGCTTCAAGGCATCGTCCAGCTCTTCCGGCTTGGCGGTCCAGGGACAAAGAAATGAGACCGAATCGTTGAAGACGGCGACAAAAGCGCGGTCGTCTTTGCCCAGCGTAGCGCGCAAGAATTTCGAGATGGGCGCGGGGGCGAGCGCGTCCGGCTGATCGATATCCCGGTTTAGGCTCATGTCGAGCAACACGCCGAGGCGCAGCGGCTCGCGTGGCATGTACGCGAAGCGGACAATCTCCTGCTCCTGCTTGTCCTCGTAAATGTGAAAGTCTTTTCGCGTCAGGTTCTGGATCAGGGTGTGCGGCCGGGCGATGGCTACCACCCAGAGCTTCACTAAACCGCTTTCGTCAACCGCCGCGGACGGTTTTTCCGGGCGCCGTTCGAGCGGCTTGGTCTGGCCGAAACCCGAGGGCGCGGCGACCGAGACCAAGGTCGCCAGAAACACCAGCAGGAGTGCAATCGCCGATTGTCGATTGCCGAGTTTCGATTGCCGATTGACCCAAGGCCGAAACTCGAAATTCGAAGATCGAAACTCGCCGGACGGTTGGGCCGGCGAGCTGATCGTTTCGAGACCCGAATTTCGATTTTCGAGTTTCGAGTTTCGAATTTCGATTCTCCAGTTTCCAATTTCCAATCTCGAGTTTCCAGTTTCTCCCATTGGCGCAATGGCCCAATGACTCAATCTCTTTAGGGGAAAGGCTGTCGAATGGCGGGACGGAGGGCGAGCTCGGCGCTGAGTCGTTCCTTCAAAATCTGAAACGCCTTCGCGGGGGTGTTGGCGAAGTTCAACATTTTCAAATCCCCGCGCTCGATGGTTCCACTGCGAACCATCAAGTCGAAGTTGATCACTTGTCGCCAATACTTCTCGCCATAGAGCATGATGGTCGCGCGATTTTTCATCTTGCCGGTTTGCGTGAGCGTGAGAAATTCCCACAACTCGTCCATGGTGCCGAAGCCGCCGGGGAAGACAATCAGCGCTTGGGTGGGCTGGGCGAACCACAGCTTGCGCATGAAGAAGTACCGGAACATGAAGCTCAGGCCGGGGGTGATGTAGGGGTTCGGCGACTGCTCCTTGGGAAGCTGGATGTTCAAGCCGATGGATTTCCCTCCCGCTTCGGCCGCGCCGCGGTTGGCGGCTTCCATGATGCCCGGACCTCCGCCCGAGCACACGACGAGAAAATACGGACCGTTCCTGAGCGAAAGCGACCAGCCCGTGAGAAGGCGAGCCAGCTCCCGCGCTTCGTCGTAGTAGTGTGACATCGCGACCGCGCGCCGCGCCGCTTTCAGTTCCTCGAGCGGCAGAGCCTCGCGGTTCATTTTGCGCTTCCTTTCCAGCTCATGCAGATTCCGAATCGCGACGTCGCGCGGCAGAATGCGCGCTGACCCAAAGAAGACCACGGTGTTGAGAATGCCGTGGCGGCGCAACCTCGCTTGCGGCTCCAGGAATTCCGCGAGGATCCGCAGCGAGCGTCCATCCACACTCTCGAGGAACTTGGCGTTGTGGTAAGCAAGTTGGGGCTCGCGATCTTGAGCCCTGCGATTCTTTCGGTGGTAGGTCATGGCTCAGTTCCAGCCGATGGATTCTAGCGGCGCGCCGGAGAAAGGGCGCGCCTCAAGTCGCAATGGTTCAGCATATCAGACCAGTAGCGTTTTGAGACGCTAAATTCCACACAGCGCTTGCGGCGCGGCCCCTCTCGCGACGCACTCAGCAATCAGCGGTCAGCCAGGCAGACCGATCTGCGTCTTCCTGAGGGACGACGCCCGACGGCTGATAACTCTTGGCGGGCGTTGCGACTCAGAGCGCGGAGGAGTATGCTCTATCTACGCAAGCAGAGTCGCCTGCACCTGCTTATTAGAAACGCTCCGAGAAGCTGTTCGAAGGAGCCGTCATCATGAAAATGGTTTTTAGAGCGTTCGTGCTCTTCGCCGCGGTACGGGGGCTTGCGGCGCAAGTGCAGGTAACCGACAGGTGGGCCATTTTAGTTCAACAAGTGTGGACCGTTGAGGGGAAAGTGAAAACGCTCCAGGGCGATCCGGTTCGCGGCGCTAAAGTGGCCATCAAAGTATCAGGCCTTGCGGGCAAAGCCCAGACACTTCAAACAGACGAGCAAGGGGCGTTCCGCACCGAGTTCAGGCTGTCCAATGGAAAGTCCCAAGGTCTTGGGCTGGATCTGACCGTCACGAAGCACCGCTATTTGACGGTCCACACAATCGTTGATTTCGACAGTTCCGGCAAAACATGGATCATTCCTGTGACTCTGCGGGATACGTCGGAGGATCCTAACCTGCTTTCGCAGAGAGACCTGATCGACACCCTGGCTCCCAGGCTCAAGCAACCCGCAGCTTCTGATGGCCTGTCCGGGAAGGAAGCGACGGATTACGCGCTTGGCGTGAAGGAATTTCTCGGTCAGGACGAACCAGATCGGGCCTTGACCTATCTCCTCAAGGTGGCTCGTGGTCATGCCACTTGCGTCTCGTGCAGCACGATGCTGGGTCTGGCTGAGCGTGCCTCGAACGACTGGGACGGGGCTGAACGCAATTTCACCGGAGCCATCAGGGAGATTCGCGCCGATGCAACGAAAGCGCGCCCGGAGGCCGACATCGCCTACGGGGTGATGGAAAGCTGGCAACACCAACCCAAGAACGCGGCTGGGTTCTTCCTTGAGGCGCTCAAAATTGCTCCCGAAGACCCGCTCGCCCTTATGGAACTAGGCCGCTCGCAGTTGGAACTGAAGAACTGGGGCGCGGCCAGCGAGGATCTTCAAAAAGCCATCGCGGCGGGCTGCGATCCTGAGGCGCGCCTCATGCGAGCAGATGCTCTGCTCCAAACCGGCAATCGTGGGGAAGCCTACGGCGAGATGACTGCATACCTGGCTGGGCGGGATCCGAAGAAAATGTCGCCTCGAGTCCGCCAGCTTTGGGCCCAAGCCCAGGCCGGGCACGCGGAGGAAGCCCGCTCCACGGGCGCCGCCTTTAGTTTCGCTGGGCCGATGGAGGAACTTCTCCACAACATTCCGGAGCTGAATGGACTGGAACCCGCTTTGGACCAAAGTCATTTGGACACGATCTTGAACGAGGCGGGCAGCAAGGTCGCAGCCTCTTTTCGCGATTTCCCAAACACAGTTTCACAGGAACAAATTCATCAGGAGAGACTGCAAACTAGCGGCAAGGTCCAACAGACGCAGGATCAGGAATTCCGGTATCTATGCCTGGTGTCCCCGGAGCCTTTGGATCCTCGCTTCAGCGAGTATCGCGCTGACCCGTCGGGAAAGCTGGCGACGCAGAAAGGATTGCAAGACGGTTTCATGCTGACCGCCGGATTCACCTCGGCGGCGCTCCATTTCCATCCTTTATACCAAGCTGACTCCCAGTTTCGTTATCTCGGGCGACAGAGAGTGAACGGAGGGGAGAGATTTGTCATCGCGTTCGCTCAGCGGCCGAGTAAGGCGCGAATGTCTGGAGAGTTCCGGATGGGCGGATCGTCTTCAACCACTTATTCTCAGGGTTTGGCCTGGATCGATGTAGACAGCTACCAGATCGTTCGCCTTCGCCTGGATCTCCTCGCGCCTCTGCCCGAAGTGCGGCTGGAGCGGCAAACCACCGAAATCGATTTCGGTGCGGTTCACTTCAAGAAATATCCCCAGGAATTCTGGCTGCCGCAGCGAGTCAGCGTTGCCGTAGATTGGAACGGCAAGCGCCTCCGTAACGAGCATCAATACTCAGACTTCCAACTGGCCAATGTGCGTGCCTGGGAAAACGAGAATGAACGAAGACCGCCGGCGCCGCCTTCCAAGGGAGAAACCGGTCCCGGCTCGCCCCGATGAATCAACAGCCTGAGTGTCAACGGTTGCGGGGCATCGGCGCCCCCATCGCGGCGCTCGTGGCGGCTTGGCTCGGGCTTTCCGGAGCCGGTCGTCCGAGTGCCGCTCCTCTTAAGGCTTCATCACTCGGCCTGCAAAATAATCCCCGCGCCGTCGGCGGGGACAGCCTTGCAACCATCGTTGAAAAAAAACCTGACCAACTGATGCGCACCCTGCCTGAATTGGCGGGGCTCGATGCCGCGGCGAGCCATCCGCCCCTTCCCGAGATCCTCAATAAAGCCGGGCAGAGTGTCGGGGCCTATTTTCGAAATTTCGTCAGCACCAGCGCGCTGGAAGAAACGGTGCAGCAACGCCTCAAGTTGAACGGAAAGGTTGACGAGACCTACAAGCAGAAGTATCGCTACCTGGTGATTTCTCATTCGGGACGCAGCCCCACAGACCTGGAGGAATATCGGACTGACAAGAAGGGCCGACCCGCCGGCAACACCGTGCTCCGGGGCGCTGTGCTCACCCTGCGCTTCTCTTACATTCCCATCTACCTGCATCCCGATTTTCAGAGCGACAGCAACTTCAGCTACGTCGGGCAACAGACGATGGAAGGTCATAGGTGCTACGTCGTTGGTTTTGCGCAACGGCCGGATACCGCTCGCCTTTGGGTGAAGTTAACGGAGGAGTCCTTCTCATACAAGGTTTTGTTGGAAGGGCTCGCCTGGATCGACGCGTCGAGTTACCAAATCATTCGGATGTACACGGAGCTGTTGCCGGACGCCTCCGTGCGCGACATCAAAGAACAAACCACCGAGGTGACCTTCGGCGAAGTCCACTTCAAAGGCATCGACGTGGTGTTCTGGCTTCCCCACGACGTCGTGGTCTATTCCGACTGGTCAGGCCGGAAATTTCGCAACTACCACCGCTATTCCGACTACCAGCTATACGCATCTCAAACGAAGCTGATCTATTAGTCGGAAAGCGAGTGTTCTGCCTTCCCACGCACGCGCCGCCGGCAGGGCTTGCCACCCCCAGCACCAGCGAGTATGCTCGTCATGAAGGTGCTTAGTCGCCCGCACCTGCGCAGCCCTTCAGAACAGCGGTTGAATGGAGTCGTCATCATGAAAACAGTCTTCCGAAGTCTCATGCTTTTAGGCGGGGCGTGCGTTCTCGCAACCCCGGCGCCATCGTTAGCCCAGACACCTGCGGTGCAAGCTCCCGGCAGCAGGGCAATCGCAAACGTCATGAACAAGACCTGGCCGGTCGCGGGCAGGGTGGCCACGCTCAAGGGTGTTCCAGTTCCCCACGTTAAGGTGGAAGTGAAGGTTGTCAACGTGATAGGCCAATTCAAGACGGTCGAAACAAATTTTCAGGGGGAGTTCCGGACCGAATTCACGCTCAACGCCGATGCCGTCAAGGAGCTGGCCATGGAGGTGACCGCGACCAAGCCAGACTACCGCCGAGCACACGAGATGATCGACTTTGGCAATTCTGGTAAGACACGAGAGATTCACATAACGCTTCGGGAGGCGGGTGAGGATCCCGACCTGATCACGCAGGCCGATTTAATTTCCACCGTTGCTCCCAGGCTGAAGAACCTCGGAGCTTCCGACGGGCTGTCCGCTGCGGGAGAGAAAGACTACGCGCGCGGAGTGCACGAGTTTCTCGACCGGAACGATCCGGACCGCGCCTTGCCATTGTTCGCCAAGGTGGTTCGTCGTGATGAGGCTTGTGTGGCCTGTCAAACGATCTTGGGGCTGGCACAGCTCGACTCGGGCGATTGGGACGGGGCCGAGCGTAACTTCGTCGAGGCTGTGAAGGCGATTCGCGCGGACCCCACCAGAGGACGGTCCGAGCCGCTGGTGGCTTACGGCGTGATGGAAAGCTGGCGGCACGACCCACCTAAGGCAGCGGGTTTGTTCCTGGAGGCGCTCAAGTTTGCCCCCCAGGACGCGCTCGCACTTCAAGAGCTCGGCCGCTCACAGCTGTTGCTTCAAAACTGGGCGAGTGCGAGCGAGTACCTGGCGAAGGCCATTTCCGCAGGCGCAGGCCCTGAGGTGCGACTCATGCGTATGGAGGCCCTGCTTGGCGCTGGAGAGGCCGAACAAGCGCGGCAAGAAATGACGAGTTACCTTGGGGGGCGGGACGTGAAGAAGATGCCGCCTCGGGTCCGCCAGCTCTGGACGCGGATTGAGGAGCGGGAAAAAGTCGAGGCTTATAAGACGGTGAGCTCGGACGTCGATGAACCCGTCGAGGATCTTCTCCGTGCGATTCCCGAACTCCAGGGGCTGGAGGCCGCGACGGGCCAGCAGCAGTTGGACGCCATTCTTGGCGCCGTGGGCAAAAACGTCGCCGCCTTATTCCGGAATTTCCCGAACACGGTTTCGCTGGAGGAGATTCATCAAGAAAAGCTGCACCGCAACGGAAAGGTCGGAGGGACACAGGATCAGAAATTTCATTACCTGTGCCTGGCGCCGGACCAAGCATGGGGGCCGGGGTTTAACGAGTACCGCGCGGATCAGTCAGGAAACATCGGCACGCCGCGGGGTCTGGAAGAAGGCTTCATGCTTACTTCGGGCTTTGTGTCCGCCACCCTCGTTTTCCATCCTGCACATCAACCTGAAGCCACGTTTCGTCTTCTCGGAAGTCAGAGAATCAACGGCCGGGATACCTTCGTGATCGCTTTCGCACAGCGTCCGGCGAGGGCCCGATGGAACGGGACCTTTAAGTATGGTCAAACTAAAGTGCCGACTTTCTCGCAGGGTCTGGCCTGGGTCGATGCTGAGAATTACCAGATCACCCGCCTTCGCACGGACCTGCTGAAGCCTTTGCCTGAAGTACGGCTGGAAAAGGAAACCACCGAGATTGATTTCGGCGAAGCCCACTTTAAAGATATTGCCCAGGGATTCTGGTTGCCGCATGAGGTTACGGTCAGCGTGGATTGGAATGGCAGACACCTGCGCAACCGGCATCAATACTCGGAATTCAAGGTATTCAATGTGGAGTCCAAGGATAAGATAGGAACTCCGAAGGCGTCGGGGGAGAATTCCAATGCAGCGAGAGATCCGAAGGCGCCGCTCTGACCCTCCCGCCAGCGAACGCGAGCGGGCATGAATCCGCGGTTGGAAGCGTTATGAGTCTTCAGGAGTGCTTTCTCGAAGCGATAATTATTGATTCCATCTCGCTTCGCAATTTCAAGAAGTCCGTGCTGACGGTTGCGTGGCGATTCCTCGTTTTGGTGCTCGCAACCGGCGGCGTCGCTTGCCTCATAGGAATTTGCCACGACGCACGGGCGGCACCCGTCGGCGCAATCGTCGCCGACAAAGATGAACTGGAGTCCTATCGGAACGCCAGGCCGATCGTTGAGTGGTCTTCAAGCGAACTGACCAGGCAGATGCCGGAACTCAAGGGCTTTGACCCTTCCCCAAGCCCCGAGCCGCTGCCTCTCATTTTGCGCAAGGTGGGCGAAAACGTCGACACCTTCTTCCGCAATTTTGTCAACACCGCCTCGGTTGAGGAAGTTCGACAGGAGTGGAGACGCAACAATGCATCGGGAGAAGACTCCAGTTGGGGACACAACATTGGATCGGGAGAAGACTCCCACAGTGCGAAATTCCAATATTTGCTTCTCGCGGATCCAGGCCACGAGGGGCATGGCCTCCGGGAGTACCGCACTGACGCGAAAGGAGAGCCAGTCTCGGCTGCGGGTGAACCAAGCGGATTCCTGCTGACCAGCGGTTTTGCCTCCCTTTCGGTTTACTTCAACCTCAAACATCAAGCGGGCTCGACCTTTCGCTACCTCGGTCGAAAGGCCCTCGATGGTCGCAATGCCTACCTGGTGGCGTTCGCGCAACGTCCCGAGCCGGGCAACGTCATCGGGCGGTTTACAGCAGGGAACCAGTCCGTTCCTATTCTCGTCCAAGGTGTAGCTTGGATTGACTCGGCCAGCCACGAGATCGTCCGCCTTAGAACGGAGCTTCTTGCCCCTCAGGGCGAGATTTACCTGGAACAGTTGACAACAGATATTTCATACGGCGAGGTACGATTCAAGGAAAGCCCCAACGCGATGCTCCTGCCGCGCGAAGTGAGAGTGACTGTAAACTTCAGAGATAAAACCTATCGGAATGACCATCGTTATTCAAACTACAGACTATTCAAGATCGAAATCGAAGAAAAGCCGGCAGCAACTCCTCCCGGAGCGATGCCTGAGTGACCGAGGCAGGAAAACTCAGGGCAGAAAGCGCGGGTTGGAAAACCGGAGCCTGAGCACCTGAGGAGTTGCCACACTGAACGACTGAAACCGACGACGGACTGACTGCTTTTCCTATGAGCCGGCTGGGACTCGAACCCAGAACCCCTGCCTTAAAAGGGCAGTGCTCTACCGCTTGAGCTACCGGCCCGCATGTAGTTCTAAGATAACTCACGTCGCTTTCCTCGTAAACTGCAAAAACACCACACGCCGGTACAGGACCCAAGCCGTCCAAGTGCTTGTGATATAGTTGGCTCAGCGGCGGCGAACCGCTTTCTCGATTCCAACCTGGAATTTGCGAGATTGAATGCTGCCGCCGTGGGTCGGAGGTTGTTATGCGCAAACGAAAAATCGGGCTGCTCACCTTTTCTGACGGGCGGAAGTTCGCTCACGAAATGTTGCGTGAGATGAACTTCGAATTTCAAAACAAATTCCGCGCGCGCTTGGAGGCGACGGGTGAGTACGAAGTGGTGGCGGGCGAGGAAATTGTCTGGCATCCGGAAGTGGCGAAGCGCGAAGGCCGGCGAATGCTCCAGTCGGGCGTCGAGGCGACTATCCTCAACTATGCCGTTTGGTGCTTTCCCCACCTCACCATGATCGCCACTGAATTCGCGCCCGGCCCTTACCTGATGTTCTCCAACATTAATCCGAGCTTTCCGGGCATGGTGGGCATGCTCGCCGCTGCGGGCGCGATGGACCAGACGGGCCGCGCCCATTCGCGCGTGCAGGGCGACGTGGCTGATGATGCCGTCTTCGCACAAGTCAAGAAAAAGCTGCGCGCTGCGGTGGCCGTCAGCCGCTTGAAAGGCGAGACATTCGGACTCTACGGCGGCCGGCCGATGGGGATGTACACCGCCGTCGCCAACCTCGACCAGTGGAAACGCGATTTCGGGATCGACGTCGAGCACATCGACCAGTATGAAATTATCCGCCGCTCAGAGTTGGTCGAGAAAGACAAGGTCGAGTCTGCGTTCGCGTGGCTCGAAAAAATGTTGGGCAAGAACATCCATTACGATGGCAAGAAGCTGACGCCGGACCTCTTGAAGCGCCAGATTCGGAGCTACTACGCTTGCCAGGAAATCAACCACGAAAAGGCGATCGACTTTTTCGGCATCAAGGCGCAACCCGAGATGACCGACAACTTCACCACCGAAGACATTATCGATGCCTTCTCCAACGATCCCTACGACTGGGACGGCCCCAAAGAGCCGGTGGTCTGCGCCACCGAAGCCGACATGGACGGCGCGCTGACCATGGAGCTCTTCAAGCACGTCACGGGAGACCCGGTGCTGTTCGCGGACGTGCGGCACTACGACGCCGTAGACAATTTCTTCGACCTCTGCAATTCGGGCGCCCACGCCACTTTCTTCGCCGGACGGTCGAAGAAACCCGAGGACAATCTGAGCCACGTCCACTTTTGGCCCGAGATCTTTTACTTTCCGGCGGGCGGAGCGTCCGTGATGCACTTCGCTCAGCCCGGCGAAGTCACCCTGGCTCGCCTCACGCGCCGCAATGGGAAGTATTGGATGGCGATCGTCCCGGCGGATTTCATTCTGTTTGATGAAGAGAAGAATTGGGCGAAAGCCGAAGCCACTACCAAGGAGTGGCCGCACGCCTTTGCGCGTTTCAAAGTGTCAGCGGATGAGTTTCTTGCCTCTTACGACTCCAACCACATCCACGGGTGCTACGGGGACTGGGTGGATGAGTTTGTCGAGATTTCAAAGATTTTGAAGATTGATTGCCGCATTTACGCGTAGCGCGGACGTCTCGCCCGCGCTACGTCCGATAGCTTCAGCGGTTCCTACGTTCATGTCGGACACCCAGCTTGCGCAACTCATTGAAAATTTTCACGATACAGCATAGTATGGCTTTCGCCGCCGTTGTGTAAGAGGTCTACTGGGATCTCGTGATTGACTCACGCTTAGGGTTCGCCGCCGGAGAAGCCATCTGGGCGCTCCATGAGGCGCTGGAGCAAGCTACGCACGTAGTGGCGCTCACGGGTGCCGGAATTTCCGCTGAGAGCGGCATTCCAACCTTTCGCGGACCCGGCGGGCTGTGGCGAACTTATTCTCCGTTGCAACTCGCCGCTCCTGAGGCCTTCGAGCGCGATCCTCGCCTGGTCTGGGAATGGTACGACTGGCGGCGCGGCCTGAGCCGCAAAGCGAAGCCCAATGCGGGCCACATCGCCCTGGCCGAGCTCGAGCGGCGAATGCAAGATGAGCGTGGTGCGAGGGCGTTCACCCTGGTCACACAGAATGTGGACGGCCTCCACGACCGCGCGGGCAGCCGCAACGTGGTGAAGCTGCACGGCGACCTTTGGCTGGTGCGTTGCACCGGCTGCGGAGCGACGACCAGGAATGAGCAAGTGCCGCTTGCGGAGTTGCCGCCGCGTTGCCAGTGTGGCGCTCTTCTGCGGCCGGGTGTGGTGTGGTTTGGCGAGCCTTTGCCGGAGGACGCGTGGGCGCGGGCTCTTGAAGCGAGTCAGCGGGCCCAGATATTTTTGGTGATCGGAACTTCTGCCACGGTTTATCCTGCGGCCGGACTGGCGCACCAAGCGCGCCGGGCCGGGGCGAGAGTGGCGGTGGTAAATCTTGAAGCGAGTGATATCGACTCCTCGGCCGCGTGGGTTTTGCGCGGGCCGGCAGGAGAAATTTTACCGAGGCTACTATGAAACAAGCATATCTCGATTGCTCATCTGGAATCAGTGGCGACATGTTCTTGGCAGCGATGTTGGACGCCGGCCTCGAGCCGAAGCGCCTGTTCGATGAACTCAAGAAACTCTCCCTGGGATTCTATGAATTCAAAAGGACGCGCGCCGTCCGGGGCGGCTTGGTGGCGACTCGCGTCGAAATCCGGGATCCGGGAAAACATCCTCCGCGGCACCTCCCGGAAATCGAAGGGATGATCAACGGCAGCGCGCTATCGGACAAAGTCAAAGAACGGGCACTGAAAGTCTTCCATCGGCTGGCGGAGGTTGAGGGCAAGCTGCACAATCAGCCTGCGACCGAAGTGCATTTTCATGAAGTAGGCGCACTCGACGCCATCATCGACGTGGTCAGCGCGTGCGCCGGCATGGAATTGATGGAGATCGGCGAGCTGGTTTGCTCGCCGCTGAATGTGGGCGGCGGGCGCGTCGAGACCGAGCACGGCTCGCTGCCCGTGCCGGCCCCGGCCACGGCGGAGCTGCTGAGCTACGTGCCCATCTATTCTTCGGGCGTCGAAGGCGAACTCGTGACGCCCACTGGCGCCGCCATCGTCACCACACTGGCAGCAAGCTTCGGTCCAATGCCCTCCATGAAGGTGCAGAGGATTGGCTACGGCGCGGGCGAGAACGAATTCCCCAAACAGCCCAACGTGGTGCGGCTGTTCGTGGGTGAGAGTGCGGAAATCCCCAAAGGTGTGCCCGGCGCCCCGGGCGACGAGCTGATCTCCATCATCGAGGCCAATGTGGACGACATGAGCCCCCAACTCTACGGCTATTTTATCGACCAGGCGCTGGCCGCCGGCGCGCTCGACGTGACGTGTAATCCCATCCAGATGAAGAAAAACCGCCCCGGCATCGAGGTGAATATCGTCTGCGAGCCCGAGAGAGCCGACGTGCTGGCCAAGCTCTTGTTCGAGCAGACCACCACCATCGGCCTGCGCATCTACGAGGCACGCCGCAAGATTCTGGAGCGCGAGACGATCGAGGTCGAAACAACTTATGGCAAGGTGAAGATGAAGATTGCCAAACAGGAGGGCAAAGTAGTCAACGTCGCGCCGGAGTATGAAGATTGCCAGAAACTCGCCAGCGAAAAATCCGCGCCTTTGAAAGAGGTGATGCTCGCGGCGCAAGTGGCGTACACGAAATTATGAATTATGAATTATGAATTATAAATTATGACTGAAAACCAGTCGCCAAGGTCCAGGATCACAACTACCCAGCGTAATCCATGGTTTTAGAATTCATAATTCATAATTTATAATTTATAATTCCCAATGAAAACCTTCTTCCTCACCACCCCCATCTACTACCCCAACGCCCGCCCGCACGTGGGCTCGGCGTATACCACCATCGTGTGCGACGTGATCGCACGCTATAAGCGCATGTGCGGATACGATGTGGCGTTCCTGACCGGAACCGACGAGCATGGGGAGAAGCTGGCCCGCGCTGCCGCGGCGGAGGGCAAATCGCCGCGTGAATTTGTGGAGGAGAAGCGAAAGCTCTTCGTCAACCTGTGGGAAAAGCTCGGCATCCCTGTGAGCGTCTATCCGGACGGCAAGCCCGACACTTTGCGGTTCATTTTCACCGAGCATCCTGACCACGTGACGTCCGTTCAGCGTTTGCTCGTTCGCGCCCGCGAGAGAGGCTATATCTACTCTCGGCGCTACGAGGGCCGCTACTGCGTCTCCGATGAGCGCTATGTTTCCGACGGAACCGATCCCGTGAACTGCGATATCTGCGGCCGTCCTGCCGAATTGATCAGCGAGGACAACTATTTCTTCAAGCTGTCAGCCTTCCAGGACCGTCTGCTTGAACTCTACGAGAAGCATCCGGAATTTGTGCAGCCGGACTACCGCCGGAACGAGGTCAAGAGTTTCGTCAAAAGCGGGCTGCGCGATATTTCCGTCAGCCGCCGGCGCCTGAAATGGGGCATTCCCTGGCCCGATGATCCCGACCAGGTTTTTTACGTTTGGTACGACGCGCTTACCAGCTACATGACCGGCATTGGCTATGCGCAAGGCGAGAACGGCAGCGCGGAATTCCAGAAATATTGGCGCAATAAGCCGGGCGAGTCCGAACTAGTCCACATGATCGGCAAGGACATCCTGCGGTTCCACGCCGTCTATTGGCCGGCGTTCATCATGGCAGCTTATCCCAACCAGCCTGAGATGCTGCCGACCACCATCTTTGCCCACGGCTGGATTTACTACGAAGAAGACAAGATGTCGAAATCGAAGGGCAACGTCGTCTATCCCGAACCCATCGTCAAGGCACTCGACTTTTTCGGCGCGCCCGGCAACGATGCCTTGCGCTATTACCTTCTGCGCGAAGCCACGTTCGGCCAGGATATGAGCTTTTCCTACGACGCGCTGATTCAGCGCTTCAATTCGGATTTGGCGAATGACTTGGGCAATCTGGCGAACCGGACAGTGGCGATGATCAATCGTTACTATGGCGGTACGGTGCCCAAGACCGGGGCAGCCATAGGAACATTCGCTTCCCCCGACTTTGCGAACGATGTTCCGGGGCTTCGCTTTCCAGCAACCCAGGCAATCAAGGATTATCAGTGGTCGTGTGACAGTTTTCAGTTTTCAGACGCCCTCCAGAGCGCCTGGGGATTCGTTGCCGTCGTGAACAAATTTCTGGGGGACACTAAGCCTTGGGCGCTCGATGCAGGTAATGATAGGCTCCAAACTATTCTTTACGGTTCTGCTGAGTCTCTGCGGATTTTGTCAGTTCTCCTCTGCCCCGTCATTCCCCGAAGCGCCCAGCACATCTGGAGGCAACTTGGCTGCGAGGGCAAGGTGAAGAATCAGCGCATCGACGAGCTCAAGTGGGGCGGCCTGAAGCCGGGCACTCAAGTGGGCAAGGCTGAGCCTACCTTCCCGCGCCTCGACAAGGCCAAGACACTCGCCAAGCTGCACGAGCTTGCCGAAGCCGATTACGATCGGGATAAACCGAAGGAGGCATTGAAACCTGTGGAATCAGAAATCCCCAAAGCACCGGAACCGCCAAGTAGCACGGGCGTCCCGCCCGTGCCTGAAGACACGGCCAAGATGGCCGTGCCACTAGCACCTGGCACCTCTCCCCCGACCCCCGACTCCCAACTCCCGACACCCGCCCCCAAGATCTCTATCGAAGACTTCGCCAAAGTGGAGATGCGGGTGGGCGAGATCATCGCCGCCGAGCCGATTCCCAAAGCGAATAAGCTCCTGAAGATTCAAGTGGACATCGGCACGGAAGTTCGCCAGGTGTGCGCCGGCATTGCCGAGCACTACAAGCCGGAGGATTTGGTTGGCATGAAGGTGGTGGTGGTCACCAACCTCGAGCCGCGCAAACTTCGCGGCGTGGAATCGAATGGCATGATTGTAGCGGCATCGGTCGGTGAAGGCGGAAAGCCGGTGCTAGTGACGTTCAAGGAAGAGGTTCCCAAGGGGGCGAGGCTGAAGTAATTGAGTGATTCGCTGATTGAGTGATTTGGTGATTTAGCGATTGAGTGATTGAAAAAAGAAGGGTGCGGAGCGGGAAAATCGTTTCGCGGCCACGAACAACTGACGACGTGCCAATGACTCAATCACCAAATCACCCAATCAATCAATGACCCAATGGCTCAATCACCCAATCTCTCAATCACCCAATTCTTCGTAGATTCTCATTGTCATCTCGACGATTCCGATTTCGATTCCGACCGTGAAGACGTCATCGCTCGGGCTCGGGCGGCCGGGGTGCGATATCTCATGACCATCGGCGGTGCGGCGGGGCCCGACCAGATGGAGTCGGCGCTGCGCATCGCCGAAGGCCGCGACGGGATTTATGCCGCTGCGGGCGTGCATCCCCACGAAGCGATCAGGGCTGAAGAAAGGCATTTCGAGCAACTGAAGAAATGGGCGGGCCATCCGAAGTTTCTGGCCGTGGGTGAGATCGGCCTCGATTACCATTACGACCACTCACCGCGCGACGTCCAGAAGACGGTCTTCGTTCGCCAACTCGAATTGGCACGAGAAATCAAGCTTCCCATTGTGATCCATTGCCGCGAGGCTTGGAGCGATTTGGGTGAGATCATCGAAGCCCACTGGCAGCCTTCGGGCTTGGGCGGGATTCTGCATTGCTTCAGTGGCAATCAAGCGGATGCGTCCAGATTTCTCGACTGGGGTTTCATGGTTTCGTTCGCCGGCAATTTGACGTTCAAGAAAGCCGATGCCCTGCGCGCTGTCGCCAGGCAGATTCCGCTCGACCGCTTGCTGACCGAAACTGACAGTCCTTACCTCGCTCCGGCCCCGCATCGCGGCAAGCGCAACGAGCCGGCTTACGTGGTTGAGACCACGCGCGCTCTCGCCGCCCTGTACAGCTTGCGGCCGGAGGCCATGGGCGACCAAGCGTGCCAAAACTTCGCTCGATTCTTCCGCCTTCCGATTTTGTAGCGGCGAGTTGCGGGGACCCCAGGTTATGCTTTGGGGCTCGCCAATTGGGGTCCCCGAGCCGCCGCTACGCACGGATGTGTAATCTTTTGGGCAGTTGAGAGGTGAGGGTCGCCGTCGGCGCTGTGGGAATGTGGAAATCCGGCGACTTTTGCCGGATTTCCAAGCGCGGTGGAAAAGTCAGCCGTTCAGACTTTTCCAC
>Ga0208323_1000021_pt1 | contig 139880 bp, 122 predicted proteins | sample June2015DPH_10_1_2_FD_184703 | JGI IMG/M metagenome (GOLD analysis project Ga0208323, IMG submission 184703) | Peatland microbial communities from SPRUCE experiment site at the Marcell Experimental Forest, Minnesota, USA - June2015DPH_10_100... | ecosystem: Environmental > Terrestrial > Soil >... | reverse complement strand
GTCCGGCCTTGGGATAATGCGGTTCGATCAGCGCAATCAGCCGCGCCCACGGAATCACCGCGTCCATCTCGGCCAGAAACCGCTCGCGCCGAGTTACCTTTCCTTTCTGCGTCCAAGCCACCGAAGCAAACGTCCGCTGATTACCCATCACCGCACCTCCTCATCCGCCACTCAACCAGTTCCTTTGTACACCAATCGATCAACTTATGCAGAGGTTCCCTAGGGGGCAATGTTAGCCTCGTCCGGGTGCGACAATCGGTAGGTCGGGCGATGGCGCGCGAGAAGGCGGCGTTTGCGGCTTGAAAAGCCTTTGGACTCAAGTCCGGGAACCTCTCATTTGCAATCCACGTGGGCTTGGTGCGAGTCTGACTCGTGATTCAAATGGGAATTCCGCTTAACTCCTTCATGCGATCAATCGCCAGGCTCACTTTCGCACTGCTGTTTCTACTGACCGCGTTTGCGCGCCCGGCGTTGGCGCAGTCAGATGACGGTGGGTCGCTAGACAGACCAAGACGCCCGTAAGTAAACTTTCCATCTCGCCCACGAAGCTGAGCTACAGCGTCAACCTCGACAAAGCGACCACCGAGACCAAGCATTTCAACATCAAAGACACCGGAACGCTGGCGTTGGACGTAACCGTTGGCGTGCCCACCCGTCCCGACTACAAAATCACCTTGGGTGGCGGTTCGAGCACGATTGCTGCCAAAGGAAGCCTCCCGGTTGTCGTTGAGTTCAAACCTATCGGAAAAGGGACCTACGACGGGAGGATCGCGATCACCAGCGGTGCGACCAGCGGGAAGAGCACGGCGACCGTGACTCTGAAGGGGAAAGCGAGGCAGAAGAAGCCGACCCCGACCGCAACTGCGACAGCGACCGCCACAGTGACGGCAACCCCTACGCTGACTCCGACCCCGCCCGCTCCGACTCCTACCCCGCCGACCCCGACTGTAAGCGTGACCCCCACGCCTGCCGCAACGGCTACCTGTACGCCACGGCCCTCAGCGACTCCGGATATCGCGCATCTCATTTTGATCTCGGGAGGTCAAGCCTCCGATGGCACTCCACTGAACAGCGCGGAAGTCTTCAACCCGGTCACTTATATATTCAGCCTCACGACCAGTGCGATGAATGATGCTCGGTACGGCCACGCATCAGCGGCGATCAACACGAGCGCAGGAGCCGATGTCCTGGTGACAGGTGGCTTCGATCCGACTGGCGTCGCGCAATCTACCGAGATCTTCACCGGCTCTACATTTGTCGCTGGCCCAAGCATGACCGACTCGCGCGAAGGCCACACGGCAACTGCGTTCAACGACGATTCTACCAACGTGTTGATTGCGGGCGGGCAGGATGCCAGCGGCACCGTTCTCAATACAGCCGAGATCAGTGGCACGGCTACAAGTCCAATGAGTACGCCGCGCGTAAACGCTGCTACCGTGCTCTTGGCAGAGCCGTTCTCAAACACGTGTCCAGCAAACGCGGTGATCACAGGCGGCTCGAACGGGCTAATCCCGCTACAAACTGCGGAATTGTTCAACCCCGGTTCCCACACCTTTACTCTGACCGATGATGTTTCGCTGGGCGGCAGTCAGATGAACGCAGCGCGTGCGTTCCATACCGCGACGCTGCTGCCCAACTCCGGCGAGTTCCTGGTGGCGGGCGGCGAAGGCGTCGCTGGGGTTGCTCAGGCGAGCGCAGAGATCTTCGACGTGGGGAGAAACAAATTCACGCTGACGACAGCACTCAGCGGAACGGACATGACCGTCGCGCGCGAGAAGCATACGGCCACAGCTTTTGGGGAAACAACGGTCTTGATTGCGGGAGGCCTTGACAGTTCCAATAACGCGCTATCGACTGCAGAGGTGTTCGATCTCTCGACGAATTCGTTCACGGCGGTCGGCTCGATGCATAGCGCGAGATTCAATCATGCGGCCGCAATACTTCCGAACGGCAAGGTGCTCATCACCGGCGGCGAAGATGGAAGCGGAAATACTCTCAATACTGCCGAGATCTTCGATCCCGTGACGAACAAATTCACCCTGACTACCGATGCCTCGCTCGGCGGCAACCGCATGAACGTCGCGCGGAAGCTGCATACGGCAACCGCGTACTAGCGGCGAGAAGCGCGCCGCCATTTGTAAGGCCGGGCAGAAAAGGCACGTGTGTGGCGAATTACTGATTTCCCCTGAAATGTTCCGAAATGGTGCTTGCGCCGTTCCTGCGCTTCCAACAGACGAACAAAGCGCGATCAAGAAGTTCAGCGGTGAGGCCAAGGGTATTTGGGGAGCGGGCGGATCGGCTTCGGCGAGTGCGGACATCGAGAATGAGAGGTGAGCCGCAGGGGTGACCCCTGCACCCAGTATTAAGGCCGCCCGCCGTTGGCGGGCGCGGCCCCTGGCCGTTGGCACGCCGTGTTTTCCTTTCTTAATACTGCGCTGCCGTCGCCACGGCCAGGGGTGACCCCTGCACCCAATGTTAACGCCGCGCTCCGTTGTCGCGCGCGGCCCCTGGCCGTTGGCACGGCTGGCCAGTATTAAGAGAACCTCGAGCGCGCGGGCGCCGCACGGATGTCCCTCACTCGCGCCAGAGGCGAGGACTCGCCCGTCTGAGCTGACGCGCAGCGGCCTTCCAGCAGCGCCGGTTTGCATTTCCCTGCTCGATACTCCCCCTTGCGTCAACTTTGACGATTTGCCTAGACTGACCATACGTTCATTTGACTGACTGTCCAGTTTTCTCATGACAAAGGAAGAAGTAATCAAGGAATTCCGGGTGCGGGAGATCCTTGAAGCCGCACGCCGCGTGATGGCTCGATACGGTATGCAGGGCACGACCGTCGATCGCGTCGCCGAGGAAGCGAAGGTCGCCAAGGGCACCATCTACCTCTACTTTGATACCAAAGACGAGCTGGTCCATACCGCGGTGATCGAGGGTCTGCGCGAAATGACGGCGGAGGTTCTTGCTTCGGACGATCCGTCGATGCCGCCGCTGGAACGAATCCGCAGACTCATCCTGGCCCAGTTCCGAATTCTGGCCTCGAACCAGGATTTTTTGAAGACATTTATCATCGGCAATTCGCTGGATATCGAGCTCGAATCCGAGACCGGCCAGCGAGAATTGCGAGTCTATGCCGGCCATCTCGATTTCGTCGCGTCGGTGCTGCAGGACGCGATCGACCACGGCGCCATTCGGCCCATCGATCCGCAATTCGCGGCGTTCATGCTCGGCGAGATGCTGACCGGATCGCTGCGGCGGCGGCTGCTCAAGCTGGCGTCGAGTCCGCTCGAATCGGATGCCGAAGCGGTCGTGGAACTTTTTCTAAAAGGGATTGCGGCGATTCCATGCGACTGAAGTCTCTCAGGGTTCCGGCTTTCGCCGGGCTGGCGGCCGCGCTGGGCGCGTTGGCGCTTTGCGGATGCCATCAACCGGCTGCGGCCGAGGTCGAAAAGGATAAGACGGGGCCGGCGCCAATTTCGATCGCGGTCGCCACGGCGCATCAGCAGAGTCTCGATCGCACGGCCGAGGTGCAGGGCGCGCTTTTCCCGCGCGAGCACGCGGTGATGTCGTCGGAAGTCGAGGGCGCGGTCGTCCAGGTAGCCGCGGACTTCGGGGACAAGGTTAGCGCCGGCCAGGTGATGATGAAAATCAACCCGCGCGAATATGAACTGCGGGTTGAGACCGAGCAGGCTTCGCTCGACCAGGAGCGCGCCAAGCTTGCCAACTCGACCGCGCGCTACAATCGCGCGCAGGCGCTTAGGCGAGAGGCGACCATCTCGCCCGAGCAGTTCGATCTAATGGCGTCGCAGATGCGCGTCGATCAGGCTGACACGGAATGGGCGGAAAAGGCGCTCGCGATGGCGCGCAAGAAACTCGGCGACACCGAGATCAAGGCGCCGTTCAGCGGCTCCGTGCAAAAGCGGATGGTCTCGCTCGGCGAGTACGTCTCACCCGGCAAAGAGATTTACGAACTGATAGCGACCGACCCGATCAAGCTGCGCTGCCCGATGCCGGAGCGGTTCGTGCCGCTGGCGCGAGTCGGGATGCCGGTGAAGCTTACGATCGACGCCAAGCCCGGTGCGTGGTACCCGGGAAAAATCACGCGCATCGCGCCGGCGCTCGATGAAAGCAGCCGCACGCTGTTGATCGAGGCCGAAGTCGCCAACCCCGACGGCGCGCTGAAGCCGGGATTCTTCGCCCACGTGACCATGGATCTCGGCCGCGATCGCGCGCTGTTCGTGCCCAGCCTGGCGGTGCTGCGCTACGCGGGCGTCGCGCGCGTATTCATCGTCGATGGGGGAGTCGTTCGCGCGCGCGAGGTGACCACCGGCAGCGTCGTCGGCGACCAGATCGAAATCACCGCAGGGCTGAAGGAGGGCGAGCAGGTCGCGGTCAGCGACGTCGATCGCCTGGCCGACGGCACCGCGGTGATCGCGAAGGCGCAGTCGTGATTCTCGCCGACCTGTGCGTGCGCCGGCCGGTCTTCGCCACGATGTTCGTCGGCGCGCTGGTCGTGCTCGGATGGATCTCCTACATGCGGCTGGGCGTCGATCTGTTTCCCAAGGTCGATGTGCCGACCGTGATGGTCACGACGTTCCTGCCCGGCGCCGCGCCGGAGGAAACCGAGGCGCGCGTCACCAAGCCGATCGAGGAGGCGGTCAACACGGTCAGCGGAATCGACGAGATGCGCTCGAACACGCTCGAAGGCGTGTCCCGCGTCATTATCGAGTTCAAGCTCGAGCGCGGCCTCGACGCCGCCATGCAGGACGTGCGCGACAAGATTTCGACGGTGCTCGATCAGCTGCCCGACGGGACCAAGCCGCCGATGGTGCAGAAGTTCGACCTCGACGCGGTGCCGGTCGTGACGATCACGATCACCGGCTACCAGAGCCTGAAAGAACTCACCGAGCTGGCGCGCCGGCGCCTCAAGGAACCGCTCGAATCGGTTGACGGCGTGGGTTCGATCGATATCGTCGGCGGACGCGAGCGCGAAATTCACGTGGACGTCGACGCCGACAAACTGCACGCGACGGGAGTGACGATTCAGCAGGTCGGCGCCGCTCTGTCACGGCAAAACGTCGAGTACCCCGGCGGCCACATGAAGCAGGGGATGTCCGAGGAGACGCTGCGCACGCTGGGCCGTATCACCGAGGTTCCCGATTTCGCCAAGGTAATAGTCAGCGAGGTCGAGGGCCGGCCGGTGACGGTCGGCGACATCGCGTCGGTCGAGGATGGGGTCAAGGAACCGCGCTCGCTGTCGCGCTGGGACAACAAGAATGCGGTGTCGCTGGTGGTGCGCAAGCAGTCGGGCGAGAACACGATCGCGGTCGTCGATCACGTCAAGGAGCGCTACGAGACGATCAAGGGCACGCTCCCGCCCGGGGTCGAGGTGATCTTCACGCGCGACGCGTCGGCGTTCATCCGCGAGGCGGTCCGCACCGTGCAGGAGCATCTCGTGCTGGGCGGAATCTGCGCGGCGATCGTGGTGTTCTTTTTTCTCGGCTCGATTCGCTCGACGCTCATAGCCGCGGTCGCGATACCCGTTTCGATCATCTCGACTTACTCATTGATCTTGTGGATGGGTTTCACGCTCAACCGCATGACTCTGCTCGCGCTGACGCTCGCGGTCGGAATAGTAATCGACGACGCCATCGTCGTGCTCGAAAATATTTTCCGCTTCATCGAAGAAAAGAACATGGACCCGTTCTCCGCCGCGAAAGCGGCCACCGCCGAGGTTGGGCTGGCCGTCAGTGCGACTACGCTGTCGCTGGTGGTCATCTTCGTACCCGTCGCGTTCATCCACGGCGTGATGGGCCGGTTCCTGAATTCGTTCGGCCTGACGATGGCGTTCGCGATCATGGTGTCGCTGCTGGTCTCGTTTACGCTGACCCCGATGCTGTGTTCGCGTTATCTGAAAGGCAAGTCGGCGGGCGGCGCGAAACACAACAGCTCGAAGGACTGGAAAATTTTCCGGTGGATCGAGGACTACTACGCGCTGGCGCTGCGCTGGTCGCTCGATCATCGATGGGTGCTGGTCGTCGCGTCCGTCGCGTTGGTCGTCTCGATCCCGTTCCTGGGCAAGCTGGTCGGCGCGACTTTCATGCCCGACGACGACTCGAGCGAATTCGCGGTTAACATCCGCACGCCGCCCGGATACTCGCTGGCGCATACCGATCAGATAGCCGCGCAGATCGAGGATCGGCTGCGCACCATCCCCGAAGTCCGCGATCTGTTCACCACCGTCGGCGACACCAACGGCGACGATCGCGTGACGGTCGCTCAAGTTGACGCGAAACTCTTCCCGCTCGAGCAGCGCCGCCGCAGCCAGGAACTGGTGATGGCGGACGCGCGCAAGTTGATGGACGCGTTTCCGGCGCTGCGCGTGAGCGTCGATCCGATCAAGCCGTGGGAGCAGGGCGGCTATCACGAAATGGCGGTCGAATACGCCATGCGCGGTCCCGACCTCGAAACGCTGCGGACGTACGCCGACAACCTGATGGCGCGGCTCACAAAAATCCCCGGCATCGTCGATCTCGATTCGAGCTACGAGGGCGGGCTGCCGGAGCTTCAAGTCAACATCGATCGCAGCAAGTCGGCCAACCTGGGCGTGTCGGTGGACGATATCGCACAGACGATGCGCACGATGGTGCAGGGCGACGTGATCACGCGTTTTCGCGAAGGTCAGGATACCTACGACGTGCGCCTGCAGTTGGCCGAGAAGGACCGCAACAATCCGATCGTGGTCGCAGGGCTGACGATTCCTTCAAGCAAGGTTGGGCAGGTGCGGCTGGACAACGTGGCGACGCTTACGCACGGGACGGGCCCGGTGCAGATCGATCGGCAGGACCGCCAGCGCAACATCTCGATCGTCTTCAACCTCGCGCCCGGATTCGCGATGAACAAGGTGATGGACGCGGTCACGCGCGAGGTCAACCAGATTCATCTGCCGCCCGGCTATATCACGGCGTTCGGCGGTGAGAGCAAGATGTACGGCGAGATGGTCGCCGGCTTCGTGGTCGCCTTCCTGCTCTCGATCATCTTCATGTACATGGTGCTGGCGGCGCAGTTCGAGAGCTTCGTCCATCCGATCACGATCATGTTGTCGCTGCCGCTGGCCGTCCCGTTCGCGCTGATCTCGCTGTTCGTCTTTCGCGAGCATCTGATGCTGTTCTCGACGCTCGGCATTTTGCTGCTGTTCGGCATCGTGAAAAAGAATTCGATCCTTCAGCTCGATCAAACGCTCAACCTGCTCCGCGCGGGACTGCCGCGCCGCCAGGCGATCCTGACCGCGAATCGCGACCGGTTGCGGCCGATCCTGATGACCACGGCGGCGCTGGTCGCGGGCATGATCCCCGTCGCGATTGGGCAGGGCGCCGGCGACAGCTCGATTCGCGCAATCGCGCTGGTCGTGATCGGAGGTCAGACTCTGTGCCTTCTGATCACCCTGCTGATTACCCCGGTCGCTTTCTCGCTGTTCGACGATATGGAGAATTGGTTCCGCAACTTCCGCAAACCTCCCGCACGGCTCAAGCTGGTCGAACCTCTTTACGACGACGAGCCCGAACGCCACGCGATCAACTAGCGGCGCGCGTCTCCATCTTCAATCTCGGGCCGGCGTTCTGATACGCTCGCAAAATTATTGAGCGCAGGAGACAAACCAATAATGGGTCAAATCGTAATCGTTCTTGCACTCGGGCTTGCCGCGGGCATACTCGGCGGATTCGTCGGCGTGGGCGGAGGCGTCCTGATCGTCCCGGTGCTCGTGCTGGTGCTCGGCTTCGATCAGCATCTCGCGGTGGGCACCTCTCTGGGCGCGCTGCTGCCTCCGGTCGGAATCCTCGGTGCGTACGAGTACTACAAGCACGGCCATCTCAACGTCACGTATGCGCTGCTGCTGGGCTTGGGCTTGCTGGTCGGTGCTTACATCGGCGCGGTGTACGCCGTCAGAATGCCCGGGACGACGCTTCGCCGCATCTTCGCAGTATTCCTGCTGCTGACCTCGCTTCGGATGCTGTACAAATAGATTTATCGCGCTGATCGCCCGCGACTCGATTTCCTTGCGCTGCCGGATTGCCCTTACTAAGTTCGCGATATGGACCCGGCGCTTGAAAAAGCACTCAACCTTTTGCTCGAATCCGAGCGCGCCGGAGTGATTGCTCTCGGCACGCTCATCGCCGACGTCAAGCAGGACGAACTGAAGAAGTTCCTGTCCGGCTCGCGTGCGATGGAACAGCGCAACGCCGAGGAACTCGAGGCTCTGATTCGCGACAACGGCGGCGATCCGTCCAGCGGCATCGGGCCGTTCGCGGCCAAAGTCGCCGCGCTCGAGTCGATTCGCGATCGCCTGAACCTGATGTCACGCGGTCAGGAATGGGCCGCGCGCAAAACCGAAGTCGCGCTCGCACTCGCCCCCGAAGATGGCCCCATACACGACTACCTGACTGCGATGGCGAATCGGCATCGCGCCGAAGTGGAATGGGGCCGCGCGGAAGTTATCCGCCTCATGTCAGCCGGCTAAGGGGGTACCCGCTCGAGCTTAAGTCTCTATCCGGGACGACTCTTGCGAGGTTGCGCGCGCGGCGCGATAATTCCACCCTCCGGTGGACGCATAGCTCAGCCCGGTTAGAGCGCTTGCCTCACATGCAAGAGGTCCCTGGTTCGAGTCCAGGTGCGTCCACCAAATTCCTCAATATTTTCAAAGGCTCGATTTCGAATAAGTGACGGACGCAGTCATCTGCTGTGTCAGATCTGTGTCAGAAGCGGGCGCGGCAGCCGTTTCGTCGCCTCGCCACTGTTTCCAACAATCGGTCGCAACTGCAGTTTCTGGCGCGCTTTCAAGACGCTTCGTGGGATCGATTATCGATCACCGCGGCGTCGCTTCGGCCGAACAACTTCGTTTGCCGGGGTAGGGGGGTCAAATCACTGGGAGTCGGCGAGCGTTGACCGCGTGCTGGCCAAACGCGTGTGGCCGCAGGTTCGGGGGGAGGGGGAGTGGGATGATGGAAATCACAAGCAAAACCATTCGCGATCGAATCGTGGAACTGCGGCGGGTTGCCGCACGCGAGCTGGTTCCCAATCCGAAAAATTGGCGGCGGCATCCGGCGCGGCAGGCCGCGGCGCTGCGCGGCGTGCTCGAGGAAGTGGGATACGCGGACGCGCTTCTCGCACGTCAGTTGCCAGACGGTCGTCTGATGCTGATCGACGGTCACCTGCGCGCTGAAACCACGCCTGACCAGCTGGTGCCAGTGCTGGTACTTGACGTCGACGAAGCCGAAGCCAACAAGCTGCTCGCGACACTTGATCCGCTGGCAGCAATGGCCGAGACCGACAAGCTCGCGCTCAAGGATCTAGCCGGGTTCGTGCAGACCGATAGCGCCGAGTTGCGCGAGTTGCTCGACGGGACGGCCGGCATTGCAAGGGAGGCTCAACAGGACGCGATTCCTGCGCCTCCGGTAACCCCTGTGGCGCGTTTGGGCCAAATCTGGCAGTTGGGGTAAGCATCGGCTCCTTTGCGGCGACTCTACGCGCCCGGAATACGTTTCACGCCTGATGGGCGATGAAAGGGCGATTTTGTTCGCGACTGACCCGCCGTATGCGATCGGGTACGCTGGCGGCTCCCATCCGGCCACTAGGGCGAACCGGGCCAAAGCCAACCGCGACAAGGACTGGTCGAAGGTCTACCGCGAAGCCGGCCGAACCGCGTTCGAGAACGAGGGCGTCGGCGGCGATAGCGGGCGATCGTTCTATCTCGCCTTTTACAAAGTCGCGATCGAATGCGCGATCGCACCCAACGCAGTATGGTATTGGTGGCACGCCTCCACCAGGCAGGCGATGCTCGAGGGCGTCTGGAACGAAGTCGGCGCGTTCCATCATCAGCAGATCATCTGGTTCAAGAGCCGACCCGTCCTGACCTATTCGGTCTATATGTGGGCGCACGAGCCATGCCTCTTCGGCTGGATCAAAGGCCAGAAGCCCGAGGTCGAACGCAAGCAGGAGGGCGGGTATCCATCAACGGTCTGGGAAGTCCCGAGCGCCGAGATTGAAACCAACGAGCATCCGACTTCGAAGCCAAATCGGCTGTTCGCGATTCCGATGCACTTGCACACTCAGCCCAACGACCTCTGTTACGAACCGTTCAGCGGCAGCGGATCGCAGCTGATAGCGGCAGAGCAGCTCGGGCGCCGCTGCTACGCGATCGAGCTGGAGCCCCGCTTCGTCGATGTAGCGATCTCGCGCTGGGAGAAACTCACCGGTCAAAAGGCCGAAGTAGTGGAGGAGGGTGCTGCGGATGAAAACACCGGGACCGCCGCCAACGCCGACTAATCTGAAGGAGCTCCTTGGGAATCCTGGCAAGCGGCGACTGAACAACAGGGAGCCGGACCCGGAGCCCGCGATTCCTTCGTGTCCTTCATTCCTGAACAAGGAGGCGCGCCGCGAGTGGCGCCGCGTTAGCAAGCTGCTGTTTGCGAACGGCTTGATGACCCAGCTTGATCGCGCAGCGTTAGCCGGATACTGCGACGCGTACGCCCGCGCGGCGGAAGCTTCACGCCAGCTCCAGAAGTACGGCCTCATCGTGAAATCGCCCAACGGCTACCCGATGCAGTCCCCGTACCTCGCGATTCTCAACACCGCGCTGCAGGAAATGCGTGCGTTTTGCACGGAGTTCGGAATGACGCCAAGCTCGCGCTCGAGGGTCAAGACCGCGAATCCAAAACAACGCAGTTTGTTCGGCGATTTTCTCGATAGCAACGAAGAGGTCGTTTCATAAATTGATTAGGTGGAGAGACCCCTACGATGCCGGCTCGTTCCCAGCATTCACATTTGCGACATCGAGCCAGCCGTGGTCAAAGGTGAAGGTTCGTGCCTTGCAAGCCGGATCTTGGATACGCACGATGCGCCGACCGCCGTCATCGTCTGCATGCTCGACAACGTAAAGCCAGTACGCCTCTCCGTGCTCGCGGGCACACTCGAACTGGGGGCGCGAAAGCCCAACGGGCCGGTCGTGCAGGCTACTGCTCATTGCCTTTACTTCGATCCATCGAGCAGGCTTGCCGTCGTCACCATATTCGAATAGGTCGTATCCTTCATTGAAGGGCGGCGTCCGCTGCAACTGAGGCTCACTCTTGAGAATGAACGTGATCGCCTTTTCCTCCAGCGCCATCCTGGCTTGGTGATCCAACGCGTCGAGGCTCGGATCTTCCTCATCTGGGCGCACGCCAACGTAGGAAATGAATGGCCGACCTCCCGCGCCTGCGGACGTGCGCTTGGGCGAATCGTGGCGAGCGCCCGACGAAGTCCCACTCGAAAGGGCGCCGGCGCGCGTCTCCGTGCCGGGACCGTGTCTCGCATCACTACCAGTGCTTTCTCGCCCGCCGCCGCTTTCCATAATCGCTTCAATCTGTCCAACTTGTGCTGACGGGGAACAATGTGACCGATAGGGGGGCGGGTCAGATCTCTAGACCGGGTCGGCGCGCGACCGCGTTGCCAGCCACGCGCGTGTGGTCGCGAAATTAAGCAAAACGGGCAGGAGGGGCAGGATGGGGAGAAAAAAGCCAGAAGTTACGCCAGCAATTCGGGATCGGATTCGTGAACTCCGGCGGATCCCGGCCAAAGAACTGCTTCCGAACCCACGCAATTGGCGTCGGCACCCCCGCGAACAGGCTACCGCGCTGCAGGGAATCCTGGCCGAGGTCGGTTACGCCGATGCCCTGCTGGCGCGCGAGACGCCTGATGGACTGATGCTGATTGACGGCCATCTTCGCGCAGAAACCACGCCGGACCAGCTGGTGCCGGTGCTGGTACTTGACGTCGACGACGCCGAAGCCAACAAGCTGCTTGCGACACTTGATCCGCTGGCAGCAATGGCCGAGACCGACAAACTCGCGCTCAAGGATCTCGCCGGTCTGATTCAGACCGATAGCGCCGAGCTGCGCGAACTGCTCGACGGCACGGCCGGCATTGCCCGTGAAGCGGCACAGGACGCGATTCCCGCGCTTCCGGTAACCCCTGTGGCGCGTTTGGGCCAAATCTGGCAACTGGGGGGGGCAAGCACCGCCTACTTTGCGGCGACTCTCCTGATTTTTCCGCCCGCATCCGTCAAGGGCTGCCAGAACGCCGCGGCTCCTAATCTTGATCTTGTCCCTTACTACGGCAACCGGCTTTGCGCTCGGGGCTGGGTCCATTCCTATTACAGTTCGAAATGCGGGAACAGCAGCGTTAGCCCGAACCGCACCGTGTACATTGGCGTAATCCCTGTGTACTGTCGGTATGCTGTCCATTCGCCTGAGACCCAGGCATTGAGCTCGAGCCCTTCGGACTTCCACACCTTCCCGAAACCGAAGCTGATCGGAATCCTGGTCGAACTCCCATGGCGCCAATTGACAGTCCATGTAGAGTCGGAGGATTTGATATACCATCCACGCCTCAGCGTGTACGAAATCAGCGGCTTGAACTTCATTCGGTTCTGCGGGGTGGCAGAAGAATTCGTGTAGGCAAAGGAGATGGGATTCTGGTATAGGAATCCCACCATCAACCGCGGAATGCCGCGATATGCGGCCGCAGCGGCAGGTCCAACTTCCCACGCGTGTTTTCCCGCACTTGGAACCCTCCCCGTCGGAAACACGAATGTCGGTCCCACTGCCCAGCCGAACCCTGTTTCTTTGGGGTCGGGCCAGTTGGAGATGAACAGATCGAACAGCTCGGTATCGGCGAATTCGGTTATTGTAGAGCTGCTCTGCGATGTTGCCAGCGTTCGCAGCCTGAACGTAGGTGTTATTACTTGTCTGAAAGGAAGGAATGAAAGAGGCTCTACCGGCAGTTCTACCTTAAGTTGAAGTGTGTTGGTCTGCGCCGATGTTTGAAAATTCCTTGGCGTATACAGATCTTGGAATTTCAGCTGCGTCAGAATCGCGGTCGGGTCATCGACCTTTCGCGCTAGTTGGTCCTCTTCCGATTCTATGCCCGACGAACCACTAACAGCGTCCTGACCATACGCGCCGCTTGCAATGGCGAAGACAAGGACGAAGGCCAATACCGGAGTCCCCGAGATTCTAGCGTAAATCGTCAGCGCTTTTACCTCCCGAATTTTGATGGACCTCGCTGCGGTAAAGAGCGACCGGCTGGAGCATCGCCGTGCAAACACTGCCGCGGCGGGTTCTAAAATTTCCAGATGATATTGAGCGCAACGAAGTTAAGAAGGTTCGTTGAGTAATGCCCTTGCAGCGTTCCGGCGAGTGGTCCGCGGCTATTACTGATGGGACCGGGGCCAGCGTCCATTACCTCAAACGCAGCCCCGGCTGTTACGTCGCGATTGATCTCGTACTGGACGCCTGTGCCATATCGCAGCTGGCGATCTGCAGGCAGGACTGCGATCCGATTCGCTGTCGAAACCGGCGAGCTGTCATACGCAAATCCCGCGGACCACAGCCATTTTTCACCGATTCGCAATTGTTGCCCGATCGCAATCTGACAGGTGTCCGAGAAATGCAGGTTAGCCTCGATACTCCTCTGGTTTTTCGCAGAGATTCCGACCGGGAACTCCCCGAATGCCGACCAATTCTGCCATCCAACATTACCCATCAGACTGAAGTTGGGTAGGACCTCGTAGACCGTGCTGAACATCACTTGCTGCGGCTCTGTCATAGGGATGTTGGCTTTTACTCCGTCTATTTTCTTGCGAATAAAGTCGAGACCTGGACCGAGACCCGTGACGTGCGGCCGAAAGCCGAACTTGTAGTCTTCCGGTGATTGATAGGTGAGCCCGATGCGGAGTTTGGAAATCGGCCGGAGCAAAATGCCGACATTACCGCCAAATGCTTCGTCCCACGACTCGAGCGCGAGGCCGCCATCGGGCACGCGCGGAAGAGCGTTGTTAATCTTCGATTGAAACGTGAGACGCCCGACTCCAAAGTTGAAACCTGCTCCCACTGACAGCCAGTTGCTTACCTCGTAGGCGATTGACGGGTTGATTTTGCCAGTGATGAGTGACGCCTCGGTTATGTAATAGCGTCCGACCCACGTTTTGCCGTAGTCTCCACCAAGTCCGTAATCTGAAAAAACCGCCACGCCGAGCCGCAACTTCTCAGAGAGTTTGTGGACATAGAAGAACGACCCGAGCGGAAAAAACACCCCTGCATTGCCGCCGCCACCGCCTGACGTCGTCGTTTGAGGGGCAACGTCGAAGTTAGTCGAGGGCAGGAGCACGCCGGACGCGGTTAGCAATTGTGAATGGTCGAGTAGAGTCATCCCGGCGGGATTGGCGGCTGCGGTCGAGGCGTCCGATGCCATAGCGGCTCGTCCGGCGCTTGCCGTGCCGAGATCGGGAGCTCCCGTTTCATACAACTCTAGCGCGGCACCTCGCGCGGAGGAGACAAATGCGAGTGAGACGACTATTGCAAGAGAAATAGTCCTATAAACCTTATGCAATGGCGGTTGCGCGGTTACCTCCGGCATGGCTTTAGCGGTAGGCTGCACTATTCGGTCCTTCATTTGAAGATTCCTCTCTTTAGCCCGATACGTGGCGCGATCGTCTCGATGCACACAAGTCGTTTCCATCTATAGCTTCAAATCAGGGAGCAGCAGCGTCAGACCGAACCTGACGGTATACATCGGCGTGATCTTTGAGTATTGGCGGTAGGCCGTCCACTCGCCCGACACCCATGGATTGAGCTCAATTCCTTCGAACTTCCAAACGCGGCCAAAGCCAAGGCTGATCGGGATCGTCGTCGAACCGCCGTGACGCCAATTGACCGTCCACGTCGAGTCGGATGATTTTACGTACCAGCCGTGGCCGAATGTATACGAAATTATCGGCTGGAACTCCATCTGGCTTTGCGCTGGCGCTGAGGAATTGGTGTACCCAAGCGATATGGGATTCTGGAAGAGGAAGCCGATCATCAAGTGCGGAACGCCCAGGTATTTGGCTGCGGCTGCGGGTCCCACCTCCCACGCGTGTTTTCCCGCAGTTGGGTCTCTTCCCGTCGGAAACACGAACGTCGGTCCCACTCCCCAGCCGAATCCGGTCTCCTTGGGATCGGGCCAGTTGGAGATGAATAAGTCGAATAGCTCCATATCGGTGAATTCGGTTATCGTCGAACTGCTGGATGATGTCGCTATCGATTCGACCTTGAACGTCGGGCGAATGACTTGCTGAAACGGAAACCCCGAAAATGCTTCTATCGGTACAACTGCACGCAGCTGAATTGTATTCGTCTGTGCCGAGGTCTGAAAATTCTTCGGAGTATACAGATCCTGAAGTTGCAGTTGCATTAGAATCGCGGTCGGATCATCTACCTCTCGCGCCAGGCGATCTTCTTCGGACTCGGCGCCGGCAGAACCAGCCAGCAGGCTCTGGCCTCGCGCGTTACCGCTGATCGCAAGGAAAATAAAAAGAAATATTTTGACGATCCGTCCTATCACGAAGTGCTTCAGCCTCCGAAAAGAGGTCCCTTAATCAATTTCGGGATGACGGGAGTAATCGCGAACTGGAGGTTCCATTTCTGGCCGAAGACATCGGGATGAACCGGCATGTACTGACCTTGAACCTGAAGTTTCACAGGAAGCGGGCCAATCTTGATTACCTTGCTCACATTAAGGCCGATAGGAAACGTCACCTCGTTTCCGCTCTTGTTCGCGTACCAGTTAACCAGCATGTTGGGCGATGTCCCGATGCCCCATCCATCGCCCGGCAGATAGACGAAGAAGTATTGAAGGTTCATCTGGCTCACAGTCTGCGAGCCTGGGCCGCCGGTCGAGAACCACTGCTGAGGAAATACTCCTGCCAGCCACTTTCCACCCAGGTATCCGAATACGCCGGCGGGTCCAAGCTGCCATTTGTTCTGCCCAAGCCTCAAGTTGCTCGCGGTAGGGAAAATGAAACTGGGGCCCGCGCCCAAGAGCCATGGGCCGGCGAGCTTCGGACTGGGCGAGAGTAGAGTCGCGAGGATCGTGTCGCCGAAGCCCGTGACGCGATGAAGATGCAGGCTCTCGTTCACGTAAGGCGTCGAGTTCATCACCTGGAAAACGGGCCGAGTGATCAGGTTCCAATCGTCGGTCAGCGCCAGTGGCAGAACAGGCTGAAACTGGAGGTTCACAACGTTGCGATCCGGCTTGTTCAGCCAGTAGGTATTTTCTTGAAGCTGAAGAGCCCAAATGCTCGAAATCGGGTTCGACAGTTCTTTATTAACTTCGTCGAGTGATTTGTCCTCCGTCGTCTGCGCAGCAGCGGAAGGTACATGTACGAAGGCCAAAAGCGTTATGAGAATGAGCGATCGCGTAAATCGATTTTTCATGGCGCCTCACATTCATCGCGGCTCGCTGCCAAAGCTGGCCAACGACGCTAGTTCGCTACACCGGAGAATTTATTTCGACATCAGCACCTTGCCGGTGGTGCTATCGATGTTGAACAGCCAGAAGGCCGTCACGTCTTCCTCCAGGATCATCGCGACCATGCCTACGCCAGGTGCAAAAAAATTGTAGCCAATGTTCTGCGTATGGGCCGGACCAACTTTGCCCTCGCACTTGACGCGGAACAGGACCGCCGGGAAAGTGCCGGCCGGTACCGTCACTTGGTAAGTACCGATGTAGGTGTAGGTGCCGTTGATAGATCCGGAGTATCTCTGGTCGCTCGGGTCGTCCAGATAGTTTACTGAAACTTGTTGCGTGTATGTTCGCGTCTCTCCCGGTTGCATGCCCTTGGGCACGAACGGATTAGCAGGCGTGGTGACGACCACCACGCCCTCGCCGGAGTCGGTGAGAGCGGCCATTATGATGTCGCCCTCTGGCGTCTCGCGCATGAAGCCGGCGAGCGAGGGCGTGAGCTGAAACCGCCAGGCCTTTTTCCCGCCTGGGCGCCTGGCCTTCCAAAGTCCAAGCGTCTGCGTGGTCCCCGCGTGGGGGCCGGCGACGACCTGGTACTGCTGTGACTTCTCTTGAAGCGGGAAGTAGACGGAGGGGTCCGCGATAGGTTGGCTCGGCAACGCGATGCCCACCACGCCTGGCCCAAGCTGGGCGGTTATATTTTGCTGATCTTCCGGAGGCAGAGGCAGCACGACACCTTGCGCGCGCGCAGCCCCTGAAACCAGCAGCAAAAAGCCGAGCGATATGGTTATAAACTTTCCCATCAGGTTCCTTGCTCCATCAGCGCCGGGTCGGCGCACTCGCTCCTACCGATACCGTTACCGTGGCCTGAGCCGTTGGAGGGCCACGGGCTCAAGCCACAGCCATCGCGCCCCCGCTAGTATCCGCTCTGGACGAAGACGCTGCCCTTCGGTCCGATTCGGACACATTCGGCCTGGCCATTGTAATCGGGGTTGCATATGGCTTTGTCAGAAGCGGGACACTTGTACAAACCCGCTTCGAGCGGCTCGCACTTATTGAGATCGAAATGCAACTCGGTCCTTTTCATTGCCGCATCCTGGGCCGGCGGAGGAGTGGACGACGAGCATCCACCAAACCCCACCATGCCCATCACTGCGATCGCTAAAACCATCCGCTTTGCCATTTGTTCTGCCTTAGTTCCTGAGTTTCTATTTACCATTGAACCTACCTCCAATCACTTTTTCATATGTCTTGCGTGCCGCAGCCGGCGACGCCAAGCTCATCGGGTTATTCCGTCCCTCTTTTCATCGCCGCGATCCGTGCCTGAAGTTCTGCCTTGAGTGCTTCGAGATTGAAACTCGCTCCGCGTTGCATCGGCGGGAACGCGATAAAGGTCTGCGCTTCTTTGGCGACCTCCTGCTGCAGGAAGACGAAACGCCAGAACTCGTGGATGTAGAAATCCGGCATGTAGTAGGCGGAACCCATGTTGCCCTTCCAGATCCCCATCCGCTCGAATGGATCGAGCCGGAGATTGGTTAGGAGCGGCATATCCAGATGTACAGTGCTCCCAGTCCATCCATCGGGCTGATCGATCAATCGGAATTTCCAGTCATCAATACGGACGGCGCCCAGGGTGCCTTCGGCGAAATAGAAGACTTCATGTCGGTTGGACGGTCCCTTAGCGGTCAGCAGGTCCAACTGGTTGTAACCGTCGAGATGTACCTTGTAGGTCGTGTTGCCCAACTGCTTGCCCTTCAGCAACTCGTCCTTGATGCTAGGATCGCCGGCGGCGGCGAGCAGGGTCGGGAAGAAGTCCAGACCGGACATGATGCCGTTCTCGACCTTTCCAGCCGGGACGTGGCCGGGCCAGCAAACGATCATCGGCACACGCATGCCGCCTTCCATGATCGTTCCCTTGCCGGCGGCGAAGGGCGTGTTGCCGCCATCTGGCCATGTAAAGTTCTCCGCGCCGTTGTCGGTGGTGAACACGACGATCGTGTTGTTGTCGAGACCGTCGGCCTTCAGCTTGGCCAGGATACCGCCGACGACGTCGTCGAGCTGGGACATGACGCCTTCTTCCAGATACCAGCCGTTCTGCCCGTTCAATTTGGCGGCATATTTCGGCGACAGGTGCGAAACGATGTGCGCGCGGGTGGGATTGACCCACAAGAAGAACGGCTTGCCGTCCGCCTTGGCCTTGTCGATGAACTTCACCGAGTAGTCGAGAATGTCCTCGTCAACCGTCTCCATGTTGTACTTGATGCCGGGCATGGGATGCGGCGGCAGCGGCCCCTCATCCACGATCCGCTGCTTGCCTATCTTGCCCCAGCGCGGCTGCACGGTCGGATCGTCGGTCGTGGTGGCGAAGCTGTGGATCAGGTTGCGCGGTCCGACGACATCTTTGAGTCCTGCCGGATAGGAGTGCCAGAACGGGTCCTCCATCGCGTCGAGGTGATAGAGATAGCCGAAATACTCGTCGAACCCGTGCACGGTCGGCAGGAACTGATTCAGATCGCCCAGATGGTTCTTGCCGAACTGGCCGGTTTCATAACCCATCGCCTTCAGCGCGGTAGCAATCGTCGGCGCCTGGTCGGGTATACCGACTGTGGCGCCGGCTTGGCCGACCGTGGTCATGCCGGTGCGGATCGGCAGTTCCCCGGTGATGAAGTTGGCGCGACCGGCGGTGCAGCTCGGCTCCGCGTAGTAGTCAGTGAAGCGCATGCCCTCGGTGGCCAACTTGTCCAGATTCGGAGTCGTCGAATACATGAGACCCTGGTGGTAAGCGCCGATGTTGGACCAGCCGATATCGTCGCCCATGATGACGAGAATGTTAGGCTTCTTGTCCTGAGCCCACGCCGCTTGTGCGACCGACAAGCCTATGATTGCGCCCATCATGAGCGCGATACTGAAGTGTGTCCTTTTCCGACTAAGCATTTGAACGCTCCTGCTGCATTTGGTTTTTCGTCTTCTCTTAGCTCTGCGCGGGTTTCCCCTGCAGTTGCAAGATGCGATTTGGGATTTTCTGCGCCCAATAGTCCATCGCGTTCTGCGCGTCGCCCCATTGGAATGACGCTGCCCCCTTCATTCCGATGCCGCCCGCACGCTGATCGACTGCTTCGGCCAGCAACGCGCCGGTGACCGAATCGGTGGCCTTCATCTCGGCCTCGGCCGAACCAACGAACGCATAGCTGCCGGTAACCATCGATTGGGCAACGTTGATGACTTTCACTTGCGGGATAATTACAGAGATGGTGCGAAGTGCCGGGACTGCAGTCGTCGCGTCCATCAGCGCCACCCGCAAGGTCATAACGCCGGGTCCCGGCTGTTCGACAAGGGTGAAACTCTTGGAAAGGTTGGTCTGCAGCGCGTTGTAGAAGTATGTGGTTAACGTTTGTTGATCCGCTTGCGACACCTTCGAATCGGCAGCGGCCCAGAACTCAACCGGCACAAGCTGTATCTTGGTGTAGCTGCTCCATTGAGCGTCGGGACTTATCCAGGCCAGCGCGGCGCCACCCTCTGGCCCGGGAGCCAGCTTGGACGCATCGGGGCCGAGAAATCCCGTAACCGAAGAAGGCAATGGGCCGCCCGCCTCGAGCGCCTTCTCTGCCGCTGGCGCGCTCTGGACCGTAGTCGCGCATCCTGCAGCCAGCAGCACCGCCGCGAGAGCCGCGGTTGCGGTCATAGTGGTCAGCATTTTCCTTCGCAAACTGTTGTTCATCACGATCTCCTTCATAATGTTGGCTCCCGCTAGTTCAGTCTCTCCTTGGACTATTTCTTCTCATCGCTGCGTTGTGAATCGGCGCACTGCAATGCCGGACAACCGGCTCTTGCCTGGAGTGTGTTCGCGCAACTCGATGACGGGTGAAGCTTGGTCCCTTTTTCCGGGCAGCGATATTGTACTTTGGTACAATGGCCGAACGGCCGCCGCGCGATGCACAGTATGCTTGCGAGCAATGGTGCGGATGATCCGCACCATTCTCCCGCGCAGTTGGTATCGTTAGTTGTTTAAAGAATCGACGGCCACAGTCATTGTGGTAGATGACGACGCGTCTGTCCGCCGCGCGCTGCGAACGCAGCTGCAGATTTTGGGATTCAACGTGTTGGACTTTCCAAGCGCGGAAGAGTTCCTGGCGAGCGAGTTCCCAACTGGCGACGCGTGCCTGCTGTTGGACGTCTACATGCCGGGAATGAGCGGAATTGAACTATGCCGGAGGATGGTTGAGTCAGGCCGGCGCTTGCCGACGATCCTGATAAGTGGCCGCGATGATCAGCAGACCAAGAAAATGATGCGCGACGCGAACCCCGTTGCGAGCTTGCTGAAGCCCTTCGACGAAAAAACCTTGCTACGGGCGATTCGGAAGGCGTTGCCGAACCAGTCGAGCTTGCTGCACTAAGCGCTACCAAACGCGCTATACCAGCAAGTAGTTCTTCTCATTAGCGCGCCACGCTCGCTTCAATGCGACTCCCTATTGTATGGTCCGCAGCGAGGGTCGAATCTGCATTCCGCCGCACCAGTCGCGGAGATCCAACCCCCATGCGCAGGTTTCGCTGATGCGACGACCAACGACGATCGGCACAATCGAGCCAAAGCGTACTAGGGCCGCGCGCGTCGGTCGCGAACGGCGCGAGCTTGATCGCTTCGAGTCGCTGGTGGTCGAACTATCGGCGGCAATGGCGCGGGCGCCGGCTGACGCCGTCGATCGCGAAATCGAATCCTGGTTGGGCAATATCTGCCAAGCCCTGGGTCTCGACCGAAGCGCCGTATATGAGCGTGATGCGCCGGGCGAGCCGGTACGCACGACGCATACCTGGCTTCGAGCGAATTCTCCGCCTTTTCCTCGGCATTATGATCCGGGCAAGTTCTTTCCGAAGACCGCCGACTGGATCATGGCGGGCAATCATCTTATGTTCTCGCGTCCAAGCGATATACCGGTTGAACTGGCGGATGTGAGGCGCTTCGTAGAGCGATATGGACCCAAGGCTTCTGCGGCGATCCCAATGTGGGCCGGTGGCAAAGTCATCGGAGCAGCGACTTTCGGCAAGTTCCGCTCGCCTCGGGAATGGTCGCCTGAACTGCTCGATCACTTGGCCCTCGCGGTGCGACTCTTTGGAAGCGCGATCGAGCGCAAGCAGTCAGTCACAGCAATGCGAGCAGCTCGCGCTGAACTCAGGACCGCTTCGCGCCGTAACTTGATGAGCGAACTCGTCGCCTCGCTTTCGCACGAAATCAACCAGCCCCTTGGCGCAATTCTGAGCAACCTCGGAGGTCTCGCGCGCCTGCTGACGAAAGGAAATCCGCAGCCCGCTATGGCCTTGGAGGCGGTTAACAATGCGATTGAAGACACCAACCGAGCGGCTGAAATCGTTCGGCGCATCCGGTTCATGTTCAAGAAACACGTGGAGCACAAAACCGCAATCGACATCGGCGCCCTGGTCAACGAAGTGGTGAAGCTTACTGCCGGCGAGGCCGCGGTTCGGAAGATCTCAGTGCAGATCGAGGTATCGCCTTCCGTGGATCGAGTCATCGGCGATAGCATCGAGCTGCAGCAGTGCGTACTGAATCTGCTCATGAACGCCTTCGATGCGATCGCAGAGGCCAAATCTGATCGACGCGGCGTAACAATCAAGGTCGCTCCGGAGAAGACCGGATGGGTCGGCGTAAGCGTAAGCGATAGCGGCGCGGGTGTTGACCCTGCCGTCGCGAACCGGCTGTTCGAGCCATTTGTTACGACCAAGAGCGAAGGTATGGGATTGGGCTTACTCGTCACCCGATCGATAGTAGAGAGTCACGGCGGCGCAATCTGGTCGACGCCAAATCCCGACCGCGGCGCCACGTTCACCTTCACGCTTCCGGTTGCCGAAGGGAAACGCGCCAGCGCGTCGAGAAGCGCGGGTTGATCGAACTCAAGAGGGCAGCGTTCGAACGGCGTGAATCCCGAGGCTTCCAGCCATGCGCACTAGGTCGGCGAGTGAGCCGGCGCCCATTTTGCTCATTACACTTGCGCGATGCGCCTTCACGGTCCGTTCGGTTGTTCCCAATTCGGTGCCGACTTGTTTGTTCAGCAAACCGTCGGTTACCAGGCCGAAAACTTCGCGTTCGCGGGAGGTCAGAGAGCGCTGGAGGTCTTCAAGTTCGATCCGCTGCAATTGTTCAGCGCGCCGTCTGCGCGAAAGATCGGCGCCGCGTGCTATCGAGCTCAACAGAGCTTGATCGTCAACCGGCTTTTCGAGGAAATCCACGGCGCCTCTCCTCATCGCCTGCATTCCGAGCGACAGATCGCCGTGACCGGTGATGAAAACGATCGATGCGTAGGGAACCGTGCGGTTGAGTTCCTCCTGAAGCTGAAGCCCATTCATTCTCGGCAGGTAAATGTCCGCCACGACACAATCAAATTCCTTCGCATCAACGGCATCGAGAAGTTCCTCAGCGCAGCAGTGAGGAGTGACCTCAAAGCCGGCAGTGCTGAGTTGGAAGAAAAGGGCCTGCCGCACCCGCTCGTTATCTTCGATTATTGCGACCCTGATGGGTCCGGTCGTCTTAACAGTTTTGATGTCCTCGCCGTCTTCCGCGCTGCCGCTTTGAGGTCCAACGCGAGTCTTTGCGGTTGCCATCCTTCCTCCCAGGCGTTCGCTGCAAGATCTGTCGAAATACTACAAATCATTGACGGCATAGAGCAATTGGACTGTGGTTATCTGCGGCACAAATGGCGTTCGCACGTAAAATGACGACGCATGGCAGCCCCATTGATGATTCAAGCGATACGTTCGGATCTCTATACTTCCCATTGCGAGAACTGCCGATTACCGGCTTCCGAGACTCGTTTTCGAGAGTCGACCGTTGAGTAAGAAAAAAAAGGCCCGAAAAAAACCGGCGAACCGATCTGGAAGCGGACCGACCGCGTCGCGGACTCGCGCTTGGCTCCTCCCTATAGCGATCGCAACCGTCGTCGCCGTCGTCTTCCTGACGCGATGGATGCGTAAATCCGTGCGTCCGGCACTTCCGTTGACAACACTCTCGATGCTCGGCGTGAAATTCGTTGGAGCCAACCAATGCGTGACCTGTCACGAGCAGGAAAATGTTCGCTGGCTGGGTTCGCATCACCAACTGGCTATGCAGCCGGCATCAAATCCCACGGTGTTGGGCGATTTCAACCACGCCAGCTTCAACAACAACGGCATCACTTCAACTTTCTTTCGGAGTGGCCCGAAGTTCATGGTGCGCACCGATGGTCCGGATGGGGCACTTCATGATTACGAAATCAAATACACGTTCGGCATATATCCGCTGCAGCAATTTCTTATCGCCATGCCCGGCGGACGCTTGCAAGCGCTCGGGATCGCGTGGGACAGCCGCCCATCCGAGCGCGGGGGACAGCGGTGGTTCGCTCTGTATCCCGGCGAGAAGATCACATATGAGGACTCTCGGCATTGGACCGGTATCGATCAGAACTGGAATTACATGTGTGCCGATTGCCATTCGACCAACCTGCACAAGAACTACGACGCTCGTACTCGCACCTTTTCCACCTCCTACTCGGAGATCGATGTGTCGTGCGAGGCCTGCCACGGTCCCGGTTCCAATCATGTGGTGTGGGCGAAGAAGAAGGGTGATTGGAAGAAATTCGACACAACCGAGGGTCTGACGATCGCGCTTGACGAACGCAAAGGCGTTGCATGGCGGATCGATCGCGCGACCGGTAACGCGCGTCGAAGCTCGCCGCGTCGGTCACAGCGGGAGATTCAGATGTGTGCGCGATGCCATTCGCGGCGCGGCGAGATTCACGAGGACTACGTGCACAGCCAGCCGGCGGGAGATGACTATCGCGTGGCGCTTCTCGAGCAGGACCTCTACTACCCGGATGGGCAGATAAAGGAGGAGGACTACGAATACGGCTCTTTTATCCAGAGCCGGATGTTCCATGCCGGCGTGACCTGCAGCGATTGCCACGAACCGCACAGTGGCAAAATTCGCGCCATCGCCAACAACATTTGTATGCAGTGCCATTCCGCACAAAAGTACGATTCGCCGAAACATCATTTCCACAAAATCGGATCGGCCGGCGCTCGATGCGTCGAATGCCACATGCCAACGCGCACATACATGGTTGTCGATCCGCGTCGAGATCACAGCATCCGCATTCCGCGCCCCGACCTGTCGGTAAAGCTCGGCACTCCCAACGCGTGCAACAATTGCCACACGGACAAGTCGGCCCAGTGGGCGTTGGATTCCGTGGACAAGTGGTATGGGCATGCGGCCCAGGGGTTTCAGCGTTTTGCTGAGACACTGGATGGCGGGTCAGCCGGCGCACCCGGGGCACAGCAATCGCTCGAACGACTGATCGCGGATCGTGAGCAGCCGGCTATCGCTCGCGCCACTGCGCTTTCCATGCTCGCCAACTACGCTCCGCCTCCGACCGACGCGGCGGTTCGTGCCGGAGTCACCGACGATTCGGCGCTGGTGAGACGCGCTGCCGCCCACGCTCTGTCAAACTCCGATCCGGGCGCCAGCGCAAATGCATTGGCGCCACTTCTCTCCGATCGAATTCGTGCCGTGCGGATCGAAGTGGCAGAAGTGATCGCTGGGTTGCCCGCGGACAACTTTCCAGCAGATGTTGCCACCGCTTTTAGCCGCGCCACCGATGAGTACATCAGCGCACAGCAATTGAACGCGGACCGTCCCGAGCCGCATCTGAATCTGGGATTGCTGTATGCCAGGCAGAATCACTTCGACAAGGCGGAGGCGGAACTCAAAACCGCATTATCGCTCGAGCCGGGTTTTGCGCCTGCGGCGGTGAACCTCGCTGATCTTTATCGCGCACAGAACCGGGATAAAGAGGGTGAACGCGTGCTCAAGGACGCCATCAGTCGTTCGCCAAACGACGCGTCGCTTGAACACGCGCTCGGTCTGTTGATGGTGCGTCAGAAGCGCAGTGTGCAAGCGCTCGACCTGCTGGCGGCTGCCGCGCGCATCGAACCGGGCAATGCCCGTTATGTTTACGTGTATGCGATCGCGTTAAACGGTGCTGGCCAGACTCGCGCTGCAATCGAGACGCTCGAGCGCTCGATCAAAGCGCATCCTTACGACCGCGAATCACTCGCCGCGCTGGCAAACTTCCTGGAACAGGCCGGCGATCACGCTAAAGCGCTGACCTATGCGCAGCGCCTCGATGAGCTCGAGCCGGGGAATCCACAAGTTCGCCAGATGCTGAAAGAGCTGAACGACCACCCTCACGGCTGACGTGCATTGTACTTTGGTACAATAGTCGCATCCGCCCGCCCGATGCAGAATCTGCTCTTGAGACCCGAGCGTCAAACCTTCGGCGGCGCTGAAACCATTTGCAAACAGAAGAGAGAATGAGCGAGAACAACTTATGTGGAATGCGAAATCGAAGCTGCAGCGTTTAGTCCTGGCGATGTTCGATCTGCATGGGAGTGAAGAGGGAAGAGGAAGCCGTACAGTTTCTGCGCAACGATCCACAGATGCGCGCCGCCTTCATCGACGGAGTAGCAGCGCCGATCGCCAACAAAATATTTGAATGAGGCATAATCTCATGATCGCCGCCAAAAAAGCCCTTCGATTTGGTTCATTGCTGTTTGATGCGATGAACCGATACAAGCCCACCGGGTGCGCTCTGCTACTGACGTTGGGTGTGCTTGTGACCGCGACGGCCAATGCCCAGCAGCCGCAGCCGGCACCCAAGGCTTCGAAGCCTGCCAAGGCGTCGGTCCAGGCGCTGTCAGCGCCCGCGCCGGTGCTCGAGCCCAAGGCGATAGAGATTCTAAAGGCCGCATGCGCCCGACTCGCCGCAGCCCACTCGATGTCGTTCACCGCGGTGATCAGCTACGAGAGCCCGAGCCGCTTCGGTCCTCCCCTCATCTACATGGTGCGGGATGACGTCACCCTGCAGCGGCCCGATAAGCTCCGGGTGCTCACGCTGGGTGACGGTCCGGCCAGCGAGTTCTATTACGACGGCAAGACGATGTCGGCCTTCGCACCGGCCGAGAACCTGGTCGCGGTGGCCAGCGCCCCGCCCACGATCGACGGCGCGTTGGAGGCGGCCTACAAAGATGCGGCCACCTACTTCCCATTCACTGACGTGATTGTCGCCGACCCCTACGAGGGAATCTCCGACGGGATGACGACCGCCTTCTACATCGGGCAATCGCACGTGATGGGAGGGACGACCACGGACATGGTCGCAGTCAGCAACAACTGGGTGTTTGAACAACTCTGGATTGGAGCCGACGACAAGCTGCCCCGAATGGCTCGCGCGGTGTTCCACGCCGACCCGGTCGGTTTACGCCACCAGATCGAGTTCTCCAATTGGCAAATTGACCCGGTCGTCGCTCCGGACGCCTTCACCTCGCCTGGCCTCGCATCGGCCAAGCGAATCTCGTTCAATCGCCCGGATCCGCAACTTCCGCCGGGCATCAAACCTCCAAAGAGAGCCACCTCATCGAAGGCAAATTGAGGATTATTGTAATGAAAAAAACAGTCATTGGCTTGATGGGCATATTGATAGCTGCGCTTTTGCCTCGACCGGTCGGGGCTTGGTCGCATGCGGGCAGGTACGGCGGCTCTGCATCCGGCGGGGGCGGCTCTTGGAACGCCAGGGGTGCCGGCGGTGGTTCGGCATCGGGAGGGGGTGGCTCGTGGAGCGGTCATGGTGCCTATGGCGGTTCCGCGTCGGGCGGCGGCGGGTCCTGGAACGCCCATGGCGCGGAGGGCGGCTCCGCGTCGGGCGGCGGGGGCTCCTGGAATGCCCATGGCGCGGAGGGCGGCTCCGCATCGGGCGGAGGTGGCTCTTGGAACGCCCATGGCGCCTATGGTGGCAGCGCATCGGGCGGAGGCGGCACCTACCACGCGAGCAACAGTTACGCTACGACTACGTACAGCTCGTACGGCCACTACTATGGAGGTAGCTATAGCACCTACCATCCACCTACTACTGTGAACTACTACGGCAGCAGTTGTTCCAACTGCGGGGGCTGGCAGACCGCTGGCGCCGCTGCTGCGGGCGTCGCGGTCGGCATGGCTGTCGGTGCGACATTGGCTAGTGCCAACTCAAGCGCAGCCGCGTCGAACGCCTACAGCTCGGGCTACGCCGCTGGCAGCGCCAACACCGCGTACCCGATTGGGGCGATCTATCCGACGGTGCCTGCAGGCTGCGCCCAATCCGATGTCGGCGGCACCACGTACTACTACTACCCGTCCCGCAATACGTGGTTCCAGCCATCATTCGGCGCGAACGGCGTTTATTATCGCGTGGTGCTACCTCCAGTTTGATATCGGACTGATCGAAATTAACATTATTCTAGTGAGGAGAAAATCGATGAACTCAATGACCTTCAGGACAGTGCTCTTTTCGTTCGCGATCATTGCGGCGGGTTGTGCTGGCGCCAAAGTGACGGGACAATCCGAGCAGGCGCCAATTGGCACTGCACGACCGTCCGCTGTCGTCATCTACCCGTTTGCTGTCAGCCCTTCTGAAGTGACTCTGAACCAGGGCTTTTTCCAGAAGGCATATGTAGCGATGTCGGGTGAAAATCAGACCGACCAACAAGTTCAGCTCGCTGACCAGACAGCGCAGAATGTATGTGTGCAGGTTGCGGCAAACCTCACAAACAAGGGCATCACGACGACGTGCCTGGGCCGCGGTACGCCACCTACCGGAAGTAACGTACTAATCATCGATGGCAATTTCACCGACATCAATGAAGGCAATCGACTTCGCAGGATGGTTATCGGCCTGGGTGCTGGTCAATCTACGCTTGATACCGCAGTTCAAGCCTACCAGAGGACAGACCAAGGCTCCCAACAATTGATGGATTTTAGCACTCATGCGGACAGTGGCTATATGCCAGGGGCGGGAATCACCGGGCCGGCAGGCGCAGCGGCAGGGGGAGCCACAGCAGCGGCCAGCTTGGCCGTGAACGTGGCGGCCGGCGGCGTAAAGAATGTGACATCATCTACGGGATTTTTAGCTGATAAGACGGCCAAGCAGATTGTCGACCAAGTGAGCGGGTATTACGCGAAGCAAGGGTGGGGTGCTTAGGGAGCACGGCCGACTATGCGGGCAGCGGACTGTCGGGGGTCGCCAGGGACGTGATGCAAAGTGCAGAGTGGCCTTGGACGCGCATTCGAATGAATTTGTCGCGCAGAACGAATCCGATTTCGAAGCGATTGACGAGGGAGGACATCGTATGATGAACGCTCGACGCCAGAAGACTGTTCTGACTTTGACGGTACTTGCGCTGCTGATCACAGTCGGCTTCGGCTCAACCAGTGTTTTGGCCCAGCAAATCACCGGCGTACCGGGTTCGCCGGGCGCTACCGTGACGCTTGACGGGAAGCAGCTCCCGCCGCCACCGATGCCGTTCGGCGGCGTGATCAAGGAAAGCGCCAAGGATTCCACGCCGTACTGGCCGCCGCGCGTTGTGCCTCCCAAGGGCGCGCCCAACATCCTGCTCATCATGACCGACGACCAGGGCTACGGGGTTTCGAGCACCTTCGGCGGCGTCATCCCGACGCCCGCGATGGATCGCATCGCCAAGGCGGGATTGCGTTACACGCAGTTCCATTCCACGGCGCTGTGCTCGCCGACACGCGCTGCTCTCATCACGGGGCGCAATCATCACTCGGTGGGCTTCGGCGTGGTCACCGAGCTGTCCACGGGCTACCCGGGTTATGACTCCATCATAGGGCCGGACAACGCCACCATAGGCGAGATCCTGAAAGAGAATGGTTATGCCACGTCATGGTTTGGCAAGGAGCATAACACCCCCGGTTTTCAATACAGCGTCGCGGGGCCTTTCGACCAATGGCCTGTGGGGATGGGCTTTGAGTATTTCTATGGGTTCATGGGCGGAGAAACCGACCAGTGGACGCCCTATCTCTTTCGAAATACGACCCCGGTGTTTCCGTGGATCGGCAAATCCGGCTATAACCTCACCACCGATATGGCGGACGACGCCATCAGGTATATGCGCGATCTGAACGCAGCCGCGCCCGACAAGCCGTTCTTTCTCTACTACGTACCCGGCGGCAGCCACTCGCCGCACCAGCCGACCAAGGAATGGATAGACAAGTTCAAGGGCAAGTTCGACATGGGCTACGAAAAGTTGCGCGAGCAGATCTTCGCCAATCAGAAGCGGCTCGGCGTGATCCCGGCGGATACCCAGCTTACCCCATGGCCGGACGGGCAGGCCGAGTATAATGGCGCAAAGCTGCCGAGGTGGGACTCGCTTTCAGTCTTGCGAAAGAAACTGTACGCGCGCGAGGCCGAGGTCTTCGCTGGCTACACCGCATACACCGACAACGAGATAGGTCGCGTGATCCAGGAGGTCCAGGACGAGGGCAAACTGGATAACACTCTTATCATCTATATCTGCGGTGACAACGGCACCAGCCCCGAAGGCACGCTGGAGGGCACGTTTAACACAATGACCGCCTACAACGGCATCCTGAACGTTCCCATGCCTTTGCAGTTACTGCACTATGGCGACTGGGGCTCGGAGAAAACCTCCCCGCACATGTCGGTTGGATGGGCTTGGGCGTTCGACACTCCATTCAAGTGGACCAAGCAGGTGGCATCGCATTTCGGCGGCACCCGGCAGGGTCTGACTATTTCATGGCCCGGCCACATCAACGATGTCGGTGGCATCCGCGCCCAGTTCCACCATGTCATCGACATAGTGCCGACGATCCTTGAAGCCGCCGGCATCAAGGCGCCTGACGATGTCAATGGCATCAAGCAGAAGCCGATTGAAGGCGTGAGCATGGCCTACACGTTCGACAAGGCAAACGCCAACGCACCGTCGAAGCACGAGACGCAGTATTTCGAGATGATCGGCAACCGCGGTATTTACCACGACGGTTGGATCGCATCCACGACGCCACCGGTTCCGCCGTGGATGTTGGGCGCGTCAATGCCCTCCATGAACGAATACAAGTGGGAGCTTTACAACATCGCCGACGACTACTCGCAATACAACGACCTCGCCGCGAAAATGCCGGACAAGCTGAAGGAAATGCAGGCGTTGTTCATGACAGAAGCCGCAAAATATCAGGTCCTGCCCCTGGATAACTCGGGCTTCGCGCGCGCCGTAACCCCGAGACCGAGCGCGGTCGCCGGGCGAACCGTTTTCACTTACTCCGGCGAGATTTCCGGAATCCCGCCCGGTAATGCTCCGAGCATCTTAGACAGGGACTACACCATCACCGCCGACGTGGCGATCCCCAAAGGCGGGGCGGAAGGAATGATCGTGACCCTGGGCGGACGCTTCGGCGGCTACGGCCTCTACCTCCTCAAAGGCAAGCCGGTCTTCGATTACAACCTTCTTGATCTGAAGCACTACCGCTGGGAGGGGGGACCGTTAGGCCGCGGCTTGTTGGCCGATGCGCTCAAGCCGGGCAAACACACAATTGTGTTCGACTTCAAATACGACGGACCTGGCCCCGGCAAGGGCGGCGAAGGAGTGCTAACAGTCGATGGCAATGAGATAGCCCGCAAGAAGATCCCACACACGATTCCGTTGCTAATGACTGTAGATGAGACCTTCGACGTTGGTAGCGATACCTACACTGCGGTGAACAACGACTATAAGCTGCCGTTCCGCTTCACCGGCACGATCGACAAGCTGACTTTCAACCTTGGCCCCGAGCAGTTGACTGACGCGGATCGAAAAATCATTGCGGAGCGACTCGCCCGGGCAAGGGACTAGGCGAGCAGGCAATAGCAGTCATGAAACCCGCGGGCGTCCTGTCCAGCAGTTCCTCGTCAGTGGACGCTCTGCAAACCACGACCGCGGTGATTGAAGCAGGAGCTGGCCTCGCGCTGCTGAGTTTCCCCTCGGCAGCGGTGGCGCTCCTGCTCGGCGCGCCGTTGGAGACACCCGGCGCCTTGACCGTGGCGCGCGTCGGCGGGGCCGCATTGCTTACGCTGGGAGCAGCATTCTGGCTTGCGCGCGGCGACACGCAAAGCCGTGCCGCGAGAGGATTGGTGGCAGCGATGGTGCTGTATAATCTCGGTGCAGCTATTATCCTTGGGGCTGCCGGCATCCGGTCGCAGCCGGTCGGTATCGTTTTGTGGCCGGCGGTGGTGCTGCACGCGGCCATGACCATCTGGTGCATCATGAGCCTTCGATATCCGGGCATCGCCGAAAGGCCAGAGAATCTCCGTCAAAAGCAATCCCGCAATGAGTTATAACCAGCCGGTTGGAGACACCTCGCTCATCGCATGCCTGCATTGCGACCTGTTGCAGCGCATCCCGGAACTTGCGCCGGGCGCGTCCGCGCGCTGCCCGCGATGCAACAAGGAGCTGTGGCGGCATCGTGAGGACTCGCTCAACCGGACGCTCGCGCTGACGCTCGCGGCCGTGGTGCTCTACGTGGTCGCGAACACCGTTCCAATGCTCGGCCTGACGATCGTCGGGCGCGACGCCTCGACCACGGTAATCGGAGGCGCCCAGCACCTGTGGGATAACGGACAGAAGATCGTCGGGGTGCTGGTGCTGTTCACGGCAGTCATCGCGCCGGCGCTGCAAATAGGCTTGATGCTGGCGATTGTGCTCGGAGCAATGCGCGGGCGACCGCCGAGATGGGTGGGGATGCTCATGCGCTATCACCCGACGACCCGCATCTGGAGCATGATCGAGGTCATGATGGTCGGCGTGCTGGTAGCTTTGGTCAAGATCGCGGACTACGCGACGGTGATTCCGGGAATGGCGCTGTTCGTGCTGTGGGTGCTCGTTTTCATCCTGGCCGGAATGTCGGCCAGTTTCGACTCTCGGGAAGTGTGGGAGAGGGTCCAGTGGGCGGACGAAGCGCGGTGCGACGCCGACGGGAACAGGGTGGCGGAGGAAATGTCGTGAGTCCGATCGCCATGACCGCGATGCAGCAAGGCTTGCAAAGCTGCGAAGGCTGCGGCCTGCTCTCGCGTCCCGCGCCCGGTGAGGTCGAAGGACGCTGCCCGCGCTGCGACGAGGAGCTTGCCTTCCGCAAGCCCGCGAGCTTCCAGCGCACTTGGGCATACCTGATCGCCGCGGTGATCTGTTACGTCCCGGCGAACGTGCTTCCCGTGTTGACGACGACCACGGCGGCAGGCGCCGAGTCCGACACCATCATGCAAGGCGTAGTGCTGCTGTGGTCGCCGACGGGATGGCCGCTGTCGATCATCGTGCTCGTCGCAAGCATCATGATCCCGAGCGCGAAGATTCTGGCACTCGCATATCTGCTAATCACCGCGCAGCGGGGCTCGGTCGCGAACAATGAGCAGCGGGTCCGGATGTACAGGATGGTCGAATTCATCGGACGATGGTCGATGGTGGACGTGTTTGTCGATACGTTCACCGCGGCGCTGATCCAGCTCCAGCCGCTTATGTCGGTAGAGCCGGGACCCGGCTTGATCTTCTTCGCGGCGGTGGTGGTGTTTACGATGCTCGCGGTCGAGTCGTTCGATCCGCGGCTGATCTGGGATTCCGCAAGTTCGAAAGAGGCAGGTTCGAAAGAGGTTACTTATGCCTGATCGCGATCCACCGCTCCCTTCTGTCCCTCAGTCGAGGAATGTGCCCAAGAAACGCACCCGGCTCTCTCTGGTTTGGTTCATCCCGATTGTGGCGGCGATTGTCGGCGCATGGGTGGCAGTGACGAGGGTCCTGAGCGAGGGGCCGAAGATCACGATCGTTTTCCGATCTGCGGAAGGGCTGGAAGCCGGCAAAACCAAGATCCACTACAACGGCGTTGACATCGGCACCGTCACAGATATCCGGCTGTCGGAGGACCACCAGCGCGTGATCACCACCGTGCAGATGGCTCCCAAGACGCAAGGCTTTCTGGTCGAAGACACGAAGTTCTGGGTCGTGCGGCCGCGGATATCGGGCGCCAACGTGACGGGGCTGGGCACTCTCATCTCAGGGGCCTACATCGGCGCGGAGATTGGCTCTTCGAAGGAGACCAAAAGCGACTTCGTGGCGCTCGAAACGCCGCCGGTGATAACCGGCGATATCCCGGGCCGCTTTTTCATCCTGAAGACCCCCGACCTGGGTTCACTGGATACCGGCACGCCGATATACTTCCGGAGGCTGCAGGTAGGCCAGGTCGCGTCGTACGAACTCGACAAGGACGGTAAGAATCTGACTGTCAAGGTATTCGTGCGAACGCCGTACGACCAGTACGTCAACCCGGACACCCGCTTTTGGCACGCGAGCGGAATCGACGTATCGCTCTCGGCAAGCGGTCTCACCGTGCAGACCCAGTCGGTTTTATCGATTCTGATAGGCGGTATCGCGTTCGAGACGGCCGCGACCGATCCGGCCCTGCCGCCGGCCGAGGAGAACGCCGTCTTCAGGCTGTTCGCCAACCGGGCCCAGGCGTTCAACCCGCCTCCCCGAAATCCGCAGACTTATCAGGTCATCTTCAAGGACTCGGTCCGGGGGCTAGCACCCGGCGCGCCGGTCGAGTTTCGCGGCATTCCTGTAGGCGAGGTCACGGATGTTCGCGCGCAAGTCGACTTGAAGACCTTCGAATTCTCGGTGCCGGTAATTATCCAAGTGGACGCGCAGAGACTTGGAGTCAAGATCATGGACCTGAAGCCCGGTGAAAATTTCGAGGCCATGCGCAGGAAGATGATCGACAGCTTGGTGTCCCACGGGGTCCGTGCGCAACTGAAAACGGGGAACCTTTTGACGGGTGCCGTGTACGTATCGCTCGACTTTTTCCCGGGCGCGCCGCCGGCGACGGTTGACTGGTCGCAGAAACCAGTGCAGCTACCGACCACTCCGGGGCAGCTCGAAGCGACCGAGGCCACCGTTGAGAACATCATCAAGAAGCTCGACAAGATGCCCTTGCAGGAGATCGGCGACAACCTGCGCAAGGCAATCGCGGATCTCGATCTGACGATCGTAAGCGCGCGCGGTACGCTTGTGAGTGCGCAAGGTACGCTCGACAACACCAGCAATCTTACTGGGCCGAATTCCGTACAAATCCAGCAACTGGGCGATACGCTCCGGGAGGTCAGCCGTGCGGCCCGGTCATTACGCGTGCTCGCAGACTATCTCGAGCGTCATCCCGAAGCGCTCATTCGCGGCAAGACCGGGGAGGCGAAGTGATGACAGGCCGTATCGCATATCTGATCTCGATCGCGTTGGTCGTAATGGTAGCAGCCGGATGCAGCACGGTGCCCTCGCGGTTTTACGCGCTCGACTCCACGGCGATCGCCGACGGCGCGCCGGCCGCGCACGCCGCCGTCATGGTCGGCCCGGTTACCGTCCCCGCTGCAGTCGACCGGCCGGAGTTCGTGGTCCAGGTCGCGCCCAACCGCGATGAGGTAGATGAGTTCAATCGGTGGGTCGCGCCGCTGAATGATGCCATCGCGCGCGCAGTCGCCGGCGACCTCGTGGTGCTGCTCGGTACACCGGAGGTGGCCACGGAGACGCTCGCGAACTTCACCCCCGACTACAGGATCACGATCGACGTTCAGCGCTTCGAGTCGATTCAAGGCGACGCGGCGTTCGTCGAGGCAGTGTGGACGGTGCGCAAGACTGCGGGCGGGGAAACGCGCTCGGGCCGCACCGTCGCGCGCGAGCCCGTGCAGGGTCAAGGCTTCGACGCGCTCGCGGCAGCGCACAGCCGCGCAATCGCGAAGATGAGCGCCGACATCGCCGCCGCCATCCGCGCGGAAGCCGAAAAGAAGCCGTAGCGCTTTTCTGGAAACCGATCTCACCGAGGCGAAATGCAAACTGATCTCATGAGCGAACTGACTACAACTGACACCGAGGTTTATCGACGATGAAGTTACTAGCCAGGCCTAAGGGCCGATCGTTGCCGTTGATACTTGCCGCGGCAGTCTTAATGTCCACATCGCCGATGGTCACCGGTTGTTCGTACGGTGATGACCAACCGTCGGCCGCGTCGGCGTCGGAGGCGCAATCGGGTGTCGCCGCAAGTGCCGCACCGGCTGTTCCTCCTCCCGCTGCGGCCGTTGAACCCGGTCCGCCGCCCGGGGCGGCCACCGCGCAAGAGTTGCAGGAACTCGCAACACCCATCGCCCTCTATCCTGACGTGCTGGTGGCGCAAATCCTGGCCGGGTCCACCTATCCGACGCAGATCGTGGAAGCAGATAGATGGCTCAAGCAGAATCCCAAGCTGACCGGCGACCAGTTGGCCGGGCAAGTGAATCAGCAACCGTGGGATCCCAGCATCAAGTCGCTGACTCAGTTCCCTTCTGTGCTTCAAACGATGAACGACAGCCTCGCGTGGACTTCGGCGCTCGGCGAAGCGTACTACAACCAGCCCGCCGACGTGATGAACGCGATCCAGGTTCTGCGCAACAGGGCGATCAACGCGGGAACGCTGAAGTCCACATCGCAACAGAAAGTTGAAGTCCAGCCTGCACCTCCTGCCGCTCAAGGCGGGGCGCAGCCCTCGATGCAGCAGACGATAATCATCCAGCCGGCACAGCCGAACACGGTTTACGTCCCACAGTACAATCCCACCAGTGCTTACGGCGCGCCGATGCAGGCGCCGCCGGGATATAGCGGTAGTGATTTGCTCCTCACGGGAGTCTTGTCGTTCGGAGCCGGGATTTTGCTCGGGATGCTTATCAACAATGGCCACAACAACTGGGGTTGCAGCTGGTACGGGTACGGCGGCAGCTCGGTCAGGTACAACAACAATGTTTACGTCACCAATAACATCGTATACCCGGGACGACCTCCCGCTTACCGGCCGCCGAACGCGGGAAACCCACGCCCAGGAAACCCGGCACGACCGATGCCATCTCCGGGCAACAGGCCGCCCTACAACGGTGGCGGCGGAATCAATCGTCCAAACAACGGCGAAATTCCGGCAACGCGCCCATACAACCCGGCAACCGCGAGGCCGGCCAATCCCAATATCGCAAAGCCCAACTTTCCCAAGCCGAGTACGCTTCCCAACAATCCGGCAGGATCCAATCCTGGTATGACAAATGTTGGAAAGAATCGGCCCAATCAGCCTGGTAATCCCGTCGCCGCAAATCGGCCCGCTAATACCAAAACTGCCAATCGTGCAGCAGACCCGGCACGAGGCTTCTCCAAAGACCCTGGCAGCACGGGCGGCCGCAATAGCGCTTTGGGTGGATATCAGGCCGGCGGAGCTACGCGGGCATCCAGCGACCGCGGACAAGCGAGCCTTAAGGGAAACCAGAATGCCTCTGGCGGACGCGGTAACGGCGGTGGTGGCGGTAATGCCAAACGCGGCGGGGGCGGTGGAAATGGTGGAGGCGGAGGAAATCAAGGCGGCCGAAAAAAGGGTCAATGAGGAATTCCAATGACGTCGAACGAAATGACCAGGGAGTGCCTCGACATCAACTCACGCCGCGCCGCGAACGCGACAGGGAAAAGACTCATGCCTAATTTTTTCGACTATTCCAGAGTGAAGATCTCTCGCGCCCGTCCAGCGGCCGTTCTCTCAGCGCTGCTTTTGGCGCTCCTGTTCTTCCCGCCTCTCGCGTCGGCGCAAGAAGCGGCCGAGCAGCAAGTGTTCCCGTCACCGAACGCCGCCGTCACCGCATTGGTCGCCGCTAGCAAAGCGGACGACATGAAGACCCTGAGCTCGATACTCGGCCCAGATGCGGATCAGGTCCTTTCATCGGGAGATCCAGTTGCCGACAACAACGCTCGCAACGACTTCGTCAACCGCTATGAAGAGATGCATCGGCTCGCTTACGACGATCAAGCTCGCGTCATTCTATATGTCGGCGCCGAGAACTGGCCGGTTCCAATCCCGCTCGTAAAGAAGAATGGCGGTTGGGTTTTCGATACGGCCGCCGGCAAAGAGGAGCTACTGTACAGACGAATAGGTCGAAACGAGCTATTTACGATCAAGGTTCTCGAAGACCTGGCAGATGCGCAGACGGAATACGCAAGCGAAGCGCGTGATGGCGAAGATACAGCTCACTTTGCCCAGAAAATCCTGAGCGATACCGGTAAGCATAACGGTCTGTATTGGGAAACCCCCGAAGGACAACCCGAGAGTCCGATAGGACCGCTTGTCGCGAGCGCCACCGCTGAGGGATACAAGAGGGACAATAGCGGAAATCCAATCCCGTTTCATGGATACTACTACAAGACAATAACAAGGCAGGGTAAGAACGCCCCGGGCGATGCAAAGAATTACTTAGTCAATGGCAAAATGACTAATGGCTTCGCATTCCTGGCCTGCCCCGCCGAATATGGAGCTTCAGGAGTGATGACATTCATGATCAATCAGGATGGCGTCATCGTACAAAAGGATCTTGGGCCCAACACCGCAAGGTTGGCGAGCGAAATAGCACAGTTCAATCCTGACAAGACCTGGCAAGAAGTGGAGGAGTAACATGTCTTTGCGACTTCGGAATTGGCGATCACTGCTCGCAGCGATCGCGCGGGGCTGAAATCGTGGAGCAATTGCGAGAGGCGCCCCACCTTCATCTCGCGCCATTGGGTTTCCCGAGCGGGTCGAATGATGAGATTAGTTTGGAAGCTGGATGGAAGTCTGTAGGTGAGAATAGCTAGAATGCGGCATCAACCTGTGGGCGTGCCCTGGCACAGGTGTTGCTCGATAGGAAGTGCATGGCCGTGGATGAATTCCTGTATCAACGGAGCGAGCTTCTCGTCGTCGCCGCGCTTTTCGGATTGCTGCTGGTCGCTACAGAAGTGGGCTTTCGTCGCGGGCGTGTGATTCGGGCTAGGCTTGAGGATTCTGCAAAGTCGGAACTCGGGACCTTGCAGGGTGCGATGATTGGTCTGCTTGCTCTATTGCTCGCCTTTTCCTTCGCAATGGCAGAATCGCGTTTTGACGCGCGAAGACAATTGGTTCTCGAAGAAGCCAATGCGATAGGTACTACCTACCTTCGCTCGAAGGCGCTCGCAGAGCTCTATCGAGTCGAGGTGGTCAAACTGCTGCAAGACTACGTTACCAACCGCGTGGAATACTACGCTACCGGAGTGGACCAGAAGAAGCTGGATGAAGTTAACAATCAGACCGATCAGTTGCAAACACAGCTTTGGTCACAAGCGATGGATGCGGCGACTAAGGATTCTCATTCCATCCCGGCGGGGTTGTTCATTAGTTCGCTCAACGAAGTCATCGATCTTCGCACGAAGCGTGACATCGCAAGACAGAATCACGTGCCCGAGGCAGTTCTGCTTCTGCTTTTCTTTGTGGCGACTCTGGCCATGGGGATTGTGGGATTCGGCTGTGGAATGGGAGATTGGCGTAACCTCTCGGTGACGGTGACGATGTCCCTGATCATTACTTTGGTAATCCTCGTGATCATGGATCTGGATCGCCCCCGTAGGGGATTCATCAGGGTCAGCCAACAGAGCATGGTCAATCTTCAGAACAGCATCAAATGAGACTCCGCATGAGAGAACGCGAAGCCCCAGGTAGACCCGACATTGTTTCCCTTCATCTTAGTGCGCCGGGTCTCCGAGTGCCACTGAATTTCCAAACTCTAGAGTTCTGCCGGCTTAGGGCGGAAACCGAGCAGAAACTGTAGCGGCGGAACTGCGTGCATATGTCAATCGAGGCCAGCGTCTTGCGGGAGTTGCGAGAAGCAATCCACCGACATTTCGAGCCGCACAGGCACAGCGCTCTGCTCGCGGCGATCATAGCTGCGTTTGCGGTGCGCCCACTGATAGGCGACTCAAGAGCCAGCTTCGCCATATTCGGAGTTGCATTGGTGACCATCCTGCTCGTGGCCCTTTACAACATCAACGTTGATGAGTTGGTGGGTGAAAGAGGCCGCCTGCTGGCCCAAAGCAGGCAGCGGCGAATGCTGGGTTGGGTGCTCGCCGCGGCTGCCATGGCAGAACGAATAGCCGTCATCTTTGTGCAGAGCTGGATGCTCAACTTGGTGGGTTCGATTTGTTGGTTGCTATTCATCCTGTTTGTTGCCTTGAGCGAGTTACGAAGCGTCCTGAAGCATAGAGAGGTCACCGGCGAAACCATCTGCATGGCTATATCGGTCTACCTCTTGCTCGGGTTCACCTGGGTCTTCCTGTACGCTATTATGTTTCAACTGCATCCAGATTCCTTTGGCGGCCTCGGAGCCGCAATTTCCGGCCATCCGGCCGGCATTCAGTCCATTTTCCCGGTTCTCGGCTACTTCAGCTTGACGACGCTGTCCACCATCGGATTTGGCGACATCACTCCGTTGACTCTGCAAGCCCGCTACGCAGCGGCGGCAGAAGGCATCACGGGGCAGTTCTACCTGGCGATCCTGGTTGCGCGGCTGGTGGGAATGCAGATGAGCCAATCTACGAGTCGAAAAGCGGAACCTCAGCATTCAAGGAGGCCATCTGAACACGGGGAGGATCAATCGTGAGCCCGATGACCATCGGTTGCATCGTGTTGGCTTGCGTCTTTGGAGGAGCGCTTCTCGGGATGGCTCTTCGCCTGATTCTGCCTGAGCATCATCTGAGCGCCGAGTCCAAGGATGTAATCAAGCTGGGGATGGGCCTGACCGCGACGATGGCGGCCCTGGTTCTCGCTCTGCTGACCAACTCGGCAAAGAGTTCTTACGACGCGCAGAGAAACGAAGTTACGCAACTCTCCGCCAACATCATTCTGCTCGATCGCGTGCTCGCCCATTACGGGCCAGAGACGAAAGAAGCTCGCGATCTAGTCAAGCTGTCCGTCGCTGGCATGATTGATCGGATCTGGCCCGAGAACCGTTCCGGACGCGCGGAGTTGGCGCCGAACGCGGCTGTGGCCGAAGTCTTCTTCGACAAGATCCAGGAACTTTCTCCGCAAAACGAAGTTCAGCGCTCGTTGCAGGCCCAAGCCCTGAAGACCAGCATCGATATCGGACAGGCCCGCTTGCTGCTGCTCGAGCAGGGGGGCCGCTCAATCCCTATGCCGTTTCTCGTATTGCTGGTTTTCTGGGTGACTATTATCTTTCTCAGCTTTGGTCTGTTCGCGCCCCGGAATTCGACCGTCATCGCTACCCTGTTCCTCTGTGCGCTATCGGTTTCTGGTGCGATCTTCCTGATCATGGAGCTGGACAGGCCATTCGGCGGGCTGATTCAGATTTCCGACACACCGCTGCGCAATGCCATCGCCCATCTCGGCAAGTAGCATGAGCACTTTGCCACAACAGCTGGCGGCAGCCGACAAATGGCTGCATCGTGAGTTCGTAGCGGTTGGTCTTGCGATCGTCGTCCTCTTTGCAAGCGGCTGTGCCACTCCCGTCGGCGTTTCGCGCCTCAAGGAGCAGGCGGTCCAACGCCAGCTGAACGCTAACGTCCTGTCAACGGGCGAACCGAGCGCCTACTCGACGCAAATTCTCGAGCGCACCGCGCTCAGCCAGCGCTTCCAGAGTGAACCGGAAGTCGTGATCGCCGAATTGAATTCAGGGCTCGGCAAGCCTGACGAACGAGAGCGCCTGTTCGCGCTGTCCGAACTGTGCTTCGCGTACGCCGGGGAATCGGGGAGCCGATCGTATTACATGGCCTCCGCGGCTTATGCGTACGCGTTCCTGTTTCCGCCAAACCCGGCGAACGCCCCCGGCGAGTACGATCCACGCCTGTGCATGGCAATTGATCTCTACAATCGGGGCATCGCCCTGGGACTTGCGACCAAGGATGGAAAGAAAGTTGACCTCAGTACGCGGCAATTCAGTTTGCCCTTTGGTTCGCTCGCTCTGTCGGCTAATCCAAACGGATACAACTACGCCGGATATCATCTGACAAATTTCGTATCGCTCGCGGACATGAAAGTGCGCGGGCTGCGCAACACTTATCGCATAGCTGGTATCGGCGCCGCGCTCTCGGCAAAAGTGGAACCCTCGCCAGGCAACCCGGCGAGCCGCTGGATACTGCCGAGTGCGAAAGTACCGATGACCGCGTTCGTGCGCTTCGACGATCCTCGCCGCGCGATGAGCGACGGGCGGCTGCACGGCACGGTCGAACTCTACGATGAGGACTGGACCGAGAAGATACAAGTCGGCGCTTACTCCGTGCCGCTCGAGTCGGATCCCAGCGCCGCGCTCGCCTATCGTTTGGAAGGTTCGCCAGTTTGGGATTTCGAACTTGCGGGGTTTCGCCGGGGGGACTTTCCGTTTTTGGGCACCAGCATCGCCGGCGACATCAGCGGCCTTTTCATGCTGCATCCCTACCATCCCAACATGATTCCGGTGGTGCTTGTTCATGGGACCGCGTCGAGTCCCGCACGCTGGGCTGAGATGGGCAATGAGCTCCTCGGGGATCCCGCCATAGCCTCGCGCTATCAGCTCTGGTTCTTCGTCTATAACAGCGGCAATCCCATCGCGTTGTCGGCGATGCGCCTGCGGAAATCGCTGCAGGCTGCGCGAAAGGACATCGATCCCGAGGGAAAAGATCCCGCGCTCAACGACATGGTCGTGATCGGTCACAGCCAGGGAGGGCTCATGGCCAAGATGACGGTCGTCGATAGCGGCAACCGCTTCTGGGAGAATATTACGAAGGTCCCGTTTGACAAAGCGCAACTCGACCACGACACTCGCGACCTGCTGGCCCGCGCGTGGTTTGTCAAGCCATTGCCGTTCGTGAAGGAAGTAATTTTCATCGCGACGCCACATCGCGGCAGTTTTTTGGCGAGTAATCCCCTCGTTAAGTTCGGAAACAAATTCATCAACCTGCCGGGGGGCCTTGCCAAATCCGCTGTTCAGATCGCAAAGCTCCGCGAGCCCAGCATGCTGGGAACTCCGTTTACTATCCCGACCGCGCTCGACAACATGGACGCGTCCAATCCGTTCCTGAAGACGCTGGCCGCGCTGCCGATTGCCAAGGGCGTACACGCTCACTCGATAATTGCGGTGAAAGGGACAGGCCCGGTCGAGGAGGGCAACGACGGCGTCGTCGAGTACAAGAGCGCGCATATCGAGGGCGTCGAATCCGAGCTGGTCGTGCGTTCGGGACACTCGACTCAGGCCACGCCCGAGACGATCGAGGAGGTCCGCCGCATCCTCTACGAGCACGCCGGAATCCACTGATGGTTCGGCGCCCAGCCCGCATCATCGCGACGCTGATGCTGTCGGTGATCGTCGTCGCCGCGGTCGCGTGGAGCGCGATGGCGCTGTGGTTCGATGGACCGCAGTTGCGCGTCATTGCGGGGGCGATGGCTGGAGGACTGGCCCTCGCGAGCTGCGCTCTAGCTGTCCTCGTTCGACCCTTCTTGAGGGGGCTCGTGGTTGCGCTGATGCCCGTGATTGTGGTCGCCCTCTGGTGGACGGCGATTCCGCCGAGCAACACGCGCGATTGGACTCCCGATGTCGCTCGCACGGCGCGAGCATCCTTTGACGGCAGCCGCGTGACGATCGAGAACGTACGAAATTTCAACTACCGATCCGAAACGGATTACGACCAGCGCTGGGAAACGCGGACTTACGATCTCGACCGGGTTGAGGGCGTGGACTTGTTCCTGTCGTTTTGGGGACCGACCCAAATCGCGCATACGATCGCGAGCTGGGAGTTTGACGACGGCCAACACCTTGCCATCTCGATCGAGACACGCAAGGAGAAGGGCGAATCATACTCGGCGATTCGTGGCTTCTACCGCCAGTACGAGCTCTATTACGTAGTCGCCGACGAACGCGACCTGGTCGGCTTGCGAACGAACTACCGCGGCGAGCAGGTCTACCTGTATCGCATCCGCGTTCCCGCCTCGCAGGCGCGCGCACTGCTGGTTGACTACCTCGACGAAGTCAATCGGCTCGCCGACCACCCGCAATGGTACAATGCACTGACGCAGAACTGCACGACTACGATTCGTGGCCATGCGCGAAACGTCGGCGCCGTCGGCCGGCTTGATTGGAGACTGCTCGCGAACGGCCACCTCGACCAATTGCTCTACGATCGCGGTCAGATCGACACGGACCTGCCGTTCGAAGACCTCCGCGCACGCAGTAACATCACGGAAATGGCGAAAGCCGCCGGCAACTCTACAGATTTTTCCGCGCGCATCCGTCAGCGGCTGCCAAAAGACCGCGGCTCGTAATTTTTGGTCGTCGCGCCAACGACCCAAAGCTCGGCAGCTTTCGGATTTTTCTATCGAACTGGGAACATCAAAGAGGCGCTAGACCTGGCGATGGTCTTTCAGGTCGTTGTGACGCGACACCGAGTCTGATCTAATCGTATGTGGCAACTTTCGCGGGATTTACCGGGACTGGCCTGGAATATTATGGGACGGCGGATGCGTCCAACCCCGCGCTGGACGTGGGTTTCCGACGCGGGCAGACTTTCCAGCGCCGCGCCGCGCGCGGTTCTATCCCGCTATTTCGGCTCGGCGGTCGGTGTCACGATAGCTGCTACATAGGGACAACCTTGCCACAACAAGGCGCGAGTTTGCGCGACGTTGGATCAAACTAAGTGTCGTTTTTGCGATTCGATGCGATTCGCTTGATGAATCAGCTACTTACGTCGCTTTTGGGCGAAAATGCCGGCTGGCCAGACTGGAAGCCGAATCGGTTCAGGGCGGACGGTAAAGCCGGGGCTCGAAATGCTGACGATAAATTAGCGAGGCTAATAGGCTACTCACGTTCCGCTCGGGAACATGATGCGGGCGCCCCGGTATGTCGTTGCTCGCGACATACGGCGCCTTGAAGCAAATAGACGCGCCTTGGAAATAGTCGTCGAGCACGACCATTCTCCGCGCTCGGCGAATAAGTGTCGAGGGCGACGACACTTAATTTTAGGTGTCGTGCTCGACGACACCTAAAATCACGGTGCCGGGATCGGAACTGTGCTCCCGTTCAAGATCGTGGCCCACGATCTTGAACTCAAATGCGCCGGGCGGGAACATTTGAAAATGCAACTCTAAGCGCGCTTTGGCGCATCAAGAGAAATGTCGTGGGCCACGACATTTGAAAATTCATCTCTAGGCGCGCTTTGGCGGGCTAAAGGAAATACTCGTGGGCCACGAGGATTAAGCGGATCACGGTCGTGGCCGGCGACCGTGATTTTTGGGATCACGGTTCCCGAGCGGGACCGTGATTTCACTTTTTAGCTCGCGGGCTCTTTGGCGCGGTGCAGGATCAGCGGGATTCCGCCTTCGGAGCCCTGCTTGGTGATCATGATGCTGCCGTCGTCTTGAATCTGGCAAACGATCGTCGCGTCGCTCTCTTTGAAGACCACGACGTTGGCATTCTCGCTCACCAGGTCCAGGTAGTGCGAGAACTGCTCGCCCATCGCGACGCCCGAATACTTGTGGGCGGGAAAATCGATCGTCACGGTCATGATGTTGCTGGTCCAGGTGCCATTGAGCCGATCGTGCGGCGAGCTGCTGCCGTGCAGCAGCCCATCAACAGGAAAGCGATCGCCGCCGCGAGTTTAACGACCTGTTTTGCTTTCAATGGAATCCCCCTCTTTGAAAACAGGGTTCAGAGAATGCGGCCGTGCCAGATCACGCGAGCGTAAATCAACAGCCCCTTGTCGTTCGATTTGCTGATTTCAATGACAGTGGGATAGGCCGTGTTGTCGCACTTGAGCCTGGCAATCGAGTTCCCTGACCATTCGACGCGCCGAGGAAAGAGCCGTTCGCCTGGTTCAGCCCCCTTCCGCGCAATTAGGTAGAGACCGTTCATAGGCGAATCGATTTCAATTGTCCCAGCTAGAAGCAGATCTCCTTTGCGTAAGGTCGGTTCCATCGAGTCGTCCGCCCGAACCTCGAAGAGGAGCGGAGGAAATGCCTCCTCATATTCTCGCGAGCCGATAGCGTTCCGCACGTCGTCGGGCACGGAGACTTGACCGATATTTTTTCGGAACCAATCGAGTTCGAAGAGCACGGGCGCGCGGTCGTTTGGCCATGCGGGCACAATGTATCCCGCCGCGCCGGCCCGCATATCACCGCGGCCCGTCATCAGCCACTCGATCGAAATATCGAGTTCTGATGCCAAGCGGGAAGTGGTGATCACGTCCGGCGCGGCCCGCCCAGCTATCCAGTCGTGAAAGGCGGTCCTGGATACTCCCAACTCTGCGGCGATCGCGGTGATGCTGCGGCCGGAAATCGCCTCTTTGAGCCGCGCGGCAAATTCCGAGACCGCGATTCGCCGACTATCAGTCAGCATGGCCTCGCGAGTCTGAGTCTGATCCTTGGCCGCGACTTTCGGACTCCTCCGCTTCGGCTTGTGCGCCTTACTTGGCATAACGTTCGGAATAGCTTGCGTTCGTTCGGGTTTCCTGCCTATATTTGGGCCGTGGACGCTCTACGATCATCATCGCCGTTCGGCATTCATAACACAGCGGCGGCCGGTGAGGAAACAGACTGGCCGAGAGAGTACCTCATCGCCGAATTGCATCGCCGCGGACTGAGCCTTCGCGCACTCTCTTTCAGAAATGGTTACGCCCGAAACACCCTCTTAGATGCGCTCGATCGATCCTATCCGAAGGCCGAGGCGATCATCGCCAAGGCACTCGGGCTTCACCCCGCGAAAATTTGGCCGAGCCGGTACGCGCGGCGTCGCAAGCGCAATCGCGATCGAAAGAGGGTGGCTAAAGTTTCATGAGCGAGGCGGCGCGCAGCGAGCAGCTCGCAGTTCCGGCGCTGATGGACGCCGCGGCGCTGCCAGTAGTCACCGCGCCGGTTGATCCTCTCGACGGGATACCGCGCGCCTTGATCGCGCGCGCTCTCGCGAAGGCGGAGATCGTCGCCGCGTTCCGCGCTTGTCGGGGCCGATCGTGCCGGACGCTGAACGCGACGGGCGCATCGTTCGTCGAGCGGTACAATTCAGAGAACGAAAAAGTTTCGGCAGAAACGCGCGCGCTCTATCCGACGATCGAGTGGCCGAGCTTGCAGCGCGACTGGCGGCGATTCGAGAAATCGGGAATTTCGGGTCTGATTCCCGGCTACGGCGGGCGGCGCGGCGACACGATAATCGCGCGCATCCCGTTGATGCGCGAGTTCGTCATCGCGCAGATCGCGCATAACCCGCGCGTGCGCGCGCGATTCGTGCTCGATGGAATCGGAGTTAGATTCGCGAATGATCGCATTCCTGATCTCAGATCGGTCGAGCGTTTTATCCGCGACTGGAAGCGGAAGAACGGCTCGCTGTTTCAGCGCGTCGCCGATCCAGACTTGTGGAAGAGCCGGCACATGCTGGCGCTGGGCGATGCTGATGCCGGAATTACGCGCGTCGGCCAGTTATTCGAGATCGACGGCACGAAGAGCGATGCGTTTGTTCTGACAGAGATCGAAACTAAAACCGGCAAGATGCAGATGATCGCGGTGCTCGACGTGAAGTCGCGCCGGATGGTTGCGCATCTGGCGCCGAGCGAGTCGAGTCAGGCGATAGCCGAGCTGCTGATCAAGGCGTTTCCGATTCTCGGTATTCCCGACGAGATCAAATCCGATCGCGGCGCGGCGTTCCTGAGCGAGCGGACGCAGCGCGCGATGGCGCGGCTCGGGATCAAGTGGACGGCGGTGCGCGCCTATTGCGGCGAAAAAAAGCCATTCATCGAGCGCGGCGGCATGGGCAGCGTGCTCCACGGATTCTTCGAGAACGTGCCCGGCTATTCGGGCCATTCGCCGGCAGAGGCCAGCGCGATCCGCAAGCGTGCGTCATTCGCACAGCGCCGCGGCCAGAATCTCGCGAAGTTGTACCGCGTCGAGCTGACCGGGCCGGAGCTGCAAGGGCTGCTCGACCGGTGGCTCGAGCACCTTTACGGAAATCGGAAGCATCGCGGGCTCGGCGGCCGAACTCCGAACGAGGTTTTTGCCGAGGCCGAGCGGCGCGGGCAGGTCCGGCGCGTCGCCGACGATCGATTGCTCGATCTGATCCTGGGCGAAGACGGCGCGGCCGTCGTCGGCAAGAAGGGGTTGCGCGTCGGCAACGTTTTCTATTGGGATGATGCGCTGGTCGAGCACGTCGGCGGGACGGTGCAATTCGTGCGCACGCGCGACGCCGGCAAGCTGATTGTTTACACGGCCGACGCGGCGCCGCGCTTCATCTGTATCGCGGTTGATCCCGAAGCGCTCGGACTCGACCGCGAAGTGCTCGCGATCGCCGCCAAGCAGCGGCAGACCGTCGTCATGCGCCAAGGCATGGATGAGCTGCGCGCGCTCAAGAGAAAACACCGGCCTGACAAACTCTATCGCGAGATCCTCGATCACGCGGTCGCGAAAACGGCAGCGATGCTGCCGGCGCCGGCCGAAGCTGGCGCCGTGGCGTTGCCGTATCGTTCGGCGGCGCTGACCGCGGCGGCGGCTGCGCTTGAGGCTCTCGACGCGCCGGCAGAACCGGCACCGCACGACGAATCCGATCTCCGCGAAGGCGCGGAAGCGTTGCGAGAGTTGATGAATCGCAAGACGCGGCGCGAGGCCCTTTTGAACCGTGACCAATTATGGGATTTGTGGATTGCAATTCGACGGGCGGGGCGGCCGTTGACTGAACGTGAGCAGGCGTTCCTTTCTCGATTCGGGAACACGGCTGAGAGCTGGGCAATCTCTTACGAGAGCACGTCCGATTATCAGGCCGGACTCGATTTGGAGCGATGGAGCGCCGACGAGGGGCAAGCTCACGACGAGGGCAAAAGTTATGCGCACTAAAATCTGCCTGACCGCGAATTACCGGGCCTTTGTGAGTGCCCAATCTGCCGCGACCGGCCGCGATCCCGGATTGCCCGGAATCGTGCTGATTCATGGAGAGGCCGGCCGGGGAAAAACTTGTGTGACCGCGCATATCGCTGTAAAACAGCACGCCATTTTTCTTACGGCGTTGCCGATTTGGAGCGCGCGCTGGATGCTCGGCAAGATCGTTGAAGAGATGGGCGAGAAGCCGGGAAGCCAACTGGCGCCGATGTTCGAGTTCATCGCGAGGGAGCTTACCGAGCGCCCGCGTCCGATTTACGTAGATGAAGCCGATGCTCTCCTCTCGGAGAGAAAAGGTCTCCTCGAAACGCTGCGCATACTTCACGACATGACGGCGGTTCCTTTGGTTCTGATCGGCGGGACCGCGGAATTTCGCGGGAAGGTCATGCGCAGGCCACAAATAGAGCGCCGGATTTTGCGCGCCGTTGATTTTAAGCCTTCGACCCTGGATGACAGCCGCTTGCTCGCGGCGGAGCTGGCCGAAGTGCTACTCGCCGATGACTTGATCGAGGCGCTCCATCGCCGGTCGCGTGGCTCGGCTGGCCTGTTCGTCAAAGAGCTGGCGGCGGCGGAAGCTTTCTGTCACCGGTGCGGCCTGAACAAGATCGCGCTGGCCGACTATCCGATGGACGATTCGACGCCAACACCGCCGGTCAACAGGCGGTCTGATCTCGCGGCGGCGGCTTGATGGAAACAATCAAAAATCCTCGCGGGCGTGGCGCCGGAGTGAATCTGGCGGGCGCGCCGAGCGCGGCGCGCGAGCGGATGTGGAAGGCGATGCGCATTTTGCGGCGATTCCAAATCGGCGAGCTGCTTCAAGTCGCCGAGATCGCGAGGCGCAAGGCGGCCGAGCTCTACCTGCGGGATCTGACGGGCGCCGGTTATCTCAGAATCGAGGAGCGAGTGCGGGGCTGCGAGGGCAGCGTGTACGTGCTGATCAAAAACACCGGACCTTTCGCGCCGCGGTGCGGGCGAAAGGGTCTGGCGCTGGACCCTAACCTTGAAATCACGCGGATAAGAGAACTGCGGGCGAATCTCATGGCACAGATCACCGCGTGCGACAAACGACTCGCTCGATTGGGCGCGTTCGTCGAACGCCAGAAACTTGGAGGGCAAAACTGATGAAGAAGAGTTTTGCGATTACCGGGGCATCCACGCTTAGGCAGGCTTGTTGATGATGCTGAAAGAAACGTCGCCGCTGCCGCTCGATGATCGCATTATGAGCGAGCGTGAATGCGCGGGCCTGCTTGGCCTGGCAGAGACGACGCTGACAAATATGCGGCGAGCGGGGACCGCACCGCCATACTTCAGAGTCAGCGGGCACGTCGTGCGGTACAGCAAGACGCGCGTGCTGGAATGGCTGCAATCGCGCAGCGTGGAAGGCGCGGAAGTCAAGCAGATCGAGAACTCGAAGGAATCGAAACCGTGAGAACGGCGCCGGGAAATATCCGCCAGTCTGAGCTGGCAAAAATTCATCTAGCGAAAAAGCAGCTCGGCCTGGACGATGACACTTACCGCGCCGTGATCGAGCGCATCACGAAGGGGCGCACCGATTCCTCGGGCGAGATGACCGAGGCGGAGCGGCTCGCGCTGCTCGACGAGTTTGCGCGCAAAGGATTCAGGCCGGCGCCCCCGATCTCGCGCCAGGACGATTGGATCACGATCAGCCCGAATCATCCGGGCGCGGCGCATCTGAGGAAGTTGCTCGCGTGCGCGTACGAGCTGGAGCGGATCGGCGCGGTGAAAACCGGCTCGACTAAAGTTTGGCTTCGCAAGTTCGTCAAGAAAATTACCGGCGTTGATTCGCTTCAATGGCTGGACGCGACGGACTGCAACAAGGTTATCGAGGGACTAAAGTTCTGGCGGCAAAGATTCCTGCTCAAACATCCGCTCGCGGAGAATCGTCCGGCCGCCGTCGCGATCCCGGCCAATGCGATCGTGAAGGCCGGCGTATTCGACGCGATGCGCCTGGTCGGTGAAGCGAGAGGACCGATCGACGGGATTCGCAATGTCCTGGTCCTGCTCGACTCGCAGAATTTCAGCGATGTGCAAATCGCCGCCCAGGTCGCCGAGCTGATCAGAGAATTTGGCGAGCGCGCGCGGCAAGCGTTGCTGCGATGGGATTACCGGAAGGTGCGGACTGAGCTGCTTTGGCTCGTCGGGCGCGTGGCGGACTTGGATTTGAAAATTGCCGAGGGCATGCGCGCCACGCTGAAGGCCGAGGCCGGCGAGACTGAAACGGCGATCGCCTCCGCGCGTTCGCGGAATAAAAATACGAGAGGTGATTCGCTATGACGGCGAAAGAGAACAACCAGGCTCCAGAGAACACAGTAATCAAAGCGGCCGCGGCGGAATGCGATGCGAAAACGGCCGCGCTGCGGCAATCGCTCGATCCGACAGAGACTGCTTGCGCGGCGCGCGCTCGCATCGCGCAGATGCCCTTTTCGACCCACGAGCGGGAGCGGCAAGCCGCGCGCGAAGTTGCTGAGCACTCGAAGTCAATCGACGAGCTGATCCGGAGCGGCGCCGATCTACATACCATCCGGCGCGCGGTCGCTGAACTGGAGGAAAACTGCCGACGACTCGCTATTCCCGAAAAGACGCCCAGCTTCGAAGAGGAGATAGCGCGAACGGAACCCGTGCTGCGTAACGCGAGCTGGATGCCCGAAGAGATCGATGCGCTCGGACGGCTCTGGGGCTCCGGCGGCCGGATCAGCGCCGTGAGCATCACGTCGGTGAAGGTGGGTGACCGCGAGATCCTGCGATCTGAGGTTCGGAAAAACCTTATGGCCAGCGTAGCGGAGGAGTCCAGGCAGCGGGAACGCGAGGCTCTTGAGCTAGAGGCCGAGAACAAGGAGCGCAAGGCGCGCGGCGAGGAGCCGCGCCATCGCGCGTGGTAGAGGGCAGCGGAGAGCAAGTCAGTGAGCCGAGCCGATGAAATCTACCAGGAGACACGATCGCGCGCGCAAAGCCGCCTAGCTTGCCCGCGCTGGCTTGATCTCGGGCGGGGCGCACCCAACCCCCGCCCTGAACTGAAAACGGCGGCACGGGCCGCCAGCAACCCGCGCGCGGGTTGTTTGGAGCAAGTCGGGTGAGCCGAGCCGATGAAATTTACTGGGAGACAGCTTTTGACGCGATCTATATTCCGCTTTTTCCGGGCCGTCCCGGAGCCGGAACCGCGCGAGCTGCTAAGAAGGAGTTTAGGATGAGTACCCTTAGCGATCAGGAAAAGAAGGTCGCGGCGGCTGCCGGCATGTCGGCGGATGAGTTTGCGACGAAAAAGGCCCGGCTGTCGCAAGCCAAAAATACGCATGGTCTGACGGATGATCAGTTGGCGGTCGCGCGAGCCGCCGGTATGAGCCCGCGTGCATTCGCCCGCGAGCTGAGCGTCCTCACGCGCAGCAAGACAGCGATCGCGGCGGGCGATCAGGACCGCGAGGACAAACCCGGATTGGTTCGCGCGCATCAGGAAGTCGATCGCGCGCACAAAGCCGCGTACGACGCGGTTGGCTACCATTCGTCGGCGGAAAATACTTCGGATCGCGAGCTGCTCGACGCGGCGATCGCGGCGCTGGAAGCCTACGATCCGACCAAGGACGATGACGAGGCATACGATCTATTGCTCAACGGTTCGGTGTACCTCATGCGCCTTCTCAACCGGGTCGCGCCCGCCTACGCGGACATCAAGAGCGCCGGGAAGAAGGAATGAAGGGTTCAAAACAACTCGGCGTCTAAGCCGCGAGGTAAATTCAAATGGCTGGACTCACAGGAAATCGCAACATCTCGGAAGATGCCGGCGGACGCTTCGTCTATCCGCTGGCCGACAACGTGATCGTCTACCTGGGCTCGATGGTCGTGCTAGATGCGCAGGGCAACGCCAATCCTGGTGTCAGCGCGACGGGCTTGAAATGCGTCGGCGTCGCGGCGTTGGGCTATCAGGCGCAACCCGGAAATTCCAGTTTTGGGCCCCTGACGCCCGGCAATTTTATCGACAACACGCGAATCGGTCATGCGGCCGGTGCGATGTCCGTCGAATGCCGCCGGGGAATCTTCAGGTTCAATAATTCGAGCGGCGATCCGGTTGTCGCGGGCGATATCGGTGAGCCGTGTTTCATCGTGGACGATCACACCGTCTCGCACGGCGACGGCGTTGGCACGCAGAGCGTTGCGGGCCGGGTTGAGGAAATCGACGCAGCCGGCGGTATCTGGGTCAACTTTGATCGGCAATCGGCGTTGGCGAGCTAAATCGGAAAATGAGTATTGCCGGCGGGAAGCGGGAACGAGGGTTTGAACTACCCTCGCCGCGCACAGCGCGCGCGGTGCAATGCTTGCCCGCGCTGCGCGCATCTTCGTTCCCGGCCGGCATCCGTGTCGCGCGTCGAAATGTCGCCGTTGCCAGCCAGCTCGGTCCGACGTTCCGGGGATTCCCCGGCGGCGCGCGCGTTTTTTCTCATTGGTCTCGCTGGCGGCGTGCGTTAAGGGATTGGCGCATCGCCTCGACGAGGCGGCCGGGCGGCCTTGGGGTAGAGTGCGGGGCCTTTCCGGTGCCGCCAGCCTTTTTTTCATTTGGAGATGGGAGAGCGCGCCGGCGATGGCCCGCGCGGGCGGCTAGCGTGACTTAGGTGCCGTTGGCAACGCTACGGATGGGGGATGGTGTGGAGTGGATGGGAAAACAGGGGAATGCGCGAAATGCGGCAAGGCGATCAGCCGGCCGCGATCGAATCAGAAATTTTGTCCGGGCGGCGCGTGTCGAAACGCCGCGTGGCAGGATGAGCATCCGCGCCGCAAGCGCGCGCGCTGAACTTCAGTTCCGACGCGCCCGCGTCGGGCGGATAAAAGTTTCGAGCAGAAAAGCGATCCTCGCGGTGGGGTTCAAGATTGGCGGGAAAGCGGGGCGGTAGTCGTGGTTGGGTCTCGCGCGAAGCGCTGATCAGAACGCTCGGTCAAGCGGACGCCGCGCGCGTCGTCGAGGTACTCGGCGGCAAGAGAATTGATGTTCCGGCGGCCGCAGATCCGGCATTTTCACGGCTAGCCGCGAGGCTCGGCGAAGAGATCGCGCGCAAGGTCTGCGCGGCGTTTGGAGGCCGAGTCACCTTCCCGCAGCGATTGGTGCCGCTAGACGAAGAGATCGGAAGGCTCCGGCGCGAGATGCTCACGCCCGTCGAAATCGCACGACATTTGCACTGCGCTGAGCGATACGTTTACCTGGTCCTCGCGCGCGAGTGATCCGTCGATAAATCAGGGCAGCTAATAGCCCTTTTGACGCGGCAAAACTGTGACATGGCCGGGGGTTGGATCAAACTAAGTGTCGTTTTTGGATCAGACCATGTGTCGCGCCACACAGCGGGTCCTGTGTCTCGCCATAATCGCAGACTCGTTGGCGGGGAGAGAGGGATTCGAACCCGCGGTACCGGTATCTGGTCCGCGACATTGATAATCTGATGCGTTCTTGCGCGATGGTTTTGACAGCCAATTTGACAGCCACGGGCTTGGACAAGGGCGGATGAAGGGTACGCGGGCGGAAATAAAACCCCGCAGTTTCGCTTGATTTGGACGCGCGAGGACGACTTTCCCACCACCTCTCACGTCGATGTCCGTCTGACGGGTAATAGGTTGTGGCCACGTCTACGAGCTTTCATTTTGATTCGTTTCTGCGCGGGTTCTGCGGCACGATGACCGCCGCCCGTTTCCGCGTTGATTTGCGTTCGTAGTACTGACGCTGCCGAATTTTGGCGTGTTCGGGGTGACGTTCTCGGTATCGCCTGATCTGCTCTCGCTGAGAGCACTTCTTGCTACAGAAAATTCCTCGCTTCTGCCTAACGAATATCCGCCGACAGCCGGGCGCGGCACATTCTCGCAGCCGTACGCCTTCGATCTCAAGAATCCTATATGCGCCCAGTATGAACCTGGTTATGGGGTCCTTCGCGCGATGAAACGCTTCGAGTCTGTTAGCTCGGCCGGACCGCTTCCATCCCTCGTCGGTTCGTCTGTTCAGGACAAACGTCACCTCGGCTGCTTGGAAAACCGCATGGCCATGTTCAAGCAACGATCTAAGCTCCCGTTCTAGAGACTCTGCGACTTTGACAATCCAAGATCGATACGACTTCTCGTAGCCAATGCCCATTTCTCTGCCGAACCAAGCAACTTCGTAGACGAGGGTAGATTCCGCATCACATAGCTCATGGGTCAACCGCTCACGTGGCCGCTGTGCAAAATCAACCAGCCACTGCAATTCCTCAATCCACGTTTTCCCCACGCGCTCATACGCTCTGTGTGTTCGCTCGGCAAATAGGAGCCGGTCTGCATCCGAGCGGCGTCCACTTCGACGTGCCCCGCGCGACTCGCGTGTCGATGTAATTTTCATCTTCGTCTAGCAACACCCATTTTTATTGTAACACTAATCAGGATGATGAATGTTGTCAAGCAGCGGGTGCGTATGCGCATACTGCTCGTAGGACTCTCAGGAGAGTCGGGATGCGAAAAGCGGGAGATGAAAGAGAGGAAGTTGTTGCTATAGCAGGAAGAAGCAGCATCGCAGACATTGCACGCGATTTCTCTTGCCGAAAGCAAAAGGGTAGCCATGCCGATCCAGAAAAGTCGACTCTGATTCGCGATCTGAAGGCGCCCGCTGCGACCGAGTTGATTCCGCGAAGCGGGAGTGGATGTTGGCGATGAGCGCGGAGTCTGAACGTCCAGGCATGCAACGGATGCGATTCGAAGGTGTCTGGACACGCCGGGAGATCTGGCTCGACCCCGACATGAGCCGTACAGAAAAAGCTCTGCTGGGCGAGATTGAATCGTTAGACAAACTCCCGCTTGGATGTTTCGCGAGTAACGACTATTTCGCGGCGTTTTTTCAGCTCAGCCCTCGGCAAATCAGACGATATATCGCGCGGCTCGCGGCGCGCGGATGGATTCAAATCGTGATGACGGGGAGAAATCGGCGTCGATTGCGAGTGACCGCGAAGCTCAGAGCCTTAAGGGACGGCGGTGACTCCTCTGAGGGTCGGAAACGACCCCCAACTCAGGGCCAGATATGTCCCCATATTAGTACAAGAGAGACCAATACAAAGAGATCAAGTAATACACAGGCTCCCGCGCGCGCTTCTCTCTGTGAACTAGAACGACGCTCAACCGTAGATCGCGCTGCGATTCCCGCAGAACTCACATCGCGCGAGCAGTGGGTCCTATGGCGGTGGGAGAAGCGAAAAGGGAAATGGAACAAACCGCCTTACCAGCCAAGCGGCAGTCCTGCGAAGTCGAACGACCCCGCGACGTGGGTCTCCTTCCGGGAAGCAGTCGCGGCGTTCGAAAACGGCTACTTTCACGGTGTCGGATTCGTGTTGACCGACAATGATCCATACGCGATGGCCGACCTCGACCATTGCCGCGACTCCGCCAGCGGAAGCGTTAAAGCCTGGGCTGCAGAGATTGTCGATCAGCTTCGCAGCTACACAGAGATCACACCTTCGGGCGAGGGTCTACGAGTGATCGTGAAAGCGATGCTACCGCCGGGCCGCCGAAAGCGCGGCATGGGAAGCGGCGGCGGCATAGAGCTCTATGATCGCGTTCGTTACATGACGATGACCGGCAACCATATGGCCGGTGCACCCGCGACGATCGAGGAGCGCCAGAACGAGATGGCCGAACTTCACGCGCGCCTCTTTGGCAGTGCGGCTCGTAGCGCTCGCGTGGCGACCGGCAGTAGGCGCAGCTGCACCAGCCGGACGGATGACGAGTTGCTCGCGAAAGCACGGGCGGCAAAGAACCGCGAGAAATTCTGCGCATTGTACGATCGCGGCGACATCAGCGCATATCCTTCGGCCAGCGAAGCGGATCTAGCTCTCTGCGGACTGTTGGCATTCTGGACCGGCGGAGACGCGCAACAAATCGATAGGCTGTTCAGGCTCTCGGCCTTGTTTCGTCAAGAAAAGTGGGACGTAGAGCACTATGCCGGTGGTGAGACTTACGGCGAGGCGACCATCGCCAAGGCAGTGGCGGGAACGCGGGAATTTTACAGGGCGAGCAATGGCATCGCTGAAGAACAGGATCGGGACGCGAGATCAAAATAGGAATGGCCAAGGTGATCGGCTTGTATCGGTCCCGGACCATCAAGCCGATGCGTAGGTAGAGAGTGGAAGTTGGGCGGGTAGATGCGGGTATCGTGACGCTCGAGGATTTATCGCGCGAACCCTTGCGCGCTCGGGGACTATCGCGGGACACGATCGCGACGCTCCTGGCGCAGTGCGGGGGCGCGCAGGGCGCCTTGCTCGCAGCACTCGCTTCTTCGAACGAGTCCGCGGAAGCGCAGAACCAAGAAGACAGGTTGCTCACCGTTGGCGACGCTGCAACCAAGCTCGCCGTCAAGCCGGAATGGCTCTACCGGCGCGGCAAGAGACTTGGGCTAGCGGTCAAATTGGGCGACGGCACGCTGCGCTTCTCGAACAGGGCCCTGGAGGGCTACATACGCGAAAATACTGGGAAAATCGCTATTCGACGCAGGCGCAGAACGGCCGCTTTCCCGAGTTGCAATGACCAAGCATTGCATGGCATGAGGTCCGGCCCGAAAGGGAGCGCCCCATGCTGAAGCCAACACTCAAACGACTACGCGCTAGTTTTCGACGAATCGCCAGCATCGCGTCGGGGAAGGAATTTCCTCCCAAGGACCTGTCCACTGAAGCTCTGGTGGCCTGCCTCCGAAGGGAGGTTCGGCCATGAGCAGAGAGCTTCGGGGCCACGGCACCGTCTACAAGAGCGGCAGCACTTGGTGGATTCAGTATTGCAAAAGCGGGAAATCATATCGCGAATCGGCGCGTTCCATTGCGCGTGCGCGCCAGAAGGCCGTGAATCTCCTGAAGAAACGCTTGCGCGAGAGTTCTCGCGGTAAGGTGATCGGTCCCGTTGCTGAGAAAGTGACGCTCGACGAAATGACAAAAAATCTTCTTGCCGACTACCAGCTGGTCGGCAATCGCAGCATCGAAACCGTCACCTATCTCACCAAGGCTCTTCTCGAATACTTCGACAAGCCGACCCGGGCGCTGGATATCACCGGAGACAGAATCGCCGCGTACATGAGAAAGCGCCAGCAACAAGGGATGTCGAACGCGAGTATCAATCGAGAGGTCGCTTGTTTGCGTCATATGTTCAATTTGATGGTAAAAGCCGGCCGCCTGAGTCGCGACCATGTTCCGAGCGCACCGCGTCTCGAGGAAGCGCCACCCCGAAGCGGGTTCATCGAGCCGGCGGAGTTTAATAAACTTCGAGACGCCCTCCCCGATTACCTTCGAGACCCAGCGATTTTTATGTACCTAACGGGATGGCGGAAGGGCGCGGTATTATCGCTCGCATGGATGCGAGACACTGAGCTCGAATTCGGTAGCGATGGAGAGACGCTTGTGGGAGGAACCGTCAGGCTGCAACACGAACATTCCAAGAACAAGCACTCGTATCAGCTCCGCCTGAAGGGTGGCCTTTTGGAGGTCATGAGACACGCTTGGGAAAATCGGATCGCGGAGTGTTCTTACATCTTCCATAACCAAGGCGAACCCATCGGCGAATTCCGTAAATCTTGGAAGACTGCGTGCAAAACAGCTGGCCTGAAGGGGCTTCTGGTGCACGATTTCCGACGATCCTGCGCTCGCAACCTTGTCCGCGCCGGGGTTCCTGAGCGCGTCGCAATGGAAGTCACTGGTCATAAAACGCGCTCGATGTTCGATCGCTACAACATCGTTGCAGAGTCAGACTTGGAGTCGGCGATGGAACGTGTTACTGAGTACGTGAATAAGCGCGCCGCCGAGAAGCCGAAAGTAGTTCCGCTTCCACAAGAGAAGGCCGCGTAACCTGTGTCAGTTCTGTGTCAGAACCCATGAATAACCCCACCATCGGACGACAAACGCGATGGGCAAATGTGCGCAGACCTGTTGGCTTTTGTAGTCCTGAGTGGACCTGCTTAAACCTTAGGACCCGGCTCACATGCAAGAGGTCCCTGGTTCGAGTCCAGGTGCGTCCACCATCGTTGATTCCCGCCGCCGAAAATAATTCTGGTTCCGCAGCGGGCTGCAGGTATGAGGGCGTCTAGTCTATCGCGAGGCTCGCGAACGACACCGCCGATTCGCTCTGCGGTTCCATCGCGATTCCATATTTCAGCAGCCGCGCGCTGCGGCCGCGCAGCAGCTCGAGTTGGGTGTACATCGGCGCCAGACCGCAAATTCGGCGCGCATCGCGATCCTTCACGATGTCGGCGAAGAAGCCCTCGGGATCGCCGCGCTTGATATTTTCGATGAGGCCAAGATCCTCGCGCTGGACGCGCCCGGCGACCGCGCGATCGGCGGCGAACTCGTCGCCGAATTTCCTGCCGACGTGGGCGAAATCCACGCCCGCAAGAATCAGCACCCGGCGATGCTCCGCGTCGAGCTCGGATCTCAGCGCCGCGATGAACGATCCAACCCGGGAATCGCGCGCCGGCATGACTCCGCTCGCCACCAATTCATGGAATGAGCTGACCAGAATCGGCACGACCTGGTAGCCGCGCGCTCCGAGCGCATATGCGAGAAACAGCGCCTGGAATTCGATCGAATGCTCACCGCGATGCAGCATCTCGTCAGCGAACAGATCGCCGCGGTAGCGCGCCGCGAGCCGATCGATAAAACTGCCGTCGGTCTCGACCGCGCCAAACGGCGTCGCGTAGTTCTTGCGCGTCGCGCTGAACAACTCGGGGCCACCGCCGTAGTGCGAGGTTCCCAGAATCACCACCAACTCGGGTGGCTCGTGCGCCATCAGCTCGTGGTAGGCGTGCGCATAGGCGGCGGCGCCTCGGCGCGGATCGATGTGAGGCGCGATCAGGCCCGCGAGCGACGCTGATTTTTTCACCGTGGGAACGCGGCCGGGTCCCTCGGGCGGATCGAAGAACGCCGCCAGCTCCAAACGCAACTTCGCCGGATCTTTCTCGTAGCACAGCCCCGCCAGAGCTGCGGGACGGTCGGGACTGGCCAGAAATTCCTCGCGCACGCGCCGCTCGCGCTCATGAAATGCGGGCGAGTCGAGGAAGTACGCACGATCCAGCGCCGCGATCAGTTCGTCGAGCTTCTCGAGGGCAATCATCTCGCCGAAGCGCTTCGCAAACGCGGCCTGGATATTCTTCAGCGACATCTTCCCGTCGAATAAAGTCACGATGAAGTAAGCGCCCATCCCGAGCATGATCGGTTCGGGCGCCAGTCCGCTCGGATCGCGCAAACAGATCAGCGTCTGATCCTGCTGCTCGACGGGGAAAGCCTCGACGGCGCGAATCTTTGGATTTTCCATCACGAAATCTAAATCTTGGTGATAGCCGGCAGCCCTGGAGCAAACGCCGCGTTTACAGATGCTATGGGCTTTGACAAAATCCGGCAAGCTGACCGGAAATCCGCGCGCGAAGATCCGTCAATCGCTTCGAATCGCCGAGTCCGGCCAACGCAGAATGTCCGATCAACATCGACGCCGCGCCGCCCTGACCCGATCCCATCCGCGCCGCAAGGATGCGCCCTCGCGCACCCGCTACAGAGTTGCGCGGATCGAATCGCTCGCGCCCGGCGAGTCGCTGAAGTTCATGCTGCCGATTCGCGGCGCCGACGAGGAATGTTTTCTGATCAACTTCGGCGGTGAGTTCCACGCCTACGTCAATCGATGCCGGCATGTGCCGATGGCGATGGACTGGGTGGATAATCAGTTTTTCGCGGAAGACGGCCGCTACTTGATGTGCCAGACGCACAACGCCTATTACGAGCCGACCAGCGGCGAATGTATCGCGGGCCCGCCGACCGCATGCGGCAAATTTCTTTATCGGGTGCCGACGGAAATCGAAGACGGAGTCATTTACGCGCGTCCGCCGCAAGATGAATTCGAAGACTGAGAAGAAGACGAATTCGAAGACCGGCGTCTATTCGTATTCGTCGCCGAAATGGGCGCGCACGATTCGCGCCTTCAGGTACTCGAGCGTGCCGAGGTCCTCGACGATGTCGCCGCCGGTGTCGTAGAAGAACAGCTCGCCGTTCTTCGTGCGGCCGACCGCGATGATCCATTCGAGGTCGTCCCGGTCCTCAAGCAAATAATTGATTGTCTGCGCCACCCCGCGGCCCGGGATAATCGTAATCTTCGGCCTCGGGAGCTTTTCCTTTTCCTGCTTGGGCATCTTTTTGATCAACCCTCTGGCGGGAGGATGCGGGAATCGACCACTCAATTACATTAAGAATGCCCCGCGATCTAAGTCAATAGCGCATGCACGGCGATCTCAACATGATGCGTGTTGGGAAAAAAATCGAACCCGCGGACGCGATTAATTTTGTATCCGGCCCCCGCAAGCACGCGCAAATCACGGGCCAGCGTGGTCACGTCGCACGATACGTAAATGACGCCCGGGGCGCGCAGCTTGATGATCGGTTCCATCAGATCGGGCGCGCCGGTGCGCGGCGGATCGAGGATTATGACCTCGGGACGATAGCGCGCGCGATGCAGAAAATCTGCGGTCGCGGACGCCTTCATCGCGACGAACTGTGCGTCGCGAAATTTCAACCGCGCGGCGTTGCGCGCCGCCGCCGCGATTGCCCCGGCGTCGGCATCCACGCCCGTCACTCGCGCGCCGCGCCGCGATGCGGGCAGACTGAAGTTCCCCGCGCCGCAAAACAGATCGAGCACCGCCGACGATTCGTGAGTTGCCGCCATTTCCATCACGCTCGCGACCAGCTTCTGGTTCTGCACGCGATTCACCTGACTGAAAAGATCGGCGTCCACTTCGATCGAGAGTCCGGCCTCGAGCTCGACTGCGATCGCGGTATCGCCTGCCGTCGCGCGATGCGTCCCCGATCGCAGCACGATTCCCGCAATCTCGCCGTCCGATTCGAGCACGTTTCTTGCCCGCCTGAGGTCCTCTTCGGCCGCCGGCTTCTTCAGATGCGCGACCTGGACTTCGCGCGCGCCGTTGCGCACCACCTCGATCTCTTCGACTCGCTTGCCGAGCGAGCGCGCCAGATGCAGCGGCATCCGGATGCCCGGCTCGGCGACCATGCATGAATCGATCTCGACGATCGTGTTGCTGCCGGCGGAGTAAAACCCAAGCACGCCTTTGGCGCCCACCCTGAGCCGGATTCTCGACCGATAACCGAACTCCGTCGGCGCCGGTTCGACGAGTCCCGCCGGATCGATCGCGACGCCAAGCGCATGGCCCAGCTCGCGTGCGATGACTTCGCCCTTGAAGCGCACTTGGGCGCCGTAGTCGATGTGCTGCCAATCGCATCCACCGCATCGCGGAACATACGGACACGGAGCAACCCGGCGCTCGGCGCTCGCGCGCAGGATTTCGCGAATTTTCGCGACCGAGTAATCGCGGCGCTCCGAAACTATCTCGACGTCCAGCCTGTCTCCCGCCACCGCGCCGGCGACCATCACGGCTTTGCCGTCGTGGCGGCCGACGCCGAAGGGCCCGAACGTCATCGCGCTGATTTCTATTTCCGGCATGCGCACCCAAGTTTATCCCCACTACGCAATTCGCGCGACGCGACTTATAATTGATGCGCGCGCGCGACCGGGCCATTTTATCTGCGCATTCACCGGGGTGATGCCCTTGGCGATCGAGACCGAACTCCGCGAACTAATCGACAGGAATCTTCCCGCTGATTCCGCCCGCCTCGTATCCGCCTTCGCCGAGCGCCTCTTCGCGCGCGAGTCAACCGACAATCGCGAGCAGGTCCCGGCCAAGAGGCGCCTTGCTCTCGTGCAGTCGGCGTTCGAATTCTTTTCCGTCCGCACCGATCCCGTGATCGCGCGAGTCGAATCTGTCCCGGGCGACGACAATGACACACTCGCCATGGTCGAGACCGTGACGACCGATTGCCCGTTCATCGTCGATAGCCTGCTCGAATATTTCCATCAACTCGGCGCCACCGTTCGCACGATGCTCCACCCGGTCTTCAAAGTCACTCGCGACAAACAAGGGCGGATCGCATCGTTCGAACAGTCCCTCTCCACCGAGCGCGGCGAGTCATTGGTTCACGCGGAGCTCGAGATCACGCCCACACCCGAACAGGCGCGTCAAATCGAGCGCGATGTCATCTCAATTCTTGCCGAGGTCAGCGCGGCGACCGGCGACTTTGAGCAGATGACCGCCCGCGCCTTGCAGATCTGCGAGGAAACCGCGTCGAACCGCGAACTGATCGAGGTCCGCGACCTCATGCGCTGGCTCATCCACGGCGGCTTCGTGTTTCTCGGCTATCGTCGTTATCTCGTGAGCGGCGACGACGGCGCCGCCAAATTCGCGCTCGATCCCGGCGCCGAACTCGGCGTCATGCGCGAGCACGACGAGTCGCGATTTCGCAGCTCGGTCTTGCTCGATGAACTCTCACCCGCGCGCCGCAAACTCTTCTTCGAAGGACCGCCGCTGGTGATCGGCAAGACTCGCGCCGACTCCCACGTCCATCGCCGCCGCCCGATGGACAGCGTCTCGATTCGCCGCACTGACGCATCGGACCGCATCGTCGCGTTCGACAATTTCGTCGGGCTGTTCACCTCCAAGGCCTACGCGGAGGAGGCGCAACACATTCCGGTTCTGCGCGCGAAGCTGCGCGAAGTGCTGGAGTGTGAGGGCGCGGCGCCCGGCTCGCACGATTACAAGGAAATCGTTTCCGCCTTCAACAGCTTTCCCAAGGATGAACTCTTTCGCGCGCCCGTGGCCGAACTGCGCGCGCAGTTGCGCCTCATCCTCGACGTTAAGAGCGAAGGCTCGGTGCGACTCTTCGTTGCGCCCGACGTGCGTCACGGCAACGTGATCGCGCTGGTGGTGATGCCGCGCGAGGCCGGTTCCGCCGAGCTGGGCCGGCGCATCCAGGATACTCTTGCAGCCGCACTCCACGGCACTCTGGTCTATTTCTACCAGGCGCTCGGCGAGGGTTACACGGCGCGCCTCCATTTCTGTTTCGTTGCCTATCCCCCAAAGGCTTCGGTCATCCGCGGGCTTGAGACCACGATCGCCGAGCTCGCCAGACGATGGGCCGATCGCTTGCAGGAGCGGTTGATCAAAAAATTCGGACCCAGCCGGGAACGCGCGCTCGCTGAGCGATGGGCCGGTGCGTTCAGCGCTGACTATCAGGCTGCGATCGACGTAACGCGCGCGGTCGGCGACATCGAAGACGTCGAGACGCTAATCGCCGGCGGCCGTGATTTCATGGTCGAGGCCGGACGTAGCGCGTCCGACGGCGACACCTCAGGCGCCAGCGACATACGGGTTATCGGGCTTGGCGACGCTCCGATGCTGTCCGACCTGATGCCTACTTTGCAGAACTTCGCCATCGAGGTATTGGCCGAGGACGCTCACGAGCTTCGCCCCCGCACGGACGGCAAAGTGACGCGCGCGTACCTGCAGGTTTTTTCTGTGCAAGGACCCGGCTCGCAGCCGTTCGAAAAATTTCCCGGCGCCGCGCTGATTGCCGACGCGATCGCCGCCGTGCGGATCGGCCTTGCCGCAGACGATGCTCTTAACGCGCTCACTCTTACTGCGGGCCTCGCCTGGCGCGAGGTCGCTCTCCTGCGCACGTACCTCGTCGCCGCGTTTCAGATGCGCCTGTCGCCCGCTCGTCTCGGCTTGCAGCGCGTTCTGTTGCTATATCCCGACCTCGCCAGGTTGCTGTTCGAGCTGTTCACCGCGCGTCTCTCGTTCGACAGTCCGGCCGCGCCGAAAAAAATCGCGGACCTGCGCGAAGCGTATCTCGCTCGTCTCGGTGCGATCGAAAATATTATTGACGATCGCACTGCGCGCGCGCTGCTATCAATGGTCGAGGCGACCGTGCGCACCAATTTTTTCTGCGCGGCGCCGTCGCCCGACCCCTACATCGCGCTCAAGTTCGAAAGCGCGCGCATCACCGGGCTGCCCGACACCGCACCGCTCTATGAAATTCACGTCAACAGTCCGCGCATGGAAGGATGCCATCTGCGCCACGGGCGCATCGCGCGCGGCGGAATTCGCTTCAGTGACCGGCCCGACGATTACCGCACCGAGATTCTCGATCTGATGAAGACCCAGACCGTGAAGAATGCGATCATCGTCCCGCTCGGCGCCAAGGGTGGCTTCATCGTCAAGCCGCGACCCCGCCATCAGCCGGATCCCCACGACGGCGTCGAGGCCTACCAGACGCTGATCAACGCGATGCTCGATCTCACCGACAACCTCACGGGCGACGGCCCGCTTCATCCCGCTCGCGTCAGGGTGCTGGACGACGACGGTCCATATCTCGTCGTGGCCGCCGATAAAGGCACTGCGAGTTTCTCCGACCTCGCCAATCAGATCGCTCTCGAGCGCGGCTTCTGGCTCGGCGACGCCTTCGCGTCCGGCGGCGAGCACGGCTACGACCACAAGCAGATGGCGATCACGGCGCGCGGCGCGTGGGAATCCGCGCGCCGGCATCTGCGCGAGATGGGTCGCGACCCCGACCGCGGCGCGCCGCTCACGATGATCGGCATCGGCGACATGTCGGGCGACGTGTTCGGCAACGGCCTTCTGCGCTCGCGCAACTTGAAGCTAATCGCCGCCTTCGACCATCGCCACATCTTCATCGATCCCGACCCCGATCCCGCGGTCAGCTTCAACGAACGCAAGCGGCTCTACGATCTGCCGCGCTCGAGTTGGTCGGACTACAATCCCGCGCTCATCAGTCCCGGCGGCGGCGTCTTTCGCCGCGGCCAGAAACAAATCGACCTCAGTCCGCATGCGCGCGCCGCGCTCGGATGCGACTCCAATGCGCTCGACGGCGAGTCGTTGATCCAGCGCATTCTGCGCGCGCCCGTCGATCTGTTTTACAACGGCGGCATCGGGACTTACGTTCGCGCCTCGACCGAGACCGACGCCGAAGTCGCCGATCACGCCAACGACGCATGCCGAATCACCGCGCCGGAACTTCGCGCCAAAATAGTCGTCGAAGGCGGCAACCTCGGTTTCACCCAAAAGGCGCGTATCGAGTACGCGCTCGCTGGCGGGCGTATCAACACCGACGCGATCGACAACTCGGCCGGCGTCGATATGTCCGATCACGAAGTCAATCTGAAAATTCTGCTCGAGCCTGCCGTAGCCCGCGGCGAGCTCACTCTCGACGCGCGCAACCGCGCGCTTGCCGCATGCGCCGGCGAAGTCGCCGACCGTGTCATCGCTGACAATCGCGATCAGGTGCTGTCGCTAAGCCTCGAGCAGCTTCGCAGCCGCACGCACTTGACCGAGTTTCGCGACCATCTCCAGGCCATCGAGGATCGCGGCATCTTGACCGGGATGGAGCCCGTGCTGCCCGCCCGCGAGGTGATTCGCGAGCGCTACTCACGCTACCCCGGGCTCACCCGCCCCGAGCTTGCGCTGGCTGCGGCCTACACCAAGATCGATCTTATCCGGCGGCTTGAAACCACCGTGCTGGTTGACGATTCGTACCTCGTCGGACGTTTCCTGCAGCCATACTTCCCGCCCTCGCTCGCCGAGCACGTAAGCCCTGACGCCAGCGCTCATCGCCTCCGCCACGAGCTGATCGCGACTCGCGCCGTCAATGAACTCGTCGATCTGGTTGGCTCGACTTTCGTCTTCGGCCACGTGCGCGATCGTGGCGTCGCGGCTGAGGATGTGGTCCGTGCATGGGTGATCGCGGCCGACGTGCTTTCGATTCACGAACGTGCAGGTCTGCTCAAGCGCAACGCCGCGACGACCGCGGCCGAATCGGAGCTGGGCGCGTTTCTCGCGCTCGAACGCGCCTGCCGGAGCGCTGCGGGCTGGGCGCTCAGCGAACTGGAACCTGCCACTTCGATCGGCGCCGCGGTGACCCGCTTCAAGCCCGCATTCGAAATGCTGTCTGGCGAGTTCGAGTCGATGCTCGCCGGTGGCGAGCGCGACCGCTTCGAGCGCCTCTATCGCGAGCTTAGGATCGACGTCCTGGACGGCGAACTGGCGCACGGCCTCGCGCGCCTGGCCTTCGCCGATCACATCCTGAGCGTGCTGAGCCTGAGTTTCGCCCGCGAAATCGAACCCGCCAAGGCGGCTCAAGCGTACTTCCGCCTGAGCGCGCAACTCAACTTCACAATTCTCGAAGATGCGCTTCAATCGATTGGCGCTGACGACCGCTGGGAGCGGCGCGCCGCAGACGAACTCGCCGCCGAACTTCGCGCCGCGCGGATCGCGCTGTGCCGCGCGGTGCTCGACGCCATCGCCGACGATCCCGATATTAGTGTCGATGGATCGATCGAGCAGTTGAAGCGCGTTCGCGCCGATAGATTCGCGCAACTCGCGCGGCTCTTCGACGAACTCAAGGCCCTTGCGTCCCCGAGCCTGCCCGCGATTCACGTCACCATTCGCGCCCTCTCCCGCCTGGCGATTTGATGCCTCTCGCCGCTTACAGCGCGGCGCCCGGGAGTTGCGCCGTCGCCTGCATCGCGGATTGCGCTGCGGAATCAAGCCGCTCTGCGGGTTGCAGCTCCCTCAAATCCTGATAGAGGCGCAGGCCCGCCGCGACCAGGAACGCGGTGGTCGCAAAGTTGACGCTAATCTCGGCAAGATCGACGAGAAAGATCGTCGTCCCGAGAAAACCCGTCACCACCCCGACCGGCCCGAACAGCAGGCTCACCACCACAAACGCTCCCGCGGCCCACGAGTTGAATCCCGACCAGACCGCGAGAAATACCACGATCCTCGTCGCGACTTTGAAGAAGCGCTTGCGCATCAGGTCTCGGCTGAACAGCAGTGCATGCCAGCTATGCTTTCCGTCGAAGATCAGCGCGAACTGCGCGAAGTACAACCACGCGTACACGAGCGCGCCGATCATGATCATCAACACCAGCGCGATATATGCCCACACGCCGATCGAACCGTACACGTAAGTCGACGCCGCCTGGAACAGGAACAGCCCCGCCGCCGGCGCCAGCAGTTGCAGAATCGTCACCCATATGAACCCTGGGGCAAGCGGAATCGATTGCCGGTAAACCTCGATCGCTTCGCCAATAATCGCGGGCTTCCGGAGTCCCGCCTGGATCCTCTTGAGCGAACACAACGTGACCAGCGTCACCAGCAGCGTGAGCAGCCCGAAGATCAGATGCAGCGCCATCGTGACCCACGGCGAGAACGGCTGCATCTCTTTCAGCGGCGCGTGCCTGTTCGGGACATCGACGCTCTGCGCCTGCACGTAGTTGATATTTTGCGCGCCCGGTTCAAACGTCTGAGCGAGGCGGAATTGCAGATTCAACGCGTCCGGCAGCAGGCACAACGCCGCCGCCAGCAGCAACGGCGCCAGCACTACCGCCAGCACGGACCAATTGCCCCGCAGATCGTTCACCGCGTTGGCGAGATATATGAAGCTGCTTTTGAGGCGGACGGGGCTCACAGCGCGCTAAAGGTTGGCATCCTCGGACTATCGAGACAAGTCCGCCCCCGTCGCCCCATGATCGCTTCCGGCTTCGATGATATACTCGTGATTCACAACAACACTCTCATACGGAGAACGCACTCATGGCCGACAACGACTACGACCGCGCAGCGAAAATCGAGCATGAGAATAAAATGATCCGCCGCCTGCGCTTCCTGGTCGAGCTGACCTTCGCAACCATCGCGCAAGACAATGACATGACGCTCGAACAGGGATGGGAACACGTCCTTGCGCTCAAGGGCACCGCGGTTGCAATGTTTCCCGGCAAGGAAGAAACCTTCGACCTCATCTATATGCCGCGCTTTTCGCGTCTGCTCGCAGAGCGATTCGGCGCGAATTGACCGCCAGGCCCACATCGGTGAATCTGCCTGCCGGCAAGCTGTCCGGCTGCATCGCCAGGCCCGACGGCTCGCTCGTCCGCGGGCGCATCACGTTCACCGATCGGATTACTGCGCTCGAATCCGCATCTGACGGCGGCGACGAAGATTACATCCTGCCCGGCTTCGTCGATCTTCAGGTCAACGGCTCGCACGGCATCGACGTGATGAACGCGTCGGCGGACGCACTCGCCACTCTAAGCCGCCACCTCGCGCGCGAAGGCGCCACGGCCTGGATGCCGACTGCGGTCACCGCGCCAATCGAAAAGATCGCGCAGGTTCACGAGTCGATCGCCGGTGCGATTGAAAATTCGCGCCGCGACAACTCCGCCGATGCGGCCGCCATTCTCGGCATGCATCTCGAAGGTCCGTTCATTTCGCCGCTCCGGCTCGGCGCGCATCCCGCGCTCAACCTCGAACCGCGCGGCGAGCCTTTCGAACGAGTGCTCGCGATGCACGCGCTTCGATTGATCACCCTCGCGCCCGAGTTGCCCGGCGGAATCGACGCGATTCGACGCCTTACCGCGCGCGCCGTGGTCGTCTCCATCGGTCATACCAACGCGACTCTCGAGGAGGCCAACGCCGGCATCACCGCCGGTGCTCGGATGTTCACGCATCTGTTCAACGCGATGCGCCCGTTGAACCATCGTGATCCCGGCGTTATCGCCGCCGCACTCGCGCCGTCACCCGCACTCGCCGCGATCATCCCCGACGGTGTTCACGTGCATCCCGCGGTGCTGCGTCTCGCCAGCCGCGCCCGCGGCAAAGACGGGATGATCCTTGTCACCGACAAAGTCGCGTTGGCGAAAGCCTCCACCTCCGAAAAAAATCTCGGGCGTGCGAGCGCAACGATAACGATTCGCGATGGCGCCGCGCGCCTCGATGACGGCACGCTCGCCGGCAGCATCATCTCGATGCTCGATGGCGTCCGCGTGATGGTCGAAAAAGCCGGCGTCAGCATCGGCGATGCGGCCGTGATGGCTGCCACCAATCCCGCCGATGTCGTCGGCGCCAACGATCGCGGCCGCATTCAGGCCGGCGCGCGCGCCGATTTAATCGTGCTCAGCCAGGCGCTAGAGTTGAAGTCCGTGTTCATCGCCGGCCGCGAGATAGGCTAGCCGCTGATCGACGAAAAACCGCTGAATTTCGAAAGCACCATCCAATAGGAGCCAATCGATGCCGCTCAACAAAGCCTGCGTGGGCCGCGAATATCCGCCCTTCACCACCAACGTCACCCTCGACGCGGTCCAGAACTATGCGCGCGCGTACAACGACGACAACCCCGCGTTCTTCGACGCGAGCCGCCCCGGCGGCATCGTCGCGCCGCCGATGTTCGGCGTCACCGTCGTTTGGGATGCCGTCATGAAAACCGTGATGGATCCCGACCTGCAGGCCGACCTGCTCCGCCTCGTTCACGGCGAGCAGGACATGGAATTTCCAAATCCAATTCGCCCCGGCGACGTAGTAACCGCGGCCGCAAAAATTATTTCGATCGAAACCAAGGCCACCGGCGAGACCATGACCGTCGAGCTAAACGCCGCCAACCAGAAGGGGCAACCGGTCCAGAAAACACTCTTCATCGCTTTTATTCGAGGCGCTCGAAACCGCGAAGCCGCGTCCTCGGAACCGCGCGCCATCGAGCCCGATCGCGGTGAGCCGATCTTCTCAGTCGCGCAAACCATCGACAAGGATCAGACCTACCGCTACGCCGAGGCCTCGGGCGATCGCAACCCGATCCATGTCGATGAAAACATCGCGAAGATGGCGGGCCTGCCGAGCATCATCGTGCATGGCCTCTGCACGATGGCGTTTACGTCGAAGGTCGCGATCGACAATCTCTGCGCCGGCGACCCGGCTCGCCTCAAGCGCTTGCGCGCGCGCTTCTCCCGTCCCGTGCTGCCCGGCCAGACCATCACCACCAAAGTCTGGGCCGACGGCGACCGCGACGGCCGCAAAGCATTCGCTTACGAGACTTTCAACCCCGACGGCCAGGCTGTTATCAAGGGCGGCATCGCCGAAGTCGCACCCTGACTTCCCTCCCGTGAAAATCACCATCGGCCTCTCGCTCTCCCTCACCGGCGAATACTCCCCGATGGGGCGGCAGGCCGAAATCGCGATTCGTTTGTTCATCGCCGACGCCAACGCCAGCAGTGCGCTCCGCATCGCCAGCGAGCGATGCGAGTTTGCGCTCGAGTGCCACGACGACGCGAGCGACGCTGTGCGATGCGCCGAAATATATCGCGCTCTCTGCGCGGATCGCCGCGCAGACATAATCTTCGGCCCGTACTCCAGTCGCCTCACCCGCGTCGCCGCGGACATCGTCGAACAATCCGGTCGCGTCTTCGTTAATCACGGCGGCGCCGGCGACGAACTCTACGACCGCGGCTACAAGATGATCGTCGGAGTACTCAGTCCCGCCAGTGACTATTTGCGCGGCTTCGTCCGCTTGCTGACCCAGCTCAAGCTCTGGCGCAAGCGCGTCGCGATCGTCGCGTCGAAGTCGCCCTTCGCTCGCGCGGTTGCATCGGGCTTCGAGCGCGCCGCCGCCGAACGCGCCGCTCGTCGTCGCGGAGTCCGCGTCCGCGTGAAATGGAACGGCGCGTTCGACCCCGTCTCCACGCCCGCGCGGCTTTTCCCCGCCCTCGCGCGCAACCGCGTCAACGCGCTCGCCAGCGCCGGCAGCTATGAACATGACGTCGCCGTGATGCGCGCGGTCGCATCTTCCCGTCTCAACATCCCGGTGCTTGGATGCGTCGCCGCCGGTGTGCGCCGCTTCGCATCGGACTTGGGCGAACTTGCAGAAGGAATCGTCGGCCCTTCGCAGTGGGAGGATTCCATCGAGATCGCGCCCGCCCTCGGCCCAACGCCAGCCGAGTTTGCGCGCCGAATGGTCACCGCCGGCGCCGGCGATTTTCCCGATTATCCCGCCGCGCAGATTTACGCCGCCGGTCTCCTGACCGCCGCCGCGCTCGCTGCCGCCGGCCGCCGCGACGACGCGATGCTTCGCGATGCATTCTCCAACTTGCAAACCACCACGATGTTCGGCGAGTTCTCGATCGATCGCGTCACCGGCCGCCAGCTCGGTCACCAGATGCTGCTCGTGCAATGGCACCGCGGACGCAAGGTGATTATCGCGCCTGAGTCGCACGACGACTCCGGCTCGCTCGATCTTCCCTCCGGCATGCGCCTGCTCCTTGCGGGAGTCGAGATGCTTCGCTTAAGCCGTCGTGACGATTCGCGGGAATCGCTCGGCGATGATGAATTGGAAGAATCGGATCTCGATAAAGATGAGCGCAATCACGATTAAACTCGACCGCCGGATAGTTCTCGCGATCGGCTTGATGTCCGGGACTTCGCACGACGGCGTGAGCGCCGCCGTCGTCGAGCTCGACGAGCGTTCCCATCCGCCCGCGCGCTTGATCGCGTTTCACACTTTTCCGTACCCTGCGCGCTTTCGCAAAGAATTGCTCGCCGCTTCCGCCGATGAGAAAATCGGCGCGGCGGCGATTTCCACGCTCAACTTCGCGCTCGGTCGCGAGTTCGGACGTGCCGCCATCGAGATCGCCCGGCGCGCGCGCATCGCACTATCCGACGTTGCGTTCATCGGATCGCACGGTCATACCTTTTTTCATCTGCCGCCACGCCGCGCGGCCCGCGGACAGCTCGCCTCCACGATGCAACTTGGCGAGTCCGCCGTCATCGCCGCGGCCACCGGAGTTCCCGTCGTCGCCGACTTCCGCACGATGGACATCGCGCTCGGCGGCGAGGGCGCTCCCCTGGCCCCACTCGCCCATCTCTGGCTGTTCGCCGACCCCACGCGCGGCCGCGTCGTGCAGAACATCGGCGGCATCAGCAACGCAACTTACATTCCGCCCCGCGCGCGCCTCGGCGACCCCGACCTGATCGCGTTCGACACCGGCCCGGGTAACATGATGCTGGACGCGCTCGCTTCGCGAATCTCGGGCGGCCGACTGCGGATGGATCGCGACGGGCGCATCGCGGCACGGGGCCACGTCAACGAGCCGCTGCTTGCGAAGCTGATGCGAAATCCTTATTTCCGCCGACGCCCGCCAAAATCGACTGGACGCGAGGAATTCGGCGCCCATCTGCTCGATCGGATCGTCGCCGAAGCCCGCCGCATGAGAATCGTTGACTACGATCTGGTCGCGACGGTCACCGCCCTCACCGCGCGATCGATCGCCGACGCATGCCGCCGCTTCATTTTTCCCCGTGGCCCCGTTGACCAGTTGATCGTCACTGGCGGCGGCGCGCAAAACCCAACCTTGATGCGAATGATCGGGGCCGAGCTTCCCAATCTCGAAGTGATCACGGCCGCGGACGTCGGGGTTGACGGCAACGCGCTCGAGGCCGTCGCATTTGCCGTCCTCGGCTACCAGATGCTGCGCGGCCGCCAGGGCAACATCCCCAGTGTCACCGGTGCGCGCGCGCCTGCCATCCTCGGCAAACTCACGCTGCCCCCGGGGCCAGTGGAAAAGTGAAGGAGTGAAACGTCGAGCCTCACCCGCGCCTCGAAGACTCGGCGCGATTTCACGCGCTCCGCTTGTCCTCGGGCGGCGCGACTCCCGCCTTCGTCGCTGACTCGACCGCCGCCGACCGGAAGATACCGTGCGCCATCGTCGATTCCTCGCGATCCGCACGCGCCGCATAGACTCTCATCCGCGCTTCATGCGCCGATTTGTCGTCCGGCGCCGCCGCCACCGCCCAATCCGCCAGATGACATGCCAGCACGACTTCGCCCGCAGCAAGTTTTTCGTTCGCTCGCGCGATCACCGGCGCCACACCGCCCGCCAGCGCGGCAATCTCCCGCGCCCGCTCGCCGTCGCTCGCGGGTTTGAGGTTCGACGGTGTGCCGTCGTACCATCCGCCTTCCAGCCGCCAGACGTTGCGCACGATAAACTCGGGCTCGTCGTACACGGCCTGCAGCCACGGCTTCTCCGCGAGATTTGCCGGCGGCTTCACAGTGTGAATTATCTCGTCCAGCGGCGCGCCCGCATTCATCATCGCAATAGCCTGATCGTACAGGCTCTGCAGATAGTTTGCGGTGTCGTTCAGCACCTGCCGCACCCGCATCGCGCCGAACACCGGGTAGCCGTGGCCCGGCACGAGCACTTCCGCCCCCAGTCTCGCCATCACGCGCAGCGCCTCGGCCCATTCGCGCGCGTAGCGCTGCGCCTTCTGTGGATTGCCCGCATTGGGCGCCGCCCAGATGATCAAATCTCCGGTACACAGCAGCTTGCGCTGCGGGATGAAGACCCAGCAATGATCGTCGGTCTCGCCGCGCGCATGATGGCATTCAAACTTGTCGTCGCCGGCAACTACATTCAACTGATTATCGAAGTAAGTATCCGGATATACATACTCTGTCGGCCACGGAGCGGGCCGGTTGAATTGCCGCGTATTGACTACAGTGTTATAGCCGGCGGTGCGCTTGTAGCGATCGAACCGCGCCGCGACTGCGCGATGTCCCACCACGCGCGGCCGTGCCACCTTGTTCTTCTGCGCATCCGCCACTATAGCCGGCATCCCGCACGCGTGATCGACGTGCCCGTGCGTGTAGATCGCCGTGTTCACCCGCTCCGGCGAGAACTGCCGAATCAGTTTCACCGTCGCGTCCTGGTTGAAGTAGCCTCCCGTATCCACCAGCACCAGTCCCTCGCCCGTCTTGGCCGCCGTCACGTTCGCAAACCATCGGTAGAACATCACGCCGTCCGCAATTTCCTCGTACTCGCCGGTCGGCAGGATCGGATGGAACTGGCGGGTCGTAATCGCGCCGGTGAAAATCTTTTCCGATTGATCTCTTATCACGCCCATAGCTGAATCTTCCTCTTACAAGAAAATCCTCAATCGATCCGATGCAGCTCCCCGATATGCCGAATCTTCTCGTGATCGACCCACGTGTAGCGCTGATGCCGATCGATCAGCCGCGCCTCGATTCCCGCCGCGCGCGCGCCCTCCACGTCGATCGAATAGATGTCGCCCGCAAATCTCACTTCGTCGGGAGCGACGCCCAATCGCTCGAGCGCGATTTGAAAAATCCGCGGGTCGGGCTTTGCCACCCCGACAACATGCGAGTCGATTATCACGTCGAAGTACGGCGCCAGCCCGAATCGTCTCGCGTCCGCTTCGACCTGTCCCTCCGCATTCGACACGATCCCGAGCCTGTATCCCGCCGATTTGAACGCCTCCAACGCCTCGAACGTGCCCACCCGCACCACGCGCCAGAGCGTGGCCTCGCGATGTATCGCGCCAAACTTCGCCGCGCATTCGCGAAATTCCTCTTCCGGAATTCCTGCCGCCGTCATCCAGCCGCGAAAAAAATGCTCGTACGCCGCGTAGTCGGCTTGCTTGTTCGCCCCGCTCATCAGCACCCGATCGATCGCCGCGCGCCCCCCGTATTCGGCGTGCTCGAGCGCCAGTGCATCGAGCTTGCGCCCTTCGCGCGAGAATTCGCGGGCCAGCAATTCGAAATCCAGGAATGCGAGCGTGCCGCCAAAGTCGAACAGCAGCGCCTTGAGTTTTTCCTTTCCCTTCGATTTCATTCCGCTCCAGCTTAGCAGGGGCCAGCCCCTGCACCCATGTCAGGAAGAGCGTAGTCGAAGGGCTCAAGGTAAACTCCGGCCGCGTTTTTTTTCCTTACTCAGGTGCAGGGACCGGGGCCCCCGTAAACCCAGTGTGGGCTTCGCTAATTCTGTCCCCGCTCCGTCCGCCCTTGTTGCGCCGCTATCCGTCAAAAAGATATGATTTTTCTGGAGTTTTCTCCCCGCCGCGCCAGCGCTCCACAGGAGTGAGTGATGTTCACCGGTATCATCGAAGACCTCGGCACCGTCGAAAGCCTCAAGCCGACCGACCAAGGCGCGGTAATTTCTGTCCATACATCGCTCCCCATTTCCGAAATCAACATCGGCGATTCGATCGCCGTCAACGGCGCGTGCCTGACCGTGATTTCCAAAGGCCCCGGCCGCTTCGCGATGGACATCTCGGCCGAGACCTTGCGATGCACCGGGCTTGGCGATCTGAAACCCTCCCGCCGCGTGAATCTCGAGCGATGCCTCACGCTCGGCAAGCTGCTTGGCGGCCATCTGGTCTCCGGCCACGTTGACGGCATCGGCCGGGTCGTGTCGATCAAGCCCGAGGGCGACTCAAAACTCTTCAACCTCGAGGTTGTGCCCGCGCAAGCGCGCTACCTGGTCGAGAAGGGCTCGGTCGCCATCGACGGAATCAGCCTGACCAGCTTCTCGGTCGAGGACTGCAACTTTTCCGTCGAAATAATTCCCCACACGCTGCGATCGACGACGCTCGGTTTCAAGCAGCCCGGTGACACCGTCAACATCGAGAACGACATGCTGGTTAAGTATGTCGAGAAGATTCTCGCGATACGCGCGACGCCGGCGCTCGCGTCGTGAACAGCGAAAAGTGAGAAAGTGAAAAAGTGAAAAACGCATGAGCCTGATGCAGATACCGCGCAAGATCGAGTACGCACTGCGAGCGATGATCTATCTCGCCGATCATCCGTCGGGCGTCGCGCGCGGCGCCGAAATCGCAAGTCGCGAGCACATCCCGAAATACTATCTCGAAAAAGTGGTTCGCGATCTGATGCGCCGCGGCCTCGTCCGCGCGCGCCGCGGTCCCGGCGGCGGTTACCAGCTTGCCCGCAATGCCGACGCCGTCACGTTTCGCGACATTATCGAAGCCGTCGAGGGTCCCATCAAGCTCAATCTATGCACCGACGGCAGCAGCTCATGCGCTCTGCAGCCGACCTGCCGCATGTATCGCGTTTGGGAAAAGGGCCAGCGCGTGTTGCTCGAAGTTTTCTCCGATACCTCGCTCGCCGAAATAGCCGCGACGCGTCCGTCGCCGGCCGTGCGTTCCCCCGCCGAAGTCGCGTCGAGAGCGATATCGCCGGCCAAGTCTCAGCCCGCGTAGCCGAATTGAGAAACCTCCCGACGCTGGCCCTGCGAACCCTCTGCCCGTGAACGATTTCGGAGCTATCGGTCTCAGCGACTTCGTCGGCAAACCACGCCGCGGCGCCCCGGTCTTCAGCGAGAAGACCTTCTATCTCGAGGAATTCTACGGCAAGAGCCTGCTCTTCGCGCTGATTCCTCCCGCCGGACAGCGGATTTCCGACTTCGATTCTCTCGTCCTGACGCTGCGCGAATTGCGGCGCAATCAAACCCGATGCGTCGTCATCGTTTCGCCGAGCGCACTTCCCAAGCTGATGCGCCGGCTCGGCCGCCTCGCCCCCAAGGAACCGCCCCCGGTCTTCAATCCATCCGACGGACTTCGCTCGCGCCCGTATCCACCGGATTCCGCCGTCGCCGAGATCTGGGCGCGATTGCGCGCCGGATCGATCGTCGTCGCCTCGATGAGCCGTGACGACGCCGACGATCTCACCGTCTTCGCGCGCGAGCTCGCCAGCCGCCTTCGCGTCTTCAAGCTCCTGATGCTTGATCGGCGCGGCGGCTTGATCGACAAGGACGGCCAACGGCTCTCGTTCGTCGAGGAACATCGCATCCGCCTCACTATGCGCAACCTCCGCTCACGCGCCCGCAGAGCCATCGTCCGCGCCGCCCTCGACGCCCTCGAAGACGGCGTCGGTTCCGTCAACCTGGTCGCGCCGGGCGACGTTTACGAGGAACTCTTCAGTTTCATCGGCGCCGGAACGCTGTTCACCGAGATGCAGTACGGCTTCGTCCGCCCCGTTTCAATCGACGACTTCGAAGAAGTTGAAGCGCTCATCGTCCGCGGCCAGACCGAAGGCTCCTTGCTGCCCCGCACTCCCGACCAGATCGCGAAAATCCTGCCCTCATGCTTCGGCTACCGAATCGGCGACGAACACCTCGCTGGGATTTGCTCGCTGCTGACCGAGCCGTACCGCCGCGACCGCGCCGGCGAAATCACCGCGATGTACACCTTGACGCGCTTCCAGGGCGAGGGCGTCGCCGCCGTGCTGGTCCGCGAGATCCTCAAGGAAGCCCGGGCTCGCCGCCTCAAATACGTTTTCGCATGCACCAATGAGGATCGTGTCGCCGGCTTCTTCTCCCGCCTCGGCTTCAAGCGCGTGAGTGCTCGCGACGTCTCCGCGGCCAAGTGGCGCGGCTACGATCCCTCACGCATCAAGAGCCTTAGTATATTCCGCGCCGAGCTCGACTGACTATTCGATGCCGTGATTAGCTATTATATATTGACTAGCTATCATATCTCTGCGTCGAGCCCGATGGCCTTCGCATGAACCTGAAATCTGCCGCCGCGATCGCCGCGATCGCTCTCCTCACCGCCGTCCTGACGCTTCATCGGCTCGGTGCCGGCGACGTATGCACCGGCAACGAGGCCGTCGAAGGCGTGTTCGTCCAGCAGATGGTCGAGCACGGCCAGCTCCTGTTCCCGGTCGAGAACGGCATCGTCCCGATGTACAAGCCTCCGCTGTTCCATTGGACCGCGGTCGCAATCGATCGCCTCGCCGGAATCCGCAAAGTGACCGCCGCCAACCTCCGCCTCCCATCCGCACTTTACGCGGTTGCCGGCGCGATCCTCACGATGCTGTTCGCGTTCGAATTCCTCGGCATCGACGCCGCCGTCCTCGCCGGACTCGCCCTTGCCGGCTCCTATCAGTACGTCAGCCAGGGCCGCTACGGCCGCGTCGACATGACGCTGTGCTTCTTCGAGTCGCTCGCCCTGTTCGCATTTCTGCGGTGGATGCCCCGCGACGCGGCCTCTTCCGGCCCCGCCGCGCGCTTCGAATCCAGTCTGCCCGCGCTCTATCTGATGGCGGTTGCGATCGGCCTCGGCGTGCTCGCCAAGGGCCCCGTCGGCGCAATTCTTCCCGGCGTTTCGATCGTAATCTTCATGTTCGCCGAGCACCGCGGACGCCAAATCCTGACGATGCTCGACCCCGGCGCGATCATCCTCGGCGCCGTGATCGCTTCGAGCTGGTATCTCGCATGTTACTTCGGCGGACGCTTCGCCTTCCTCAATCGTCAGCTCGACGCCGAAAATGTCGGCCGCTTCTTCGGCTCGCTGGGCGCGATGGCGCCGTGGTACTACCTGAAACCCGTGCTGCTCAACTCCGCCCCGCTGAGCCTGATAGTCCCTGTCGCCGCCGTTTACGCATTACTCACTCCATTACTCACTCGGCGCCGCTCCGATTCTGCCTCTCCCCCCGGGAGAGGCCGCGATGCGCTTCGCAGCGCGGGTGAGGGCGATCGTTCCCCCACGCCGTCCGACTCCGATCGCGCCCGTGCCGCCGTCCGCCTCTTCGCGATCTTTTACTTCGCCACCGTCATCTTCTTCAGCATCGCCGCCTACAAGCGCCGCTCATATTTGCTGCCGGTATGGCCCGCGGCCGCCGTGATGCTCGCGTGGTGGATCTTCACCGTCCCTCCGCTTGCATGGCACCGCGCCGCGACCCGGGCATTCGCCGCCCTGTGCGCCGGGCTCGTCGTTTTCAACTTTGTCTATATACCGCGGATGGAAGTCCGGTCATGCCGCGACGATTCATTTCGGCCCGCCGCCGAAGAAATCGTCCGCGTCGCCGCGCCCGCCGACCCGCTCTACGTTTACGGATTTCAGGAAGAGATCGCGCCGCTGCTGTTCTACCTCGATCGCGAGGCGCCCGTTCTCCAGGGCCGTCTCGGCGACGCGCCCCCCGGCTTCATCATCGTGCCCGCCGACGTATGGGAGACCCATCAGCGCGACGCCCTCGACCTCGAACCGGTCCTCACTTCCGACCACGGCAACCGCCGCCTCGTACTCCTCAAACGCGGCAAGTCTTACGCCTGCAGGAACTGAAACAAACTGAGCGAGACGAACTGAAACAAAATCAGCAAAACCTGCACTGGGTTTCGCTCACTCGGCTGCTCCCTCCTATCTGCCGCTCGCGCTCTTCAGCGCCGGCTCCTGTACCGCTTTCTCTGCCGAATGTTCCACGCATCGCCTCTTCAGCTCCGCGAACGCGTCATCGACAAACGCCTTCATCAGCGCAATGTCGGGCATTACGCGCGGATCCGCGATCATTCCGAAGTATAGACTCCGATAGTAACTGAATATTGCGACTCCATATCCCAGCGTTGCGCCGAGCGGTACCAGCGGTACCATGTCCAGGCAAACGTGTCCGTTTACATATTGCTGCACCTGCACGCCCGGCACGTTGGTCGCGATAAAATTGACCCCGAACGCAGGCAGCCCGAAGCCGTCGAGCCGCGGTTTCCAATCCGTCCACTTCGCCAGCCGCGCTGCGACGTCCATCATCGTGGTCGCCGCGCGCGCTGCCGGACCAATCATGCTCGGTGGAATTGCGTCGCCGAGCTGCATCATCGCGTCCACAGCCTGCGCCAACCCAGCCGCCTTGATTCGCTCGGTCTCCTCGTTGATCAATTTCAGCCGCTCGACGATATCCATCGGCGCCGCCGGCGTGGTCGGGAACATCATCGAGACCCTATTCCCCAGCGAACTCCTTTCCTCTTTGTGCCGCACGTTGACCGGACATCCGATACACAGTTGCTGTCCTTCGACGGCGTACCCATGATGCTGCAAGTAGCGCGCCGCACCCTCGGTCAAAATAGCCAGTACGACATCATTAATTGATCCGCCGAACGCCGATCTGATCGCGCGAAAATCCGCGAACGGGTGACGCGCCCATGCCACGATCCGTTCCTGCGTAACCGGCGTCGCGTTCCACGGCGTCGCCACTATTCGCCGCGTCGCCAGCTCGGTCATCAGCCGCGACGCCACCCCCAGTAGCCGCGCGCGCTCCGCCACAGACGCCGGCTCTTCGACCGCTTCGACCGCCGCGTTGATCGTCGAGTTGACCGTGCTTTGAATCCGATCGCGGACCGCCTCCGCGAACCTCCGAACCAGGCTCGACGGCCGCGCCGCCAGCCACGGCTCCGGCGGCTGCGCAATGTCCTCCGGCTCCGCGCGAAAGTCGTACATCACTTTCAGCAGCTCGGCGCCCGACACGCCATCGACCAGGCAATGATGCACCTTCCACAGCAGCGCCGTGCGATTTCCTTCCAGATTGCAGAACGTGTGCAGTTCCCACAGGGGATGCTTGCGGTCGAGCGGTTTCTGATAGATCCGCATCATCTCGGCCAGCGCGTCCGCTTCGCTCATCGCTTCGGGCAGCTGATGGAGATGCACGTGGTTGTCGAGCGAGTATTCCGGGTCATCCTCCATCATCGCGTGCGCCAAATTCAGCGGAACTTCGATCAGCCGCTGCCGGTAGCGCGGCACCAGATGCATCCGTTCGTCGAAATGTCCCAGCAGGGCGTTGAAATCGATGCGGCCTTCGAACAGTCCGATCGATCCGATATGCAGCGGACCGCTTTGCGAATCGGCGTAGATAAAGGTCGCGTCCTGCGTCGACAGTCGATAGCTCGAGAGAGATGGGAATGCGGATGTTTCGGCCATTTGAACTCACCTCCGAGCCGGATTTCCTGGGCTTGGGCCACGGCGCGGTGCGCCGTCCCAGCCGAGAAGATCCTGGAAATGACATTGCCGCGGACTGTGGAGCTTGGCAGGCATAGCCACTCCAATGCAAGCAGAATTTTGCCGCCATGACCCTTGCCCGGCCGCCCGCGCTGATCAAGGATAGCGTTTCATACTGGCTAACAGTTGAAAAGTTGAAAGCGTCTTACCAGCAGTCTCGATAGCAGCGCTTGCGCACAGTAGTTCGCCGGAGGTTCCGATGGCCGAGCAGATAAAGACCAATCGCCCCTATCCAATCCAGGTTAAACTCCGCGACGGCCGCAGCGCCCCCATTCGCGTCATGCAACCCAGCGACCTCGACATGATAGTCAAATTCGCCAAGGAGCTCCCCGCCGACGACCTGCTCTTCCTGCGCACCGACATCACCGACCGCAACGTCGTGAAGCAATGGATCGATAACATCAAGAACGGACAAACCCTCACGCTGCTGGCCGAGATTGACGGCGAAATCGCCGCCTACGCCAGTGTCCATCTGGATCAGGCGCGATGGACCCGGCACGTCGGCGAAATTCGAGTCATCACCTTGCCGCGTTACCGCGGCACCGGACTCGGCAGGCGCCTGGTGGCCGAAGTATTCGACCTCGCGCGCTCGCTCGGGCTTAAAAAGATCACCGCCCAGATGACCACCGAGCAGACCGCTGCGCGCGCCGCCTTCGAGCGCCTGGGCTTTCAAGTCGAGGCGATGCTCTCCGACTGGGTCGAGGACCGCCGCGGCCGCTCCCGCGATCTCCTCATCATGACCCACGACGTCGCCGGCTTCTCCGACCGCATCGTCGCCTGAGCAGGTGTTCGCCCCTGCACCCTGGCCAGGAAAAGACCGAACTCCTCTCCGTGTCCTGGCTGGTCGCTGGCCCGCGCTGATATAAGTTCGAACGGAGCAAGTGGTCCCTTCAAGGGACGCCCTCCGCTATATTCTGCCGCGATGCGGAAGCGACCAACCAACCTCGGCATGAAGGGTGACGGTCCGATTCGTGGCGCGCCCACCCGCGCGCTCGACGACCTCTACCATTATTTGGTGACGGCTTCGTGGCCGGCCCTGATAGGCATAATCGCTTTGGCGTTCATCATCGCCAACCTTGTGTTTGCCGTCGGCTACTACCTCGACGGCGGCGTAGAGAATGCCCGTTACCGCTCGTTCGCCGACATGTTTTTTTTCAGCGTACAGACCATGGCGACGATCGGTTACGGCAAAATGGTGCCGGTCACGCTGTTCTCGAACATCCTGGTCTCCATCGAGGCGCTGACCGGACTGCTCGCGCTGGCGCTGATGACCGGGCTGGTATTCGCGAAGTTCTCGCGGCCCACCGCGCGCGTCAGATTCAGCCGCTATGTGGTCGTCGGCCCGCGCGACGGCACGACGAGCCTGATGATCCGGATGGCGAACATGCGCGCGAACCGAATCGTCGAGGCGAATATTCACGTCGTTTTCGCCCGCAATGAAACCACCGTCGAGGGCGAATCCATCCGCCGCTTCCACGATCTGACCATGACGCGCAACCGCAGCGCGATGTTCCTGTTGTCGTGGACCGCAGTCCATCGCATCGTCGAAGGCAGTCCGCTTTTCGGCCAGACGCACGACTCGCTTGCCGATAGCCAGCCCGAAATCGTTGTGTCGATCACCGGACTCGACGAGACGTTTTCTCAGACCATTCATGCCCGGCATTTATACGAACTTGACGAAATCATTTGGGGCGCGCGCTTCGCCGACGTGCTGATTCTCCACCCTGACGGCAGCAGAAGCATCGATTACACGCGCTTCGACGACGTCGAAATGCTTGCGCCTGTCAAATGAAGCGATTTCGTGCTTGTTCACATAGCCCTGCAAATCTGCGGATAGTCAGCGGGCGCAACGGTTTTTTCTGGTGGGAAATCGACATTACCTAACTATGTGCTCAAGATGCTCGAAGCCGCCGGCATCATCTGGAACCTCCGCCAGCAAGAATTGATTCCTGCATCAGCCGGATCATCGGCTGCATCGTCGCGCTGTCGTTGAGCCGCGGAAACGGTTCGTCGGGGATGGGCGCCTCGAGGAAGCGGCACAGCGGCGTCCATCCCTCCCGCACGTCGAACACGAGCAGGCGCGCGGAATCGATCGCATCGCGGACCTCTTGATTGTGCCGCTCGAACACCTCGATCGCGTGAGCCTTGTCCTCGAAGCGGTTGTCGAACGTCTCGGCGAGAATTGCCTTCCGGCCCATCTCGTTCTGGAGCCGAAAGTTTTCGGGCGCGCCGTCGGGCACTGACAATTTCATCAGCTGGTAAATGGTATCGCTCACGCTCTTGTACCAGGCTTCCGGATCGCGTACCGAGAGCAGCACCTTCGCGTCCGGATAATGAGCGGCGATTTCGCGCCACCATCGCGCCCCCGGCCAATCGACCGTCGCGCGAAAATCGCGGAATATCAGGTCCCAGTCCATCGGATGCCCGAATGCCAGCCGATGCCACATCGCGGCGTGATCGGGTCGCGGAAAAACCTCCATCATGTGATAGCAGGGGCCGAAGCCGAGTTTTTCAAGCGCGTTCTTTAGTGAGAGCGTGCCGGTTCGTCCAAAACCGGCGCCGACGACCTTCAATGCCATCTTAGGACTCCTGGCCGCGCGTTCAGGTCCGTTTACAACAGTTTGGCCTTCGATGTCGACGCGCATCGGCAGGGCAGCGCGCTCCCATCGATCCGCGGAGATGGGAACCCGATCACGGATCTAACACGAGGCCGTCGAAAAGGCGCTGCGTCACGCTCCTGGCCATCTCTTCGACCTTCACCGGGTACAGCTCGGATAGTTGGCGGTCGACCACAAGAGCCGAGAGGCCATGAACAACAGACCAGGCGGCGAGCGCCAACTCCTTCGGATCGCCCTCTTTCACCTTACCCGCCCTCTGGCACTCCGCGATAGCATCCACCAGCAGGCCAAAAGCCTCCGCCGCCGCCTCCGCTAGCGCGGGATAAGCAAACTTGTCGGCTACTTCGGGCGCGAACATTACTCGAAAGTGGGATGGGTGGCTGCTCGCGAAACCAATGTAGGCAAGTCCCAAGGCCTGAAAGCGGTCGATGGGGTCACCCTTATGGCGCGCGCTATCCCGCTGCATGGCAGTCAGCGCTCGAAACCCCTCCTCCGCGACGGCTGCAAGTAATGCTTCCCGGCTGGCGAAGTGCCGGTAGGGAGCGGCTTGCGAGACCCCGGCCAAACGCGCCGTGGCGCGAAGCGTGAGCCCGCCGGGACCCACTGTCTCGACGAGCCTGAGCGCCGCTTGCAGCAGCGCTTCGCGCAGGTTGCCGTGATGATAGGGGCCGCGCGGGCGGCCCGTCTTCGGGTGTTCGCGCCGAGCCCGAGAACTCAAAATCCGTTTCGTCACGCCCGATTAATCCTCTCGGCAGCGATACGGGCAAATGTTGACAACGTTAACATTTGATGTTAACAACGTTAACAACCATCCCAACGAAGCGCAAGCGGCTGCGCGGACTAACCCATGAGGCCAAACCCATGAACGATCGCTATCGAGAACTGAACGACGAACGCTTCGACGTTATCGTGGTGGGCGCCGGCACGGGAGGGTTGACCGCCGCGGCAATCCTCGCGCGCCGGGGCAAAAAAGTCCTGGTGGTGGACCAGCACAGCGTGGCCGGCGGCAACGCCACTATCTTCCGGCGCAGAGGCTACGAGTTCGACATCGGGCTCCACTACATCGGCGCTTGCCAGGCCGATGGAATGCTGACCCGGGTCCTGCGCGCCGCGGGAATCGCAGATCTGGAGTTCGAAGAGTTGGATCCGGACGGATACGACACGCTGGTCTTTCCCGATTTCGAGTTCAAGATTCCCAGGGGGATGGAGGTTTTTCGCGACCGCCTCTGCGAATACTTCCCGCGCGAGAAACGTGGGATCGACCGCTACATCACGCTGCTTCGCCAAGTGGATCGGTTTTCGAAGCTCATGGGAAATCCGGCGCAGGCGCCATCGACGCTGCTGCGCTCATTGATGCTCCTGCGCTGGAGAAATGCCACCTTGGGCGAATTCCTCGACTCCTGCACCAAAGACGCGCGGCTGAAGGCGGTCCTGACCGCCCAAAACGGCACCTACGCTCTGCCACCGAGCCGCGCTTCGCTCCTTGTCCATGCGGCCATCGCACTCCACTACATGGAGGGCGCCTACTATCCGAAAGGCGGCGGACAGGTTATCTCGGATCGATTGGCCGACGCGGTCGAGCGATACGGAGGCAAGGTTCTACTGCTCACGAAGGTCGAACGCATCGCCGTGCGCGACGGCAAGGTCGAGGGAGTCGAACTGGACAGCAGGCATCTGGGGCGGCGTTTCATCCAGGCGCCGATCGTGATCTCGGATGCGGACCTGAAGCGCACGATGATCGACCTGGTGGGCGCCGAGCACTTTCACTCCAAGACCGTCGATCGCACCCGGCGCTTCGAGATGTCCCCGGCTTTGGGAGTCCTGTATCTCGGTGTACGGCGCGACCTGAAGGCCGAGGATCATCCGCGCACCAACTACCTGATTAATCCCGACTACGACTGCGAGCCCGCCTATGCGGCCGTCGCGCGTGGTGAGTTTCCCGAACAGCCGTTCGCGTATGCGACGATCGCATCGCTCAAGGACCCGACCAACGCGCGCGTGGCTCCGCACGGGATCACGAACCTCCAGGTCATGTCTATCGTGCCGTCCGATCCAACGGCGTGGGGAGTAAACGAAGAGGAAGCGAGGAGCCGCAATTATCGGAGGAGCGAAGGATACCGGCATCACAAGCTGGTATACGCTCGCTCGCTCATAGAGGCCGCCGAGCGCGTTTTCCCCGGACTGTCACATCAGATCGCATTTGAAGAAGTTGCGACTCCGCTTACTCAGTCCAGATACACCGGCTCGACCGACGGAACGTCTTACGGGATTGCATCCACTCCGGATCAATTCCTGCTGCGCCGGCCCGGCGCGAAGACCGAGATTGAAGGCCTTTATCTCTGCGGCGCGAGTTGCCGCACCGGCCATGGCATCATGGGCGCAGCGCTGTCGGGTCTGATGGCGGCCGCGGAAGTGACAGGTGATGGCCTCGTGCGTGAGGCGCTGGGTCCGCCGCGCCAAGGTTAGGCAACCGTCTCTTAAGAGCAACCTGACGCGCAGCGGGCGCGCCCTTTGCCCTAAACTGGAGAACCGTCTAGACTCTGTGATCGCACAATTTCGGCATCGGAGGGCTCAATCATGTCTGGCGAAGACGATCCCCGCGCTCGGGTGTTCGACGACGAACATCCCGGACCCATTCTTGAATCCGCCCTTGCTCACACGGTGCTGAGCGAAGTTGTATCGCAGCCGCCGCTGATCGTTCCTCCCTCGACCACTCTCGCCGACACAATTCACCTGATGCAGCGGGAGCGGCGCTCGTGCGTCCTGATCATGGAGAACGATCGGCTCGCCGGCATCTTTACCGAACGCGACATCCTGATGAAGGTGGCGGCCCAGCCGCTCGACCTCGTCCACGCTCCGGTGTCTGCGTCGATGACTGCCGATCCGTTCACGCTCCCGGCCGACGCAAATGTGGCGTTCGCGCTGAACAAGATGGTGCTCGAGGGATTCCGCCACATTCCGCTGGTTGACGGCGCGGGCCGTCCGACGGCGGTAGTCTCGATGCGCAATCTGATCGAGTATCTCGGCGAGATTTATTCCCGTGAAATGCTGACTGTACCGCCCGATCCAAATCAGCATCACCGTTTCAAGAATCGCGAAGGCGCCTGACCGCGCCGGACGCGCCGCTGCTGCTGCCCCTCGGGCGCTGTCGTTCCCGGGTTCTCTTGACACAGCGCATAGGCCCGGCTAATGCCGCAGCTTCAGGAAGGAGTCGCTTTGATGCGGTTGAAATACTTTCGAGCGCTGACTCGCCTGGTGACTTTCGTGTTAGTGCTCGGGGGGCTGGCGGGATGCGGCATCAACAAGATCCCGACCCTCGACGAGCAGGTAAAGGCCGCCTGGAGCGAAGTGCTGAACCAATATCAGCGGCGGGCCGACCTTATCCCGAACCTCGTCGAGACGGTCAAGGGCTATGCTCACCAAGAGCAGCAGGTGCTGACCCAGGTGATCGAGGCTCGCGCAAAGGCCACCCAGATGCAGCTTCCAGCGGACATTCTCTCGAACCCGCAGGCGTTTCACGAGTTCGAGCAGAATCAGGCTGCCGTCAGCGGCGCGCTCGGCCGGCTGCTTGCGGTAGCCGAGGCCTACCCCGATCTCAAGTCCAATCAGAATTTCCTCGCTCTTCAATCGCAGCTCGAGGGCACCGAGAATCGAATCGCCGTGGCACGCCGCGATTACATTCTCGCCGTGCAGAACTACAACACCATGCTCAGGACCATTCCAGGACGATGGGTAGCATCGATCCTCTATCCTGATCTCAAAGTCCGCGAGACTTTCACGATCACCGAGCAAGCCCAACAGGTACCCCAGGTCAAATTCTAATGCGCACTCGCTGCGCATGGGAGGACAGTGGCGCCACGACGGCATGGGCACTGCTCATTCTTCTGCTGATCCTCGCGTCACCAGCGCTCGCCTCCGAACCGAAATTCCCGCCGCTCACGGGTCGAGTCGTCGATGATGCGGGCGTCCTGAACGTTCACACCCGGGGCCAACTCACCGGCATGCTGGCCGCGCACGAGCGCGCAACTGGCGAACAAGTCGTGGTGGTCACGCTCGATTCGCTCCAGGGATATCCCATCGAGGATTACGGCTATCAGCTCGGTCGCCACTGGGGCATCGGGCAGAAAGGCTCGAACACCGGTGCGCTGCTCATCGTGGCGCCCAAGGAGCACAAAGTTCGCATCGAGGTCGGCTACGGCCTCGAAGGAGAACTTACCGACGCGATCACCCGCACGATAATCGACAACTACATCCTGCCAAGCTTCAAGCGTGGAGACTACAACGCCGGCGTCCTAGCGGGCGCCACGTCGATGCTCCAGGTGCTCGGGGGTAATCCCGCCGGGATAGGCGAACCGGCGACATCGCCGGGCGAAGGTCAGTTCAATCCCGCAGTTTCCAATAGAGGCAAACCTCCAAGCGGCCTTGAATTGGCCTTTATATTGTTATTCTTCCTTTTCCCTTTGATAGGCTCTTCGCTTCTTTTGTTGGGACTCATTTCAGGACGTGGCAAGTTTCGGCATGACGGCAGCCATGGCTGGGATTCGAGCGGAGGATCTTCTTATGGAGGAGGATCTTCCGGTGGCGGCGGAGGCTTCTCGGGAGGAGGTGGATCTTTCGGTGGCGGAGGCGCTTCGGGAAGCTGGTGAGTGCGATACAGTGAAGAGTCCATTCACACCCGAGGAGCACGAACGTATCGACGCCGCGATCACCGAGATCGGTCGAAGCACTGCGGCAAATCTTTGCGTCGTAGTGACGCGCGTCAGCGATCGCTATTCGCTCTATCCTGTCTCATGGGCGGCGATCGGGGCGCTGGTGCTAGGCGGGTTCGTGAGTCTGCTCCGGCCCGATATCGCGAGCCGCACCATGATCGCGATCCAACTGTGGTTCCTGATTGTGATGACGCTGCTGCTCGACTGGCTTCCGATCCGGCTCTGGATTGTACCGGAGCGGGTCAAGCACGCTCACGCCCGGCAACTCGCGCATCGCGAATTCGACGCGCATGTGACGGCAAATCCGCAGCAGCAGCACCGAATCCTGTTGTTCGTGTCGCTCGGCGAGCGTTACGTGGAGATCGTCGCCGACCACGAAACCCACGCCTTGGCGCCTGCCGGAGCCTGGAACAAAATCGTCGATGAATTCCTGGCAACCGTGAAAGCCGGCCGCGTCGCCGACGGCGTCCTCGATGCCATCGCAGCCTGCGGCTCTATCCTGAAGACGCAGCATCCCGCAATCAACGCATCATAGAAGACCCCTGGGGCGCTGTCGTTCCCGGGTTCTCTTGACGCAGCGCATAGGCCCGCGCTAATGCCGCAGCTATGCGAACGATACACGCTGCCGACGTTGAATGGGGCAAATCATGGCTCGTCTGACGGGCAAAGTAGCGTTAATCGTCGGAGGCGGCGCAGACGGGCCTGCGAAAGCGGGTGAGAAACTCTCCATCGGCAACGGTCGCGCCACCGCGATAGTGTGCGCGCGCGAAGGCGCGGCCGTGATGGTCGCCGATCGATCGCTCGAACTCGCGGATCAGACCGCCGCCGCAATTCGCGACGAGGGTGGACGCGCCGAAGCGGTCGCCGCCGACGTGAGCATCGAGGAGCAATGCCGCGGCGCCGTCGAGGCGACCATACGCGCGTTCTCCGCGCTCCATCTGATGGTGAACAACGTCGGAATCGCCGTCGGCGGCAACTTGTTGAAAACCACCACCGCGCAGTTCGACACGATGCTGGCCGTCAACCTTCGCGGCCACTTCCTGATGATGCGCTACGCGGTGCCCGAGATCGCAAAGGCCGGCGGCGGCGCGATCGTCAACGTTTCGTCGCTGGCCGCGCTGCGCAGCAACTCGCAGATTTCCTACGAGGCGACCAAGGCCGCGCTGCTGGGGCTTTCACGCTCGGCCGCGGTTTCGCACGCGCGCGACAACATCCGCGTCAACACGATCCTGCCCGGGCTGATCGATTCCTCGATGGTGCGCCGGCTGATCGGCGATCGCGAGAGCGCCGTCGCCACGCGAATCCCGATGCGCCGGCAGGGAACGCCGTGGGAGATCGCAAATGCGATCGTCTTTCTCCTCTCCGACGACGCGTCCTATATCACCGGCACGGAATTGATTGTTGACGGCGGTCTCGCCGCGCGTTGAGAGCCGTTGCGACGGCGGCGCAAGCTCTTTGCATGCTTGTGCTCATCTGCACGTTAGTCTGTACGTTCGGCCGCGCGAGAACGGAGCGCGTCTTAACACTGGCTCCCCGTGCCAACGGGCGCGCAGGCGACATGGGGTAACGGTAGTGGAAAGTCCCTGAAAAAGGTGAATCGTGCGCAAGGTGAAAGTTGGTTATCAGCTCGATTTCCGCAATCCTCCGGGCTCGACGCTGTCTTTTCGCGATCTGTACCGCGAATCGCTCGCACAGGCAGAGATCGCCGAGCAGCTCGGCTTCGATTCCATCTGGCTCACCGAGCATCATTTCACCGACGACGGCTATCTGCCCGCACTGATGCCCGCGGCGGCTGCCATCGCGGCGCGCACGACCCGCGTCGCCATCGGCACCTTCGTCCTGCTGGCGCCGTTTTATCATCCGCTGAAGCTTGCTGAGGACGCGGCTTTCGTCGATGTAGTCTCGGGCGGCCGGCTCCGGCTCGGAATTGGCCTGGGCTATCGGGCCGAGGAGTTCGAGGGCTTCGGCGTGCCGCGCGCACAGCGATTGGGCCGCACGCTCGAGACCATCGAGATCCTCAAGCTTGCGTGGAGCGGTGAGCGATTCAGTTTCGACGGCAGGTATTTCAAGTTCCGCGACGTGCGCGTGCTGCCGCGGCCCGTAACGGAGCCGCATCCCGAGTTGCTGTGGGGCGCCGGCGCGGCCAAAGCGATTCGGCGCGCCGCCGAGCTCGATCTCTCGTTCGCATGCGTCGGCGGCCGCAGGGAAGTCGGCATCTATCTGGAGGCGCTCAAAGCCGCCGGCAAGGACCCCGCCCGCTACAGTATCGTGAACAGCCGCGTGGTTTACGTCGCCGACAGCGAGGAACAGGCGTGGCGCGACACCCGCGACGCGCTCATGTACCAGGCCGAGCTTTACGGGCTATGGCTCTCGGCTGCCGCCGGCACCACCGACCAGAGCAAGGTGCTGATTCGTCCCGACCCGGACCGGCTTAGACGCACCAGCGTGCTCGGAACGGCCTCCGAAGTCGCCGCAAAGCTCGAACAAGTACTCGCTTCGACTCCGATGACCGAGCTGATCGTCGTGATGCAGTTGCCGGGACTCGATCCCGCCAAGGCTCGGCGCTCGCTCGACAGATTCGGCGCCGAGGTGTTACCACGTTTGAAGTAGCCGGCTTCGGCGACCGTCGTAGACTAAGAATGTGAAACAGTGAAAGAGTGAGACACGCCATGCCGGTCGCATACATTCCACGGACTCGCGATCTCTACAGCGACTTCACTCCCTACCGATGGGTCGAAAACGAATCGACGCCGTTCACGCCGCTGACCAAGCCGGTCGCCGAGTGCGCAATCGCCATGATCAGTTCGGGCGGGATCATGTATCGCGATCAGCCGCGCTTCCATCGCGAGGACGCGTCGTATCGTCGCATCCCCATTCACGCGCGACCCGACGAACTCAGCGTATGGCACTTCGGCTATCCCACCGGCGACGCCGAGCGCGACGCCAACTGCGTCTTCCCGCTCGAGCGGATGCGCGAGCTCGAAGCGGCCGGCGTGATCGGCAGACTCGTCGATCCCGCGTTCAGCTTCATGGGTGGAATTTATTCGGCGCGCAAGGTCCGCGATGAACTTGCTCCGCAAATTGTCGACGAGCTCAAACGCGCCCACGCCGACGCCTTCTTCCTCGTCCCCGCATGACCCGTCTGCCATCAGTCCGTTGGACTGATAGCACGCGCGGTGGAAGAAGCGGGAATTCCCACGCTCTGCATGACGTCGGCGCTCGACATCACCCGGTCGGTAAAACCGCCGCGCGCGGTGTTCGTCAATTTTCCCCTGGGTCATCAGACCGGCCCGCCCAATCAACCCGAATTGCAGCGCCGGATCGTGACCGATGCGATGCGCGCGTTCGCCGCCATCAGTTCTCCCGCGACAATCGTCGAGTTGCCCTATGTCTGGGATCCCAACGATCGAACCTGGGAGGATACCGACTACACCAAGGGATGGATGCCCGTGGCTCCATCCCGCGAGGCGGCTGACGCACTCGAGGCCGAACGCCAGGCCAAATTCAGGCGCGAGTGAAACGGTGAAACAGTGAAATAGTGAAATACTGAGTCCGCACCTCGCTCGAGTAGGTGCAGAGTCTGGCCCCTGCTCTACGCCCGCATCTCATCGGGCAATCGAAACGATCCATCCGCCTCGCACGGCAACTCGACCACCCGCACGACCGCATCGACGTTCAGCTCTCCGTGCAGATGAGGAAACGTCTCGCCCGCCGCTTCACCATGCGCCGCCGCAGCAGCCTCGTACTTCAGCTCTGCCTTCAGCCGCCGCTCGTCAATACACACGACAACGAGCCCCTTCTGCCCGCGATAAAACCTGTTCGCAGTATCGACCACCTGCGCGACCGTCGAGCAATGGATAAACCCTTCCGCGCGCAAGCTCGCCGGCGCATACGTCCCCCGCTCGACGGCATCCGCCCACTCAATCCGCTTGACGATATGCACTATCATCGAGTTACGATCCCGCGTTCCGGCAGGGGTGACCCCTGCACCCAATGTTAAGGCCGCCCGCCGTTGGCGGGCGCAGCCCCTGCTAACGTCTTGATACTGGCCTCCCGTGCCAACGGGTCTTAACACTGCGCTGCCGTCGCCACGGCCAGGGCTCAGCCCTGCACCTACGGTGGGTTTCACATTGAATTAAGTTATGTTCTACCCTCTCTCTTCAATGTACGCCGCCGACACGATCGTTGCGCCCGCCACTGCACCGGGAATCGGCGCCGTCGCGATCGTCCGCCTGTCCGGTCCGCGCGCGTTCGATATCCTCGACGCGATCTTTCACCCGGCGCATTGCGCCGAACGCACGCCCCGAACGATACGCCTGGGCGACGTCGTCGATCCTGCCACCGGCGCCCGCATCGATCGCGCGCTCGCATTCGTGATGCCGCATCCTGCCAGCCTGACGGGCGAGGATGTCGCCGAAATCCAATGCCACGGCGGTCCATTCGTTGTCCGCCGCATCGTGGCGCTCGCGCTCGACGCGGGCGCGCGGATGGCCGAGCCGGGCGAATTCACCCGCCGCGCGTTTTTAAACGGCCGAATCGATCTCGCCGAGGCCGAGGCCGTCGCCGATATTGTTGGCGCGCGCAGCGAATCCGGGCTCGCGATCGCGATAGAGCAACTCTCAGGCGCACTTTCCGCACGCGTCGCCGAGCTTCGCGCCCAGGTGGTCGCAATTCGCGCGCATCTCGAAGTCGAAATCGATTTCTCCGACGAAGACATCCGCCTCCCGTCGCGGCGCGAGGTCGGCGCGGAAATCGAGCGCCTCATCGCCGACGTTGCCGTTCTGCACGACAGCTTTGCGCGCGGCCTCCTGATGCGCGACGGGGTGCGCGCCACCATCGTCGGCAAGCCCAACGCCGGCAAGTCGAGCCTTCTAAATCTATTGCTTGGCGCTGATCGCGCAATAGTCACAGCGATCGCCGGCACCACTCGCGACGTGATCGAGGACTCGGTCCAGCTTGGCCCCTACGCGCTCGTTCTCAATGACACCGCGGGTGTGCGCGATTCGAGCGATGACGTCGAGCGAATCGGAATCGAGCGCACGATGCGCTCGGCGCGCGACGCGGACCTGCTGATCGCGATGTTCGATTCGTCGCGGCCGCTCGAATCCGCGGATCTCGACGTGATTCGCCTGACCGCCGGCCGCCCGGGACTGGCGATCCTGAACAAGCGCGATCTTCCCGCTGCGATCGCCGCCGGCGATCTTCGCGAGCACGGCTTGAACATTCCGATCCTGCCGTTCTCCGCGATAACCCTCGACGAAGCCGCCGCTCTGCGCGCCGAGCTGACAAAAATAATCGCCGCCCTCGTCTCCCCGTCCGCGCCTTCCTCCAACGATCGAATCGCAATCTCCCGCGAGCGGCATCGCGATGCGCTCTCGATAGCTCTGGGAGCGCTCAAGAACGCCCGCTCATCCGCGCTCTCGCTGATGCCGCCGGAGATCGTCGCGGTTGACATAATGGTCGCGGCCGGCGCGCTCGGATCGATCACCGGCGAAGTCAGCACGGACGACGTCTTAGACGCCATCTTCCGCGACTTCTGCATCGGCAAATAGCAGGGGTGCGCGATTGTCTGACTCGCCGCACATCGCGCGCGTACGCAGGGGAGCAACGGGAGAACTTCATTGTATGCGAAACCCGCCGTGGGTTTCGCGCTTCCTTGGGCAGGGGTAACCCCTGCACCTTAGTAAGAAGAGAAGATGCGGGCTTCGCCCTGTTAGAAGGGGTGAGGGAAGAGTGAAGCTCCAAGGATTACTTCGCCCCAGTTAGAATGTTGCGTTCCGAGCGACTTCTTACCAGACCGCTCTGTTGCGGGAGAGGCCGCGCTTCCCGCGCGGGTCAGGGTGCAGATTTCACGGGAGAGATATAAGGCGGCGGCTCGCTGTCTAAAATAGGCCGCGTCACGCAGCAAAGTATGCGCCGACTACCCCCGGATGCTCAAACTTCCGAGGGCGCTCCGACCAATCCGGCGCCGATTCTGTCGTCTCTCCCACGGTGCCTGCCACTGCGCACGCCGAAGAAAAAGATCCGGGGTCCCTCGACTGCGCAGACTCCGCTCGGGATGACGGAGAAAAAGGTGCGCGACCGCGGAGACTCGGGTGCCTTCGCTTCGCTCAGGATGATGCAAAGAAAAGTCCTAACAGAGCGAAGCCCGCATCTTTGCTTTAACATTGGATGCAGGGCTCCCCCCTTGCCCGCGCGCGACAACGGAGCGCGGTCTTAACACTGCGCTGCCGTCGCCACGGCCAGGGGTCACTCCTGCCATCGCGTAGTCGCGAAAAGATGCGCTGCGCAGATTTTCGCGTCTTCTCAATGCGGGTGCAGGGGCCGCAGCCCCTGCCGCCCACCGCGCAAGTGATTCTTCTTATTGTAGGAATTTGCTACTTCTAGGCGCCCCGTGCGCGAGCGGCGCGCTTTGCGCGACGCCCTTATGCGGGCCATAATCGCTGACTCGCAATGAACTACGACGTTATCATCGTCGGCGCCGGCCACTCCGGTATCGAAGCCGCGCTCGCCGCGGCCAGGATGGGTGCGAGCACCCTGATGCTCACGCTCAACCTCGATCATATCGGCCAGATGTCATGCAACCCGGCGATCGGCGGCATCGGCAAGGGACACCTGGTCCGCGAGATCGACGCGCTCGGCGGCGAGATGGGTCTGGCAGCCGACGAGACTGGAATCCAGTTCCGCTTCCTGAACACGCGCAAGGGACCCGCCGTTCGCGCTCGTCGCGCGCAAGCAGACAAGGCCGCCTATCGCGCGCGCAGCAAGCGCGTGCTCGAGCGAACAGCCAATCTGCATATGCGGCAGGCGAGCGTCGAGCGCTTGATCGTCGCGGACGGCGCAGTGCGTGGGGTCGAGTCGCAGATTGGCGAGGTGTTCGAAGGCCGGGCCGTCATTCTCACGACCGGCACGTTTCTTAAGGGCCTCGTCCATATCGGGCTGAAGAATTATTCCGCCGGCCGCGCCGGCGATTTCGCCGCGATGGGCCTCAGCGACCATCTTGCGGATTTGGGCTTTCGAGTCGGCCGCCTCAAGACCGGCACCTGCCCGCGCCTCGACGCGCGCACGATCGATTACTCCGCGTTGGAGATCCAGCCGGGCGACGAGCCGCCGCCGCCGTTCTCGTTCCGCACCAAGCGGATCGCGCAGGCACAGATTCCCTGCCATCTGACGTTCACCAACTCGCGGACCCATGAGATAATCCGCGGCGGCATCGACCGCTCCCCGATGTACTCAGGGGTGATCCAGAGCAAGGGGCCGCGCTATTGCCCGTCGGTCGAGGACAAGGTGATGCGCTTCCGGGACAAGGAGCGCCATCAGATTTTCCTCGAGCCCGAGGGCCGCGACACGATCGAGGTTTATCCCAACGGCCTATCCACCAGTCTGCCGCTCGACGTGCAGCTCGCGATGGTTCGATCGATAGGCGGGCTCGAGCAGGCGGAAATAATGCGGCCCGGCTACGCGATCGAGTACGACTTCTCCGACCCGACGCAGTTGACGCCGTCGCTCGAAACCAAGCTGGTGCGCGGGCTGTTCTTCGCCGGCCAGATCAACGGCACGACCGGCTATGAAGAAGCGGGTGCGCAGGGGTTGATCGCGGGAATCAACGCCGCGCGCAAGGTCCGCGGCGAGCCGGCGCTCATTTTGCGCCGCGACCAGGCCTATATCGGCGTGATGATCGACGACCTGGTGACGCGCGGAATCGGCGGCGAGCCGTACCGGATGTTCACCTCGCGCGCCGAGTATCGATTGCTGCTGCGCGAGGATAATGCTGACCGCCGGCTGTCGCCTCTTGGCGAGCGCCTCGGATTGCTCGACGCGTCGGCCGGCGCGCGCGTTCGCGCCAAGACCGAGGCCGTGCGCCGCGAGATCGAACGCCTCAAGTCGGCGCTGATACCTGCCACCGACGAGGTCAACGCGGCGATTGCGGCGTCGGGCTCGACGCCAATCGCGCAGCCGGTGCGCGCGATCGAGCTGCTCAAGCGCCCCGAGATAGCCTACGACACCGTGCTGAAGATGGGCGGCGTCGATTCGGGCCTCGGCCTCGACGAAGCCGCCGAGCTTGAGACCGAGATCAAATACGAGGGTTACGTTCGCCGGCAGGCGGAGGTGGTCGAGCGTTTTTCGCGCCTCGAGGACACCGCTATACCGGACTGGGTGGATTTCAAGGGCGTGATGGGTCTTTCGACCGAGGTTTCGGAGCGCCTGTCTGCCGTGCGGCCGCAATCGCTGGGGCAGGCGGCCCGGATGCCTGGGATAACGCCTGCGGCAATCTCGATCCTGGCCGTCCATATCAAGAGCCGGCGTGACCGCAACGCCCGCGCGATTTGAGAAGATGTCCAAATGTTTCACGTGAAACATTTTCACCAAATAACCTAACAAAATCGCGGCAAATATCCCCGACTACGAGTGTTTCACGTGAAACATTCTGCCAGAAAAACTAAGCGAAAAGCGGCCAGTCCCGACGAGATCGCCGCAAACGTGCGCGCTCAACTCGCGCCCGCAATCCCGGCGATCGGGGTAATCGCCAAAAATTCCGAGTTCCTGGACCGAATCGAGCGGATGGCCGCCACGCTCGCGCTGTGGGGCCCGAAGATCAATCTGACGGCGCATCCCAGGGACCCCGACGAGATTGTGTTCCACGTCTTCGACAGTATTATCCCGGTCTCGATTGCGGTCAGCTCGAAGATTCTGCGGCTCAGCACTCGGCTCGATCGCGAGCGGCGCTTTCTTGATATCGGCAGCGGCGCTGGCTTCCCGGGGCTCGTGATTGCCGCCGCGATCAACGCGCAGGTGACTCTCGTCGAGGCGCGCCGCAAGCGGGCGACATTTCTGAGCGAGGCCGCAATCGAGATGGGGCTGCGCAACGTTCGGGTCCAATGCGCGCGAGCCGAGTCGCTCGACGTTCGCGACGGGTTCGACTTGATCACCGCACGCGCAGTCGGAAATCCTGTCGGGATTTTCGAGATTGCCGGCCGCGCCTTGCATCCGGGTGGCGTGTTGATGCTCTACGCCGGCGCCGAGCAGAAGTTCGACGACAACGAAAATGCCGGCGCGGCTGCGGCCGCCGGTCTCGTCAATCCGGCCGTGGCCGGATACGATTTGCGCCACGGCCGCCAGATGATGCGGCGGGCTGTCGCGACGTGGACCCGTAGATAAGAAGCTGCCCGGCGTTTCACGTGAAAGCAGGGGCCAGCCCCCTGCACCAGAATCAGAAATAAAACTTAATCGCCTGCGCGGCGGGCGGCAGGGGCTGCGGCCCCTGCACCCGCAGTATCAATCGAAAAGTGCGCCGAAGCGCCCTTTTCTCTCGGTTTATCGCGTGAGAGCGGGAGATGCGCTTCGCATATCCCGCGATTCACCCTGCGCCCCCCGTCGCCACGGGGCGCCCCGCGCGTAGCGGTCCTCTGCCTACATAGGCTCCCTCTCCATCAGCTAAGGAATAAGAACCTGACCGAAGCCGCGGGAACGTTTCACGTGAAACATTCGATCTAGAAAACCTCGTTAATTCAAGTGCTTGCGTAAATTTGTTCGCGCGATTTGATTTTGCGCGAGCGCGGGGATTTAATAATTCGTGGAATGACCGCGAGCGCGTTTCTATCCGTGGTCACACGGATTGCGCGCGAGGATGGGAATGTGGGGCAGGTCGTGGGGCGGGTAATCGCAATAGCCAATCAGAAAGGCGGCGTCGGCAAGACCACGACTGCTATCAATCTCGCGGTCGCGCTGGCCGATACGGGACGGCGCGTACTGCTCGTGGATCTCGATCCGCAAGGCAACGCCACTTCCGGTATCAGCACGCCCGAGGACGTTAGCGCCGCCCGCACCGGGGGCAAGACTATCTACCAGGCGTTGGTCGGCGGCTTGGCGATGGCGGAAATTATCCGGCAGGTCCGCCCGACGTTGTCGCTTGCGCCGGCGGGCGACGACCTGGTTGGCGCCGAGATCGAGCTGGTGACGATGGAGGGTCGCGAGCGGCGCTTGCGAGCGCTCCTGGAGCCGGTGCGCGAGGAATATAACTATGTTTTAATTGATACGCCGCCTTCACTTGGAATTCTCACGCTCAACGCATTGGTCGCCGCGGATTCGGTGCTGGTGCCGATGCAATGCGAATACTACGCGCTCGAGGGTTTGAGCGCGTTGCTCGGCACTATCAACAAGGTAAGGGCGGCGCTGAGATCGGGACTCGAGCTCGAGGGCCTGGTGCTCACGATGTTCGACACGCGAAATCGCCTCAGTCACGAGATCTCAGCGGAAGTCAGAAAGCATTTCCCCGAGAAAGTTTTCCGCAGCGTGATTCCACGCAGCGTGCGGATGTCGGAAAGCCCCAGTCATGGATTGTCCGTGCTCGAATACGAGTCGAAGTCGGCCGGCGCGGAAGGCTATCGCGCGCTGGCCGCGGAAATTATCTGCAGGGCTGAGCCCTGCACCCAGTATTAAGGCCGCCCGCCGTTGGCGGGCGCGGGCAGGGGTGACCCCTGCCGATCGTAATTGATAAAGGACGAAGAGGATGATGCGGAAACCATTGGGACGCGGGCTCGATGCGCTGATCGGCACGGCGGCGGCGGGAATTGAAATTGGCGCGAACAACGACATCGGCAGCGGCGCCGGCGGGGCGCATTTCAAGATGGCGCCGATCGCGAGTATCACGGCGGGTCCGTTTCAGCCGCGGATAAATTTCGACAAGGAGCGGCTGGCCGAACTTACGCGCGCGATCCAGAGCCAGGGGATTATCGAGCCGCTAATCGTGCGGCGGATCGCGGGCGGATCGGCGGCGGCGGGAGAAATCGACGGCCCGCGCTACGAGCTGATCGCGGGCGAGCGGCGGCTGCGTGCGGCGCGCGCGGCGGGTCTGGAAGCGGTTCCGGTCGTGGTGCGGGAACTCGACGATCGCACGGCGCTGGAAATGTCGCTGGTCGAGAATATCGTGCGCGAGGACCTGAACGCGGTCGAAGAAGGGCTCGCGTTTTTTCGGCTCGTCGAGCATTTCGAGCTGACCCAGGACGAAATTGCGGCGCGAGTCGGCAAGAGCCGTCCCTACGTCGGCAACGCGCTTCGATTGCTGGAACTGCCGCAGCCGATTCTGACTATGATCGCGAAGGGGCAGCTCACCGCAGGGCAGGCGCGGCCGCTGCTCGCGATCGAATCGCCCGACGCGCAGCTATCGGCGGCGCGGCGGATCGCAGCGGTCGGAATCTCGGCGCGCGGCGCCGAAGAGATCGCCACGGCGCATCGCCCACGTATCGGCAAAACCGCATCCCTCCGATCCGCCGCCGATGCCAATCTGAACGCGCTGGCCGAGGGCCTGCAACGCGCACTCAAGCGCAAGGTCAGAATTTTCAAGCGGCGCGGGCGGAGTCCGGGACGAATCGAAATCGATTACTACGACGATAACGATCTGACGGCGGTCGCCGAGATGCTGCTCGGCCGTGGGCAGGTGCAGGGCTGAGCCCTGCACCCAGTATTAAGGCCGCACTCCGTTGTCGCGCGCGGGCAGGGGTGACCCCTGCACCCAGTATTAAGGCCGCCCGCCGTTGGCGGGCGCGGCCACTGCCGCAGGCGCGTGGCGGCTTGCGGGCGGGCGGGAATATAGCGATAAGCAATTGGATGAGATTCAGAGATAGCGCGGCGGTCGTGTTGATCGGCTGGCTCCTGATGGCGCCGTCGATCGATTGTGCGCGCGATGGACTGCAGCGCCAGACGCCGCTGTCGGAGTGGGAGAACGTCGATAGTTTCAACTCGCGGGAAAGCTGCGAAAATTACCGGGAGGTTGTGATCGCAGCGGAGAAGAGCGATAGCGACAACGTCGTTGAGCGGTATTCGTACTCGATTTGCGTGCAGGCCGACGATCCGCGGCTGAAGGGGGAATAGCAGGGGAAGATAAATATCCCGGGTCGCTGCGCTCCGCTCGGTACCCATGAGACGCTGCGCTTTACGCCAGCGATCGCGCTTGGCGTGACGGATCACATTTGGACGATTGCCGAGCTTGTACGGGCTGCGCTTGAGCCTCAGGAGTGCCGCCGCTGTTGCCGTATCGGACGCCGCAATCGACGTTGAGACCGGGATATACGCCGTTGAGGTTAAGAGTGGTTCCCGACGGAAAAATGACGAAATGGCGCTAGATCGTCAAGAACCATAAAAAACTTCTCGTTCTCCGAAGATTGCAGTTGATTTGCGGCAGGAGATAATATCCCCTTCCAACGCAAGGGTTTTACCAGTTTCTTCGTCGGGGAAATCGGGTGCTGAAGCAACTTGATACGTTCATTGCGACGCGATTTCTTGTGCCTTGGTTGCCATTATTTGTATTATGGATGGCGAGAGGAGCATTTGTATCGCCGACGACGGAAGCGCTAGGGGCGATGACCTTGATCTTGGCTGCGCGCCTTTTGGCGGAACCGACCTTCCCCCACTCCGCGATTTCTCGCTTAATTTTTTGTGGACTCCCTATCATCGGGGGTGCATTAATCTTTGCAGGGCAAGCAGACGTGCGCCTCGACGAGGCGTGGGTCTTTTACGGTATCGCGGCGACAGGAACCGTGCTCGTAGCGATCTCGGATTTGCGGGAACGAGTATAAGGAAAATACGATGATGCATGAGTTCATTACATATGGTTCTTTGGCGCTCGGATTAATAGGCGTTTTCCTTTGGGCGAGGGGCGAGGACCTGCGGGAATACAGTCCTCCACCTGAAAGATTGCCTACTGCGGTATATCAATTGCTGGAGCGAGCAAGGGATCAACTTTTTCGCGGCAGTCGAGATGTTCGCTTCACCATATTTGCGCGGGATGAACAGGAACCCGAATTGCTCCGACCGATCGCTAGGCTTGGCTGGGGACGTCCGTCTGCGTTGAGTCGCATTCGCTTCGAGAAGGGAGAAGGGTTGGCAGGTCAAGCGTGGCAGACTCCAGACGGCGTATTAGTTGCACAATTTGAGCAAGCTGAAATTTCAGATATTGAGAACGCCAGGACCTTGCATCGGGAGATGCTTCATCTCCGGCCTGAGACAGCACAAGCTCTAAGCATCGATCAGCTTCAAGCGCGCACAATGATCGCTATTCCGATCACGGAGTCGAGCGAACTACTGACAAAGGGCGTATTGTGCGTAGATTATCGTTGCCCCATTATTGCAGAAGCAACCTCGATAGCGCCTAATGTTGAAGAGATTGTTGACAAAATTGGCGAACATCCGAAGTTCTGGATAGGTTTAGTGTCGTTGGCAACCGAGCTTGCCGCCGCTCTGCCAGCTCGGTTTTCTCCTCAAATTCAACCTGAAAGCTTGGATCAAAGAGACGGTGCATCTCTCAAGCGAATACGACTTGGCGAAGTTCTAGAGCCAAGATTTTTGGCACAACAACAGATTTTCTAAATCGCTCTATTGTCTTAATTTCGCGCCCTCAGTGTCTTAATTCAGACAGCACCCCCCTGCCTGCCCGCTTGCTCAATGGCGCGCGGTGTGGTTCGATTGCGTGTTCGGGGTCGATCGAAGCAGTAATCCATCCAAAAAAAGATCAAGCCGCAACGAAAGACACCCGACCTACTTAACCGACCGAATCGGACTGAATACAAACCCGAGTGAAAGTTTTTTTGGCTGCGAGCCACGAGCAATGAAAAGGACCTACCAACCTCACAACCGCCGACGCAAACGAACCCATGGATTCCTGGCGCGGATGGCCACGCCGGGCGGACGCAAGGTGCTCAAGCGCCGCCGTGCGAAGGGCCGCACACGCCTGGCAATCTCGATACCGCCCAAGCAGCCGGGCTAACCTCCGTGCGCGCGCAATTGAGCTTCGCGGCGGCGGACCGGCTGCATCGAAGCGCGGAATTTATCCGCCTCCAGCGTATCGGCGTGCGATTCGAGAGCCCCCACTTCGTGCTCTACGCAGGTAATTTGGCGGGTTATCCGGATGACGAGCCGAGCCGCTCGCGGCTGGGCGTGACGGTGTCGCGCAGGGTCGGTATCGCGGTGGCGCGAAACCGGGTGAAGCGGCGCGTCCGTGAGATTTTCAGACGGGTAATTCGCGATAAGCTCCCCGCGGGCGCGTCGATAGTCGTGATCGCGCGCGCCGGCGCGGCGACGCTCGCGTCGCCGGCGATCGACAATGAACTTATCATGGCGGCGCGCAACCTGAGCGGACGAATGGCCGCCAAAGGCGCTTTCGCTTTCGCTGGGCGCAAATGATGCCGCGCGCAGATACATCGGAGCGATTGAAGGTGTGGTTGTCGCCTCGATTGGTGGCGATCGGCGCTGTCGCGATTTATCGCGCGGCGATCTCGCCGGTAATCCATGCGCTCAACGGACCGGCGTGCCGTTTCGAGCCGAGTTGCTCGGCGTACGCGCGCGACGCGATCGCCGAATACGGGACGATTCGGGGCGGTGCAATGGCGCTGTGGCGAATCGCGCGATGCAATCCGATGGGCGGGCATGGGTACGATCCGGCAGGGGTGAAGGGGAAGCGATGAAGAGAAGATGCGAAATCGTATGTGAAACCCGCCGTGGGTTTCACACTTCCTTGGGCAGGGGTAACCCCTGCACCCAATGTTAAGAAGATCGGCATCGCCGCAGGATGCGGGCTTCGCCCTGTTAGAACAGGTTGGTCAGGAAATAGTCCGTGCGCGCGGCGGCGGCCCATGCAGATAAGGAACTGATTTTGGATTCGAGTCGAGTTCTGATCGCGGTAGTTCTGTCGATAGTACTGGTAGTCGCCTACCAGGAGCTGGTGTTGAAGCGATTTTTTCCGCCGCCTACCGAACAGCAGCAGCAGGCTGCCGAGCAGGCAAAAGCGGCCAAGGCTGCGCAGGGGCAGGCGCTCGGCAACGGACTGTCTGCGAGCGCCAGCGGGGTTGCGGCTCCCGGCGCATCCGCCACCGTCGCGGTCGAAAGCGGGCAGCAGTCGGTCGCGATGGCGCCGTCGGGGGCGGCCGCGGCCGAAAGAACTGTCGAGGTGGATTCCGATTTTTACGTTGCGGTGTTCACGACTCACGGCGCGCGGCTCAAGAGTTTTACCCTGCGGCGTTACCGGCAGGATGCGGCCAAGGACAGTCCGCCCTACGAGATGGTGCAGATCCCGCCGGGAGGGCATCTGCCGCTCGGCGCGGTGATGATCCGCGGCGGGCAGGTGTTCGATGACCGCGATTTGAGCTACGCGACGGCTGCGCCCGCGCAAATCAAGCCGGCCAAGGGAGCGGACGCGACGGCGGTCTTTGTCGCCAAGACGGCAGACGGCACTACTATCACCAAGACTTTCACGTTCCGGGCGAGCAGCTACGTGTTTTCGATGGAGGTGGTGATCGCGGCGGGCCCGGCGCTGGATCAAATCGGCGTCTCGATGAGCCAGCCCCTCACGGCGCATCAGGGGTACTACGATATCCCGGAACTGCAGGCCGACGTTGGGAACAAGGTTTACACCGAGAACGAAAAGAAGCTGAAGACGGGAGTGCCGCCGGTGGCGGGCGCGATCACGTACGCGGGCTTCGGCGATCGGTACTTTCTGGCGGTATTTCTGCCTTCGGCGCCGACCAGCGGGATGCTTACGATGGCGTATGCGGGTGACGAGGCGATCGCGCGCATCCTGTTCGACGGCGCGGCGCGAATCCATAGCGAAATCTACATGGGGCCGAAGCTGCTGGAGGCTCTGGAAGCGGTAAATCCGGCGCTGAGCAAGTCGATCGATTTCGGCTGGGCGGGAATCCTGGCGCTGATTTTTCTGCGCACGCTGAAGCTATTTCACTATATCGCGCCCAACTACGGGGTCGATATTATTTTGTTGACGGTGTCGATCCGGATTGCGTTCCTGCCGATATCGATCAAAAGCCAGCGCTCGATGATGAAGATGCAGCGCCTGCAGCCGCAGATGGAGCGGCTGCGCGAGAAGTACAAGGACAACAACGAGCAGTTGCAGAAGGAGATGGTGGATCTCTACAAGCGCAATCACGTCAACCCGCTGGGCGGGTGCGCACCGATGGCGCTGCAGTTGCCGATTTTCATCGGGCTGTACGAGGCGCTGCTGAACTCGGTCGAGCTGCGTCACGCGCCGTTTATCGGCTGGATCAATGATTTGTCGACGCCCGACTGCCTGCATATACCGGGACTGCCGCAGCTGCCGATGGTACATTGTCACGGGCTGCCGGTGCTGGTGCTGCTGATGGGGCTGACCAGTTTCCTCCAGCAATACATGACGCCGACCTCGCCGGATCCGAATCAGCAGAAGATGATGATGCTGACGCCGCTGATTTTCACGATCATGCTGATAAACTTTCCGGCGGGACTGGCTTTGTACTATTTTTCGTCGAACCTGCTGGGAGTTATCCAGCAGTATTTCCTCAACCGCGAATTCCAACAATACGCCCCGGCTACATGAGCAATAACGACTCGATAGAATTAGCGGCCGCCTCGGTAGAAGAAGCGACCATGGAAGCCCTCGAACAGCTCGGCGCGCGCGAGGACGAGGTTGCGATCGAAGTGCTCGCCACGCCGCGCGCGGGCGTGCTCGGAATGGGCGCGCGGCAGGCGCGGGTGCGAGTGACGCGCAAGAGCGCGGATGCGGCGGGCGTCGGCGGCGGGGAAGCGGGATCGAACCCGCAAGTCTCCCAAGTTGCGCAAGCGCCGGCGCCAGCGCGCAAGGAAGGCGGGCCTGAGCGGCGGGCTCGCGGGCGCGAGAATCAAGGCCGAGGCCGGATTGACGCGCGCGCCAGCGGCGCCGGCGCGCGGAGCGCGAGTCCGGCGGCGACCGCCGGTGACAAGGACAACAACGAAAACGGCGGCGCGGCGGGGCGCAAAAGCGCGGATGTCGAGGAGCAGCGCCGCGAGGCGACGGTAATCCTCAAGCAGATTCTCGAGCAGATGGGCGAGCGGACCGAGGTGCGGCAGATAGAAGTGGACGCGGAGACGGTCGAGCTCGAAATAAAGGGCGACGGTTCGGGAATCCTCATCGGGCGGCATGGACAGACCCTGGACGCGCTGGAGTACATCGTGAATCGGATCCTGGCGCGGCGAATCAAGGATGCGGCGCCGATTTCAATCGAGACTGAATCGTATCGCGCGCGACGCCGCCAGCAATTGCATCGGATGGCGCTGTCGATGGGTGAGAAGGCCAAGCGCGAGCACAAGCCGGTGCGACTCGATCCGATGCCGGCGCGCGATCGGCGCGTGGTGCATCTGGCGCTCAAGGAAGATCCGATGATCACGACGCGCTCGGCCGGTGAAGGATCGATGAGATCGATCGAGATAGTGCCTACCGAGAGCGGCCGTCGCGAGCCGCGCGGAGAGGGACAGCCGCAGGGACGGCGGCGCGAGCCTGAACGCGAGCGCGAGCGAGAGCAGCCCGAGCGCGGCAACGAAGCTCTTGGCGAACAGGGCGGATTCAAGCACGGGCAGAAGCGAATAGTGTGAGGGGGTCATCCCCTGCACGCCGGTCAGTAAGAAATTCGGTTCCTCCGCCTTCTCCGCGTCTGGAGCCTCACCTGCCGACCGGCAAGCGGTCGGCCTTCCTTCGGTAGAGTCATAATCGGACAGTCCGCAGTCAGCTTGGGACATATTGCCGCGCATGGCGTAGCGATCGGGAGACTAATCCGATGGCACGGGCGGTGCTTTGTAGGCTGGAGCGGACGGATGATGAGCAAGTTTCCAGCGGCGCATCGCAAGGCAGTGCGTCGGGATACGGATAACGCGCTGACGGTGGCGGCGAGCGCAAGCGGCCAGGTGATGGTGCTGATCTGCGTCGCGCTGGTGGCGCTCCTGGGCATGATTGCTGTCGTCGCCGATTTCAGCTTCATGCAAGACCAAAGGAGCATGATGCAGACGGCGGCGGACAGTGCGGCGATGGCCAGCGCGCAGGAACTGAATTATGGCGACGCGGTGGCGGCGGGCAAAGCGGACGCGGCGACCAACGGATTCACCAACGGCCAAAGCGGCGTCACCGTAGCCATCAACAATCCTCCGAGCATGGGACCGAATACGTCAAACACGGCGTACGTCGAGGCGATCGTCACCATGCCCGAGCCGACTTATTTTCTGCGCCTGCTCGGAGTCAGCTCGATCAGCGTGTCGGCGCGCGGGGTCGCGTATGAGGGCAACGGGCCCAACTGCGTCTACGTGCTGGATCCGACAGCCACGAGCGCGATGTCGGTCACCGGCAACGTCACCATACAGAGCGGCTGCGGTGTGCTGGTGGACTCGAGCGCCTCGAACGGTCTTGCGGTGACCGGCAACGTGACGATCACCGCGCCGACCATCGGGGTCGTGGGCAACTACACCTCCAGCGGCAACGTCAGTTTTACGCCGACGCCGAAGACCGCGGTGATTGCAGCGTCCGATCCGCTGGCATACCTAACGGAGCCCACCGTCGGCTCGTGCGCCCACAGCTCGTTTTCGCTGAGTGGGAACACGGGGAGCAGTGGCAGTCCCTACCAGCTCTATGCCGGCACCTATTGCGGCGGTATCTCGGTCAGCGGCAATTCCTGGCTGAATTTTAACGCGGGAACCTACGTGCTCGCCGGTGGCGGCATGACGATAACTGGCAACTCGGTGATGACCGGCACGGGAGTGACGTTTTACAACACGACGGGGACGGGTGGTTACGGGGCAATTGCGCTGAATGGCAACTCGACGGTGAATTTCAGTGCGCCGACCTCGGGTTCGCTGGCGGGAATCCTGTTCTTTCAGGATCGCTCGATTCCGAGCACCGCGGCGGGCAGCACGATAACCGGAAATTCGAGTTCGACTTTCAACGGGGCGATCTACTTCGCGACGACGGCGGTTACGTACAACGGAAACAGCGCCGTCAACGGCTACAGCATCCTGGTGTCGGACAAGGTGGTGATTAACGGCAACTCGACGGTGGGCAACAACTATTCCTCGCTGACAAACGGCTCACCGATAAAAGGAACGATACTGGCCGAATGAGTACGATACCGCGATTCCCGGAGCCTGTTGAATCTTTGCGCGCGACCGGTTGGATGCGACGGCATGGCGGGCGCACGCGCGGGCAGGCATCGGTGGAGCTCGCGCTCAGTCTGCCGTTGCTGCTGATGATGTTCCTGCTGGTGGTGGAAATGGGCCGCGCGTTCTACATCGCGATTTCGGTTTCAAACGCGGCGCGCGCCGGCGTTCAGTACGGTTCGCAGAATCTCTCGACCGCGGCCGATAACGCCGGGATGGAGGCGGCGGCGGCCAGCAACGCACCGAATATTGTCGGGATGACGGCGACCGCGACTCACTTCTGTCAATGCGCCAACGGGAGCGCATCGACGTGTCTGTCAACCGACTGCTCCGGCAACCATCGATTGCTGTACACGCAGGTCAACACCAGCGCCCCGTACGCGCCGCTCGTCAATTTCATGGGCATCCTGCCGACTATGACAGTGCCCGGCAAAGCCGTTATGCGCGTCGTCCAATAATCAAATGAACGCGAGCGGCATCAAGCTATGGCGGCGATGGTTGCGCGCCGCGATCCGATGCTCGCACCGGGGACAGGCGATGGCCGAGTTCGCGCTGGTGCTCACGCCGTGCCTGACCCTGTTTTTCGGGATCATCAACTTCGCACTGGCGCTCTATTGCTACGACTTTGTTTGTTACAGCGCCCAGCAGGCTGTTCGCTATGCGACGGTCCATGGATCGACCGCGACGACGCCCGTGTCGGCGGCCGGCGTTCAGACTTACGTGGACGGTCTCGTCGTCGACGTGCTGAAGACGAGTTCGTTGACCGTCACCACGACCTGGGCGCCGAACAACAATCCCGGGAGCGTGGTTACCGTGGTCGTCACCTACAACTACCCGCCGCTGACGAGTTTGGTCTCCTCGGTCACCATCCCGCTCACCCGCACGGCGGCAATGGTCATCACGCAGTAGCGATACGCGTCTGCATTAGCAGCCCAGAGAAGAGCGCGGGACCTGCGGGCGCTACGCGCCCTCGCCGGGGTATGTGGACAGGGCGGGCGTTCAGGGTTCGACGCCCCATTTTCTCTTGTTCTCGGCGATCTGCTCGGGCGTCGGGTGTTCGACCTTTTTGAACGGCATCACCTTGAACTGATCCTTGATTTCGAGCAAAGCGTGGTTGAGCGCGATGTCGTCCTTGAGGACGTCGGGAACAGCCGGCTCCTCGAAAATCGCCTCCCAAGGACATTCGGGCTCGCAGGCGCCGCAATCGATGCATTCGTCGGGATCGATGTAGAGCTGGTTGGGGAATTTTTCCTTGTCGGCGCCGACGTATTCATAGATGCAATCGACGGGACACACGCTGACGCATCCGGTGTCAACGCAGTCGCGGCAAAGACGGGTAATCGTCCAAGGCATGGTTGGCAATTTCTCCTAAAATCAGTGCTTAAAAATATCTCGATCTAAAATTAGCCGCTATTGTCAAAGTATGCGACATAACCTATATCGGCACAGCGCCTTTGAAAAGAGCATCCGGGGCGAATCGCGATGGGGAACCACTGTCATCGCGCGCCAGCCGGGTTAGAATAGTCGCCGCGAGGGCGTTGGAAATCCAACAGGGGATATAAAAGATGGCAACAAATTCGAGATCAAAGATGCGCAAGGCCAGCATCGCCAAGCGCGCAGTGACCGCGACGCCGGCCGGGGCCGGCAAGGCGCCGCAGACCGGCAAGCGCGTCGAAACCGACAGCATGGGTGCGATCGAGGTCGCGTGCGACCGCTACTGGGGGGCGCAGACCGAGCGATCTCTGCTGCACTTCGCGATCGGATTCGATCGGATGCCGCGTTCGGTGGTGCGCGCGTTCGGGATTTTGAAGAAGGCGGCGGCGGAAGTTAATCGCGATCTCGGCAAGTTGCCGCCCGACAAGGCCAAGCTGGTGACCGCGGCCGCCGAAGAAGTGATCGCGGGCAAACTTGACGATCACTTTCCGCTGCGCATCTGGCAGACCGGCAGCGGCACGCAGACCAACATGAACGCCAACGAAGTCATCTCGAATCGCGCGATCGAGATGGCCGGCGGCGTGCTCGGCAGCAAAAAGCCGATCCATCCCAACGACGACGTGAACATGTCGCAGTCGTCGAACGACACTTTTCCGACTGCGATGCATATTGCGGCAGCCGAGGAAGTCACGCACGACCTGATTCCGTCGCTGCGAAAGCTGCGCGACGCGCTCGCCCGCAAAGCCGCCGAGTTCGCCGGCATCGTGAAGATCGGCCGCACGCATCTGATGGATGCGGTGCCGCTGACGCTGGGGCAGGAATTCTCGGGCTACGTCTCGCAGCTCGACTACGATTTGAAGCGAATCGAAGCGGCGCTGCCGGACTTACTCGAACTGGCGATTGGCGGCACGGCGGTCGGCACCGGGCTCAATACGCATCGGGAGTTTGCGGATCGCACGGCTGCAAAGATCGCGGCGTACACGGGGCTGCCGTTTAAGTCGGCGCCGAACAAGTTTGCGGCGCTGGCGGCGCACGATGCGCTGGTGGCGGCTTCTGGAGCGCTCAAGACGCTGGCGGTTTCGCTGATGAAGATCGCCAACGACGTCCGCTGGATGGGCTCGGGACCGCGCACCGGCCTGGGAGAATTAATCCTGCCGGAGAACGAGCCGGGCTCGTCGATCATGCCGGGCAAGGTGAACCCGACGCAGAGCGAGGCGATGACGATGGTCTGCATCCAGACGATCGGCAACGACACGGCGATCACGATGGCCGGCTCGCAGGGGAATTTCGAGCTCAACGTCTTCAAACCGATCATCATCCACAATTTTTTGCATTCGACGAAGCTGCTGGCGCATTCGTGCGCGTCGTTCAGCAAGTACTGCGTCGAAGGGATCGAGCCGAATCGCGAACAGCTACAGCGCAACGTCGCAAATTCGTTGATGCTGGTGACGGCGCTGAGCCCGCATATCGGCTACGACAACGCGGCGAAGGTCGCCAAGAAGGCTCACGCGGAAGGAATCACGCTGCGCGAGGCCACGATTGGGTTGAAGCTGCTCAAGGGAGAGGAGTTCGACCGGCTGGTGCGGGCGGACAAAATGCTTGCGCCGGAAGGCTGAGCCGGAATGCGGCTGGGGATCGTTGCTTTTGCGCTTGCAATCGTAGTCGGCGCGACGCTGTCGCCGGTAGCGGCCCACGCGGCACAAACTCCGACCGGCATCGCGACCGATCCGATCCTGCAACCGCCATTTGAAAACGGCAAACCGATCGACGTCGTGATCGGCCTGCATGTCATCAATATCGCCGCGATCGACGAAGTCAGCGAGCAGTTTCGGCTCGACGGCTACCTGTATGCGCGATGGATCGACCAGCGGCTCGCCCATGCCCCGGAGGGACCTGACGACCGGATGCGCAGCTACGCGAATGGGCAGATCTGGGTGCCTCAACTGGAGATGATCAACGCCGCGGCTCCCCGCTCGCGCAGCGAAATCGCGATCATGGTAAGCCCGGACGGCACGGTGAGATACGCGGAGCGCTTCAGCGCAAGCCTGTCGTCGAAGTTCGACCTGAGACGCTTCCCGTTCGATCAGCAGCGGCTGATAGTCATCATCCATCCCTTCCTGGTGGACGGACCGCGGATGAAGTTCCGTCAGGACGAAACCTCGACGTGGACCGCCAGCGAATTCAAGACCTACTCCTCGCTGGCGCAGTGGCATCTGACCTCGATGCACTCGGAGCTGCTTATCGCGCCGACCTACGGCGGGCTCACCATGCCGGAAGCCAGGTTCGAAATCGACGTCGAGCGGCGCTCGAGCTTCTATTTGTGGAAAGTGTTCCTGCCGCTGCTGCTGATGGTGTTTTTGTCGTGGGCGGTCTTCTGGATCGAGGAGAACGACCTGTCGAACCAGGTCCAGGTCGCGGTCACGACGATTCTGACTGTGATTGCGTTCGCGTTTGCGATCTCCGCGACGATGCCGCGGCTGCCCTACCTGACGTACATCGATGCGTTTTTCCTGGAGTGCTACATCTATGTTTTCCTTGCGGTGGTGGAACTGATGACGGTCCACGTGACGCATCGCTCGGAGGCGCGGCGCGATTTGGGGATGCGGATTCGCAGGTACTCGCGATGGGTGATCCCGGCGTCGTTCGCGGTGACCAACGTCATCATCGCGGTGCATTTCCTGGGGTGGTAGGAACGCGCGGCGGCTTACATCCTGAAGACGCCGAAGCCGGGGTGCTCGGAAATCGGCGCGTTCATCGAGGCCGCGATCCCCAGCGCCAGCGCAGCGCGCGTTTCGACGGGATCGAGCACGCCGTCGTCCCATAACCGCGCGCTCGAGTAATAGACGCTCGACTCGATCTCGTACTTGTCGAGCGTGGGACGGAGAAATTCCTTTTGCTCCGCGTCGGTCATCGTGGCGCCTTCGCGTTTCAACTGATCGAGCTTGACCGTGAGCAGCGTGTTCGCGGCTTGTTCCCCCCCCATCACCGAGATCCGCGCGTTGGGCCACATGAAGAGCAATCGCGGCGAGTAGGCGCGCCCGCACATCCCGTAATTTCCGGCGCCGTTGGACGCGCCGATGATCACGGTGAACTTCGGGACCTGCGCGTTGGCGACCGCGTTGACCATCTTGGCGCCGTCCTTCGCGATGCCGCCCTGTTCGTAGCGTTTGCCGACGATGAAGCCGGTGATGTTTTGCAGGAAGAGCAGCGGGATGCGCCGCGCGCAGCACAATTCGATGAAGTGGGCGGCCTTCAGCGCGGACTCGCTGAACAGCACGCCGTTGTTGGCGACGATGCCGACGGGATAGCCGTAGATTCGGGCGAAGCCGGTGACGATGGAGGTGGCGTAACGCGCCTTGAACTCATGCATCCGGCTCCCGTCAACCAGCCGCGCGATCACCTCGCGCACGTCGTAGGGCCTGCGCGTATCGACCGGGATGATGCCGTACAGTTCGGCGGGATCGTAGTGCGGATCCTCGGGGGTGTCCTGCCCGATCGCGGCGGCGGTGCGAGGGCCGAGATTCTCGAAGATCGCGCGCGCAATCTGGAGCGCGTGGTCGTCGTCGTCGGCCAGGTGATCGCTGACGCCGGAGAGTCGCGTATGCACGTCGCCGCCGCCGAGATCCTCGGCGCTGACCTCCTCGCCGGTTGCGGCGCGCACCAGAGGCGGACCAGCCAGGAAGATCGTCCCCTGGCCGCGGACGATGACGTTCTCGTCGCACATCGCGGGCACGTAGGCGCCGCCGGCCGTGCAACTGCCCATCACGACCGCGACCTGCGCCAGGCCGATCGCGGACATCCGCGCCTGGTTGTAAAAGATGCGCCCGAAGTGATCCTGATCGGGAAAAATCTCGGACTGCATCGGCAGGAAGGCGCCGCCCGAATCGACCAGATAAACGCATGGGAGCATATTCTCGATCGCGATTTGCTGCGCGCGGAGATGCTTCTTCACGGTCATCGGAAAATATGTGCCGCCTTTGACGGTCGCGTCGTTGGCGACGATGACGGTCTCGCGGCCATGGATTCGACCGATGCCAGTGATGATGCTCGCGGACGGCGAGTCGCCGTCGTACATCCGAAACGCGGCCAGCGGGGACAGCTCGAGGAACGGACTGCCGGGGTCGAGAAGTTTTTTGACGCGATCGCGCGCGAGCAACTTGCCGCGTTCGACGTGGCGCTCGCGAGCGGGAGCGGGACCACCCAGGCGAATCCGCTCGATTTCGTCACGCAGGCGCTTGACCAGCGAGTCCATGGCGTCGCGGTTGCGGCGAAACTCTTCGGAGTTGGCGTTCAGCTGGGATTCTATCCGATCCATTTGAGTATCCTTGATGCCTGCGGACCAAAGTTGGGCTAGATATTAGCCTGAGGGCCGGGCCAATAGGCAAAAAGCCGGGCGGCTCCGATGCGATGCGAGAACGCGATCTGAAAGCGCTCGAGTTCGACAAGGTGATTCACCTCGTGATGGAGTTTTGCGCCTCCGAGCCGGGGCGCGAGGCAACCGCCGCACTGCGCCCGTCGATCGACGCGGTCGAAGTGCGCCGCCGGCTTGATTCGACGGCCGAGATGGCCGGGCTGAGATCGCATGCCGGCTCGATCCCGATAAGCGAATTCACCGATCAGCGGCCGTACCTGCTGGCGGCGGCGCGCGCGGGTGCGATCCTCGGCGGCGAAGCGCTGGTGAAAGTGCGCGATTTCATCGTGGGGGCGCGCCACGTCGGCGGCTTCATCCGCTCACGCGTCGAGCGCTTCCCGCATGTCGCGGCGTTGGTGCATAACCTGCTCGCGCCAAAGGAACTGGCCGACGCGATGCTCGGTGCGCTGGCTGACGACGGTGGAATCCTGGACGACGCAAGCCGCGAGCTGAAACGTCTGCGCAGCAGGCTGCGCGACGAACGCGCCGAACTCGAAGCGCGCCTGCTGCGCTCGCTCAACGCGCCGGGCATGGAGTCATTCGTATCCGATTACATCGTGACGATTCGCAATCGACGCTTCGTGCTGCCGATGAAGCTGAACTACGCGGAACGGTTCGAAGGAATCGTTCAGGACCGCAGCGTTTCGGGCGAGACGCTGTTCGTCGAGCCGATGTGGGCCGTCGAGCTGAACAACCGGTTGATGATGCTCGAACGCGAAGCGGAGGCGGAAGAAACACGAATCCTCGCGCGGCTGACGGCGATGGTCGGCGGATACGCGCCGGAACTGCAACTCACGTTCGACGCGATGGTGGCGCTCGACGCGCTCAACGCGCGCGCGATTTTCGCCGAGCGATTTCGATGCGTCGAGCCGGAGCTGGTGGACGAGGGAATCGATTTTATCGGCGCGCGGCATCCGCTGCTGATGACCAGCGGCCGCGAGGTGATCCCGATCGACGTGAAAATCGGGGCCGGACAGCGCGGGATAGTCATCTCGGGGCCGAACACGGGCGGCAAAACGGTCGCGCTCAAGACGGTCGGGCTGCTGTCGCTGATGGCGCAGGCGGGGATGCTGATTCCGGCGCTCGCCGGCAGCAAGGCGACGGTTTTTCGCAGCGTGTTCGCCGACATCGGCGACGAACAGTCCATCGAATCCAACCTGTCGAGCTTTTCAGGGCATATCGCAAACTTGTCGGAGATAATCAGATCGCTGGTCGAGCCGGCGCTGGTCATTCTCGACGAGCCGGGCGCCGGCACCGACCCCGCCGAGGGCGCGGCGCTCGCGATCGGCCTGATGAACCATCTCGGGACGCGGCGCTGCATGCTGGCGATCGCGACGCATTCGACCGCGGTGAAGCTCCACGCATACTCGCAAGCCGGGTTCGAGGCCGCCGCGGTGGATTTCGACGCCGAGCGCCTGGAGCCGTTGTATCGCCTGAAACCGCACACGATCGGGCAGAGTTACGGACTCGCGGTCGCGCGCAGGCTCGGACTGCCCGAGGAAATAATTCGCGCCGCCGAACAATCGATGGGCGCCGGGACCCTCGAGCTCACCGACGCGCTGAAAAGATTGGACGGCGAGCGCGCCAAGCTGAATGCGCAGGCCGAAAAATTGCGCGAGCGCGAGGCCGGCCTAGCTCGCATCGAGCAGGAAGTACTTCAGAGCGCTGAAAAAACGCGCGAGCGCGGCGAGCTGGAACGCAAGCGGCTGCGCGCCGAAGTCGCGGACCTGATCGAGGAGATCAGGCGCGACGGTGCGGCGCTGATGGATGAGTTGAAAACCCGGACGAAATCGCGCACCGACTTGAAGGGGTTCATCACGAAAGCGGCGGCGAAACTCGAGAGCCTCGCGCCGGCTGCGGAAGACAAAACCGGACCCCGGTCCGATGCGCCGCTCAAGGTCGGGGATAGCGTCGAGATAGGCGACATCCGCGGCGAATTGATCGTGCTCGAATCGGGACGTGCTGTAATCAGCCGGGGCGGCCTGAGGATCGAAGTCGCGCCCGAGCGGCTGCGCAGGGCGGCGGCGAGCGCGCCGGAAAATCGCCCCGCGCGGACCAAGGCGGCGACCGTCACCTTCAACGTCGAGGGCGGGGAGCGCAACGAGTTGAACCTGATCGGGATGCGAACTACGGACGCGCTGCGCAAGCTCGAGGAATTTCTCGACACCGCATTCCTGACCAATCGCGCGGAGGTGCGGATTATCCACGGGATTGGATCGGGCGCGCTAAGGAAAGCGGTGACGGAATACCTGGGCACGTCGCCGTATTGCGCGTCGTTCCGCGGCGCGGAACCGCATCACGGCGGCGCGGGCGCGACGATCGTGCAGATGAATTTGTAGGCGGCGCGCGCTAGAAGAATTTCCTCCACCCTAATTGCCGCCGAGAAATTTTCCCAATCCTCCCGGAAGTCCCTTCTTGCCAAAAATTTTACCGAGGTACTTCTGCCCCTCCGACTGGACCGCGTGAGTTGCAGCGCGACTGGCAAGTTCCGTCATGTTGGGCAGGACCTTCGGCTTTGGCAATTGCCCGACGATTTGCAGCGGGACGTCGATTTGTCCGTCCGGATTCGCGATGAACGCGACCGCCTTCTTCTGCTCGATCAGCTCCTTGCTGAATTGCGGCGAGAGCACGATTCGCGCCGCGAGATCGATATTTTTGTCCATGTCGAACCATCCGTCGCCGAGCAGATTGTAATCCACCGTTTGCACCTTGATGTCGTGCGACGTAATTCGCGGACCGGCGAGCACGAAGCTCAGACTCGCAAGCTGGATGTCGGTGTCGGGGTTGCTGAACAGCTCGGGATGGTTCTTGACGACCCGATCCGGAACCAGACTGCCGATAGCTGGCAGTTTCTGCACCTTCTTGAGCGCCTGACCGCCGATGTTGACGCCGACCAGCTTGCCGTCGGTCAGCGTCAGCTTGCCGTCACCCTTTAGCGTGGGCTTCATCTCATCGAAGCTGCCGGTCTTTCCGGTGACGTTGATGTTTCCACCGAGCGACCCGCGAACAGTCCCGGCGGCCTTGGAATTTTGCGCGTCGAGTGCCTGCTGAAGATTGAGATGGGAGAAACTGATCGACGCCGTCATCGGCGCCTCCGCCTCGAGCCGCGTGTCTCCCGTCGCGACGATTTCGCCCGAAAATGCCTTTAACTTGAGCAGGGACACCCGGGCGAGTTTGCCCGCCAGCGACAGCGACACGTTCAGGTTCTGGTATGGGACGTCGGCGAGGTTGCCCGATGGCGACGTGATTTCGGAATCGACGACCGGACCCGTCGCCGGAGCAATCGAGGCAGCGCCCTTGGCAAAAAGCTGGTTGATCACCTCGTCCGGCGGCCGCGAGGGCGCGAGATCGGCCAGATGAACCTGGGCCGCATTCAGCTCATAGCTCATGACCAATGGCTGAAACTGACCGACATGCGACTTCAACGTTGCCTGCGACTCGCCCATGTTGAATGTCAGCGGGCCAACGTCGGCGCTGGCGCCGGTGAGCTTGATGTTACCGCCGAGACGGTTCAGCGGCGGCACTTCCTGATCGGGGATGGACAATCCGACATCGGCGAGCGCGACCGTGCCGTCCGCCGACACTTTACCGCCCGTGATCGCCACGTCGGTATGAATCTCGGTCCTGCCCTCGAGGCTGTATTCGCGGAGTGCCGGGATCATGTTCGCGATCGAAGCGACATCGAAGTTGTTGGTATCGATGCGGGCCGCGGTCGTGGCGCCCCCGACTTTAATGTTGGCCACCTTCGCTTCGAGGTCGCCGAGAGTGACATTGGCGAGCGTCACGCCGGCCGCAGAGCCTGTCCGCGAACCTTCGGCGGATATCTTGAGCGGCAGGTCGGCGGGCTTTTTAAACGTGTCGCCGAAGGCGATTGCGGGCGCGCTCAAATCGCTCGAGACGTTGAATTTGATCGATTGAACAGTGCCGTCGGCGGAGGCGGCGAAGCTGAACGGGTCGGAAATCGAAAGGTTCGGCGGGATGGCTCTCGCGAGCATCGGGATCGTTTCGAGTTGCGTCAGTAGAATCGGGCCGACCTTGGCCGTGCCCGACAGCGCAATCGCGTCGAGGTCGATGGCGCCGTTGTTGATTAGAGGCCCAATCGTCGCGGAGAGGTCGAAATTCTGCTGGTCGGCGAGTGCGGCGAAGGTGAGCGCGACGGTGAAGGGCGCCAGAAAGCCGAAGTCGCGGACCTTGAGGTCGATCGCGTTGACGGTGGCGGCTTGCGGCGCACCCTGCGTCTCAAAAGTCAAAGTGCCGTCATTGACCGTGAAATTCTGCACGAACAGCGAGCCCAGCGTCGAAGGCGCCCGGCCCGATTCGGCCATCGGCGAGCCTCCGATCGTGCCCCTGCCCTTCTTGCGCTTGCCTTCGCCCGACTCCTCTTCGGTGACGATTTTTTTCCTGCCGAGCGTGGAGACGTTGAGAGTGCCGTCGCGAGTCTGAACGATTCGGATTACCGGCTGGTCGAGCACGACTTCGGTGACTTCGATCCGGCGCGCCAGCAGCGGTATCAGTTCCAGCCGGGTGTAAACGTTGCTCGCCTCGATGAAGGGCTTTTTCGAGATGTCGGGGTCGTCCGCCACCTGGACACCGGTCACGTCGGCGAGGATTCCCCAGCCGAGGCTCACTTTGATGTCGTCGATGTGAACATTGCGACCGAGCGCGGTGCTGACCTTGTCCAGGATGGGCTGGCGGCGCTCGGCGATGATCGAGTTGAGGTTGGCCGCGGCATAGAAGAAGATCGCGCCGGCGAAAATCACGACGGCCCCGACAATTGCGGCGGCGGCTACAATGACACGACGCATATGAGGGTCCTCACATCAGGCAACTTCGAGTGGTTCGCGACACGCCGGCAAGTGTAGTCGATGCGCGCCGAACGCGCATCATTCGCGCAGACGATTTTCCTGTCCGATCGCTTCAGATCGCGTCCGCGGTTTGAACCGCATTGCGTCCTCGGCGTAGTCTGTTTAGCCGTGCACGTATCCCGGACCTGCGGCTCCTTCCGATGGCAAAAAAGCGAAAGCATCGCCGCCAAGATGACGAGCGAGACGGCGAGCGAAGGCCGCCGGCGCCCGCGCGGGTCTTTTCGTCGCCATTCAAAGACCTGAAGAAAATGCTCGCCGAGCGAGAGGTGTCGCCTTCGCCCCCGGCAATCAAGCCCAAGCCCGCGACGCCGCCCGTGCCGGTCGTCGAAAAACCCGCGCAACCCGCGGATGACTTACATGACGACTTGCTCGACGACGAGTCTTTCCTCCGCCGGGCGTTCGAGGGCGTGCGCCCGCTGAATAGCAACGGCCATCGCAGGTCGCGGATACCTCTTGAACCTCCCGTGACTCACACGATCGTCGATGAGGACGCGGAGGTAGTCGCGCAATTGTCGGACCTGGTATCGGGACAGGCGCCCTTCGACATCACCGAGTCGGACGAATACCTCGAGGGATACCGCGTCGGACTGGACCCGCGGCTGGTCTCACAGCTTCGCCGCGGCGAGTTCGCCGTGCAGGCGCATTTCGATATGCACGGCATGATCCAGGGCGCCGCCAAGCAAGCGCTCAAGGAGTTCATCATCGCCTCGATTCGCAAGGGGCTGCGCACTGTGCTGGTCGTGCATGGACGCGGACTGCGATCTCCCGGCGGGCATTCTGTCCTCAAGCACGCGTCTGCCGGATGGCTCTCGCATGGCGCCATCGGCGGGCACGTGTTGGCATTCACGACCGCCCGCCCTGCCGACGGCGGCGCCGGAGCGACGTACGTGTTGTTGAAGCGTGAAAAAAGCCGCGCGCCGTTCGACATTCTGCAGGGCGCCAAGCGCCGCGGATAGCCAACAAAAAAAGAAACGGGGCCCGCTCGGGCCCCGCTGTCACTACGACATTGACATTGTCCGAGTCGGTAATCGCTAGATCTTCGCCTGCAGGAAGAATGCGATCACGAGCGCGTACAGGGTCAGCGCTTCGATGAACGCGAGGCCGATGATCATCGGCACGAAGATCTGACCGGCGCTGTTCGGGTTGCGCCCTATGGACTCCATCGCGGAGGCCGCCATCCTGCCCTGGGCAAGCGCGCTGCCGAACGCCGCGATACCGATGCCGATATTCGCGGCGATTGCGATCAGGCCGTCCCGAAGCGGCGCGCCCGATCCTGCGGCCCCTGCCGCCTGCTGCGCCATCGCCAGCAGGGGAGATGCGAGGATGGCCATCCCGGCCATCGTCATTACAGTTCCAATCCGTCGTAACATTTTGTCGATCCTCCTTCTTTTTCGCGCGCCCTGGGTGCCGCAGCCGGCCGCATCTCTTCCTCTACCACCACAATTTTCGGGCGGAATCCCTGGCGCGAAAAATCCTCTGCTAATGATCGTGACTCGCGGCGAGTCGAACGTAACTCATCGATAGAACCACGAAGATGACCGCCTGGATCACGCATACGATCGAGCCGAGCGCATAGAATGCAAGCGGTACGACGAGCCACGTCAGCCCGGTGAAAATGCTGAGCACGGTATGGTCGGCAAACATGTTGGCGTAAAGACGAATGCCGAGCGAAAAAGGACGGAACAGATTGTCGGCCAGCTCGATCGGCATCATCAGCACCGCCAACGGCAGATATGGGCCGAGAAAACTTCTCAGATACCGGACGCCCTTCGAGGCGAAGCCCTGGTAGATGTAATAGCCGAAGCAGACGATGCCGAGCGCGAAGGTCAGGTCGGAGTCGGCGGTAGGAGGCTCCATCCCCGGTATCAATCCGAAGAAGTTGGCGAACAGGATGAACATGAAGATGCATCCGAAGAACGGGACCATCGCGCGCGACCCGTGCATCTCGGTGACTTCACTCACGAAACTGTCGAGCCATTCGACGATCATCTCGGAGACCGAGCGGATGCTGATCCCTTCATCAGGGATTAGCGGGTCGGCAACGCCGGCAATCGACGCTCGCGCGATAAATCCAAACACGATGAGGATGCCCATCACGATCCAGGTGCCGATTAGCACCTCGGGGATCCTGCCGCCACCGATCAGTTCGAGGAAATTTACCGACTTTTGCAAGAAGATTTCTCCGCCGACGCTGATTCAGGCGGCGCCGCGAACCGAAGCCCGCCCGGTTTCAATAATGATAGCCGCCATCTGAGTCAAGACGCCGACGCCAAAGCCCATCCCGTCAACTCGCGCGCGGGTGAAAACAAGATAGACCAGACCGACGATGATCAGCAGCTTCAGCGGAAGCGCAAGCATGCCTAACTTGGCGGCCACGCCGGAAATTCCGGCGCCGGACGCAGCCAGGATAAGGCCGCCGAGCACCGACAAGATCCATAAATTTGCGATCACTACTGCTCCCCCCAGGATGCATCCCACTGCCACGGACATCGAGGCGAACAAAGCGAGAATCGCGGCGCTGACCACGACGAGGATGACGTTGGTGCGCTGGATCGACAAAATCGTCGGCGTTGACCACGAGAACATGAATCAAGACTCCCGGTTCTCGCGCTGAAAGAGAGCGAGTTCCTGGATCAGCCGGTAGAAGCCGATGAAGACCCCGAGCAGGAACATCACGAGCGTCAGCCAGGGGTCGGTGTGAAAGTAAAGATCAAGGTAATGCCCGATAATTGCGCCCGCGACCATCGGCCACGCGAACTCGAAGCCGATCGCGGCGAACCGCATCATTCTGCCGGGGCTTAGCGCCATCCCGGTCTTAAGATTTCCCTCGCGCGAGATCGCCGAGAGATTCGCGAGCGGCGGCAATAGTGCGGTCGATGTCGGCATTGGTATGCGCGGTGGAGATGAACATGGCCTCGAACTGCGACGGCGGTATATTTATCCCGCGATCCAGCATCCCGTGGAAGAACTTCGCGAATTTGCCGGAGTCGCACGCGCGAGCCTCGTCGGCGTCGCGTACGCGCTCGGGACCGATGAACATCGTCAGCAAGGACCCTGCGCGGTTGACGCATCCCGACTCGCCATTTTTTTTCACTGCGTCGCGCAGTCCGGCTTCAAGGCGCGCGCCGGCGGCGTCGAGCGCGGCGTACGGATTGGTTTCCTTTAGAATCGAAAGCGTTTCGAGTCCGGCGCGAACCGAAATCGGATTTCCCGACAACGTTCCCGCCTGATAGACCGGACCAACCGGTGCGAGCAAGTCCATGATCTTGGCCGGGCCGGCGACTGCACCCACCGGCATGCCGCCGCCAATTATTTTCCCGAGCATGATGAGGTCGGGCGCGATGCCCATGCTTTCAGCAACCGATCCGAAGCAGAGTCTGAACCCGGATATAACCTCGTCACAGATCAGAAGAGCGCCGTTGTGGTGCGCGATTTCGGCGAGAGCTTTCAGCGAGCCGGGGTCGGGATTTACGACGCCCATGTTGGCGGCGACCGGCTCGACGATCACGGCGGCGATTTTGTCAGGCGCAGCGCGGAATAATCCTTCAACTGTTTCAATCGAGTTATATCGCGCAACCATCGTCATCGCGGCGAGCGCCGATGGAACGCCGGCGCTGTCGGGTTGACCAAAAGTCATACTGCCTGAACCTGCGCGCACCAGCATCGAGTCGCTATGCCCGTGATAGCATCCGTCAAACTTCATTATGTTCGGACGCCCGGTCGCCGCGCGCGCGATCCTGAGCGCGGTGAGGCCGGCTTCCGTTCCCGAACTGACAAGTCGGACTTTTTGTGCGCATTTGATCGCCGATGAGATCAATTCCGCGAGCTCGACCTCCAGGCGCGTCGGCGCGCCGAAGCCCAGACCAAGCCGCGCCTGCTCGGCGATGGCTTGGGTGACGCGCGGATGGGCATGTCCGAGGATCGCGGGGCCGTAGGAGCAAACGTAATCGAGAAAACTGTTTCCATCGGCGTCAATCAAAGTCGCGCCGCTGCCACTCTCGATGAAAATCGGCTGCGCGCCGACGGCCTTCCACGCGCGAACGGGAGAATTCACCGCACCAGGAATCTTAACACTGGCGCGATGGAAGAGTTCATCTGATTTTTTGCGTGATGTCATCGCGATTCTCCCGAGGATCCAGCGCTATCAAAAAGTTTTTTTTACGATCGCGACGAAAAATTCGATTGCACGCGTCACCGTGAGACAAAATTGCGACGCGACGCGAAAAATTGAGGTCGCGCGCGATGGCTTCCAGAGCGGATTTGCGCGATCGCACGATCCGCGCGAAATTTCGCGCACGCGGCGCGCGATCGCTCGCGACAAAAATTTCCTTTTCGATCCGCGCGCATAGCGCCAAAATTTTTTCCGCGCTTGTTCTCACCGCGAAATAAGTTTATCACGTTGCCTTGGCCGCACACTTTTTATTTCCAAGAACCATTTTCCGATGAAAGGGTTCGCTCGCGGCGCGTTGGATATGCCTTTGAAGCGCGTGTATATCGCTTGCATTCTCGGTCAGACTTTCAAGCTCAACAAAACCGATCGTAACCCGGACAAGTTGATAGTCCGGCGTGGAGCACGGTCAAATTGTCGGCTGCAAAAAGGGAAATCGGGCTTATCCACAGATGTGGATAAGCTTGTGCGTAATTCGCGCGGCATTTGATGTTGCGCGCTAGTTCCGGAGCATGGTGGGTGCTCCGGGTTTGGCAGGGGGAAACGATATGAATGGTTTGTGGCAAAGGGCCGCTGACCGCATCCGCGATGAGCTGGGGCAGGTCGGCTATGAGACGTGGATTGGGCCTCTCAATTTTGTCGCTCATCAAGGATCGACCGTCACAATCGAGGCGCCCAATCGGTTTTTCCGCGATTGGATCAACGAACGTTACCTGAGCATGATGCGCGCGGCGCTGTCAAAGGAGGCGGGCGAGGAAATGGAGGTGCGGCTGACTCTCGGCGAAAATGCTGCCGTGGCGACGCCGCCGCAACGCCCAACCAATGGCCATGCCGACGGCCATGCAAATAGCAATGGCAAGGCGACCGCGGCGAATCGTGCGACTGCGGCAGCCGCGCCGCGTGGAGATCGGCATCCGACCCTCAACTCGCGCTACAGTTTCGCGGAGTTCGTGGTCGGATCGGCCAATCAGTTCGCGCATGCGGCGGCGCTGGCGGTCGCCAACCAGCCGGGCGAGAAATACAACCCGCTCTTCATTTATGGCGGGGTCGGCCTCGGCAAGACCCACTTGGTGACCGCAATCGGGCACCATATCTGGGCCAGCGGCGATCGGCCGAGGAAAGTTCTGTTCATGCCGGCCGAAATTTTCATGAACGAGATGATCAATTCGTTGCGCCGCGACAAGATGAACGAGTTTCGCGAGAAATTTCGCCGCGTCGATACGTTGATCCTCGACGACGTGCAGTTCCTGGCCGGCCGCGAGCGCACCCAGGAGGAATTCTTCCATACTTTCAACGCGCTTCACGCCGAGCGGCATCAGATCGTCCTGACTTCGGACAAAGTTCCCCGCGAAATCCCCGGGCTCGAGGACCGGCTGCGCAATCGGTTCGAGTCGGGATTAATCGCGGATATCGCCCCGCCCGACCTCGAGACGCGCGTGGCGATCGTGCAGAAAAAGGCGGTGCTCGATAATCTGCGGCTGGCGCCGGAAGTCGCGATGTACATCGCGCAGAGTGTCTCGTCGAACGTGCGCGAGCTGGAGGGATGCCTGACGCGGCTGGCGGCGCTGGCCTCGTTCAACCAAGCGGCAATCACGGTGGACTTTGCGCGGCAGGCGCTGCAGGATCTGATTCGCAATCACGACGCGAAGCCCGACGTCGAATCGATCCAGAAGACGGTTGCGGATTTTTTCCATATCCGCCTTGCGGAATTGAAGTCGAAAAAGCGCACCCAGCACATCGCGTTTTGCCGTCAAGTGGCGATGTATCTGTGCCGCAAGCTGACTGACAGCTCGTTTCCGACGATCGGCGAGCATTTCGGGCGCGATCATTCGACGGTGATTCATGCACACAACCTGATCATGCGGCGCGTGACCAGCGATCCGGCATTTCGGCTCTCGATCGAGAAAATCGAGCGCGAGCTTAAATCGATTCGCGCCAATGCCGCGTGAGTCGATGTGGAGGAGGCTGTGGAGGAAGTGGGCATAAGGCGATCGATATCGACAGGGCCGGTGCGCACAAGGCCGGCCCTGTCGGTCAGCCGCTTTTCCGCTGACAGCTTTTCAGCGGCGGATCGGCTTTCATTTTCGGGCGCTTGCGTGATCAATCAACAAATCCACAACTCCTACTATTACTGCTATTCTTTTTTAGAGATCTAAGATCCAGGAACAGGAGACGGGCTAACAATTCATGGGACTCTCCATCGAGCGCGCTTCGCTGCTTAGCGGTTTGGGACTGGTGCAGGGCATCGTGGAACGGCGCACGACGGTTCCGATACTCGGCCATGTTCTGATCGAACCCGACGGAAATGCGCTGACTTTGAGCGCAACTGACCTCGAAGTCGGAATCCGCACACAGGTTGCGTGTTCCGGCAAGGAAAAAAGCCTCACGCTCAACGCGCGCAAGCTTTTCGAAATCGTGCGCGAGACCGAAGGCGATGAAGTCGCGCTGACCTCGCTCGACAACGATTGGGTCGAGCTGAAGTGCGGCCGGGCGAAGTTCAAAATGATGGGCCTGGATCCGCGCAGCTTCCCTGCCATGCCAAGTCAGAGCGCCGGCAAGGACTCAACGCCGGCAAAGAAACAACTGAAGGCTGAATTGACGATTCCGGCCGCTGTGCTGGCCGGGATGATCGACAAGACGATTTTCGCCGTCAGTCCGGATGAAGCCCGCTACAACCTGAGCGGCGTGTTCGTCGAATCCAACGCTCCGGGATCGGCGCGGATGGTCGCGACGGACGGCCATCGGCTGGCGATGATCGAGCGCGAAATACCCGGATTCAGGATGGAGACCGGCGCGATCATTCCGCGAAAGGGACTCTCGGAACTGCGCAAAATTCTGGATGAGAGCAGCGACGCCGAAGTGCGGTTGAACCTCGAAGGTCAGCTCGCATACCTGAAGCGCGGGACGACCGAAATCTCGATGCGGCTGGTCGAGGGCGAATTCCCCGATTACCGCGGCGTCATCCCCAAGCAGTCGAGGTACAAGATTACCGTCAAGCGGGATCTGCTGTTCGCGGCAATCAAGCGTGCGGCAATTTTCTCAAGCGAACGTTATCACGGCGTCAAATTCGCGCTGTCGGCCGGGACGCTGACGGTTTCATCGACGAGTCCGGAAACCGGTGAAGCAAGCGAGTCGCTCGACGTCGATTTCAAGAGCGAAGAATTCGCGATCGGCTTCAATGCAGCATACGTGCAGGACGCGCTGGGCGTAATTCCGCCGGGTAACGATTCGACCGTGGAGCTCGGGCTGAGCGATGACGTCAGCCCGGGCGTCATCAGGACGGAGTCGGATCAGCAGTACACGTACGTCGTCATGCCGATGCGATTGTGACGCGCGCTTGCTATGGCGCGCTGCCGACCCGGACCAGCACGACCTTATTTCGGTAATTGTAGTCGGTCTCCCACGGATATGACGCCTCGCCAAGCTCGACGGTGGTGGGAATGTCGAGCTTGGGCATATCGCGCCGTCGAACAATCATCCATCGGACGCTCCCCTTGACGATCGCATCCTGCAGATCCTGCTTCTTTTCGAACTCGGGGATTGGCTTTGGCGGATTGAGATAGAACAGCGGCCCCTCAGTCTTGAACAGCACGAGCCGGTCGGTCGAACCACCAATCTTGTTCAGGACCGCGTAGCCGAAGGGCTTTTCACCGCGATAAGCCTCCGCCGCAGGCATCGCGAAGATATAGATGTAAACCATCGCAAGATACGCGATTGCGCCCAAGGAAAGTGCCACGCGATCGGGGCTGAATTTGCGAATCGTGTACACGACGGCGGCGATCGATACGACCCAGAAAACGATGAAGGCGGGCTTGGCGGGCAGGTCCGGGAGCGCATCGTAGGGACTGGGAAGAATCGCCCAGGCAGGAATCAGCAGAACAATGCTGGCGAGCGCGGCCAACGCGACGATCGCGTAGCCGATAGTCAGCAGACGCCGGGCGATCATCGAGCGCAATTCGCCTGGATACGCGAGCGTTCTGGCGACCAGGATCGCCGCGGCGGGCAGAATCGGAAGAATGTAGTAGCTGCGGCGCGATCCCGAGACAGTGAAAAATATGAAGGTCGCCCAGAAATAAACCAACGCAAATCGATCCGCGCGAGCAGGCTCGGCTCCGGCATGACGCAGGCTGTGCGTTTCTACCAGGGCCGCGGGCAACAGCGCTGACCACGGGGCCATCAGAGCGAAGATGACGTAGACATACAGGTACATAGGTCCGCGATGGTCGAAGGGGTGGAAAAACCGCACCACGTTCTCGCGATACACCATCTCGAGGCCCTTTTCAGAGTCCATCAGGCGCGACGAGATTTGGAAGGGCAACCCGTAAACCAGCGCGCCGAACGCGATGCCGACGACAGTGTACCAGTTGAAGAACCATCGATTGCGCTCGACGAGCCATCGTATCCGATCAACGAGAGGGCCACGGGAAATCGCCGAAAAAAAAGGGACAACTCCGTCGCGCAGGCATGAATACACTCCAATCACCAATAGCGGCAGCGCGAATCCGAGCAGACCTTTGGTGAGCGAAGTCGCCGCCATGATTAGCCATAGGCCGACAACCCACAATCCACCGCCGCGCTCCTCGTTGTGATTGAAGAGCAGCAGTGCGGCTAGTTCACCGGTGAGCGTTTCGACGTCGGCACTGGCGTGGCGCGAAAAGAATACGAAGCTGAAGCTGGTCGCGAGGATGACGCCGCCGAGTATCGCGGTGCGAGCGTCGTAGAGGCGTCGCACTAGCAGCATCAGTATCGCCACTGCCAGCAGGCCAGCTATCGCGCAGGGCAGGCGCGTGGCAGCCTCGTTGAGGCCGCCTGTGAACGGTGTCGAAAAAATAACGAGCCAGTAGGAGCCGAGCGGCTTGTCGTAATAGACGCGACCGTTGATCGTCGGCCAGAAGTAGTTGTGCGTCACGAGCATCTCTCGCGCGATTTCAGCCCATCGGAATTCCGAGGACCACAGCGCTCGCGCACCCAGGCGGGCGAAGAAGAGAATCGCGGCGAGAATGAGGACGCATCCGGCGCGCAGGCGGAATCGCGAATCGTTTCCGTTGCGGGCCGGGTGCTGCAATGCGGCAGGGTTGCGTGATGCGGAAGCGGAGACCATAGCAGCGAATTGTAACTGGCGCGCTCGATACTCTGCCATACGGTGACTCGCTCGGAATGACAGAGCGTGGGCAGGCAGATAGGATGAAACAAGATTCATGAGCCAGGCCAACAATCCCGAAGGTCATTCCGGCCGCAAGCCGAACCGGTTAATTAACGAACAAAGTCCGTACCTGCGCCAGCACGCGTACAATCCGGTCGATTGGCATGCGTGGGGTCCGGACGCGCTTGCGCGCGCGAAGGCGGAGAACAAGCCGATCATGCTGTCGATCGGCTACTCGGCCTGTCATTGGTGCCACGTGATGGAGCGGGAGTCGTTCGAGAACGACGCGATCTCGCGGCTGATCAACGAGAACTTCATTCCGATCAAGGTCGATCGCGAGGAGCGGCCTGATCTCGATCAGATTTACATGGATGCGGTGCAGCTAATGACTGGGCGCGGCGGATGGCCGCTCACGATGTTCCTGGCGCCGGACGGACGGCCGTTTTTCGGCGGGACCTACTACCCTCCGGAAGACCGGCATGGGATGCCCGGATTTCCGCGCATCCTGGCTGCGGTTTCGCACGCGTATCGCGATGGCGCCAAGGAAGTCGCCAACAATCTCGAAAAGCTGACCGAGGCGCTCGGCGCGCTCACCAACTACGTCCCCACCGGCGGCGACTTAAAGCCGGGACTGGCGGCGGAATCGGCGCGCGCGCTCGCCGCGCACTACGACAGCATCAACGGCGGACTGGGCCAGGCGCCGAAATTTCCCAACACGTTCGTGTTCTCGCTGTTTCTTCGCGTGCACGCGGCCGACGGCGACGAGGCGATGGCGGAAATGGTTCGGCACACGCTTTCGAAGATGGCGCGCGGCGGAATCTACGACCAAATCGGCGGCGGATTCCATCGCTACAGCGTCGATGAGCGATGGCTCGTGCCGCACTTCGAAAAAATGCTCTACGACAACGCGCTGCTGGCGCGGCTGTATCTCGACGCCGGCCGCGCGTTGAATGAGCCGGAGTTTCTTGGCGTCGGGCGCGAAATCTTCGATTACGTTTTGCGCGAGATGACGAGTCCCGAGGGCGGCTTCTACGCCGCGCAGGATGCGGACAGCGAGGGCGAGGAAGGAAAGTTTTTCATCTGGACGCCCGAGCAGGCCGACGCCGTCCTTGGTCCCGAGCTCGGCGCGATAGCGGAGCGCTATTTCGACATCACGATCGAAGGCAACTTCGATGGCGCAAATATTCCGCATCGCACGATCGATCTCGCCGACGCCGCGCGGATGTTCAAGGTTTCGGAAGACGACATAGCGTCGAAGATTCGCGAGATCCGCGGCAAACTGTTCGCGGCTCGCGAACAAAGGGTGAAGCCGGGCCGCGACGAAAAGATTCTGGTGGCGTGGAACGCGATGATGATCGGCGCCTTCGCGGAGGGATATCGCGCGCTGCACGAGCGGCGGTATCTGGAAGCGGCGGAGCGCGCGGCCGATTTCATGATGGCGTCGATGTGGGACGGGCGCGCGCTCAAGCGGTCGTTCAAGGACGGCGTCGCGCGGCACAATGCCTATCTCGAAGACTATGCGCAGTTGGCGGGCGCGATGCTCGACCTGTACGAAGCGTCGCTCGACGCGAAATATCTGGCGCACGCGCGAAAGCTCGCCGGTGTGATCCTCGAGCGATTTATCGACAAGGAAAAGGGTGGATTCTTTTTCACCTCGGACGATCACGAAGCACTGATCACCCGCTCCAAGGCGGCTTTCGACGGCTCGACGCCGTCGGGCAACAGCGCTGCCGTGATGGCGCTTCTCAGGCTGCACGGCTACACCGGCGAGGAGCGCTACCGGGTCGAGGCGGAGCGGACGCTCAAGTTGTTTCGCGAATTTATCGAGAAGCAGCCGTTCGGGTTCTCCCACATGCTCGAAGCGGTCGACCTTTACCAGCGCGGGCCGACCGAAGTTGTGATTATCGGCAACCGCAACTCCCTGGAACTGCTCGAATGGACGGAGCGGCTCGGCCTCATATATGTTCCGAATCTTGCGATCTTCTTTTTCGTTGCGGACAATGCCAATGGCGACGCTCAAACCGGCTTCATCCCCGAGCAGGTGCGCGACAAGCGGCAAATCGACGGTCATGTGACTGCTTACGTATGCCGCGAGCACACGTGCACACCGCCGATTACGACGTTCAAGGATCTTCAAAAGGAATTGGTCGACTAGCTCGGGCGATGGACCGCGACGCGCGCGACTTTACCACGGCTGGCGCAAAGCCGACGCCGTATTTCCCGCCGATCGTCGTGAATCGTGCGGCGCGCCGTCGGCCGCAAGCGCGGCTGCGAGTTGTGCTGCTCAACGCGGCCGGCGGGCGAAAGTTCCACGAAATCGCGGCGTGTCTCAAACGTCCGCAGCTCCAGGGCGCCGATCTGATCCTGCTATGCGAGGTCAATACGAGAATCAAGCGGAAGCCAGGCCGTGACCTTGCGACGGAACTCGCCGAGGCGCTCGAAATGAGCTGCGCATATAATCGCCAGTTCGGTCTGATACCTCCGGGCAGCGAAAGCGAAATCGTTTCGTACATGGGCAATGCGATCCTGAGCGCCGTGCCGTTCGAGGAGGTGGCCGCCGTCGCGCTGCACGAGCCGCCCACTCCCATGGTATGGCCCAGAAGCATGCGGGACTGGTCGCGCGTGGGCGCGCCAACGGGATTGGTCACCAGAGTGAAATTCGGTGGCGAAGAGTTAACTGCCGGCGTCGCGCATCTGCACAGCCGCTGCACGCCCGCCGAGCGTGCGCTCCAGATGGCGAGTTACCTGGAGTCGTTCCCGGCGGCAGGCCGCGCGATTTTCGGCGGCGACCTGAATACGACGACCACTGAGCTGTCGAGCCGGGCCATGATGTTGGCAACGGCGTGGCAAATGATCACCAATCCGGACAGGTTCCACGCGCCTGAGGCATACGAGCCCTTGTTCGATCATCTGCGAGAGCGCGGACTCGAGATCGACGGCGCCAACGTGGCCAATCGCGCGACTTTCACTTTTTCCGGACTGATACCGCGATCGATGAGGCCAAAACTCGATTGGCTGGCAGTCCGCGAGCTTCGTCCGATCGCGGGAACCGCGGCAGTCGTCCCGCCGCGGTCTTCGATTTTGCGGCGCCGCGCCTCCGATCACGATTTCGTGACGGTCGATCTCGAACTGTAATCGCGACGCGAGCCAGTGAAATACTCTCGTTGTGCTACGCAATCTCCGACGGAGGTGCGAGCGCGCCACGCGCTCTCTCATAAGCGGCGGCCACGCGAATTACTTCGGACTCTCCGAACGGACGGCCGATTACCTGCATCGCAATAGGCAGTCCGTCAGGCGAAAGACCGGTGGGAATAGCTATTGCGGGTTGACCGGTCGAATTGAAGGGCTGCGTGAAGCGCAGAATCGCCGCGACGACATCCACCCGGTCTTCGCGCGCTTCCAGGATTTGAGTAGTGCCGATTTTGGGCGCGACGATAGCACTGGCCGGTGCGACCAGCACGTCGCGATCGGCCAGCACCGCGATCGACTCGGCCAGCGTGCGCGCACGGGCGCGCTGGGCGCGGATGTAGCTGGTGGCGGTCGTCATCATTCCGATCTCGAGTATGCGGCGAACGTCGTCGCCGTAGTCCTGGGGACGCGTGCGCATCCAATCTTCGTGAATCTCGAGCGCCTCGGCCCAGGTGATGATGCCGTTCATGACGCCGGCCAGCGGGAGCGAGGGAATCGTCACGTGGTCAACGGTCGCGCCGAGCGATCGCAGCGTCTCGAGCGCGGCATTGAACGAGCGCGCGACGTCGTCGCTCAGCCCGTCGTTAAGTTCGCGAATCACGCCGATGCGCATGCCGGAGATTTGGCCGTCGAGGCCGGCTGAGAAATCGGGTACGCGCTCGCGGCTCGAGGTGGAATCGTTGCGGTCGGCGCCCGCGATTATCTGCAACATCATCGCGGCGTCGCGAACCGTGCGCGTGATCGGGCCGACGTGATCGAGCGTGTAGGCCAGCGGCAGGACGCCGTAGCGGCTGACGCGGCTCCAGGTCGGCTTCAGCCCGACGCATCCGCAAAGCGCTGCGGGAATGCGAATCGATCCGCCGGTGTCGGTGCCGATGGTGGCGGCGGCGCTGCGCGCGACGATCGCAGCGGCCGCGCCGCCGCTCGATCCGCCGGGGATTCGGTCGAGCGCGTACGGATTGCGGACGGTTCCCCAGTGCGGATTCGACGACGTGATTCCGTAGGCGAACTCGTGCAGGTTGAGTTTGCCGAGCAGCACGGCGCCGGCGCGCTTGAGGCGCGTCCACACGGTCGCGTCATGGTCGGGTTTGAAATCGGCGAGGATTTTCGAGCCGCCGGTGGTGCGAAGCCCCTTGGTGTACACGAGATCCTTGAGCGCGATCGGAACGCCATGTAATGGTCCCCGCCATTTTCCGGCGGCGAGTTCGGCCTCGGCTTTTTTCGCGGCCTTGCGCGCGAGCGTATCGGTGACGGTGATATAGGCGCGAAGCGATCCGTCAGTTTGTTCGATTCGGGCGAGGTACGCCTCGGTCAGCTCGACCGGTGAAATGTCGCGCGCGCGCAGCTTGCCGGACAGAGTAGCTACATCGAAATCGAGTAGTTCCTGAAATGGAATGGACATCGGAATAAATCCTCGAAGTGAGTATTGAAGTGGTATTACGACCTGGCTTTGGCAAGGCGGGCCGCTTCGGCCAACAGCACCGGATAGCCGAAGGGCGGCTCGATCCCGGCAAGACCGATCGCCCCCAGGTGTCCGGCGAGCGTGAGCATCGCGCCCGCACTGTGCGCGATTGCATCCGCGTCGGCGTCGGAGATTTCGTAGCCGTACAGATCGCGCATTACCTGTTTGACGGTTTGGCCGGTAACCAGTGGCATAGTGTCTCTCCTATTCGGACGATTCCAGTTTGTGCGCCGATTCGACTATCAAGTCGTACACAGGGCGCGCGTCTTCAAGCGCGATTAGCCGGTAGCACTCGGGCCATCCGATCCAATCCGGCGGGACCGAAGGGTTCGTGAACGGCAGATATTTTAATTGATAAATCCGGTCACTGGGAGCGCGTAATTCTATATCGCGGTAGATGCGCCGGATGCGGAGTTGCGGAGTGTTCAGCCGGTCAAGCAGAACCGCCGCCATCTCCGGCTCTCTCAGTCCGGACACGATGATCACGCGTTGATTGGTGACGCCGTAAAACGTTTCCGACAGATAGGAATGGAAGACGATCGCCTCCGCGATCAAAACTCCGACCAGCACCGCCAGCAGAATTGAATTGGTGTCAGCACGCTCGGCAAGACCGGAGTCGAGCGGGATCGAACGCAACACGAGCGCGGCGATTCCAACCAGTATAATCGCGCCCGCGCGCCATCGAAGAGCGCTCGTATCATGCGGGCGTCCGCACCAGAGCAGCTCCTCGCGCGCGAGCAGATGCGGAGTGACGACGGCTGCCGCCTCAGGATCCATCGCTCACTTGACGATGCGGGCTGCGCGCAGCGCGGCGATTTTTTCGGCCGGGTAACCGAGGTACTCGCGGAGGATCTCGTCGGTGTGCTCGCCCAGCATCGGAGCGGCGCGGCCGATCGTGCCGGGGGTCGCGGAAAACTTCGTCAGCATTCCGGTTTGCTTCACGCGGCCCCATTGCGAATGAGACAACTCGGCGATCAGGTCGTTCGCGATGACCTGCGGATCGTCGAACAATTCACCTAAATGATTTACCCGCGTGGCCGGGATGGCGGATTTCTTCAAAGCTGCGAGAGCGTCATTGCGATTGAGCCTGGCAAATTGCTCCGCGAGCGCCGCCGCGAGCGAGCCCTCGTTCGGTTCCGCCGCGGCCGCATCCCAGTTGGCATTCGGCAGCCCCGGTAGAATAGTCCGTAGCGCGTTCCATTGAGTATCGTCGGTTAGCGAGATGAATAGCCATTCGCGGTCGCGGCAACCGTAGGCGCGCGAAAGCGCCGAGCGCCCGCGATTCTCAGCGCCGCCATTTTCCATGTCCGGCCGGCCCGGATAGAACGCAAACTCGCCGGCCTGAAAAGCCATCGCGGCTTGCAACAGCGAGGTCTCGCATAACTGGCCGCGTCCGGTAAGTTCGCGCGCACGCAGCGCGAGCACGCATCCAAACGCGGAGAGCATCGCGGCGCCGTAGTCGCAAATGGCGCAAGTCAGATACACCGGATGCCCGTGATGGCCGCCCTGCGCCGCCATCACGCCCGAACGCGCCTGCAACAGCGGATCGAAGCCGGGCTGGTTGTGCTCGGGTCCGCGATTTCCGAACCCGTTGATCGACATATAGATGATGCGAGGGTTGCGCGCCGCCAGGCTTTCGTAATCGAAGCCGAACTTGCGCATCCGGCCCGGCCGCAGATTCTCGACCACGATGTCGGCCTTGTCCGCGAGCCCATCGATGATTTCGCGGCCTTCTTCGGTCGCAAGATTGACGGAGATACCGCGCTTGCCCTGGTTCCAGCCGAGGAAGCCGAAACCGAAATTGCGAAACGAATCGCCCTCGAGGCTTTCGATCTTGATGACCTCGGCGCCGAGTTGCGCGAGTATCATCGGACCGTACGAACCCGCGATGTAGCTGGCGAAGTCGAGCACGATGACGCCATCGAGCGGAGGCTGTCCGGCCGTGCGCAGGTCCTTTTCCGGCGGTGCGTCGCGCTTTGGCTCTGCAAGCCATTGCAGCGCCGCACGATCGTTGCCGGCCTTGGGAGCAGGGCCCGTGATTTCGCCGGGAGTGTCGCTCAGGAACAACGGCAGGCCCATCTGAATCATGCGGCCGAGAGCGGGGTCGTCGATTTCATTGCGCATCGCGAGCGCGCGCGTCTGTGGGTGATCGATGAAGTCGTGGCGGGTCATCACCGGGGCGCACGGAACGTCGTATTCGCGCAGGATGCCCAGCCATTCGTCGCGGGTCCGCGTGCGGATGATTGGCTCGATGATGTCTTTGAGCGGCTCCCAGTACCAGGGCGCGATCCCCCACGGCGCATTTTCGAACCGCGGGTCACTGACCAGATCGGGGCGATCGATTGCGATCGCGAACTTGCCCCAGAAGGTCGCGTTGCCGCATGCGACAAACAGGTATTTGCCGTCGGCGGCCTCGAACAAACGATAAACCGGAATCGGGCCGAGAGGGTCCAGCGGCCCGTCATAGAGGGTGGTCAATGCCTCGTGACGCAGGATTGCGCCGGTCTGGAGCGAGAACGCGCCGGCCAGAATCGAGACTTCGACCGCGTCACCCGCTCTATTGGCGCCACGCGCCAGAATCGCGGCGACGGCCGCAGTCGCCGCCATCACGCCCGCCGAATAACTCGCCGCCGGGAAAACCAGCGCGACGGGATTGCCGCTGCGCGCCCACTGGCTCCCGGTGATTCCGCCGCGGGCAGCGACCAGGTCGTCGTTGGCGTCGAAGTCGGCGTCGGGGCCACGGCTGCCCAGCGGAGGCACGCTGAGCGCAATCGCGCGCGGATTAATCCGGCGAATCGATTCGGGATCGAGGTTCAGTTGTTTCAGCCGGGCCGGCGTGAAGCCGGTGACGACGATATCGGCCCACCGAATCAGGTCCGCAATTCGGGCCTGCGATGCGTGATCGTCGAGGTCCAGCTCGAGCGCGCGCTTGGAGCGGTTGAGGACGTGGAAGTGCGGCGTGCCGCGCTCGCGTGAACCGCCCGGTGGCTCGATCTTGATGGCGTGCGCGCCGTTTTCCGCCAGCAGCATCGTGGCGTATGCGGCGCCCATGTTAGAGTCGAATTCAACGATATTGATTCCGTCGAGTGATTTACCCATTGAAGATTGCCAAGCGCCGTTTTTGGGAATTGGATTGTCGTTGAGTGGCGGCGCGAAAAGCAAACGATCGCGCCAAAGCGCGATTATGCGCGGGAATCCGGTTCCAGGCGGATGAATTCAACCCACGGACACGCCGGGTTCATCCTCCCTTAATGTCCGATGCATAGCTTCTTTCGGCGCACCCGGATCCGCGCAACGGACACGACTAACTTCGAGGCAAGTTCAAAAGATGCTCAAACGACGACTAAGCCTGGCATTTTTCATAGTCCTGGCGATCGCAGGGATCGGCCGCTCCGGATTTGCCGACATGTTAATCAACGGCGCCGGTGCCACGTTCCCGTACCCGATCTATTCCAAGTGGTTCGACGTTTACGAGAAAGAAAATCCGGGCATCAAGTTCAACTACCAATCGATCGGTTCGGGCGGCGGCATCCGGATGCTCTCGAATCGCACCGTCGATCTTGGTGCGAGCGACGCTCCGATGACCGATCAACAGCTTTCTGAAGCACCCGGAAAAATTCTGCACTTTCCCTCGGTGATGGGCGCGGACGTGGTCGCGTACAACCTGCCCGGATTTACCGGCACGCTGCGCCTGACGGGTCCGGTAATCGCGGATATTTTCTCGGGCAAAATAACCAAGTGGGATGACGACAAGATCAAGGCGCTGAATCCGGGCGCGGCAATCCCGTCGCAGGACATCGTCGTATGCCATCGCTCGGACGGCAGCGGCACGACGTATATATTCGTCGATTACTTGTCGAAGGTCAGCCCAAGCTGGGCGTCGGACGTGGGTAAAGGAACCTCGGTCAAGTGGCCGACCGGACTCGGCGGCAAGGGCAACGAGGGCGTGACGGCGCTGGTTCAGCAAACGCCCGGCGCAATCGGGTACGTCGAGCTGATCTACGCGCTCAACAATCACATTCCGTACGCCGTATTGCAGAACAAGGCGGGCAATTGGGTGCAGGCGAGCCTCGATGGCGTTACCGCGGCGGCGTCGTCGGCGGCGGGCAATATGCCGGCCGACTTCCGCGTGTCAATCACCGACGCACCGGGCGCGGATGCGTATCCGATCTCGTCGTTCACGTGGCTACTCGTTTATCAGAAGCAGACCAACAAGGATGTCGGCGAGCACATCGTGAAGTTCCTGCACTGGGCGCTGACAGACGGACAGAAGTACGCGCCGGATCTCAAGTACGCGCCGCTGCCGGCCGAAGTCGTGCAGAAAGAGACGGAACAGATTCAGCAGATTCAGATTCCGTAACGGGATAGTCGCAGGCACAGAGAGGCGCGGGCGTCGGGGGCAATCGCGGGCATCGCAACTTGCGGCGCGCGGCGTGGTAGGATCCCGCTTGACGTGGCCGACAAGGTAATTTACCTGCGCGAAAAGCCGGTGTCGTTGTCGCCGGCCGACGAGCGCAACTTCAAGATCAAGTACGCCGAGCTGCTGAATCCCGCGCAGTTAGCCGCCGTGACGCATCGCGACGGCCCGCTGCTGGTCGTAGCGGGGGCGGGATCGGGCAAGACTCGCACGCTGATCTATCGTGTCGCCCGGCTGATCGAGAGCGGCGTGCCGCCGGGTGCGATCTTGCTGCTGACGTTTACGCGTCGCGCGGCGCAGGAGATGCTGCGTCGCGCCGAGCAGTTGGTGGGGGATCGCGCGGGCGCCGTCGCGGGCGGTACGTTTCATTCCTTCGCCAACAATGTTTTGCGCCGGATGGGCGCGCCGATCGGCCTCAAGCCCAACTTCACCATACTGGATCGCTCCGACATGGAGGATGTGGTCAATCTGTTGAGGACGCGGATGGGACTGGCGTCGCGCGAGCGCCGGTTTCCGAAGAAAGGCACGATTGCCGAGGCGATCAGCATGGCGCGCAACAAGCGGCGCGCGCTCGAAGAGGAAATCGAGATCGATTTTCCGCATCTCGGTGAGCATCAGACCGAAATTCTCGAACTCGCGAAAAATTACGAGAGCTACAAGCGCGAGCGCGGCCTGCTCGACTACGACGACCTGCTGTATCGGCTCGCCGAGTTGCTCGAACAGCATGAGAATGTGCGTCGCCGGCTGTCGGACAGCTATCGTTACATCATGATCGACGAGTACCAGGACACCAATCTGATTCAGGCCGACCTGGTGCGCCTGCTCGCGATGAATCATCGCAACGTGATGGCGGTTGGCGACGATGCGCAGTCGATCTATTCGTTTCGCGGCGCCAACTTCCGCAACATCATGGATTTTCCCGCGATTTTTCCCGGCGCGAAGATCGTGAAGCTCGAAGAGAACTACCGCTCGATCCAGGGAATCCTCGATGTCGCCAACGACGTGATTTCACGCGCCGGCGAGAAGTACACCAAGGCGCTGTTCACGCAGCGCGAGGGTGGCTTTCGGCCTTTCCTGGTGCGCGCGCAGGACGAACACATGCAGTCGCGGTTTGTCGCCCAGCGCATCCTGGAGCTGCGCGAAGAGGGGGTCGAACTCGGCCAGATCGCGGTGCTGTTCCGCTCCAGTTTTCACTCCTTCGATCTGGAACTCGAACTGCAGCGCCGCGACATCCCGTTCATCAAGCGCGGCGGATTCAAGTTTATCGAAACCGCGCACATCAAGGACGTGCTGGCGCATCTGCGCGTCATCGCGAATCCGGCGGACGCCGTGTCGTGGTTGCGCGTACTCACGCTGGTCAAGGGAATCGGTCATCGCACTGCAGAGCGGACGATCGACGCGCTCATCGCAGCCGACGATCCGGCGGCCGCGGTTGCGAAACTTGCCGACCAGGCCCGCGGCGGCGCAGATGGCGGCCTCAAGCGGCTTGCCGCGCTGCTGGCGGAATTGCGGGATGTCCAAAAGCGGCCACCCGAGCAAATCGCGATGACGCTCGAATACTATCTGCCGGTGATGCGCGAGGCGTACGCCGACGATTATCCCAAGCGCGAGCGCGACCTCGAACATTTCCAGAATCTTACCGAGCGCTACAAGAGCCTCGAACAGATGCTGGCCGACATGGCGCTCGAGCCGCCCAACGATTCACTCGACGGCATGCTCGCGACGGATTCCGATGACGAACGCCTCACGCTCAGCACGATTCACTCCGCCAAGGGACTCGAATGGAAAGTCGTGTTCCTGATCTGGGCGGCAGACGGACGCTTCCCGGGACCGCAAAGCGTGGGCGATGACGAAATGGAGGAGGAGCGCCGCCTGATGTACGTCGCGAGCACGCGCGCGCGCGACGAGCTGTACCTGTCGTATCCGATACATATGTTCGACCGCAGCTTCGGCTTCGTGATGGGTCGGGTGTCGCGCTTTCTGGAAGACGTGCCGGCAGAGCTGCTGCAGACCGCGACGTTGCAGGAGTCCGAATGAGCATTTCATACCAGATGTGGAGTTTTGGGGCCTCTCGGCTACCATCGGTAGTTTCGTTCCGTCAAAATTAATATTCGCAGGAAGCGGGCGGCGCACGATTTCGGGCGAGCCTGGCGAGTAGCGGTATCCAGGCGGTTGAGCATGCCGGATGGGTAGCATAGAAAATCCGCCGGGGTCAGGCTGAATAGTTCACCCCCGCATGTTCGATCGCAGCTTCGGCTTCGTGATGGGTCGGGTGTCGCGCTTTCTGGAAGACGTGCCGGCAGAGCTGCTGCAGACCGCGACGTTGCAGGAGTCCGAAGAGCCGTAGGCAGCCTTACGCCTTACCTGCCAATCCCGTTTTAAACAGGGCTGGACTATCACCCTGAACTGGCAGGAGCACTCCCTGAAATTGCCCCAAAGGGTTCTCGTCGAACCCGAATCACCTTGACAAAGACGATCAAATAGCGAACATAGACTTCCGTATGGCTATCGGCTTAAATCGCTTGATTGATCGTCGTCCGAGGCGATACACACGACCATCTCCGTTTGTATGGCAGAAGCGAAATTCACCGACGAGGAAGTCTCGCATCTCGTGAACGAGCGAAAGCAACTTCCTAGACGCTGGGAACGGCGACTTTTGATTCTTCGACCTAAAGAAAAGACCTCACACAAGCGATCAGGATTGGTTGTAAGGGGTCAGACCGGAGAGTTTGAAATCAGAGTTCGACAGTGCACCGACTATCCCCTAGATTTTTCTGTCATCATTGCGTTTCGAAAGACAAATGAGAACAGCTTGTTCATTTTGAGGCGTTACAACGGACGTCATCCGGCACCGCATGTGAACAAACCACTGAATGGGCCGAAAGAGTCGCTTCCCGGGTTTCATATTCACATGGCTACTGAAGAAGCTCAAAGACATGGGCGAGATGAAGAAGCATATGCGGTTGGAACGTCGGACTATACGGATGTGTTTAGTGCTATCGATCTCGCACTGAAAGATTGCAATTTCGACAAACCGCCGATCGAGCCTGACAAAAACCCTGACCAATCCGATTTCTGGCGCGGCAATGGCTGAAGCTGAGAAAACAATGGAAAGCTCTGAAGCGATCGAGCGCGACTTCAAAGCCAAAGTCGCCGACGAGCTGCGAATCGTGTCTGAAGGAATAAACCGGTTCGTTGTTGTCACGCCTATGACTTTCGGTGATGGAGACGGGTTGCCAATCGTACTTAGAAAACGCAACGACGGCTGGTATCTGACAGACGAGGCACATACTTTTCTCCAGCTATCGTATCGGCTATCCGATGAAGAGCTAGACGAACCTCCTCGCAAAGAGTTGATTGACCGTATCCTGTCGAGCTTTGAAATAGAAAACAAGAATGGCGAATTGATCCTTCCGATCCCCGACCATCGATTTGGCGACGCCTTGTATACGTTTATACAAGCTCTGCTGAAAATCGACGACATTCGTTATCTTTCAAAGGAAAGAGTTCAATCGACCTTTCTTCAGGACGTTAGAAGTTATCTTGAGAAAATTGTAACCCCTCAACGCATCACGGCCAATTGGCACGACCCTGAGAGAGATCGACCAGGAATATATCCAGTTGACTATCGCGTAAACGGAATGAAAACGCCGATCTTTATCTTCGCAATAAATTCGGAACACAAGGCAGATATCGCCACGATCAGTCTTCTTAAATTCGAGCAATGGAAACTGAATTACAAGAGCGTAGGTATTTTTGATGAGATGGAAAACTTCAATCAGCGTACGATTGCTCGTTTCGTAGATGCATGCGGGAAAGCGTATTCAACTCTAGACGTAGCGAAGGAAAGTCTTCCGAGATTCGTACCGGAGCTTCTGTCAAGTGACGGTTAGCGGCCTCGCGGTTCTAGTCGAATCGTAACGCAGCTTGCTAAGCTCGGCTGCTTACACGGGCCGAAGAACCCTCGCCTCTGCCTTGAAAGCTGCACCTCAACCACTTCGTGTTTCATCCATGAGCGCCTTCTCATTGGCTTCGTGATGGGCCGGGTGTGGCGCTTTCTGGAAGATGTGCCGGCAGTGGCGTGCTCCCCAATTTCCAGCCAATCATAAGTAGAGACCGCCGGCAGTTTGGCCCTCTTCGGGCGGTTGCGTTTGGCGTGCTCCCCAATTTCCAGCCAATCATAAGTAGAATCCGCCGGTTGTTTCGCCCTCCTGAGGCGGTTGCGTTTCCTGTTCTTTAAGCGCTGCGAACTCGGCCGGTGTCAAGGCGCCGAGACTGCCGTGCGGTCGCAGGTGATTGTAGTCGTGACGCCATGCCTCGATCGTTTCGCGCGCCTCGGCGA